>Ga0302157_10003542_pt1 | contig 17508 bp, 2 predicted proteins | sample I_Bog_N3_3_FD_193502 | JGI IMG/M metagenome (GOLD analysis project Ga0302157, IMG submission 193502) | Peat permafrost microbial communities from Stordalen Mire near Abisko, Sweden - I_Bog_N3_3 | ecosystem: Environmental > Terrestrial > Soil > Wetlands > Peat | place: Sweden: Abisko, Stordalen...
CCATCGCGATCACGTCGAGCGTGGTGACGGCGCGATTGACCAGCACCTTGTCCATGACGACCTGGAAGAATATCGGCGTCGCGAGCGCGATGAGCTGCAGGGCCAGCGAAATCAGCAACACCTCGCCGAGCAGGCGCCGATATTTGACGATCGAAGGGATGAACCAGCTGAAATCGAAGCGCGACATTTCCTCGGCATAGGTCGCCCGCGAAACGAATTGGACGAGCTCACCGGACCAAGCCTCCAGGAAATCGGAGAGCGACGCCACCTCGGGCGCCAGCCCCGGACGCTGGATCAGAACGCGGTTGCCGGCGCTCTCCAGCTTGGCGAGGAGAAAATAGCGGCCGTCCCTGCCGATCGCCACCGCGGGCAGGGCCGCACGATCGAGCCGCGCGGGATCGACGGCCGTCAACTTCGCGCTGAAGCCGACGCGTTTCGCAGCGCGCAGCAGCGTGGACGTCGTGAACGTGTCGGACCCGAATTCGTGGCGCAGGTCCGACTCCTCGGCGGGAATGCCGTGCAGCAGCGCCATCAGCAGCAGGCATTGCAATCCGGAATCGGTCTGCCCAACCGGATCGATTGCCGCGCGAGCATCGATTGCCGCGCGAGCATCGATTGCGCTGCCCGTATCGTTGGCCGGTTCTGGCGGCGCCGCAGCTTCGCTATGCCGATTCATGAACGCCAATCATGGGTACTTCGCCGGCGAGTGTCCAACGACTGGTCGCAGCCCCCCGAATCGATCCGCGAGACCCCCGTGGTGACCGATGAATCGACGTCGGCACGGAAGCATTTGACTTAATCGGCGGCCTCGAGCAAATCCGCATTGGACATATGCATAAATATTCTGCGCGCGCCCGCTTCGCGCGCGAACTACAGCTTTCGGATGAAACATTCATGGGTTATTCTGGCGGCCGATACGGTTCACGGCGTGAACGGTAACAAATATTCAGGGGTCATATCGCGGCGCGTGCATACGGGCGTATCTCGAGGTCGTTGCTCGAAATCTTTGAATCATTCTTTTGATGATCAGATCGATTGGTGAGCGCGGCCAGCCGGGCGGCGCTCGAGTCTCGCGGGTAAGGCGAAGGGGCGTCGGAAACTCATGGCTATGTCAGCTGGCAGCGTCGGTCGTTCATCTTCCATTGAGCGGCCAGGGGCGCTTGCAAGCGCCGTCAAAACTGCAATCGCCCCAACCGCTCACCTTGCGCCGAACGGCGCTGATAAAGCACCGGACCGCGAAAATCCGCCGATATCCGGGAAAGCCGACAAGCCCGAGAAGCCCGAGAAGCCCGAGAAGCCCGAGAAGCGCGCCTATCCGGCGGCCGCCGCGCTGCCGACGCAGGAGGCGGCGCGCGGAATCCGCTTCGATTTCAACGACGGTTGCCGTGTGATGCTGCCGGAGGGTGCCTGGCACGTGCGGCTCAGCGATTTGGATACGGGCAACATCCTGTACGAGACCGACATTGGCGCGGGTCGCATCAACAGCAGCAAGCGCTATTACCTGCGTTGCCGCGTCGAGGTGTGGGCGACGGGCGAGAGCAAGACGGAGCCGCTGTTCAAACATGATTATTCGGCGGCCGATCGGGAGATCTTGGTGCAGTTTCCGGTCGGCACGCTCGGCGACACGCTCGGCTGGTTTCCCTATGCCGTGAAATTCCAGGAGCTTCACCACTGTCGCCTGACTTGTGCGATGGCCGCACCGATCATTCCGCTGTTTCGAGGGCGCTATCCGCACATCACCTTTCTCACGCACGAGGAGGTCGACCCCGAGCGCTACTACGCCACCTACAGCATCGGCCTGTTCTTCGACGACGACAAATGCGTGCATCAGCCGACGGATTTTCGCCTCGTCGGTCTGCATCGCACGGCGGGGTACATCCTCGGCGTCGATCCAACCGAGATGCCCGCCGGCGTCGCCCTCGACGACGCGAGCCGGCCGATCGCCGAGCCTTACGTCTGCATCGCTGCGCAGAGTTCGAGCCAGGCCAAGTATTGGAACAATCCGACCGGGTGGCGCGAAGTCGTTGAATTCCTCAAGGCTTCCGGCTACCGCGTGATCTGCATCGATCAGCGGCCGGTGCACGGCACGGGCCTCGTGTGGAATCACATCCCGTACGGAGCCGAGGATCAAACCGGGGACCGGCCGCTGCTCGAGCGCGCACGCTGGCTCAAGCATGCAGAGTTCTTCGTCGGCCTGTCGAGCGGGCTCTCGTGGCTCGCCTGGGCGATGGGCACGCCCGTGGTGCTGATCAGCGGCTTCACGCACCCTCTCAATGAGTTCGCGACGCCGTACCGCGTGATCAACTATCACGCCTGCAACAGCTGCTGGAACGACGTGCGCGTGCGTTTCGACCACAAAGACTTTCTCTGGTGTCCGCGCCACGCCGGCACTGCGCAGCATTTCGAATGCACCCGCTTGATCACCGCCGAGGCCGTCAGGGCGACGATCAAGCGCATTCCCGGATTCGGCGCAGCGCGCGCGGTCGGTCCCGAGGTCGTCCTCCCGCACGCGGTCCCCGCACAGCAGGCCAGCGCCCCGCATGCCGTCGAGATACCACGCCCCAAGGCGACACTGACCACCGCACGATAACCCGGCTCCCGAAGGTTCGGATACCGCACGCTCAAGGATTACAACAATGCCCATCGTCAGCAGCGGACAAACCCAATACGTCTCTTCCGGTGTCACGAGCAGCGGCACGACCGTGCTCAACGGGGGTACTCAATATATCTACTCCGGCGGCATCGCGGATGCGAACGTCCTGTCGTTCGGCGGCGTCCAGGACGATTACGGCAGCGCGAGCGGCACGACGATCTCCGGCGGCGGTGTCGAGAATGTCTACGGCAAGGCGACCGCGACCACGGTATCGACCGGCGGCATCCAATACGATTACGGCACCGCCACTTCGACGACCGTTGCGAGCGGCGGGGTGGAAATCGTGGAAAACGGCGGCAGCGCCGTCGCCACGACGGTCGCGAGCGGCGGCGAGATCATCGTCTCCGCCGGCGGCACTGAGACGGGTCTGAGCGTCGCCAGCGGCGGCATCGAGTTCTTCTATCAGGTGTCCTCCGGGATCACCGACAACGACAGCGGTTTCGCCTTCTCGAGCGGCATCCTGCAGACGGTCATATCGGGCGGCAAGGCGCTGAGTGCGACGATTTCGAGCGGCGCCGAGCTCGTCGTCTCGTCGGGCGGCTCCACGAGCGCCGTGACGGTCGCGAGCGGCGGCACGGAAATCGTCTTCTCAGGCGGGACGGCGAGCGGTACGAGCGTGCTCTCCGGCGGCCAGATCGTGATCGCCGGCGGGACGGTGACGGCCTTGACGCTCGCGAGCGGCGCGAACGAACTGTTCGAGATCGTCTCGGCCGGCGTCCACGTGAGTGGCGAGATCATTTCCAACAACAGCTTCGACCAGGTCGTATCCTCGGGCGGCACGGCCGTCGGCACGCTCGTACTAGGCGCATATCAATACGTTTCGGGCGGCACGACCACGGGCACGATCCTGAGCGCCGGGGTTCAGCAGGTCGACGCCGGCACCGCGAGCGGCACGATCGTCTTGAGCGGGGGCGACCAACAGGTCTATTCGGTGGCGAGCGGGACGAGCGTTTCGAGCGGGGGCATCGAGTACGTTTATGGGGGCGGCAGCGGCGTCTCCGCGACGATCTCGAGCGGCGGTACTCAGGTCGTCTACGGCATCGCGAAGAACACCATCGTGTCGAGCGGCGGTGTCGAATTCGTCTCCGCGGGCGGTGTTGCGAGCGGCACCATCGTGCAGAGCGGCGGCGAGATCGTGATCGTCGGCGGCGTGGCGAGCGGCTTGACGCTCGCGAGCGGCGCGCAGGAATTCCTCGAAGTCGTGTCCTCCGGCGTCACGGTGAGCGGGGAGAACGCGACCTACGGACTGAACCAAACGGTGCTCACGGGCGGGACCACGATCTCGACGACCGTGTTCTACGGCGGCAATCAATACGTGTCCGGCGGCATGACGAGCAACACGACGCTCGACTATGGCTATCAGCAGGTCAACGCCGGCTCCGCGGTCGCCACCGTCGTCAATTCGGGCGGCACTCAGGCCGATTACGGCGGGGTGACGGTCGGCACGGTGGTGTTCGGCAGCGGCGCCCAGCAGGTCTACTCCGGCATCGCCAGCGGCACCGTGATCTCGAGCGGCGGGTATCAAAACGACTATTCCTCGGCCGTCGGCACGCTCATTCAGAACGGCGCGGTCCAGTACGTCTATAGCTCCGCCCTGTCGACGACGGTCTCGAGCGGGGGCTTGGAGATCGTGCAGGCCGGCGGCGTCGCGAGCGGCACGACCGTATTGAGCTCCGGCGAACTCATCGTGTCCTCGGGCGGCACGGCAAGCGGCGTCACGCTCTCGGGCGGCGCCAGGGAATTGCTCGAGATCGTCTCCTCAGGGGTCACGGTAAGCGGCGAAACCGTGTTTGCACCGTATTACCAGACGGTCTTGTCGGGCGGCACGACGGTCTCGACGACCGTGATCAATACCTACGACTACGTCTCGGGCACGGCCAGCGGCACGATCTTGAGCGGCAGCCAGCAGCAGATATTCTCCGGCGGCAAATCGATTTCGGCGGTCGTCTCCGGGGGCGCTCTGCAGTTGGTGTACAGCGGCGGCACGGCGAGCGCCGCGGTCGTCTCGGGCGGCGGTCGGCAATATATATCCGGTGGTACGGCGAGCGGCACGACGCTGTCGAGCGGGGGCTATCAGGAGATCGATTCCGGCACCGCGATCGGCACGATCATCTCGTCCGGCGGCAGTGAAGCCATCTACGGCACGGCGAGCGCGACCACGATCTCGAGCGGCGGCCTGCAGACGGTCTATGCCTCGGGCAAGGCACTCGGCACGACCGTCTCGAGCGGTGGTCTCGAGGTCATCTCGAGCGGCGGTCTCGCGAGCGGCACGGTCGTCCAATACGGCGGTGAACTCATCGTGCTGTCGGGCGGCAACGCGAGCGCGGCCACGCTCTCGAGCGGCGGCCTCGAGATCATCCAGATCGTCTCGTCCGGCATCACCGCGAGCGGCGAGATCATTTCCAACTACGGCTACAGCAATTACCAGACCGTGAGTTCGGGCGGCACGACGGTGGGCGGAGTCGTCGTCGGCGGCGCCAATCAATACGTGGAAGGCGGCCTCGCGAGTAACACGACGCTTTCCGCCGGCGGTTATCTCTACGTGTACAGCGGCTCGGCCAAGGGAGCAACGGTCTCGAGCGGCGGCTACATGCAGGTCAGCGGGGGCTCGGCGAGCGGCACGACCGTGTCGAGCGGTGGCGTGTTGTACGTCTATCTCGGCGCGGCGAACGCGACGACCATCGCCTCGAGCGGCTTTGTGCAGATCAACGGCGCAGCGGCGGTCGTCAGCGGTGCGACGATCTCGGCGAACTCCGGCTACGGCGAGTATGTTCTCGCCGGGTCCGCCGACGCGACCACGATCGCAAGCGGCGGGTACCAGCAAGTGAACGGCGGCGCGGCGGTCGCGAGCGGCACGATCATCCTCGGCGGCGGCGAACAGCAGGTCTATGCGGGCAGCGCGCTTGCGACGACGGTATCGTCGGGCGGCATACAGTTCGAGAACGGCGGCCTCGTCAGCGGCACGACGCTATCGAGCGGCGGCATCCTCTACGAATACGGGAGCGCCAAGAGCACGATCGTATCGAGCGGCGGCATCGACATCGTCGAGAACGGCGCCTCGGCGAGCGGCATCACGGTGCTCTCGGGCGGGGAACTCCTCGAGGCGGCCGGCAGCACGGTTGCGGCGGTCACCATTTCGACGGGCGGGATTCTGTTCAATCCGGTGATTTCCGCGGGCGTCACGGTCACCGGCGAGACGCTGCTCGCCGGGTTCTCACAAACGGTGGCGTCCGGCGGCCGCGTCAACGCGGCGACCGTTTCCGCGGGCACCAACCTGGTCGTATCGGGCGGCACGACGAGCGGTACGACGGTTTTGAGCGGCGCCAATCAATACGTGTACTTGGGCTCGGCGCTCGCGACGACGATCACGTCGAGCGGCTACCAACAGGTCAACGGCGGCGTTGCGAGCGGCACGACGATACTTTCGGGCGGTGTGCAGGCGATCTATAGCAACAGCGCGGTCGCGACCGTCATCTCGAGCGGCGGCGTCCAGGACGACTACAATTCGGCGGTCGGCACCACGGTGTCGAGCGGTGGACTCCAGTACGTCACGGTGTTCGCGAGCGGCACGACAGTGCTCTCCGGCGGTGAAATCATCATCGCCAACGGCGGTCGCGTCAGCGGTCTCACCGTGAGCAGCGGCGGCATCGAGTTCTTCTCGGCCGTATCATCCGGGCTCACGGCCAACGACAGCGGCGCCGCGTTCGGCAGCGGCGTCGTGCAGTACGTGCTCTCGGGCGGCAAGACCGTGAGCGCCACCGTGACGAGCGGCGGCACGATGTACGTGAGTTCCGGCGGCTCCGCGGGCGGCACGATCGTGTCGAGCGGCGGCGCCGTGTATCTGTATTCCGGCGGCTCCGCGAGCGGCATCACCGTGCTCTCGGGCGGCGAACTCATTTATAACGGCGCGTCGCTCACGGGCGCAACGCTCTCGAACGGCGCGATCGTACTCGATGCCGTCGTCACCTCGGGCGTCACGGTCAGCAATCAGACCGTGCCCGCCGGGTTCTCCCAGATCATCTCGTCCGGCGGCACGGCGGTCGCCACGACCGTGGCCGCGGGAGCGTATCAGTATCTCTCCGGCGGCAACGCGAGCGGCACTCTCGTCGCCGGCGGCGTCCAACAAGTCTATTCCGGCACGGCGACGGGAACCGTCGTCGGCGGCGGCGGCCAGCAGCAGATCTACTATGGCTCGGCGAGCGGCGCGACGATCCTCTACGGCGGCACGCAGAACCTCTACAATTACGGCGGCGCATCGATCTCGACGACGATCTCGGGGGGCGGTGTCCAGAACGTATACGGCAGCGCGCGCGGCACGATCGTCGCCGACGGCGGACTCGAATTCGTCGAAGCGGGCGGCGTCGCTTCCGGCACGACGGTGCTCTCGGGCGGGGAAATCGTCGTCAGCAGCGGCACGGTCAGCGGCCTGACCTTGTCGGCGGGCGCGATCGAGATTTTCGAGACGGTGTCCTCCGGAATCAACGTGAGCGGCGAGACGATCTCGGCCGGCTACTCGCAGACGGTGTTCACGGGGGGCACGACGCTCTCGTCGCTGCTGATCCAGGCGTATCAGTACGTCTCGGGCGGCACGACGACGGCGACGACGCTCAGTGCCGGCGTGCAACTCGTCTATGCGGGGTCTGCACTCGCAACCACCGTCTCGAGCGCCGGCAACCAAACGATTTACGCCGGCGTCGCGAGCGGGACGACGGTACTGTCCGGCGGCGGGGAATACGTGTCCGGCGGAATCGCCGTCGGCACGACGGTCGCCTCGAGCGGCTTCATGCAGGTCAACGGCGGCACGGCGAGTAGCGCGACGCTCGAGAGCGGGGGCAACCAGACGGTCTATGCCGGCAGTGCTTTCGCGACGACCGTGCTCTCGGGCGGCGTCGAATACGCTTACGGTAAGACGGTCAGCACGACCGTGTCGAGCGGAGGCCTCGAGATCGTCTCCGGCGCCGGTGTCGCGAGCGCCACGAAGGTCCTCTCCGGAGGCGAAATCGTGCTCTTGTCGGGCGGCTCGGTGAGCGGGCTCACGCTCGCGACCGGCGCCGTGGAACTCATTGCGGTCGTCTCCTCGGGCGTGACGGCGAGCGCCGAAACGCTCTCGGGCAATCCGTACACGAACTCCCAGACCGTGCTCTCCGGCGGAACGGCCGTTTCCGGGACGTTCGCAGCCGGTGATTACGAGTACGTGCTCGGCGGCACGACCAGCCTCACGACACTCCTGGCGGGCGGTTCGGCCTTCGTGGTGAGCGGCACGGCGAAGGCGACGACCGTTTCGAGCGGCGCGAACGTCCAGGTCAGCGGCGGCACGGCAAGCGGCACGACGGTCTCGAGCGGCGGCGCAATTTATGACTACACGGGCTCGGCCTTGGCGACGACGCTCGCCTCGAGCGGCTACATGCAGGTCAACGGGGCGGCTGCGGTCGCGAGCGGCACGACGATCGGCAGCGCCGCGGCCGACTACGTGTACAACGGCCTCGCCGCGGCGACGACGATCTCGAGCGGTGGCTACGAACAAGTCAACGGCGGCGGGGCGAAGGCGAGCGGCACGACGATTGAAGCTGGCGGCGTTCAGCAAGACTACGCCGGCAGCGCGATCTCCACCACGATCTCGGGCGGAGTCCAGTACGCGCAGGGCGCTTTCGTCAGCGGAACGACGATCTCGAGCGGCGGCATTCAGTACATCTTCAACTCGGCGAGCGGCACGGTCGTCTCGAGCGGCGGCGTCGAACTCATCGCGAACAATGCCACGGCCAGCGGCATCACCGTCTTGTCCGGCGGCGAAATCATCGAGGGCGCGGGCGCCACGATCAACGGGCTGACACTCTCGACCGGCGCGATCGTGTTCAGTTCCTTCGTGTCATTCGGCGTTACGATCAGCGGCGAGACCGTCGCGAGCGGTTTCCCGCAGACGGTCGTCTCCGGAGGCCTGTTGCTCGCGCCCACCGTGACCTCCGGCGGCCAATTGTTCCTGTCGGGCGGCACGGCGAGCGGCGCGACGATCGCGAGCGGCGGCTACGAACAAGTCAACGCCGCCGCGTCGCTCGCGACCGGCACGACGATTCGATCGGGCGGCGTTCAGCAAGACTATGCCGGCAGCGCGATTGCGACCACGATCTCGGCCGGCGGCCTTCAGTACGCACAGGGGGCTTTCGTCAGCGGTACGACGATTTTGAGCGGCGGCCTCCAGGACGTTTACAACTCGGCGAGCGCGACCACGGTCTCGAGCGGGGGCGTCGAGTACGTCATCGGCATCGCGAGCGGCACGAGCGTCCTGTCGGGCGGCGAGATCGTCGTCGCCAACGGCGGCCGGCTCAGCGGCACCACGGTCAGCACGGGCGGGATCGTGTTCTATTCGGCCGTATCCTCCGGCTTGATCGCGAGCGATGCCGGCGCGCCCTTCGGCAACAACGTGCAGCAATATGTCGAATCGGGCGGCACGTTATCGAGCGCCGTGCTCACCAGCGGCGCGGCACTGTACGTGAGTTCCGGCGGTATCGCCGACGCCACGACGCTCTCGAGCGGCGCCGTGTTGTATGTCTACTCCGGCGGCGTCGCGAGCGGCGTCACCGTGCTGTCCGGCGCCGAGGTCGTCAATGACGGCGGCACGCTCAGCGGCGTCACGGTGTCGAGCGGCGCCACCGTCATCGAGGGCGTCGTCTCTTCCGGGATATCGGTGAGCGGTCAGATCGTCCAGTACGGCTATACGCAGACCGTGCTGTCGGGCGGCTCGACGATTTCGACCGTCGTGCACTATGGGGGCACCCAATATCTGTCCGGCGGTACGACGACCGGAACGACGCTGAGCGCCGCGAACCAGTACCTCTATTCCGGCTTCGCGAGCGGCACGCTGGTCTCGAGCGGAGCCTCTCAGATCCTCTATGGGGGCACCGCGATCGGCACGGTGATCTACGCAAGCGGAACGCAGGTGGCCTCGGGCGGCAACGCGAACGCAGCGACCGTGTCGAGCGGCGGCGAGCAATACGTCAACGGCGGCAGCGTCAGCGCGACGACGGTCTCGAGCGGCGGCGAACAGCTGATCTCGGGTGGTTTCGCGTCTGGGATCACGGTCGGCGCATTTGGAACGCAACTCGTTGCCGGCGGCTTCGTGAGCCAGACGACGGTGTCGAGTTTCGGGACCCAGATCGTCTCGGGCGGCCAGGTCAGCGCCACGAGCATCGGCGCCAATGCGATTCAATCCATTTACGGCGGCGTCGTGCTGGGTACGACGCTCTCCGGGGCGGGCGTCGAGTACGTTTACGGCGGCATCGTGAGCGGTACGACGCTGCAGACGGGTGCCACGCAGCACATCTCGGGCAGCTTCGCGAGCGCCACGGCGGTCTCGAGCGGCGGCGCCGAGTATGTGGAATTCGGCGGTGCGGCGTTCGCGACGACGGTGACGAGCAGCGGCATTCAATACCTCGACGGCGGCACCGCGAGCGGTACCAAGGTGTCGAGCGGCGGCATCGAGTTCGTCTACGCGGGCGCGGCCGCGAGCGCCACGACCGTGTCGAGCGGCGGCGAGATCGTGATCGACGGCGGCACGGTGAGCGGACTCACGCTGTCGACGGGGGCGATCGAGATCTACGAAATCGTCTCCTCCGGAGTCACCGCGGCCGGCGAGACGATCTCGGCGGGCTTCTTCCAGAACGTGCTCTCCGGCGGCCTGACCACCGGGACGATCGTGACGAGCGGCGGCCAGCAAACCGTCTCGGGCGGCACGGCGAGCGGCACCAAGCTGTCCGGCGGTTCCCAAGAACTCGACGGCGGCATCGCCAACGGCACGGTGATCTCGAGCGGCGGCGATCAGACGGTGTACGGTGGGACCGCGAGCGGCACGGTGATTTCGAGCGGTGGCGAGCAGCAACTCGTCGGCGGCGTCACGAGTGCGACCGTCGTGTCGAGCGGCGGCGTAGTGATCGTCGATTCGGCCGGGTTCGTGAGCGGCATCACGGTGCTCGCGGGCGGAGAACTGATCATCGACGGCGGCACGGTGAGCGGACTCACGCTGTCGACGGGGGCGATCGAGATCTACGAAATCGTCTCCTCCGGCATCACCGCGAGCGGCGAGACGATTTCCCTGGGACTGTTCCAGACCGTATTGGCGGGCGGCAGCACGGTCTCCACGACGGTCATCACCGGCGGCGCCCAGTACGTCTCCGGTGGAGCGACGACGGCGACGCAAGTGAACGGCGGTACTCAGGAGGTCGACGCGGGAACGGCCGCGGCGACGGCGGTTGCGAGCGGGGGGGTCCAAAATGTGCGCGGCGGCGTCGCGAGCGCGGCTGCGATCGCCAACGGCGGCCAGCAGGTCGTGAACGGCGGCACGACGGTGACCACGGTCATTACGAGCGGCGGTCTGCAGACCATTTCGAGCGGGGTGGCGAGCGGTACGATCGTCTCGAGCGGCGGCGTGGAGCTCGTCTCGGGCGGTCTTGCATCCGGCACGACGGTGCTCTCCGGCGGCGAGTTGCTCATCGACGGCGGTTCGGTGAGCGCCGTGACCCTCTCGAGCGGCGGCATCGAGATCTTCGAAATCGTATCTTCCGGGCTCACCGTGAGCGGCGAGGCCTTGCCGAACGGCATCACGCAGACCGTGCTGTCGGGCGGCACGACGGTGAGCACGACGGTTGGCGCGGGTGCGGATCAATTTGTGTCCGGCGGGACGACCAGCGCGACGCTGCTCGCCGGCGGATATCAGGAGGTCGATTCCGGCACCGCCGGCGGCACGGTGATTCAGAGCGGCGGCGAGCAATTTCTGTCGGGCGGCACGGCCAGCGCCACGATTATTTCCGGCGGCGGATATCAAGCCGTCGGATCGGGCGCGGTGGCGAGCGGCAGCACCGTCTCCGGGGGCTACCAGGAGGTCCTGGTCGGTGGCATCGCGCGGGCGACGACGCTCTCGGCGGGAGCTACGCAGTATGACTCGGGCACGGCGAGTGCGACCAGTGTGCTTGCCGGTGCGACCCAGTACGTATACGGGCTCGCGAGCGGCACGACGGTGTCGAGCGCCGGCACGGAGTTCATCGCCTCCGGCGCCGTCGCATCCGCAACCACGGTGCTCTCGGGCGGTCTGCTCGTGCTCGACGGCGGCACGGCGAGCGGCCTGACGCTGTCGACCGGAGCGCTCGAGATCATCGAACTGGTCTCCTCCGGCGTCACGGCGAGCGGCGAGACGCTCACGAGCGGCTATACGCAGACCGTGCTCACGAGCGGCATCACGGTGGGAACGATCGTGCTCGCTGGCGCCGAACAGATCGACTCCGGCGGCAAGACGAGTGCGACGACGTTGAGCGGCGGCGTGCAAGTGCTGTCCGCCGGCACCGCAGGCGGTACCAAGATCCTTGCGGCGGGCTCCCAGGAGGTCGATGCGGGCACGACGGCCTCGGCCACGACGATTTCGGCGGGCGGCGTGCAGTACGACGCCGGCACTGCGAGCGCGACGACGATTTCGAGCGGCGGCATCGAGTACGTGCAGAACGGCGGCGTCGCGAGCGGCACGATCGTGCTGTCGGGCGGGATACTCGTGACCAACGGCGGTACGGTCGCCGCACTCACGCTCTCCAGCGGCGGCGTCGAACTCACCGGTCGCGTCGTCTCGGGGGCGAGCGTGAGCGGCCAGACGCTCACGAGCGGCATCGCCGAGACCGTGCTATCGGGCGGCATTACGAGCGCCATCAGCGCCGTATTCGGCGGCGATCAGATCGTCTCGGGCGGCACGGCCACGGCGACGACCGTCGGCTTCGGCGGCTACCAGAGCCTGTATTCGGGCAGCGCGGCCGCGGCGACCATCGATGCGGGCGGCGAACAGGATCTCTTTGGCGGTACGGCGAGCGGCACGATCCTCGCGGGCGGCTACCAGAACGATCAGGGGCTCGCGAACGCGACGACGATTTCGAGCGGCGGCGCCCAGGACGTCTATGGCATCGCGAGCGGCACGACCGTCTCGAGCGGCGGCGTCGAAACCGTGTATGCAGGCGGCAGCGCGAGCGCGACCAAGGTCCTCGCCGGCGGCGAAATCGTGCTTGCGGGGGGCAGCGCGACCGGCCTCGTCGTGAGCAGCGGCGGTCTGGAAGAGGTTCAAGGTCCGGGTTATGCGGTAACGGTCTCCGGCGCGACCGTCGCCTCCGGCGTCACGCTCGCGGTCGCCGATTCGGCGACGGTCAGTGCCACGACGGTGTCGAACGGTGGGACGCTCGAGTTCGCGGGAGGCAGCGCGAGCGGGCTCACGCTCGGCAGCGGCGCCAAGCTCGTGGTGAGCGGTGGAACGGCGAGCGGTCTCGGGCTGACGAGCGGCGCAAGTCTCGCGGTGATCGGCGGCGGGGCCGCGCTCAGCGTGGCGCTGAGCGCCCACGCGACGGCGAGCGTGTCGGCCGGCGGTGCGGAATATGCCACCACGGTCGCGAGCGGCGCGGTCCTGACGGTGTCGTCGGGCGGAGCGGCGTATGCGACGACGGTGGCGAGCGGCGGCGAGTTGCTCGTGCTGTCGGGCGGGACGGCCATCGGCGTGACCGTCAGCACCGGCGGTACCGAGGTCGTGAGCTCGGGCGCGATCGTGAGCGGGACGGTACTGTCGAGCGGTGCGGCGCAAATCGTGTCCTCGGGCCAGACCGTCAGCAATTCCCTCGTGCTCAGCGGCGCGACGCAGACCCTGCTGTCCGGTGCGACCGGCGTCGCGACCGCCGTCATCGGCGGCAGCCAGGTCGTGTCCTCCGGCGGTACGGCGAACGCATCGACGGTCGAGGGCGGCAGCGAGACGGTCTCGAGCGGCGGCAAGACGAGCGGCGTCACGCTGCTTGCCGGCGGTATGCAGACGCTCGCCGGCACGGCGAGCGCAACGCTCGTCGGCAACGGCGGCACGCAACTCGTCGGCACGAGCGGTAGCGCGAGCGCCAGCGTGATCTCGAGCGGCGGATTGCAATACCTGAGCTCCGGCGGCATCGCCAGCGGCGCATCGGTGTTCACCGGCGGCTTCCAGGAAGTGTATGCCGGAGGCAGTGCGTCGACGGCAACGCTGGCGGGCGGCGAGCAGGATCTGTACGGCTCAGGCACCGCGAGCGGCACGGTCGTGCAGGCCGGCGGCTATCAATTTGTCGCTTCGGGAGGGACGGCGAGCGCAACGACCGTGTCCTCGGGCGGCGAGTTGGCAATCGCTGCGGGCGGCGTCGCGAACGGCGTCACGGTATCGAGCGGCGGCTTGGAGATCGTGTCCTCGGGGGGCACCGCGGGCACGATTACCGTGCAGAGCGGCGGTGAAATCGTCATCGCCGCGGGCGCTGCCGTCAGCGGGCTCACGGTGAGCGCCGGCGGCGTCGAGATCTTCGAACCGGCGGGGGCGCTCGTGCCCGCCACGAACTTGCCGGGAACACACGCGGCAGGTACGCATCGGCCGAGCACGTCCGGCGTTCGCGCGCCGAACCCCGCGGCGGCACCCGTGCATCCCGCACCTTCGGCGGAGGCTGCACCGCACCCCGTGGCGGCTGAGCCCTTCTTGCGCGAGCGCGGCGCCTGGGCGGGATTCATCGCCGACACCTGGCATTCCAGCGGACCGTGGGGGCACACGAGACCTGCGGCGCTGACTCCGACCGCCGCGGCTGCGATGTCGTTGCAGCCGACGGCGACGGCCGCGGCGGCGAAACTCATCGAGGCGATGGCGACCTTCGATGCCGCGCCGATGCGTCGCGCCGGCGCCTTGTTCAACTTGCCGGACGGGGGCCATGCGTTGGACTCCGGCAGCGCGCTCGGGCCCGAGCGTCGTGCGCACGCGGGCAATCCGCTTGCTTAGGCCGGGGACCAATGCGTAGGCCGTGGATCATGTGGAGACCTGAGATCGTGCACAGACCGAACCTATCGAACAGTGGGGAACTGACATGAAGGATCTTGGTGGCGAAATGTCGGGAAGGCCGGAACGTCACGTCGGCCTCTGGCTCATGGGCGGGGCGCTCATGCTGGCGACGGGTCTGTGGATCTCGGGCGCCGGCAGTCAACTTGCCGCGGTGCTCACCCACGGCATGTCGAGCGTCAATCGCACGCTGCCCGACGCGGCGCCGCCGTCGCCGACTTTGACCTTTTCCGCGAATCCGGCCGACGCCGAATTCCTGCACGCCGGCCTGTTCGCGGAGCCCCTGGTGCCGGTCGCAGCGACGACGGGCACCGAAAACCGCGACCTCGCGAAAGCCGTTCTCGCGTATCGCGACGTGTCCGGCAATGGAGCCAAACTCGATGCGGTCGAGCCCTTGCTCGATTTTCTCGCGGCGCATCCGGGTTCGGCCTGGAAGGCCGCCTTGCAGCTCAATCTCGGCATCATCTACCGGCAAACGGGCCACTTTTCGAAGGCACTCGCGGTCTGGCAGGACGCGTGGGGCACCACACAGAACCTCACCGATCGCAACGGCCGCGCCCTGGGCGATGCGACGATTGCGCGACTCACGCAGTTCGACGCCTACCTCGGCCGCAAGGAAGTGTTGCAGCCCCTGCTCGAGACGGTCGCCGACCGGCCGGTACGAGGGTCCGCATCGCAAGTCCTGACCTCGTCGCGCGAGGGGCTCTTTCACATGATCGCGCGGCCGGAGCGCTCCTTCAAATGCGGCCCTATCGCGCTCTCGCGCATCCTGCTGCACGACAATCCGACGCCCGCGCCTGAAGTCATGCAGGTGTTCGAGGAGGCCCGTTCGACGCCGAACGGCATGTCTCTCGCCGCGGTCCAGCAGGTGTCCGTCAAGGCGGGCATGAACTATCAAATGGCGTATCGGACGCGCGGCGCGCCGATCATCACACCGGCGGTTGCGCACTGGAACGTCGGTCATTACGCGGCGATCGAGGCTTCGGACACGGACCGTTTCATCGTCGAGGATCCGACGTTCGGCGAGACCATCCGGGTCAGCGCGGCGACGCTCGACGAAGAGTCCAGCGGCTACTTTCTCGTCCCGCAGGGCGCGCTGCCGCCGGGCTGGCGCAGTGTGGGAGCGGCCGAGGGCGCCACGATCTGGGGCCGCGGCGACACCGGCAACAACAAGGATCCCGGCGACACGGGACCTCATCATCACGGCCCGCATCGCGGCCCGCACCACGGCCCTCACAAGCCGCCGCACCACAAGCCGCATGGTTGTCAGAAGGGCGGCGGCTGCACGACCTGGGACGTCGCTCCGATGGTCGTGGGTCTCGAACTCGAGGACGTTCCGGTCGGCTATACGCCGCCGGTCGGCCCCGACGTCGACTTTGATCTTTACTATTCGCACCGCGACGTCCTGCAGCCGCAAACCTTCAGCTACGTCAATTTCGGACCCAAGTGGACGTTCACGTGGCTGAGCTACGTGACGGACGCCGTCACGACGAATGCTTCGGCGAGCCTCTATCAGCGCGGCGGCGGCAGCGAGCCGTTCACGTTCCCGAGCACCAGCGCCAGAGTCGCCGCGCCGGGCCCGTTCAGCCAGTCGACCCTCACGCGCAGCGTCGGCCCAAGCGGTGCATCGACGGGGTTCACGCGTCAACTGCCGGATGGGTCTTCGGAGCAATTCAACCTGGCCTTCGGCAAGCAATTCTTCATGACGGCCGTCGTCGACCATCTCGGCAACAAGGTCACTCTGCATTACGACAGCCAGATGCGCATCATCGCGCTCACCGACGCCGTCGGCCAGGTGAGCACCCTGACCTACGGACTCGCGAGTGATCCGCTCAAGGTCACCAAGATCACGGACCCGTTCGGCCGCTCGGCGAGCTTCACCTACAACGCGGCCGGCCAGCTTTCGAGCATCACGGACACGATCGGCATCACGTCGAGCTATACGTACGGCACGGCCGACTTTGTCTCGAGCCTCAAGACCCCGTACGGAACGACGACGTTCAGCTATGGCGACGCCACGACGAACCCGAGTCTCGGCGATACCGTGTTCCTCAAGGTCACCGATCCGCTCAACCGCACGAGCTATTACGAGTTCAACCAGTTGACCACGCCGATCGATGCCAACAATGCCGCGCCGACCGGGATGGTGACCTGCGTGTGCTATCTCCAGTTCCGCAACACGTTCATGTTCGATCCGAACCAATACCAGATCGCCACGGCCGCGGGCGGCCTCGACTACAGCAAGGGGCATTTGATCCACTGGCTGCACACGAGCGACCTGAGCTCGACTGCCCGCGTCATCGAGAGCGAGAAGGAACCCCTCGAGAGCCGCGTCTGGTACAACTACCCGGGTCAGCCGAGTTCGATCCAGTTCGGAACCTCGGCAAGCGGCGTCAGTGCGCCCGGCACCAGCAGCCAGCCGACCGCGATCGGCCAGGTGCTCGACAACGGCACGACCCAGGTGGAGACCGTTCAATACAATGCGTTCGGCAATCCGACGCTCGCCACCGATCCCGTGGGGCGGCAGACGAGCTATGGCTACGCGCCCAACGGCATCGATCTGGTCTCGATCTCGAACACCACGGGCGGCAGCTCGCAATTGCTCGCGAGCTTCACCTATAACTCTCAGCACGAGCCGCTCAGCGTCACGGGCGCCAACGGCATCGCGACGCAATATCAGTACAACCCGGCCGGAGAGGTGACGCAGATCACCGATCAACAGGGCTTCGTCACGACGCTCACCTACGCCGGCGGCTATCTCAAATCCGTCCAGGGTCCCACGGCAAATGCGACGCTGTCGTTCACTTACGATGTCGTGGGGCGTGTCGCGAGCGCCACCGACGAAGCCGGCTCGACCGTCTCGTACGCGTACGACGCGGCCGATCGACCGACCGTCACAACCTTCCCCGACGGCACGACCACCAAGTACGCCTACAATCTGCTCGACCTCGTGACGACCACGGATCGTCTGGGCCGGACCACGACCATGAGCTACGACGCCGAACGG
>Ga0302157_10003543_pt1 | contig 17508 bp, 13 predicted proteins | sample I_Bog_N3_3_FD_193502 | JGI IMG/M metagenome (GOLD analysis project Ga0302157, IMG submission 193502) | Peat permafrost microbial communities from Stordalen Mire near Abisko, Sweden - I_Bog_N3_3 | ecosystem: Environmental > Terrestrial > Soil > Wetlands > Peat | place: Sweden: Abisko, Stordalen...
AGGCAACCTGAGCACATACATCGTCAATGCGCCGGTGAACCTGCCGGCCGGCCCGCACTTCAGCACCCTGCTCGGCTCGGATGGCGCGGTCGTGAATTACACCGTGATCACCGCTCTTGGCGCAGCGGTTGATGCCACCACGGCACCGGCCACCGCCACACTGCAGGGCATTGCAGCCCCCACCAACCTCGCCGGAAACTTCGCGCTCGGTGGCAACATCGATGCCAGCGCGACTGCGGGGTGGAACCCGTGTGGCGGTTGTACCGCCGGCGGTGGCGGCGGTAATTACGGCTTCACGCCAATCGGCAGCACCGGTCCCGCATTCAGTGGCCGCTTCGACGGCCTCGGCCACAGCATCAGCAACCTGACCATCAACCAGGTCGGGGGTTCGATCGGGCTGTTTGGCACCGTTGCCGTTGCCGGTAGCGTTTCAAACATAGGGCTGGTGGGCGTCAGTACCTATGGCCCAGCCAGCATGGGTGCTTTGATCGGCACCAATCAGGGCGCGGTCACCAACAGCTACGCCACGGGATCCGTAGCATCGGTGAGCGGTTCCTCGTACATTGGCGGCCTGGTCGGCAGCAACTCCGGAACCATCAGCAACAGCTACTCCACCGTCAGCGTGAGCGCCGCCGAATCGTCTCATGTAGGCGGCCTGGTCGGCAGCAATTCCGGCGCCATCACCAGCAGCTACGCCACCGGCGCGGTCATGGGCTATGCCCAGACCGGAGGTCTGGCCGGCATAAATACCGGCAGCATCAGCAACAGCTATGCCGGCGGCGCCGTCAGTGGCATGAGCATCGCCATCGGCGGACTGGTGGGACAGAATTCCGGCGCTATCAGCGCCAGCCACGCTACCGGTTACGTCTACGGCGCATTCAGCAGTTCCAACGACACCGGCGGCCTGGTCGGCCTCAACACCAGCAGCGGCACCATCGACAGCAGTTACGCCGAGAATGACGTGAACGGCACGACCCCTGGCACCGGCGGTCTGGTCGGCATCAATTACGGCCTCATCAGCAACAGCTACACCGCGGGAAGTAAAACCGTGACTGGCGGCATCGATTCCGGTGGTCTGGTGGGCACGAACGTCGGCACCATTTCCCAGAGCTACGCCACCGACAATGCAAGTGGCAATTATGTCGGCGGGCTGGTCGGGAACAACGCTGGCGGCAGCATCACCGAGAGCTACGCCACCGGCACTGTCAGCGGTACCTATGGCATCGGCGGCCTGGTCGGCAACAGCACCGGCAGCATCACCAAGAGCTACGCCACCGGCATCGTCAGCGGCACCTATGGTATCGGCGGCCTGGTTGGCTTTAGCTCCGGCAGCATCAGTAACAGCTATGCGACTGGCGCTGTCAGCGGCCAGTATCAGACAGGCGGTCTCGTCGGTGTAAACAACAGCGCCATCAGCAATAGCTACGCGACCGGCGTCGTCACCGGCAGCACCAGCAGCTACATCGGCACGGTCGTAGGCGCGAACTACGGCACACTCACGAATACCTTCTACAACAGCAGCGTCAATACGGGCCTGACCGGGATCGGAGCCACCAGCGGAACGCTGGCGGATGTCGCCGGCAGCGTCGTCGGCCTGACCACGGCGCAGCTGCAGACGCAGGCCAACTTTACCGCGGCGACTGTCGCCAATGGCAATGCGCTTTCCAATTGGGACTTCGCCGGCACCTGGTTCATGTACCAGGGCTTGACCGCACCGCTGCTGCGCTCGTTCATGACGCCGCTGACCGTCAGCGCCGTCGCCACGCGCATTTATAACGCGATGGCCTTCGTACCCGGCACCAGTGATCTGACCTACTCCACGGTGCCGGACACGAGCCAGCTGTTCGGCGCCGCGACTTTCAGCGGCACCGCCGTGGGCGCTGTGCATGCCGGCAGCTACAGCCTGACGCCGGGCGGCCTGTACTCCAGTCAACAGGGCTACATCATCACGTACGGCACCGGTACGGTGACCATCACGCGCGCGCCATTGTCGGTCGCCGGTACGCCGGTAGCGAATAAGGTCTACGACGGGACCACGGTGGCGACGCTGACGGGCGGCACGCTGGTCGGAGTGATCGGGAGTGACAGCGTGACGTTGATCGGGTCCGGCACCTATGCCTCGAAGAATGCGGGCAGTGGTATCGCGGTCACCGCAACGTACAGCCTCGGCGGTGCCAATGACGGCGATTACTCTTTGAGCAGTCAGCCCAGCGACAGTTTGACCGGCACCATCACACCGGCCCTATTGACCGTCAGCGGCACCACGGTCGGCACCAGGAGCTACAACGGCACGCTCGGTGCGCCATTGAGTGGCGGCGCCCTGCTTGGTGTCGTACCTGGCGACATCGTGACATTGACCCAGGCGGGCGCATTCGCATCGAAGAACCCCGGCAGCGCGCTGGCAGTCACAGCCGAGGACAGCCTCGGTGGCGCCAGCGCCAGCGACTATGTCCTGACTGAGCCGACCGGCCTGACGGGGATGATCAGTCCTGCCTCGCTCACAGTCAGCGGTACGGTCGTGGGCAACAAGATCTTCAACGGAAACACCAGCGCACCACTGATAGACGGCACCTTGTCCGGCGTGATCCCAGGCGACAGCGTGACGTTGGTCCAAGGGGGCAACTTCGCCTCCGCCAGTGTCGGTGCCGGCATTGCAGTCACCGCTGCGGACGGCCTCGCCGGCCCGAGTGCGCTCGACTACAGCATCATTCAACCCACCGGTCTTACCGGCACCATCAGCCCGGCGGGCAGCGCCAACGCACCCGGTACACCGGGCCCCTCCGGCGGCTCTGGCAGCTCCACCGCCTTGAGTTCGCCGCTATTGGCTGCCTACTACGCCAGCGCACAGATCGATGCCAATTCCCTCGCGCCGCAATGGGGCGCCATGCCGGAGGTCATCGATACCTCGCCGTCCATCGATGTGGTGGCCACCGCGAGTGAGCCGGCCAGCACCGATGCCGGCGCCGACGCGGACTCAACATCATCGTCCACTGGTGGCGGCGTCGTCATCAACGTCGCGATGAAGATCGGCGCGACCGGCACATTGAAGATCGAAAGCGGCGGGCTGCGGCTGCCGGTCACACACGTCGAAGGAAATCCATAACATGCCAGTGGTCAAGCATTCGAATCGCCTGCGACAGCTCATCAGGCCCAGCGGCTGGGCGCTGCTGGCCGCATTGGCGCCTCTCGCCGCGTTGGCACCTCTGGCTGCACTCGCTGCGGCGCCAGCGCCGCCGGTCGCGCCTTCGGTGCCGGACTCCGGCAACCTGCTGCAGCAGATCACGCCGAACACGCCACCCACGCCCTCGCCCACAGGTACCGGGTTGACGATCGAGCGTGAGGGCGGGGCCACCGCGCCGCCCAGCGAGGCATTTACCGTGACCAGCCTTACGATCACGGGCAATACCCGCATCGACACGGCTACCCTGCACACGCTGGTGGCTGATGCGGAGGGCAAGAGCCTGACGCTGGCGCAACTGGGGGCCGTGGCCGATCGCATCACCGACTACTATCACAAGCACAATTATCCGCTCGCCCGCGCCATCATTCCGGCGCAGACCATTCGCGGCGGGGCGGTGACGATCCAGGTGCTGGAGGCCAGCTATGGCAAGGTGACGCTCACCAACAAGAGCCACGTGACCGACTCGCTGCTGGAATCGACTCTGGCGCCACTGCACAGCGGCGAGGTCATCGAGCAGAGCGAGATGGACCATATACTGCTGCTGCTGTCGGATGTGCCCAAGATCGAAGTCGATGCTGTCATCAAGCCCGGTGAAGGCGTTGGTACCTCGGATCTGGATATCACCACCCTGCCCGGCCCGCGCGTGACCGGCGTCGCCTCGGTGGATGACTATGGCAATCGATATACCGGCCGCGAGCGCCTGGCGGGCAGTGTCAGCCTGATCGACCCACTGGATCACGGCGATTTCCTTACCCTGAGTGGCCTGACCTCCGGGGATCGGTTGAACTACGCCCGCGCCTCGTATGAGGTCACTGCGAATGGCTGGGGCACGCGTGTCGGCGGCGCCTATTCGGCACTCCACTACTTCCTGGGCGATGGCCTGGTGGCACTCGACGGACATGGCACCGCCCAGGTAGGCAGCGCCTGGGCCAAGCAGCCGCTGATGCGCAGCGAGTCGGTCAATCTTTATGCCCAGATCCAGTACGACGCGCTGAGACTTCACGATGAGATCGGCGCCAGCGCGATCCAGACCAACCGCCACCTGAACGACTTTACCGCAAGCCTCACCGGGGATGCGCGCGATGCGTTTTGGGCAGGCGGCGTCAGCACCCTGGACCTGGGCGTGAGCGGCGGCAACCTCGGCTTCGAGAACGATGCGGCACAGGTTGCGGATGCAGCCAGCGCGCGTACGCGCGGCGACTTCTCGAAAGTGAACCTGAATCTTGCACGGCTGCAGAAGCTCAGCGCCAGCAATGGACTTTACCTGTCGTTCGCCGGACAGTGGACCGGCGACAACCTGGATTCCTCGCAGAAGATGATCGGCGGCGGACCGTACACGGTGCGCTCCTATGACCTGGGCGTGGTTTCCGGCGACACCGGCTATCTGGGAACGGCCGAGTTCCAGCATGACCTGGGCGCCTGGTTCGGACAGTGGCAGGCGGCAACGTTCATCGACAGTCAGCACATCGTGATCAACCAGACGCGCTGGGTGCCAGGCCCGAACTCGGCCAATCTGAGCGGCGCCGGACTGGGAATGACCTGGGCCGGACCCTACCAGTTCAGCGCCCGAGCGTATGTCGCGGCGCGCTTCGGTGGCGTATCGGCCGTGGTGCCGGACAGCTCGAGCGTGCGTGTGTGGATCGAGTTGACCAAACTGTTTTGACATCTGTGCGCGGCCGGCTTCGCCGGTGCGATCGCTGCCACGGCGCTGTAAACGCTGTGACAGTCCGGTGCGTTATGCGGATAAGTCAGCAATGGAAACGGAGATGCGGACCGTAACGTTTCGCACCCCACTGCTCACGCTCGTGGTGCTGTCAGCAACCGCCTGCGCCACCAGTGGCACCCAGTCCTCCCAGCGAGCCCGCGCCGCCCTACCGGGTACGGAAGCCTGCCTGTGGCTACACAACATCGAGGGTTGGGACGTCATCGACCCCTCCACGATGATCGTCTATGCACCGCTGGCGAAGGATGCCTACCTCGTCAAGCTGTTCGAGCCGGTCTACGATCTGAACTTTCATGAACGCATCGGATTTGACGACGGCAATCACGATGGTCGCATCTGCAGCCTCGGCGACGATGTGGTGGTGCGTGGAGCGGTCCCGCAGCAAGTGCCAATTACCGCGGTGCGCGCCCTGACCCCCGATCAGGTCAAGCGGCTCAAAGCGACGGCCAATGGGGGCAAAGCGGCGCCCGCCCCGAGCTCACCCGCGGCGGGTCAGCCAGTCCCGGGTACTCACTGAAACTCACGGCGGTGCGAGCCAACATCGCGTCACTCGCGATCACCCGAATTTGCCGTCAGGTGAACGGTCTCGAGCCCGAGGCGCTTGCGCGCGTCGCTGACCTCGGTTGCGGATACGACTGCCGCCTGATTGCCCCAGCTGTTTCGGATGAAGGTGGCGACGTCAGCGATCTCGCTGTCCGTGAGCTTCCAGGCAAAGCTCGGCATGGTCAGCGGCGACGGGCGCGAGGCGCTGGTGCCGATGCGCGCGCCGGCCAGGATCAGGTGCTCAAGTCCGATCGGGTCCGCCTGTTGCAGCATGGCGTTGTGACCGAGCGGTGGAAACAGCCGCGGCTGGCCAACGCCGTCTTCCAGGTGACAGGAGGCGCAGGCGTCCGAGTAGATCGCAGCGCCCCGACTCATGGCGGCCGCATCCGGCGCCACGTGCGCGACGGCCGGGCTCGCCACCTGGCTCTTGAGATAAACGCCAATCGCGTGCCGGTCCTGATCGTTCATCAGCGATGTGGAATACGTGACCACCTCAGCCATCGCACCGCCGGCACCGGCATGGGCGTTGCGGCCATTCGCGAGGTATTCGGCGATGTCATCGACGCTCCAGCTTCCCAGTCCCGCACGCTCGTTGCTGGTGAGGTCGGGCGCAACCCAGTTGTCGAGCTTGCCGCCGTAGAACTGCTGATCGGCTTTGGGAGCGCCAAGCACATTCAGCGGTGTATGACAGCCGCCGCAGTGGCCCAGGCCGTTGACCAGGTAGGCGCCGCGATTCCATTCGGCCGACTTGCCCGGATCGGGCTGGAATTCCTGCGATTTCAGGTACAGCAGATTCCATCCCTTGACGACCCAGCGATAGTCCAGCGGAAAAGGCAGTGCATCCGCCGGCGGGGTGTATTTGATGGCCGGCGTGCTCTTCAGGTACGCGAGAATGGCATCGTCGTCCGCACGGCTCGCGAGCCGGAACCAGGGATAGGGAAAGGCGGGGTATAGATTCTTGCCCTCATCGTCGATGCCGTCATGCATCGCGCGGTAGAACTGATCGCCCGTCCAGTTGCCAATGCCGGTGTCCTTGTCGGAGCTGATGTTGGCGGAGTAGATGACGCCGAACGGCGTCTGGAGCCCCAGCCCGCCGGCGAGCGGCTCACCGCCATCGCGCAGGTGGCAGGACATGCAGTCGCCGACCGCCACCAGGTACTGCCCGCGGCGCAGCTGCTCGGCGTTGGGTGTCGAATCGGGGATTGCCTGGGACAGCAGTCCGGTAGCGGTGAGTGACCAGTCGCTATGCGCCGGCAGCGCCGGCAGCGCCGGTAGCGGCTCGGCCCCCACGGCCACCAGGACGACGCCGAAGACGGCACCGAAGACGAGCAGTGGTGCACGCAGGGACACTCGGACCGATCGAAGCATGGCTCAGGACTGCACCAGCGGACCCGGGCTCTTGAGGTACCGCGTAATGATCTCGTGGGCGGCGTGATAGGTCAGCGCCGCGACGGTGCCGGTGGGGTTGTAGCCGGCGTTCTGCGGGAATGCGCCCGAACCCATCGAGAATACGTTGGGCACGTCCCACACCTGCAGGTACTTGTTGACCACGCTGTCCCGTGGGTTGACTCCCATGATGGCGCCACCGGTATTGTGCGTAGTCTGGTAGGGCACGACACTGAAGGACCCCTTGCGCTGGTTGACCTTGATCTCGCGCGGGTTCATGGCGCGGGCTACTTCGGCCGCGCGGTCGGTGAGGAACTTGGACATCTTGTGTTCGTTTTCGCTGAAATCGAATGTCATGCGCAGCATCGGACGGCCGTGGACATCCTGGTAGGTGGGGTCGAGGTCGAGGTAGTTGCCGCGGTGACTCATGCACGAGCCATGCACGACGATGGAAAACGAGCGCAGGTAGTTCTTGGCGGCCGCGTGCTTCCACTTCATTCCCCAGTCCGGCGTGCCCTCCGGCGTGTAGATCATCTCGATCGGGCGCCCGCCCGTGACCATGCCGGCGATGTAGGCGCCGCCGATGAATCCCAGGCCTGAATGGTCGAAGTTATCGCCGTTGAAATCGTCGATGACCGTGGCGAGCGCGCCGGCGCCGATGAACGGATTGAGGATCTTGTCGTCGAAGAACACGTTGACTCCCGACATGGTCTGGTAGGCGTAGTTCTTGCCCACCACCCCTTCACCGGTGGCGGGATCGTACGGTTTGCCGATCCCGGACAGCAGCAGCAGCCGCACGTTCTGCAGGATGTAGGCGGACAGGATCACGATCTCGGCCGGCTGGAAATATTCTTCGCCCGCGCTGTTGACGTAGGTGACACCCGTCGCCCGCTTGCGATCGGCGCTCATCTCCACGCGCAGCACCTCGCATTCGGTCCTCAAGGTAAAATTTGGCTTGGTCATCAGGTACGGCAGCACCGTGGTCTGCGGACTGGCCTTGGAGTAGTTGCCGCAGCCGAATTTCTCGCAGAAGCCGCAGTAGGTGCAGGCGCCAAGCTGCGCACCGAGCGGATTGGTATAGGCCTGGGAGAGATTGCCGGTCGGGTTCGGAAACGGATGGTGGCCAAGCTCCGCCGCCGCCTTGCCGAACAACGTCGGCGCATAGGTCTGGAGCATCGGCGGCGTCGGAAACTCGCTCGAGCGCGGACCTTCGAACGGATTGCCACCCGGTTGGATCTTGCCGTTGAGATTGCCCGCCTTGCCGCTGGTGCCGCACAGCTTGTCGAACGAATCGTAATGCGGTTCGAGCTCGTCATACGTCACGCCCCAGTCCTGCACGGTCAGGTCGTAGTCCGAGACCGCCTTCTTGCCGTAGCGCTGCTCATTGTGGCTGCGGGTCACAAAGTCGCTCGGCAGGAAGCGGAAAATCTGGCCGTTCCAGTGCACTCCGCCGCTGCCGACGCCAGTGCCGAGCAGGAAGGCGCCCAGATGGCGGATAGGCAGCGCCTGCTGGTTGGTGCTATTACGGATCGTCAGGGTGTCGTAGGTGACGTTCTGGAACAGATGGTGGCGCCACATATAGCGCAGCTCGTCCTGGGCGAAGCCGGTAGCGAAATCCGTAGCCGTGTCGCGCCACGGACCGCGCTCCAGCGCGACTACCGAGAGGCCGGCGTCGCACAGCTGCTGCCCCATGATGGCGCCGGTCCAGCCGAAGCCGACCAGCACCGCGTCGACCGGTTTGAGGGTTGTGGTCACGTTGACCCGCGGGTCCAGCCGGGCCGCCCTTTGAATCCGACCGGCGCGAATGGCACACGCTCGCCGTGGCGCGTCACCCACTCCTTGTAGTCGTAGTGCGCACCGGGAAAGCCAATCATCTTCCAGGCTGCCATGTCCTTGTTGCCGCCGTAGATGGGATCGGAGAAGTAGCCCTCCTTGGTGTTCTGCAGCAGCATGCCAAAGAAGGTCTTGGCATCTACCCCGTCGTCCAGCGTGATCTCACCGCTTTCGAGATCTTTCAGGACCGCGTCCTGCACTTCGGACGTGAGCTGATGGAACGCCACGCCATTGAATTTTGACGCGACGTATTTCCCGATAGCCGCAATCGCTGCGTGGTACAGCTGTCCCGGGTTGAAGCGGCTCTGGTAGCCCTGTTCCGGGGTGCCCTTCGGCCACGGGCCGCCGAGAAAATAGTGATCGCCCTGCCCGAACCGTCCGGCCAGCTGTCGATCCAGGAAAAACGGCACGCCGGCCTCCACCGCCCCGGGCCCGACGTCATCGTTCGGGATCAGCCGCGCGACAGCCGCTTCAATGAACTGCGCTTCCGCCTCTCCGAAGAACAGATAACCTGACCCTGACGCGCCGGGCGGCGCATCTGCCGTGCCTTCCACCCAAGGTACCGCGCCGCGAAACGTTTGCGGCGGCGCGCCCAGTTGTCCGTCGTGCAGCACGGCCGCAGCCACGCTGCCAATGCCAGCCGCCGCAGTCCCGAACAGGAAACGGCGACGATCCAGATGCGCTTTGGCCGCCGAAGAAGCGTTTGGGACGGTAGACGGATTGGGAGCGGTGAACGCATTGGGTGCGGCAGGCGAATAGACCGCGGAGTCACTGCTAGGCCGGCCTTCGCCGTCAGCCGGATCGCTCGGACCGCTCATAGGTCTACTGTCCTCCCATCGCCACTTGACCATCGCCACTTGACCATCGCCACTGACCATCGCCACTGACCATCGCCACTTGACCATAGCGCCGCGGCATTCGAGCACGGTCTGAATCGCGCTTAGGAGTGGTCCTACATGATGGTTCCCAGCTGCCCGTCTGCGATACCCGCGCCGTCAGCGCCAATCCGACGCCATCCGGGTGTCGTAGGATCGCGCCGCCAGCGTGAGGCGGCCTCGCCATACTGGTCGCATGTGCACGGCGCCTTTACGCTCGATGACATGAACCACCTCCGCGACGCGCAACGCTTCACACGCGCACCTCGCCACACACAACTGAGGTAACCCATGACCGAACACGCTGTGTCTTCTTCTCTTCCCGCAGGCCTGGACGACACCTCCCCCGACGATGCCACGAGGGACGATACTGCCGACGTCCACGCGCGGCCCGATGAGGTTTGCTTCCGCTATGTCATCGACATGGCATCCCTCGCCCGGTAGTTCACCGGTATGTCGCCTACGGATCTGATCGGATGGGGAAGCTCCGTGATCCTGCTTGCAACCCTCATCCGACAGGTCTACACGCAGTGGCGGACCCGTGCCACGGCAGGACTTTCCAAGTGGCTATTCATCGGCCAGGTCGCCGCGTCAGTCGGCTACATTGTGTACAGCATACTGCTGCACAATTGGGTGTATGTGTGCTCCAACATCGCGATACTGCTCACCGCACTTGTTGGCGAGAGCTTGTATTTCCGCAACCGCCGTCTCGCAGCTAAGCGCCGAATTCCAGACGATCCAGGGCAGTCTGCTGCTCGAACACCCGCGTGATACGCGCCAGGCGCACCGAGGCGGGCGCGCCGTCACAAACCCAGCGTCGCGTGGCTGGCTGGGGACGGTCGGTAAACCACGCCAGCAGGCAGACATTGGTAGCCTTGATGGAATCGAACGGGGTGCCGTGCCTCGAGCCATGCACGATCGCCAGCTTGGCGCGCGCGGCGTTTGCCATCGACTTTTTCTCCGCCAACGGGGTGTAGTCATGCTCGGCCGCGATCATCAGGGTGCGGGCCTGAAGCTGATCAAGCCGGTCCATCGCCGTCCAACCCTCCAGCGCCTTGCCCATCTCCAGGTACACGTTCGAAGCCACACGGCTGATCACGCCAGTGGCATGTTCGCGTAACGCACGTTGCCAAGGCATGGGGAACAGTCGCCCCAGTCGGCACCGCTCGATCCCATTCCGTGGATGAGCAGCAGGCTCTCACCTGTGCCGCGCACCCGATAGTGTACCGACCTGGGCATGTTGGTTGCTGTTGGCACGATCGTATTACCGCCGCCGGGGGCTTGCGCCCTGGGACAACGATCACTCAGCCGCCATCGATCGACTGTCGGTCGGTATCCAGCGTCGCTGTAGGAAGGGACCCCGGAAACTCCTGCAGATCGTCAGTCTGGGCTTACCCCACGCCGGAGCGTTATCTTCTGTCGCCAGCGCCCGTCGTGTCGCACACTGCAGCCACACGCTGGACGATTTCGCGGATGAGTTGCGATCTGCCGCCGCAGCCCGACGTTCGGGCCTCGTCCGACGTTCGGGCGTCGTCCGACGTTCGGACGTCGGAGACGACTCGTCTCGCCATCAGTGGGTTGCAGTGGACCGACACCCAGGACTGGATCCGAAACCCGCCGGGCTGGCTGCGAGACGTCATGGACAGTCGTCGTCGGCACGCACCGGTGCCGGTGGTGCATCTCTGGCGCTCGCAGCAAACCCAGACGCTGATCTCGCTGGGAGTGAATCATCGCGGGCAACCCGGCTTGTATATCTCCAGAACCTTGCCGTACTAGCGTATTTCCTCCGTCTCTCCTACCTCTGCCGACGTCTGCCCTACCCCATCCCAGCGTCTCGACAATGCAATTACCAGCGGTAACAACACCGCCCACCCGCAGGCCAAAGCCACTCCAGCAGGCCATGGCCTGACAAATCGCAGCGCACCCAGGACGGCGCCAGCGTGGAACGACAGCGGACCGGCAATCGCCCCGAGCACCGGGGCGAGCATGATGCGCTTCTTCAGCCACGGATAGGTCGTATTGATCTGCGCCGCAAACAGTCCCCACAGCGCCAAGAGCCACACCGGAGCGAGTCCGGGAATCAATGCTTTATCGGGGTACGCGAGCAACCCGCAGGACACCAGAACGCTCTCCCAGAGTCCTCCGATGATGGCCACGCTGATAATCAGCTTGGCTTCGGGCAGCGGTCTATTGACCCGCCGCAGGTGAACCGCTATCAACAGGATGGCGGACGCCACTCCAATCCAGGCGACGCCCCGTGCCGCACCGATCACACATGCGAACCAGCCCGCTTGACCCACCACGAAGTAGATCGACGGCATCCAGCGTTCGAGACCCGGGGCAGATCCGCTACCGCGGACAGAGTTATCCACGCAGAGCGCGCTCAAACATGCTGGCTTGCATCGTGGTGGCTTCGCTGGCACTCAACTCGCTGGCATTCACAGTGCCAGCCGCGTTGGCCCAGGATGCGCCAGAGTCCGGCGACAGCGGGCGCGCGCTCGATGAAATCGTCGTCAGCGCGCGCAAGCGCGATGAGCCCCTGGAAACAACGCCGGTGGCGGTCACGGTGGTCACCGCCGCGGACCTGCAGCGTACCTATATCGGCAGCCTGGTGGACATTTCCAGTGCGGCGCCCAACATTGTTTTCCACACAGTCGGTGAATTCGGCCACTCCTCGAGCCTTGATGTGCGCGGCGTGGGTGGCGGCGGCGCCAACATCGACAGCGACCCGGCGGTTGCGATCTATGTCGACGGCCAGTACCAGACTGCCAATACCATCAACCTGGAGAGCCTGGTCGGTATCGATTCGATCGAACTGCTGCGCGGCCCACAGGGGACGCTGTTTGGACGCAATGCCTTTGCAGGCGCGATCAGCGTCACAACCAGGAATCCGACTGGTCAGCTGGATTCCCAGGTAGCACTGACGCTCGGCAACTACGGGCGCAGGAATATCTCTGCCGCGGTGGATTTTCCGCTCACCGACACGCTGTCGGGGCGCGTGGACCTGGGGTGGATAGACTCCGATGGCTTTTATACCAATACCCTGGATGGCAACAGGCACATCGGCGGCGACGACAATCTCACCATCCGTCCGACGTTTGTCTTCCTGCCCAGCGACAATCTGAAGATCCAGTTCAAGTACAGCTTGGTCGACGATCAGAGCGACCCCACTCCGAATAAGTACGACCTGGATCCCCCGGCGGGTCTGTTCGGCATCCTGAATCCCAGCCAGTACGCCAACTGGGGCGCAACCAAATTAGGTCCGGATGGAACCGGTGGACCGTACGCCGTAGGGTTCACCAATATCTGCAAATGCAATTTCATCCGGATCAGTTCTCCGTCGCTGAAGGTCGACTATAACCCGGATGCCGGGCAGCTGACCGCCATCACCGGGTACCAGCACATCGATGCGGCGATCCAGAGCGACGCCACGGGAACCGCAGAACCGCTACTGCTGTCGCTGCTGCCCTATACCATACGCGTGTTGAGCCAGGAGCTGCGCTGGCTGACCCGGGTGGGCGATCGGTTGCAGCTCATCAGCGGACTGTACTTCCTGCACGACGAGCTCAACGAGAGCGATCTGCAGTACATCGTGCTGGGTGCGCCGGCGTCCATCACGTGGAAGGATAGCATCCAGACGCGCAGCAGCGCAGCCGCATTCGCCGAAGGTGAATTCACGCTGGCCAGGGACCTGCGGCTGACGCTCGGCGGCCGCTATACCTACGAAACCAAGGACTTCGAGTTCGGAGCCGCGGTACCGGCACAGGAGCACAATGGAGCGCCCATCCTGAGCGCGCCGTACAGCTATGCCCCGCTCGGTGCACACTGGCACAACCTCGGACCGAAGGCGTCACTCGACTACCAGTGGACTGCCGACACCATGACGTATGCGAGCTGGTCGCGCGGCTTCAAGGCCGGCGGATTCCAGGCGCTGGCGTCGAGCGCGGCAGGTGCGGGTCCCTATGGCGATGAAACCATGGACGCCACCGAAGTGGGCGTCAAGGCACTGTTGTGGGAGCATCGCGTGCGCCTGAGCGCGGACGTGTTCTACGAGCAGATCCGCGGCCTGCAGCGCGGCGTGGTACTGCTCGAGGACGGCGTCAGCAACAATCTGACCGTCAACGCGGCGAACTCGATCTCGAAAGGGGTTGAGATGGAAGCCGCGCTGCTGCCGGCACCGGCGCTGAAGATCACGGCCAACGCCGGATTTCTCGACGCCTACTACACCAGCTTCTGCGCCGACTTCGTGGCCACCAACGCCACTCGGCCGGCGTGCGGCACGCAGGCGGGCCAGGTCGACAATACCAACCTGGTGCCCTCCAATGCACCGCGCTGGACGCTGTCCCTGGGCGCCGACTATCGCATTGCGCAGCTTCGCGCCGGCAGCCTCAATGTGCATCTGGATGAAGCCTATACCAGCGGCCTGTGGACCGCCGATGACAACGACCCGCTCTCTTACCGCACAGCGCAGCCGCTGCTCAACGCGGCGATCAGGTTCTCGGGCGCCGGCGAGCGCTACTACGTGTCGGTGTGGGCGCGTAACCTGACGGACAAGGTTGTCACCGAGGACGCGGTCCTCGCCTATCCGCTGTTCTCGCTGTGGAACCCCACTCCCCCGCGCACCTTTGGAATGACGTTCAGCGTCAGCCTCCCAGGCCACTGAAGGCGAACGAGCAGTTGCCGCACCTGCCGCGGCTGTAGGGTCACTCCTACCCATTGTAGTGGGCACAGCCCGGCGGCAAACATTGGCCGCGTGACGTACCAATACCAGTAGCAGCGTCCGAACACCCCAGGAGATCCCCCACATGCCCCGACCGCGCGCCCGTGCGAAGAAAACCTCGCGGTGGTCTGCCCGGGTGATGGCCACCAGCGATGCCATGGACCTGAAGGCGGGCGTCTTCAAGGCCAAGCGTCCGCGCGACATCGCCCTGTCGCTCAAGAAATCGGCGGAAGCGAGCCATCGACGTAAATCGAGCCCGTTCCGTTCCGCCATGTCGATGCTGAATTTCGAAATCAACCGCGGCGGCAGGAATCTGAGCTCCGAGCGCAAGCGAGTGCTGAACCAGGCGAAGCAGGCGCTGCGAAAGCTATTCGGGCGCCCGCCCGCGCCGGCGCGATAGCCTCTTCTCCTGGCAGCGAAGTTCGTGTTTGACCCCAACCAGCAAGGCACCGACGAATCCGTGTGGCGTGCAGCGCTCGACGCGGCGCCGAGCTGGCTGCCGGCGACCGGTCGACTGCTGGTGGTGAGTCCGCACCCGGACGATGAAGTACTGGGCGCCGGAGGGTTGATCCGCCATTGGGCCTGCGCCCGCCGCCCTGTGACGCTGTTGAGCATCACGGACGGCGAAGCGGCCTATCCGGATTGGCCGGGGCTCGGCCTGGTGCGGCGGACGGAACTCAGGCGCGCGCTGGACACGCTGGCGGGTACACGTCTGCTGAGCGTTGGTTTGAGCATTCCCGACGGGCAGGTCGAGCAGCACGCCGACACCCTGCGGGCAGCGCTTGCCGCGGTGTGCGATCGCGACACAACCCTGATTGCACCGTACGAGGCCGACGGGCATCCGGACCATGACGCGGCGGGCAAAGTATGCCGCGAGTTCGCGCAATCGAGCGGGCTTGCCATCGCGCGTTATCCGATCTGGGCCTGGCACCATTCCAGCCCGGCAGCCATGCCCGCCCAGTGGGGAAGGTTTCCGCTGCAGCGGCGATCTCAACGCGCAAAGACGGCGGCAGTGCGCTGCTTCAGCTCGCAGCTATCCCCTGATCGGCGCCGGCCGATCATCCCGGCGCACGTGATCAATTATTTCTCCCGCCCTTATGAGGCCTTCATCCTTTGACTGCGCTACCCAGCGCCGCGTGTTCGGCCGACGCCTTCGAGGCGCGCTACAGGCAGTCCCCGGATCCCTGGGATTTCGCCCATTCCGGCTACGAGCGCCAGCGCTACCAGACTATCATCACATCGCTGGCCCGCGGATCGTATGGTCGCGCATTTGAACCGGCCTGCTCCGTCGGTGAACTCACGGCGCAGCTGGCGCCGTTATGCGAGCAGGTGATTGCCACCGACATCGCCCCCTCGGCGGTCGCGCGCGCGCGCCAGCGATGCCTGGCATTTCCAAACGTCCAGGTCTCGCAGGCGGACCTTGCCGGCGGATCACCGCCCGGCCCGTTCGACCTGATCGTTCTCAGTGAGGTCGGCTACTACTTCGATCGCGCGACCCTGACGCGCGTCGCACGGGATCTCGAGGGCAAGCTGGCGCAAGGCGGTGAAATGCTGGCCGTGCATTGGCTCGGACACAGCGACGATCACGTGTTGCATGGGGATACGGTGCACCACCTCCTCGGCCAGTGTCTGTCGCTCGAATGGATCGCAGGTGCACGCCATGCGGGCTTCCGGGTCGACAGTTGGGTGCGAAGATGAACTCCGCGACCGCGCACCACTGGTCGATCGGTGTGGTCATCCCTGCGCGCAACGAGGAAGCCACTATCGAAGATTGCATCGGAAGCGTGCTGGTCGCCGGCGATTATCATCGGCGGCGCGGCGCGCTGTGGATCGTCGTCGTTGCGGATAGCTGTTCGGATCGGACGGCAAGCCTGGCGCTCAGAGCGATTGGGGACTGCGGGCAGGTCATCGAGACCCGGGTGCGATCCGCAGGCGCGGCCCGCCGCCTGGGCGCGGCGGCGGTGATCGAGCGATTCCGGCATGTCGACCCCGGATCGCTGTGGCTGGCCAATACCGATGCCGACACTTGTGTGTGTCCGGATTGGATCGATGTACACCTGCGCTTCGCCGACCAGGGGATGACTGGCGTTGCCGGTATCGTCCGCCTGGCCCCCGGGGGCACGCCTGAAGCACATGAGGCGTTCCGGCATTCCTACCCCATCCGCGCCGACGGCACCCACGCGCATGTGCATGGCGCCAACATCGCGCTGCGAGGCGACGCGTATCTCGATGTCGGTGGCTGGACCGACCGGCCGCTGTCCGAGGACCATTGCCTGTGGCGTCGCCTGCGCCGGCGAGGCTGGCCGGTGTCCTCAGCGGCGAGCAGCGTGGTCATCACCAGCGCTCGCCTGCAGGGACGCGCCAGCGGCGGATTTGCCGACACTCTGCAGGCCCGGATTGACTCTCGCCGTACCGCAACGTGAACGCTGTGCTGCAACTCGAAGCGCGCATCGGCCGGGCGAACAGGATGGTCTGGGACCAGCTGCCGCTGCCCGGACGCGGTCATACAGCAGCGCGACATCAGGCTCTGCTCGAGATCGGACGCCGCGATCTGTCGCTTGCGCGCATCGCAGAAGGGCATGCTGACGCACTGGCCATTCTGGCGGAAGCGGGAAGGGTCCCACGCGCCGATGCCTTGTATGGAGTCTGGGCATCGGAGTCAACACGCGCCCCGGTTATCGCCGAGCGCACCGCGGATGACGAGTGGCGGCTGGAAGGGCTGAAGCAGTATTGCAGCGGCGCCCCGTTCGCATCCGCCGCGCTCGTCACCGCCCGCGCCGAGGACGCGGTACTGCTATTCGACGTTGCGCTCGATCAGCCGGGCGTGTCGGTCGAGGACTCCACCTGGGCCACCCCGGCATTCGCCGACACGCAGACACGTCCGGTGTCGTTCACCCAGGTGCGGGTGAACCGCAACCGCCTGCTTGGCGATGAAAACTGGTACCTCACGCGGCCAGGGTTCTGGCACGGTGCGATCGGGCCCGCCGCATGCTGGGCCGGCGGCGCATCGTCCCTGGTCGACGCGGCAACGACGCTGAACCGCCGTGACGCTCATTTTCGAGCGCATCTGGGCGCGATGCAGGCGATGTCATGGGGCATGACCACTCTGCTGGAAAAAGCCGGCGCCGAGATCGATGCTGACCCCAGCGACACCCTGCAGCAGGCGCGCCGACGTGCACTGAAGGTGCGTCATCTGATCGAACGCTGGTGTGCCGATATCCTGGATCGCTTCGGACGCGCCACCGGC
>Ga0302157_10003552_pt1 | contig 17484 bp, 15 predicted proteins | sample I_Bog_N3_3_FD_193502 | JGI IMG/M metagenome (GOLD analysis project Ga0302157, IMG submission 193502) | Peat permafrost microbial communities from Stordalen Mire near Abisko, Sweden - I_Bog_N3_3 | ecosystem: Environmental > Terrestrial > Soil > Wetlands > Peat | place: Sweden: Abisko, Stordalen...
TTCGCACCCGAGCTCACCAAGCTCCAGGCCGTCCTCCTCGATCTGTTGGGGATACCAGAAACCCGCTACCAGTGAGCGATGGGGGACGTGAAACGGTCGTCAGATGTGCGGAAAGGGAGGTGGGGAGGTCGCCACCTTTACAAGCGGGACGTGGGGTCGCTCACCACAAGATCCGCGTGGAGCGGGAACGCAAGGAACGGGAGAGCAAAGAACATCTCCACCCGGTGGCGCGGCCCGGTCGTACCCGTCGCCGACTCCGTCGCTCCCTTTCCCCCCGGTCGTCCGCCGTCTGGGGACCAGTCGACGTACCGCAAGGCACGAAGATCAGGTGTGACTAACAGCTCGCGAGCTACTCGGCGAGGTGACCCGCCTATCTACCCGTAGTAGCGCGTGTTACTACGGGGCGGATTTGGCAGCACCTTCCGGACGAAGAGACGGACGGAGCCCACGTCGATGGACGGAGCAACACTGGATGCACGGATTCCAACACCTTGCCAAGGTGAGGGTCGCGGGTTCGAATCCCGTCGTCCGCTCCCGATGGCGCGTTCGAAGGATCGGCGCGCCTGCCGCTCCAAGTCGATGCCTAGGGGCGTCGTCGCTCGATCACCGTGGCGGCTCTGACGGTAAGCCGCCGGGCCAACTCGACCGCCTTTCGTGCCTCCGCCGCGGGCAGCGGAGCGGGGTCATATTGGGCAGGGGTCTTGAACCGCAGCAGCTGGGACAGCTGGCGAGCTGCATATCGCCCGTCGTCACCCGCGGTTGCCAGCAGGCTGAGAGCTTCGACATGCTCACCCCCGGCGCGTTGGCCGACGAGAGCGCCGGTGATGGCATCGCACGCGCTAATCCCCGCGGTCACTGCGCTACCGGCAGCGACATCCCATCGAGAGGCGTCGAGGCTTTCGACTGCCGCTTCGAGCCACGCCTCCGATTTGGACAAGTGGGCCTGGGCATCACTTGGGGAGACGGGGTGACGGATGCCACGGCGGGGAGTCATCGTGCACCGCCGATAGCGTCCTCTAACTGCGAACCGACGAGCACGATGGCATCGCGGCGAACCGCGCGCCAAAACTCGCGTCCTTCCTTGGCTTTCGGTCCTGCTTTGCGACGCAGCTCCCCGAGGTCGTAGTCGAGCAGCTGAACCTGATTGCCAGCGAGGGCTTGGGCCTGTTGGGCGAAGCCGGACAGCGAGGCCGCCCATTTCTCAGGGTTGGCTTTCGGCGAACGTACGGCCAGCACATCGAGGTCGCTGTCGGCGTCGGCTTCGCCTCGCGCGAACGATCCGAAGATCAGTAGCGTCTCGGGGGCCGGCTCGATCTTGGCGGCGAGCGAGCGAAGCCGAGCGATCACCTCCGAGCTGATGTGGGCAAGGCGATCGATGAGTTCCCCGGCGGCACTGTGTCTCGCCAGGGACACCAGGACAGTGCGGCCGACATCTCGACATTCGACGATGCCTAGGGCCGAAAGCTCCGCGACGATTCCTGATGCGCGTGTTCTGCCCACTCCTGCGATGTTGGCCAGAGTGGAGACCGATAGTTCTGCTTCCACGCGACCGAGAGCCGCTAGGAGTCGACCCGTGGCTCCGGGGATGACTGCTTCGACCGGCCGTACGTAGTCCATATGTTTAGTATATCGAACATCAATGTCTCATTTACTGACGTGTTGTTGCTGGCTGGTGGGGCTTCCGCGTGAGGGCCCGGCCTATCTACCCGTAGTAACGCGTGTTACTACGGGGCGGATTTGGCAGCACTTTCCGGACGAAGAGACGGACGGAGCCCGTGTAGGCGGACCTAGGTGCGTGGGTCACTAACAGCTAGCTGCGACTGACTGCCAGCAGTCGTCGGGCCTGGCGGACCCGCAGCTGTCGGTCGCGGGTCACTCAAAATTCGCGATTTGTCCGTGCATAGACGAGAATTGGCGTCATGGACACCCCTCACGCGGACGAGCCGCTGTTCGAGGTCCCCCTCGGGCCCGAGGAGGCCGCCGAGACACCCCGGGCGAAGGTCGACAAGACATTCCGGCCCTACGACCGTGACCAGATGTACCTGCTCCCGCCCTCGATCGACGACTGGGTGCCTGAGGGCCACCTGTGCCGGTTCGTCTCCGAGCTCGTCGACGAGGTGCTCGATCTCGAGCCGTTCCTCGCCGCTTACACAGAGCAGCGGGGCTACCCACCCTATGACCCCAGGCTCATGGTCAAGCTGTTGGTCTACGGCTACATCACCGGTGTGCGCTCCTCACGGGCGATCGAGAGGTCTTGTACCGACTCGGTGCCGTTCCGGTTCTTGGCGGCCAATCAAGCGCCTGACTTCCGCTCCATCGCCCGGTTCCGCCAGCGCCACCTCCAAGCCCTGCGGGGCCTGTTCCTCGAGAGCCTCGAGCTCTGTCAGCAAGCAGGCATGGTGCGGCTCGGGCGCGTGGCCCTCGACGGGAGCAAGCGAAGGGCGAACGCCTCACGGCGAAAGGCCATGAGCTACAACCGGATGTTGAAGAGCGAGACGGAGCTCAAGAACGAGATCGAGGCGCTGTTGGCACAAGCCGAGGCGACCGATGTCAAAGAGGACGCGGCCTTCGGGGAGACCGGGCGGGACGACGACCTCACCGGTGAGCTCGCCCGGCGCACGAGCCGCCTCGCCAAGATCAAAAGGGCCAAGGCGGACCTCGAGGAAGAGGCCCGGCGCCGTGCTCGGGACCAAGCAGCCGAAAAGGCACGAAGCGCAGGCAAAGATGAGGAGGCGGCTGCACGTGCGGGATCAAAGGCCGAGGTCGAGGCCCGGCCCGAGGACAAGGCGCAACGCAACTTCACCGACCCGGACTCACGGGTGATGAAGACCTCAGACGGCAGTTTCCACTACTGCTACAACGCGCAGAGCATCGTCGATGACGCCCACCAGGTGATCGTCGCCACCAGGCTCGACAACTGTCCTTCTGACAGCCCCGCCTTTGAGGACATGCTCGACGAGGTGATCTCCAACTGCGGCAGGCCGCCTCGTCAGGTGCTGGCAGACGCCGGCTACTTCTCCGGCGACAACCTCGACGCGGCAACGACCCGCTCCATAGATCCTTTGATCGCCACGGGGCGCCTGCGCCACGGCGAGACACCACCGTCCGCACCCAAGGGACGTATCCGCAACGACGCGACACCCAAAGAGCGCATGGCACGAAAGCTCCGCACCAAGGCCGGGCGTGCCGCCTACGCCCGCCGCAAGGCCATCGTCGAGCCGGTGTTCGGACAGATGGACGTCGTGCAGGGAGCCAAGCATCTCCTCCTCCGTGGACAACACGCCGCCGCGGCCGAGTGGGACCTCCTCAGCGCCTGCCACAACCTGCGCAAGTTGTTCGTCGTGAAAGGGACCGCCAAGGTCGCCGTCACCTGACTGGTGAAAGGGCCGAGGTGGTTCCAGCCTTCCCACGGGCACATTGCGGCCCAACTTCGCGACCGACATGGCCAACCGGGCGCGAAAGTGACGAGATCACCCGGTCATGGGTGCTGAAGCGGGCCGCGGCCAGGTCGACCGTTACTGGCACACGCTCCTAGCAACACCGGGTGGACGGATTCCAACACCTTGCCAAGGTGAGGGTCGCGGGTTCGAATCCCGTCGTCCGCTCCAAGAGAAGGTGGCAGGTCAAGGCTTTGAGAGGACCCAAAAGGGTCTTCCCAATCCGAGAACGCGAGCTCGATTCTCGTTCCCCGCTCTTGAGGCGGTACCTGATCCGACCGGTTGGCGGACCCTATTCTGCCTATAGTTATGCCTATGGAAGAGCTGCCACTGGCCGACGTGCGAAATCGGCTCTCAGAACTCGTCGCCGATGTGGAGCAGACTCACGCCCGGGTGACGATCACCAAGCATGGCCATCCGGCCGCGGTGCTCATTTCCCCGGACGATCTCGCCGCGATCGAAGAGACCCTCGAGATTTTGTCGGACCTTCGCGCAATGGCTGAGATCCGCGAGGCGCAGGCGCAGATCGAGCGGGGCGAGTACACCTCAGCTGAGGAGATGGCACGCGTCATCGAGGAGCGATTGCGCCGCGAGAGCGGCGCTGCGTGAGTGAACGTCACGACCTTCGCATCTGCGGTCCGGCTCGCCGAGCCCTCGAACAGCAGTTGCCTCTCTCCGTGGCGCTCGCAGTGTGGGAGTTCTGCAACGGACCGCTGCGTGACGAGCCCCATGGTGTGGGGCGGTCACTTCAGCGAGAACTGTTGGGGTACTTCTCGGCCCGTCGGGGTGCCTATCGGGTCATCTACCGCATTGACGCCGAAGCCCGCGTGGTACTTGTCGTTCGCATCGAACACCGGGCCAACGTGTATCGGCCCCGCTGACCAGATTCGACTGCAGTCCCCGGTCCGGCCCACAAGCCGGCGGTGGTCCGGGTCCTCGGCGACGTGTCGCAGACCCGATCTCGCAAGGGGCCGTTTTCGCGTACGAGATGCCAACTTTCACCGGTCGTCGATCACGGTCTTCAAGCTGACGGGACAGCGATGGGGCACACTGGAATCGATGGGGTCGGAAGCGATCGATGCCGGGTGTCCCGCGCCGCCGAGGGCGCGCTGGCCGAGAATGCTTACGTGGCGTTCATCGACGTGCTCGTGCGTATGCGCTGGCTTGAGCCGGCCCATCTCGCGAGATGGCGACAGGGCCGAGTTGCAACACTGGAGAATGCCACTCAGGTGGATCCCGGGAAGTTGTCGGCAGCCATGGGGTGCGACTGGTTTCCAGGACGCTGACCATCGGTATGCGCCGGTGCCGATCGGGCAACGATTGCAAGCACCGAGGCGCCTGGGCCGGCCAGCCCGTTCGATAGTCAACGCCCGAGGCCGTGCATCCCCATACGAGGCTCCGAGCACAGGGCGGGGACGCGCGAGCAACAGAATCATTGCACTCGACCCCGCCCGAGAAATCCTCGCCCTGCTGATCGACTGGTGCCGCATCGATCACCAGAGTAGAAGCTGACAAAAGCAGCAATCTGTGCTTATCCGGAAGTAGTGAGCGGGTTCAACCGGTCGCGCGCTCTGCCTCATGGAGTGCCGCCGCCGGCCGGAGGGAGCCCGACACGGCGAAGGCGGCGACGAACAGCGCTGCAATCAACCACAGCGCACGGTCGAGGCCGACGGCCTGCGCAAGAAAGCCGATAGCAGGCGGACCAGCCAAGTTGGCCAAGTACCCGATGGAAGCCACAACACTGACGCGGGCCGCCGGGTTCGTACCGCTCGCAGCCGCAGCCGACATACCGAGAGGGAAGCCCATCGACACGCCGACCGCCCACAGAAGAACGCCGGCCAAGACCACCCACGGGCTGTGCCCAAGGATGAACAAGATGACACCGACTACCCCGAGAGCAGTGGTGAAGCGAATCGTGCGGACTCGGCCCAGACGGTCGACGACCGGGCTGCCAAAGATTCGGGCCGCGGCCTCGGCGATCGCGAAGGCCGTGAAAAAGAGGGCCGCGACGGCTGCGGTCTGACCGTGGCCGTTCCGGACGGCAAGGGTGAGCCAGTTGTTCGCCGAACCCTCTCCGAGTTCGACGCCGAGCATGACAACCCCGATCAACAGGATGCGCCAGTCGAGCCAGCCCCGCAACCATTGGCGCACCTTCGCCATCCGGTCAGGCTTCACTTCCTCGACCAGCCCTCGTCGGCCAGGCGGGATGGCCGGAGCCGACACCAGAGCGACGACTCCAATCAGCACCGCTTCGCCGAAGAACTGGACCTGGGGGGTAATCCCGAGGGCGGCGCAGGCAGCACCGATGCCTGAGCCGACAGCGGCGCCGACCGACCAGGCCCCATGCATGCGAGGCATGAGCGTGCGCCCCGCCAGCTGCTCGATCGCCGATCCCTCCACATTGATCAGGACGTCAAGCAGACCGCTCGCGCAACCGATGGCGAAGAAGGCAACTGTCACGAGCGACACGGAGCGCAACGTCACGGCGATCCCAAGGAGGGTCATGCCAACGGCGACGATGAGGAGCGCCCCAGTAAGCGCACGGCGACTCCCCAGCCAGTGCAGGACCGGCGTCGAAACGACAAACCCTACGAAGGCTCCGACGGTCACGCCGCCGAGCAGCAGACCGATGGTCGCAGTGTCGATCCCGAGCTCGACCTTTAGGGTCGGAAGCCTCGGCCCCCACGCCGCAACGGTTATCCCACCCACCCCGAAGGCAGCGACAATCGCCCGCTGCCACCGCCGCAGGGCGTTGATTTCGATAACCGCCCTCATTTGGCCTCCAAGCCCGCACTGCGGGTCGACAGCCACCTCGCACAGTGCAAACGGTGTCGTGCCGTGACGGGCGCTGCAGCCCGCGGGTGCTCGGCGACCCCCGCCGTGGCATCGCCCGCCATCACACCCGTTCGACGGTTAGCCCGAGCGCTTCGAGCTGCGCGGTCGCGCTCGGGGGGGCGTCGGTGACCAGCCGATCGACGGCCGACAGCGGGCAGACATGAGCGAAGGCCACCTCCCCGAGCTTGGACCGGTCGGCGACGGCGATCGTGCGGCCGCAGGAGGCAACAGCAGCTCGCTTTACGCGGGCGTCCGCCGGCACGTGGGTGGTCACCCCGTTGACTTCGTCGATCCCGCAGACACCGAGCACGAACGTGTCGAAGCGGAGCCGCTCGAAGGCCACCTCGGCGAGGTCCCCGGTTACCACGAGTTCTCCGGTACGGACATCGCCGCCGGGGGCGATGAGGCGCACGTGGTCGTCGTACGCCAGGTCGACGAGCGTGCGGATGCCCAACGGCATCACCGTCACCGGCCGGCCCCGCAAAGCACGCCCGACCTCGGCGGCGGTGGTGCCGGCGTCGAGGGCGACCGTCTCGCCGTCTCCGATAAGGGCAGCGACGGCAATACCGATCCGCTCCTTTGCCTCGGCTCCCTCGAATGCCCGGACGACATAGGGCTTCTCGTCGGCTCGCAGGCTGGCGGCCAGGGCAGAGCCGTGAACCCGGCGAACCACGCCGTCGCGCTCGAGAAGGTCCAAATCTCGGCGGACTGTCATCTCTGAGCAGCCCAGCTCCGCGGCCAGCTCGTTCACCGGCACCGAGCCGCGCCCGTTCACCGCCTCCGCCAGCACCCGCCTACGCGCCTTGGCTTTCACCCTTTCACCAACCCGAGGCGAGCGAGAACCGGCTCCGGACCGATATAGAGGTAGGCCTCCATCCCCACACGGGCGGCAGCGACGACATTGGCCTCCCGGTCGTCGATGAACAGCGTGGTCTCGGAGTCGAGATCGAAACGCCCAAGCAGCACCTCGTAGATCTGCGGGTCAGGCTTGGCGACGCCCTCAAAACCCGAGACGACCCTGCCCGCAAACCAGCTCAGGAACTCGTACCGGCGCCGACGTTTGGGGTACGTCTCCGCCTCCATATTAGTAAGGGCGTAGCAGGCCAAGCCACTGTCGACGAGCTGGCGAAGCAGCGCCACCCCATCGTCGAGCGGACCGGCGACCATCTCCTCGCCCCGTTCGCACCATGCCCAGATCAGCCCGGCGTAGGCTGGCCAGCGCCTGGTCAAGACGGCGCAGGACTGGGCCGTGACCGCCCCCCGATCGTGAGGATCGTGCCACAGCCACGTACAGACGATGGCGAGGAACCACTCCATCTCTAACGGGTCCGGGATGAGCTTGCGGTAGAGGTGGCGGGGATCCCAATCGAGCAGCACCCCTCCCACGTCGAACACCATCGCTCCAAACGTTCGATCAGAGTTTCTGTTCGTTCGCACAGAACAATTGTTAGCGCCATCGCTGGCGTTGTGCACTAACGGGACCGCCAGCGCCGCGGAGTTCCCCTGCCTGCTCGGTGGCCTCGACCCCATTCAGTGGATTGTGATGAGCGTGTTCCCGCGACTATGGCTCTTCATATCGCAGATCCGTATGGCGAGCAAGCACCTCGAAATCAGCGTCCGCATGCAAGATCGATAGGCCCGTGCGAATGGTGATGCTCGCGATGAGGCAGTCGATGAACTTTCTTACCGTTTCCCCGTTGCGGCGGCAGATTCGATACATGCATCGACGCGCACACAGCGCCTCGTGAGCTCTCGATCCAGGGCGCTCACAAACAGCGAGAACTGTCGGCTGACTGCTGGGGCTCCACGTGCGGTCCGTGCCTATCTGCCCGTAGTAACGCGTGTTACTACGGGGCGGACTTGGCAGCACTTCCGGACGATGAGACGGACGGAGCCCACGTCGACGGACGGGGCAACACTGGATGCACGGATTCCATCACCTCGCCAAGCTGAGGGTCGCGGGTTCGAATCCCGTCGTCCGCTCCAAGAAGTGCAGGTCAGGGGCCCGCAGAGGGTCACTGATTCGCGTTGGTAGACCGGCGCGTCTCTATCAGTATTACTGAGGGGTGGTCTTGACAGGGGTGGTCTTACGCAGTGGTCTTACACAGGATCCGCTTGGTCGCGGAAGGCGAGAAGCGGTCAGGGCGCGTGGCGATCAGTCGACCCCCTGACTACTAGGGTCCCCTCGTGGTGACGGGTACCACCTCCCAGCCGGGTGCCACTGATCATCGCGAACAGGTCATTCACAGCAGCGGCGCCTAGTTTCTCGAGGTTCATGTCGACCGTGGTCAAGGCGGGCTCGGTCTCCTCGGCGAAGACCGTCCAGTTGTCGTATCCCGTGACGGCGACATCGTCTGGGACTTTGCGGCCAGAGGCGACAACTGCCTCGACTACCCCGGCTGCAATCTGATCAGAACCGCAGGCAATGGCATCTAGGTCAGGAGCGTCGGCCAGGACGTCTCGCGCCGCCTGGCTTGCCCAGCGTTGTGACCACTGGCCGTACCTGACGCCGCCGACAAGCTGCAGGCCGTGCTCTTCGAGGGCGTGGCCGATCCCCAGGACTCGCTGCTGGACCGCCGGTGAGTACTCCGGACCGGTGATGTGGGCTATGCGGGCCCGGCCAACCTCGACCAGGTGGTTGACGACGGCGACCGCGCCTGCGAAGTCGTCTACAAGATGGACGACATCCCTCGGGTTCGTTGTCCGACCATGAACGTAAACGCTTGGGATCTTGGCCGAGGCACTGATCGAAGGAGTTAGTCCCTGGTTGTCCCCGACGATGAGCAGGCCGTCGACGTTCCGCTGGCGGAGCATGGCCGCCAGGTCAGCGAGGCGGTCGACAACTTCTCGGGCGTCCGCGATGATCGCCGAGAGCTGCCACTGTTCGAGCATGGATTCTGCGCCGATGACAATAGGCATCGCAATGCGGTGGATCATGGGGTCCCTGAGCAGGACTCCGATGGTGCTGCTACGACCGCTCGCCAAGCTCCTGGCCACGAGGTTGGGGGAGTAGGAGAGCTCCCTGGCTGCTCGAAGCACTCGTTTCCGGGTGACCTCGGAGATCCGGTCCCTTCCGTTGATCGCCTTGGACGCGGTGGTGAGCGACACCCCGGCCAGTTGGGCCACCTCTGTGAGCGTGGATTGTCGGTCCGCCTGCACGAGCCAAGCATATTCACGACGAGGAACGACCCCGCTGACGTGCGGGTGGTCCGAAGCTCTTCCCGGTCACCCACAAGCCGCCGATGCCACCGCGCAGGCGTAGCTTGCCCATCCGCAGTGGCGTCATGCCCACATATCGAGGAAGCGCTTCTGCACCTTGGCGCCGCCAGTGTCTGCAGAAAAGAAAGGGCAACTCTTTCACGCAACTCCTTGAACCGAGCTTCAGACTGAGGTAGCGTTTCCTCAAGCTGACAACAGGCACCAAGGGATGACCTGCCAGCGAGAGGTGACAAGGGAAAAGGCCACACTCGAGCAAAGGGACGTATGGAAGCAAGCCATCTGGCGCCGCCGGTGTTGGCTAGGCGCCCCACGTCGAACGTCGCTGGCGACGGCCCGGTCAGCCCGACGGGCGGCGCGATTGCGCATTTCCGGCCTCTCGGCCTACGCGAAGTGGTATTGGGAGAGGGCTGCGAACTTGGCGATTGGCAGCGGCGCAACAGCGCCAGAACTCTCCCTCACTGCGTGGAGCAGGTCCGGATCTCGGGCGGCGTCCGGAACTTGGAGCGTGTGGCTGAGGGTCGCGGCCAGAACGGGCCGCACGAAGGCATGCACTTCTCGGACTCCGACGTCTACAAGGTCGTGGAGGCCGCCGCCTGGGATAGCATTAGAGGGCTCTGCGGCGGGGTGCAGGAGTTCGGCGAGGAGGTCAGCGCCCTGATCGCGCGCGCTCAGCGCGAGGATGGCTACCTCAATTCGTGGGTCCAGGGCCAACACCCCGATCTGGCCTGGAGGGACCTGCGTTGGGGCCACGAGCTCTACTGCGCAGGCCATCTGCTCCAAGCCGCGGTGGCCGGCCGGCGGACCGGCAGCCGACCGGACTTGTTCACCGTGTCGAGCAGGTTCTTCGAGCACTTGCTCGAGACGTTCTCCATGAGCGATGGCGATGGCCGGCTCGTGGGCGTCTGCGGTCATCCAGAGGTGGAGACCGCCCTAGTGGAGTTCTACCGCCTGACGGGCGACGTGCGGGCGCTGCAACTCGCCATCAGGCAGGTGGACTTTCGGGGAAGGGCGGACGTTGGACTGCCGACCTCCGGCCTGCTGGGCGACAGTCGGTTCCCTCTGTCATATTTCTTGCACCATGCGCCCGTTCGCGAGCGCGCGTCGGCTACGGGCCACGCAGTGCGTGAGCTCTACTTGCAGGCGGGAGTCGTCGACGTTGCGGTCGAAACTCACGACCACGAGCTGCTGCGTGCGTCCGAGACCATCTGGGAGGACCTGTTCGGTAGCAAGACTTACGTCACCGGTGCACACGGCTCTCGCCATCGCGACGAGTCGATCGGGGACGCCTATGAACTACCGAGCGATCGCGCCTATGGGGAGACATGTGCTGCTATCGCGAGCTTTCAATGGAACTGGAGGCTCCTACTGGCGACCGGCCGGGCCCGTTACGCCGAAGCGATGGAGCGCGTGCTCTGGAACACGATCGCGGGGGCGGTCTCCCGGAACGGGACAGGGTTCTTCTACTCCAACGCACTGCACTTGAGAACTGGTCACGATGATGCAGACGAGGACTCTCCGAACCATCGCCTCGGCTGGTACGGGTGTTCTTGCTGCCCACCGAACCTGGCCCGCCTCATGGCGAGCATCCAGGCCTACTTGTTGACGCGCGATGCCTCTGGGTTGCAGGTGCACATGCCCTTCAGCGGGACAGTTTCTACTAGCGTCCCAGGTGGGGCCGTGGAGCTCACGCTGCAGACCGGTCATCCTTGGTCGGGGGACACCGACATTGAGGTGACGCAATGCAGTTCTACCGAGCGCTGGGACCTGTCGTTGCGCTTCCCCGATTGGGCCAGCAAGGAAGGCACGCGAATAGCGCTGAACGGCGAGCATGTCGAGGCCTCGTGGGACGGCTCCTACATCACGGTCTCCAGGCATTGGCGCCCCGGCGACCGCCTCCAGGTGTCTAGTTCAATGCCCGTGCTGGTACTTAGGCCGCACTGGAGAGTCGACGCCGTCCGCGACTGTGTTGCAGTCCAACGGGGCCCGTTGGTGCACTGCCTCGAGGCCGACGACTTGGGGGAAGGTGCAGTCATAGAAGACGTTGTCCTAGACGGGGCCCGGCCGCTCGAGGCGACCTACGACGTGCCCGCCGGCCTCGAAGGCTATGTCAAAGTGGCTGTCCACGCCTGGGGAGGACAGATTGACGGCCCAGACAGGCAACTCTACGCCGCGGAGGATGAGAGCAGCCTCAGCACCAAACCCTCACGCCTGACTTTCGTTCCGTATTTCGCCCGAGGCAACAGGGTTTCAACCGCTATGCGGGTCTGGGTCTCGGCCCCCTCTGTGGCAGGGTCATTGGGTCGAAGGTCAGTCAAGACAGCACCCGGGAGCGCTTCTTCGAGACAGCACCGCGCCTCGACATCGGATGGGGGACTGAAGACAGCTGGATCGGGAATGGCACCCTCTGCTCCCATCGAGCAGACCGGCTCTTCTTAAGGGAAGGCGAAGCGAATGGCAACCTTCAGGCGCGATACGTCTGGGTTCACGGTCCGAGAGGGTCGTGAGACCCTCCAGGTCGAAGCATGGGGGGACAACAGTGTGCGGGTTCGTTCCACGCTAGGGCCTTGCATAACAGAGACGCCCGGCAGTGCTCTGACTGAGCCTGGGCCCGCCCAATTCAGCGTCGAGATCTCCGACGACCGAGCCCGCATGCGCAATGGCGACCTTGTGGTTGAGGTATCGAGCCAGGACGACAGCTCCTTCCTGGGCTTTCCGCCCTTGCTGCGCTTCTTCGGTTCAACCGGCGAGGAGCTGTTCAGCGAGAGTGTCCCCCATTTCAGTGCCCCGCCACAACGCCGATATGCACCAGCCGGCGGAGACCTTTCCCGCTGCGAGGTCACGTTCGACGCTTTCCCGGGAGAGCGCATCTATGGCCTAGGCCAGCACCAGCACGGCCTGTTGGACCAGAAGGGCGCCGTCATCGAGCTCATCCAGCGCAATACGGAGGTGTGCATACCTTTCGCGCTCTCGAACCGCGGCTATGGATTCTTTTGGAACATGGCAGGAGTGGGCCGCGTCGAGCTCGGCACCAATCGCACTAGGTGGGTCGCAGACGGAGCGCGGCAAATCGACTATTGGGTAACTGCAGGTTCCTCACCGGCCGAGATCGTCAGCCGCTATACCAAGATGACCGGGCTTTCCCCCATGCTGCCGCAATGGGCTTCGGGCTTCTGGCAGTGCAAGCTCCGTTACCGGTCCCAGCACGAGCTTCTCGAGGTCGCGCGCGAGCACAAGCGCCGTGGGCTCCCTCTCGCCGTCATCGTCGTCGATTACTTCCATTGGACCCGTCAAGGCGAGTGGAGATTTGATCCCTCCGAGTGGCCGGACCCGCAAGCGATGGTTGACGAGCTCCGCGAGCTGGGAGTCGAGCTCATGGTTTCCATTTGGCCCACTGTGAACCCCGACAGCGTCAACTACGCTGAGATGGACCGGCGGGGGCTGCTCGTGGGCAGTGCCAGGGCGTTGCCTCTCCACCTTCCCTTTTGGGACAAGGTCAACAAAGGTCCGGCCTTCGTGCGCTATTACGACGCGACAAATCCCGAGGCCCGCGAGTACATCTGGGCAAAGGTCACAGACGGTTATGGCCGCTATGGCATCAGGACGTTCTGGCTCGATGCCTGCGAACCGGAGATGCGCCCTGAGGACCCTGAAGACGCCTTGTACTACCTCGGCCCAGGCATGGCAGTGCAGAACGTTTATCCCCGCGAGCACGCACGTGGCTTCGCCGAAGGGCTCCGGGCGAGCGGCGAGGACGACGTGCTGCTGCTTTGCCGCTCGGCGTGGGCCGGCAGTCAGCGGTACGGAGCCGCAGTGTGGTCAGGCGACACCGACTCCACGTTCGAAGCACTTGCCGCCCAGATCCCGGCCGGCTTGAACATTGCCATCTCGGGGATCCCGTGGTGGACGACCGACATCGGTGGTTTCAAAGGGGGTGACCCGAGCTCGCCGTACTTTCGAGAGCTGGTGGTGCGCTGGTTCCAGTTCGGCGTCTTCTGTCCGCTCTTCAGGCTCCACGGCGTCAGGGAGCCGGACCCCCTGGTCGGCTCGGAGCAGACTGGGGGCCCCAATGAGGTCTGGTCCTTCGGCGATGAGGCATACGGCATAATCCGGGAGCAACTCGCGGTACGCGAACGATTGCGCCCGTACGTCATGGCCCAGATGGCCGCGGCGGCCGCCACCGGCGTGCCACCCATGCGTGCCCTGTTCTTGGAGTTCCCCAACGAAACGCCGGCGTGGGAGGTACGCGACGAGTTCATGTTCGGTCCGGACATACTGGTGGCTCCCGTCACCGTGTACGGCGAACGGGCACGGGACGTTTACCTTCCCGAGGGCGCTTCATGGCTGGACGCCTGGACCGGGGCCCCCGTCAAGGGCAACGGCTGGACCACGGCAGAAGCGCCTCTGGAGCGCATACCCGTGTACCTGCGGCAGGGCGGAGCCTTGAACACCCTGTCCAGCGGCGAAAGAGGCCAATCCAGAGGGCGGCCGGACATCGACGTCTTGGCAACGGAGGGGCCGACTTGGCTCGGGCCAGCATGAGCGCGGTGACAGGCGTTCCATCCCAGAGCGTAGGAGCGGGACATGGACGTGGGGGTGCTCACGTCTCAGGGGTCAGAAAGGCCCGGGGGTTCACGCTCGGGCGTCGCCAACACCTCGCGGCCTGGCTGTTCCTCATGCCGGCCATCTTGTACGTGCTCTTCGCGTTCGCCCTGCCCATCATTTACAACATAATGCTGAGCTTCGAGCAAACCTCTCCGGCGACGATCGCCGATATCACCGCCCCGTTCGCCGGGCTCGCAAACTACCGCTTCATCCTTGATGACCCCACAAGCCGGACCGCCATTATCCACACCTTCGAGTTCACCTTCGGGTCGCTCGTCGGCCAGTTCATAATCGGCTTTTCCCTCGCCTTGCTGTTTACCCTCCGGTTCCCGGGGAGGACACTGGGGCGCTCGCTCATCATCGTCCCTTGGCTGCTGCCGCTGATCGTGACCGGGCTCATCTTCAGGTTCCTGTTCCAGCTCGAAGGTGGAGCGGTTAACCAGCTGCTTATTGACGTCGGATTGGTCCACCAGCCAATTGACTGGCTGGACAACCCTCACCTGGCTCTAGTGACGGTACTTATCGCGAACATCTGGCTCGGGGTGCCCTTCTTCACGCTCCTGCTCTACAGCGCTCTTCAAGACGTGCCAGTACAGGTCAAGGAAGCGGCCCTCATCGACGGTGCCGGCGCTTGGCAGAGGCTCCGCCTCGTCATAGTGCCGATAATCCTGCCCGTTATCGAGGTCACTCTGCTTCTCGGGTTCGTGTTCACCGTGAAGGTGTTCGACCTGGTGATCGCACTTACCGGCGGAGGTCCGGCCAACACGACGCAACTCATCACGACCTGGTCTTACAACTTGTCGTTCCAGCAGTTCTCCTTTGGCGAAGGTGCCGCGCTCAACAACGTGCTGCTCGTGCTGGCGATGATCTGCGCGCCGTTGTACCTGTACATGAGTCGGGGTTCCTTGAGGAGCAGCTCGGGAGCGGAGAAGTGACTCGTCTGCAGCGCTCGAGGACCCTGCGGTGGCTATGCACACTCGCGACGGTCGTTGCTCTCGTAATAGTGCTGTTCCCTGTGTACGCGGTCATCGTGGGCTCTTTCGAGTCTACTGAAACCCTGTTCAGCGGCACGTACTATTGGCTGCCGCACGCTGCCACACTTGACAACTACCGGACGGTGATCCAGGCGCAATCGGGCAACGTGCTGACGAGTCTCATCGTCGGCGTGGGGACGGCTGTGCTGGCCCTGGTCGTGGCGGTGCCAGCGGCCTATGCGCTTGCGAAGTACCGCTTGCGGGTGACCGTCGTCATAGTCAGTGCCCTGCTCGTGGCGCAGATAGTCCCCTCCATCGTCCTCGCCACTTCGCTGTTCGTCATCTTCCACTGGATCCACCTGGTGAACACGTACCCGGGCCTAATTATCGCCGATGGCACTTACGCCATTCCCTTTTCCATCCTCGTGCTGCGGGCCTTCTTCTTCAGCCTGCCGAACGACCTGACACAGGCAGCAAGAGTTGACGGTGCGTCTGAATGGCAGACGTTCCAACGCATAGTGATACCACTCGCGCGCTCGGCCCTGATAACGGTTGCGGTGTTCGCGTTCTTGAATGGTTGGGGAGACTTCATATTTGCATTGACCATCCTCAACGGCGCCACCATAGTGCCGGTCACGCTAGGGATCTACACCTATCTCGGGAATTACTCAACGCAATGGGGGGCAGTGATGGCCGCTGGTGCGTTCGCCATGGTGCCGGCCGCGGTGATGCTGGTGGTGGCACAGCGTTATATCGCAAGTGGCCTCACGGCGGGTTCGGTGGTGGGGTAGTAGCGATGAAGACCTTGCCAGATGTGAGAGAGGTGCGGGTGAGGGTGGGCGCGCCCGCCTCATCGAAGTGCCCGAAAGGGGGTGAGAGACAAGACCAAGGTAGCAAGCTGGGCAGTTTCACCTTGTAAACGACGGTTGAATTGGTTGTCCACTGCCAGAAGAGAAGGAGAAACCGACAATGAAAGTATTCGGGAGAAGGCGGCACCTGGGGCTCGCAGTCGTGGCTGCCGCGATGTTTGTCGTGGTGGGGTTGTTGCAGGTAGGCGTGTCAGCCGCGACCTCCGCCCCACGGGCGACCTCAATAAACCTCACTGAGGAGGACTACTTCAACACCCCTGGCCAGATCGCCGCATTGGCCGCGTACGCCAAGAAGTTCGAAGCTGCGCACCCCGGTGTGACGATAACGAGAGAGTATGTACCCTTTGCCAATCTGGACACGAAGCTTCTTACGCAAGCCGCGGGCCAAGACCTGCCCAACCTGTTGGCCGTGGACAACCCGTTCGTGTCGACGATGATATCGACAGGCCAAGTAGTGCCCCTCAGCGCTATCAAGGGCTTCAGCACCACGGGGTACTTCCCGGCCGTGATTAACGAAGGCCTGTCGGGTGGCAAGTACTACAGCCTCCCGGTGGCCGGCTTCAACTCGATCGCGTTGATCTACAACATCCCCATGTTCAAGGCGGCCAACGTCACCCCTCCGAAGACGTGGGCACAGCTGGTGACCGACGCCAAGGCCCTGACGACTCCGAAACATTACGGAATTGCTTTGACCTGTGAGGCTGCAGAAGACACCACCTGGCAGTGGGAGCCGTTCTTCTGGAGCAACGGCGGCGCTTTCACGTTCGCCAATATCGCGTCTGCGCCGGGAGTACAGGCCCTGAGCCTGTGGCAGGAGCTCATAACCGACGGATCGGCATCGAAGGCTTGCCTCGACTGGAGCCAGACTCCGGCGGCGTCGAGCCAGTTCGAGGCGGGCAAGGCCGCGATGATGGTCAACGGCCCCTGGAACTTCTCAGGCCTCAACCTGGCCCACATGTACTACGGCAAGCAATTTGGGGTCGTCCCCGTTCCGGTCCGTGTGGCTGGGCAACACGTGATCGTGCCGTTGGGCGGCGAGGACTGGATGGTAGGCGCCAGTGGTGGCACTGCTGCCCAGCAACTGGCTTTCGACTACATCGAAGGAATGCAGTCGCCTTCGGCGGAGTTGTCGCTGTCGAAGCTGTTCGGGTACCTGCCGCCTAAGGAAGCCGTTGCGAAGACCTTCGTGCAGCAGGAAGGCGCTGCGTGGAGCGTGTACGCCAACCAAACCATTTACGCCCATCCGCGTACTCTTGGCCTGGGTGTGAAATACCCGAAAGTTTCTGAGGCAGTATGGACTGCCATACAGGCTGGATTGTCGGGTTCTCAGTCCGTGAAGTCCGCATTGACGACAGCACAGTCGCAGATAAAGTCAATATTGGCCGGTTAGAAGGCAGGGGAGCAGCAGTCGACGCCCAGGCGTGGGTGGTTGCTACCCGCCGAGCTAGTTGAAGAAGTTCTTGACAGCAGCCCGGTACCGCTTGTCACGAGACTCTGGCGGCGGTACCGGGCAGCCTGGCATGACAGTGTCTTGGCCCCAGGGGTTTG
>Ga0302157_10003555_pt1 | contig 17474 bp, 11 predicted proteins | sample I_Bog_N3_3_FD_193502 | JGI IMG/M metagenome (GOLD analysis project Ga0302157, IMG submission 193502) | Peat permafrost microbial communities from Stordalen Mire near Abisko, Sweden - I_Bog_N3_3 | ecosystem: Environmental > Terrestrial > Soil > Wetlands > Peat | place: Sweden: Abisko, Stordalen...
GGCCAAGGCAGCGAGCTTGGCCTGGACGGCCGAATCGATCCGGCTCGCCTTCGCGGTAGCCGTGTCGACGTGCAGGTGCATCTGCTCGCCCGTCGCAACGAGCGCGTCCCCGTTCACGCGGTGCAAGCGGTGGAACACATGCAGGCGCTTGTCGTCGACGCCGAGGATTTGGGTGGTCACGTAAATCGGCTCACCGACCTTTGCCTCTGCCTTGTGGGTCACATGGCTTTCGACCGTGTAGAACATGCGATGCGAGCGCCGATAAGCCTCATCGACGCCGACCTCGCGATAGAGCACATCCATGGAGTCGCCGAACAGTTGTCCGTAGCGAAAATCGGACATGTGGCCGTTGTAATCGACCCATTCAGGCCGGACTGCCGTGGACACCAGCCGCATCGGTCGGCCGGTCGTGAATTCGACCCCGCCCTCCCGGGCCCCCGCGTCGATGTACAGCCGCTCCTCGAGGGCTCGCAGCGTCGAACCGGCGCCGATGTCGTATTGGCGCAGGACCTGCTGAATCGCCACGAGATAGTCGTCCCTGAGCCGCTCGAGTTCGCGGATCGAACGGCCCCCGGCCTGGGCCAGCGTGCCCTCGACCATGCGATCGATCAGCGTTTCGCTCAGCTCCGGCGCCTCGAGCTTGGTCCACGGCCATTTCAAGCAGGGACCGAACTGGGCGAGCATGTGCCGCATCCCGCTTTCGCCGCCCGCGAGATGATAGATCATGTTCGTGCCCATAGCGGCCCAGCGCAAACCGGGCCCGTAGACGATCGAGTCGTCCAACTCGCCGGTCGTGGCGACCCCCTCGTTGACCATGTGCAGAATCTCGCGCCAGAGCGCCTCCTGCAGCCGGTCCGTGAGGTGTCCGGGCACTTCGCGCCGCACGTGCAGCGCGTGCATGCCGATGAACGTGAAGAACGCGGCCGCCGCGTCGATGGTCGCGGGGGCCGTCCGCGCGCCGCCGACCAATTCGACGAGCGGCAACAAGTACACGGGATTGAACGGATGGGCGACGAGGAAACGCTCCGGCGCAAGCATGTCTTTCTGTAGGTCGGAGGGCGTCAAACCGGAGGTGCTCGAGGCGATGATCACGTCCGCGGGCGCGTACCGGCTCACTTCGGCGAGCATCCGCTGCTTCAGCTCGAGCTGCTCCGGAATGTTCTCCTGGATGAAATCCGCTCGCTCCGCCATGACCTCGAGGTCGGTCGTGAACGACAGAGTGCCCTTCGGCGGCAGCGGGGCAAAGGTCAGGCGCGCGAGCGCCGGTTCCGCATTATCGACGGCGCCGCGTATCCAGGCCTCCATTTCGGGCTTGACGTCGGCTGCGATCACGTCGATGCCGAAGTGCAACGCGCGCGCCGCCCAGCCGCCGCCGATCACGCCCGTGCCCAAGAGCCCCAGGGTCTTAACGCTTCTCATGTGATTGTCCTCAAGTCGGCCGCCCGATTTTTAATGTCACGAGTATAATATAAAAACCCCCCGTCGGTGGCTGTCCTCGACGACGGGATGTCGTTCAGCGCGGCGGGAGGACGTCGAGGAGCGGCTCCGCGGCATGCGGCTCGTGCTGCGGATAATCGCGCCCCAGGAAGGCGGCCACCGTTGCTGCGATTTGTGCTTGAGCCACCCGCTTCGCGCCGGTGCGTTCGCCGAGTGCGGGCGTATCGGGGCCGATCACGGCGATCCAGATGTTCTCCGACCCCTTCTCGTCGACCCCGTGTTCCTTCCATTCGGTAAGGCCGCCGCCGCGCCCGTGATCCGTCGTCACGATGAACGTGGTCCGGCCGCGGTAGCGGGGAATCGACTGCATGGTGTCCCAGAGCTGGCGCACGAACCCATCGAAGCGATGTGCGCTGTCGAGCACGAGATCGTAACGGCCTTGATGGGCCCAGTTGTCGGTCTCCCCGTAACCGACGAACAGCGCCCGTGTATCGGACGCCTTCACGTGATCGAGGAGCGATATCTGCAGGAAGGAGTTGGGAGCGTCCTCTTCGTCGAATTGCGTCGTCGTGGCGTACAAGTCGCGCAGCAAGGCATCGCGCGGCGTATCGTGCGCTCCCTTGGGCGGCGGCGCCCAGCCGGTCTGCATGATCAAGCGGCTTCGGGCACGGTTGAAGATGTCGTCGAATACGTTCCAGGTGCCGAAGACCGCGACCTTTCCGTGCAGCTCCGGATCGGCGTTGAGCCACTCGAACACGGTCGCGTGCGGATTCGGACCGAACTCGTTGCGATCGATCGCATCGTTGGGATACCCGGTCGTCATCTCGTTGTAGCCGGGATAGGAGAAGGCTTTGCCGTTGGTGACGGCGGCGATGCTGCCGCGGGTCTGGTTGCCGAACAGTTGACCGCGCGCCGCAACGGTTCCCCACAGGAACGGGAACAACAAGCGCCGGCGCTCGGCAACGTCGTCGCTCCAGTAGCGTTTGCGCAGCTCAACCTCGGCGACCCAATTGCCGCCGTTCTTCTCGTCGAGCAGCGCAGGATCCGCGCCGCTGAAGACTTCCTGCCAACGCAGGCCGTCGCTCACGATCAGGACCACGGTGTGCGTGTTGCCGGCGCACGCGGCGGAGGCCGCGACCAGAAGCGCCGCCGCGGCGAGGAGCCTGCGGAGGGAACTCGTCCCGGGTGCGCGGCGCATCGTCATTGCTGCAGCAGCACCGCCGAGTTCGCCGTCCAGCTGAGGTACACCTCGTCGCTCCAGTCGATCGACCACTCGGAGGTGCGCCGATCGTTTTGCGCGAAGACGGTCACGAGCTTGCCCGACTCGGTCTTGATGCGATATGTCGAGCGATTGCCGAGATATCCGAGTTCCCAGACCATGCCCTTCAACTGATTGACGCGCGCCCCGGCGACCGGCTCCTTGCTGAGCCGGATCTTCTCGGGCCGCAGCGCGAGCCAGACGCGCTGTCCGCTGCCGAAACGGCCGATTTCGTCGACGAAGAGGTCGCAGTTCGTCTCGCCGCACCGAATCGTGATGCATCCGGGTTCGACCGCCTCGACCGTGCCCTCGAACAGGTTCGTCGTGCCGACGAAATCGGCGACGAACCGATTTTGCGGAAACTCGTAGATCTCCGACGGAGTTCCGACCTGGACGACCTGGCCGCGGTTCATGACGGCGATGCGCGTGGAGAGCGCCATGGCCTCATCCTGGTCGTGGGTCACGAACACGAACGTTATGCCGACCTGGTTCTGGATGTTCATGAGCTCGAACTGCGTCTGTTCGCGCAGCTTCTTGTCGAGCGCGCTCAAGGGTTCGTCGAGCAGCAGCACCTTGGGCCTGCGGATCAGAGCGCGGGCGAGCGCGACACGCTGGCGCTGGCCGCCCGACAACTGATGTGGCTTGCGCTTGCCGAGGTGCCCCAGCTGCACCATGTCGAGCGCTTCCTGAACCCGCTTCGTTCGGAGCGCGGCATCGACCTTGAGGCGGCGCAGCCCGTAGCCGACGTTCTGCTCGACGCTCATGTGGGGGAACAGGGCATAGGACTGGAACATCATGTTGACGGGCCGCTCGTACGGGGGAACCCTCGTCATGTCCGTGTCCTCGATCAGAATGCGTCCGCCGCTCGGGTTCGTGAAACCCGCGAGCATGCGCAGCAGCGTCGTCTTGCCGCACCCGGAAGCGCCGACGAGGGCGAACATCTCACCCTTGAAAATCCTCAAATTGACGCTGTCCACTGCGGTGAAAGCGCCGAAAGTCTTGTTGACGTTCTCGATGACGATCTGCGGCTTCGCATCCGGATCGAGCCAAGGGCGGTCCGCAAAATTCTTCTGTTGTGCCGAAAGCATGGGTTCGCCGGACCGTGGCGTCAGAAATCGGCGGGCGGCGTCGCGAGCCGGCGGCTCGGCGCGAAGAACGCACGCTCGACGACGACGGCGCGCGCCATGCGGCGCTCCCAGACGAGTTCGCGATTCAGATAGATCTCCACCCAGACCTCGGATCCCATCGCGATGTGCGACGCGGCGACCATAGCAAGAGCCAGGTTGCGCTTGCAAGTCGGCGACCAGACCGCAGAACTCACGTGGCCGATCTCGCGGCGCCCGTAGCGATCGGCATACACGAGGGCGTTGTGCGCCGGCTTGCTGCCCGCAACGTCGAGCCCGACGAGGCGGCAGCGCGGGCCCGCGCGTTCCTCGGCAAGCAGCGACCGCCGGCCCGTGAAATGTCCCTTCTCGAAATTCACCAGCCAGCCCAAGCCCAGTTCGAACGGCGAGCGATCGCGGCCCGTGCGAATGGTCTGCTCCGCCGACAGAAAATCGACGTGCGGGCTCACGAATCCCGCCTCGATACGCGCAACGTTGAGCGCCTGAGAACCGATCGCCCGGATCCCGCGCGAGCGCCCCGCCGCCATGAGCGCATCCCATACCGGCTCGGCCGCAACGGGTTCCATCCAGATTTCGTAGCCCAAATCGCCGGTGAAACCGGTTCGTGAAATCGTGACGGGCGCCTCCGCGATCCGAAATGCGCCGATCTCGAAGGGCTTGAGCCGCTCGATGCCGGCAACCCCCAGCACCCTGAGCACGGCACAGGAAGTCGGACCCTGGAGTGCGAGAGCCGCGATCGAATCCGTCACCTCCTCGACCGACACATCGAAACCGATCGCCGAATCGAGCAGCCAGTCGAGCTGACGCTCCGCCGTGCAGAGCCGGTATTCCGACTCACCGAGCCGAAACACGGTGCCGTCGTCGATGAGCTGTCCGTCGTCGTTGCACCACACGCAGTAGGCGACGCGATTGCACTTGAGCTTGCCGATATCGCGCGTCACGAGCCGGTTCAGGTACTGAAGCGCATCGCCGCCCGCGACCCGGTACTTGATCATGGGCGTGAGGTCGTAGAGCGTCGCGGCGTTGCGAATCGCAAAATATTCCTGCTCCATCGTCGTGAACACGTCGACGGTCGTATATCCCGACCAGGCGATGAAGCGGTCGGTTTGGCACAGCCCGCGGGCACGGTCGTGGAACGGCGTCTTGATCAAGGGCTGCAGGAAGTGCGGCAGGGGCGCGGCGGAGTTCGGCATGCTAGGCCACCTGCTTGAGGATTTGCAGCGCGGCGTTGCGGCCCGCCCAACCCATGACCCCGCCGCCCGGGTGACACCCGGCGCCGCAGAGGTACAGGCCGTCGAGCGGCGTGCGGTGCTGGGCCGCGCCGGGGACGGGCCGCACCATGAGGAATTGATCGAACGCGAGTTCACCGTGATGCCAATGGCCGCCGCTCATGTGAAATTCGCGTTCGAGATCGGGCGGCGCGAGCAGTTCCGCACTCAGGATCTGGTTGCCGAGCCCGGGTGCATGCTCGCCGAGCGTGTCCGTCAGAAGTTCGATGAAGCGAGGACGCGCCGCGTCCCAACCGACTTTGAGATCGTAGGGGGCATATTGGACGATCGCCGACAGGACGTGCTTCCCGGCCGGCGCGAGAGAAGGATCGCGCAAGCTCGGAACGTGGATCTCGAGGATCGGCCGGGCCGAGAATTCGCCGTACTTCGAATGGTTGAAGGCGGCTTCGATGAACTCCATGGACGGTGCGATCAGCAGACGCCCGGCGAGCCGCGCCGCCGTCACGCCCGTGAACTGCGGCGCATCGCCGAGCGCCAGATGCAGCTTCGCCGTGAGTCCGCGCGAACGGAAGTGCGTGAGGCGCCGCACGAAGCCGGCATCGAGATGCCGCGCGCCGAGCAGCTTCAATAGCGTCGTCTTCGGGTCGGCATTCGACACGACGGCCCGTGCCGCGAGCCTCTCGCCCGATGCGAGCTCCACGCCGCAGGCGCGATCGTTCTCGACGAGGATGCGTGCCACGGGGGCATCGAGTCGGATCGCCGCACCCGCCGCGCGAGCCGCGTTCGCCAGCGCGTCCGCCAGCGCGCCCATGCCGCCCTTGGGGGAGGCGAGGCCGGCCGTCCCCGCGGCGCTTTCGCCGGCCAGGCGATGGAGCAGCGTCAGCACGCTGCCCGGCGAGCGCGGCCCGAAGTTCGTGCCGAGGACCGCGTCGAACGCGAGCGCGCCCTTGAGCGCCGCGGACTGAAAATGCTCCTCGAGCAGATCGTAGACGTTCATCCCGCCGATGCGCAGCAACTCGCGCATGTCGGTGCGGCCCAGCCTGCGGATCTGCCAGCCCAGCCGCAGCAGCGCGAGCCGATCCGACCAGTCCTTCGTGCCGAGCCGCGGCGCAGTGGCGGCGAGCACCGGCGCGAGAGCCGCCGCGAAGCGGCGCATGCGTGCGGCATAGGTCGCATACGCAGCGGCGTCGGGACCGTTCGGCTCGCCGATCGCGAGCGGCGGCGCGCCGGCGAGCAACGCCGTGGTCGGCAGAGCGCTCGCGGCCCATTGCAGTCCATGAGACTCGAGTTTGAGCTCACTCATGAGTTCGGCGGGCAGCGCATGCAGCAGATGAGCACCCGCCGACACCCGAAAACCCGGCGCGAACTCGCGCGTTGCGGCCGCACCGCCCAACCGTGAATTCGCTTCGAGCACGAGCACGGAGCGGCCGGCACGCGCGAGCAAGCTTGCGCAGACGAGCCCGTTATGACCGCCGCCGACGACGATGCAGTCATGGCGCGTCGCGGGAGCCGCGTTCATGCCGCGCGGCTGCGTCCGAGATCGCGCAGCACGGCGCGTGCGGCGTTCGCGCCCGGAGCGCCCATGACGCCGCCGCCGGGGTGCGTGCTCGACCCGCACATGTACATGCCGCGCACGGGGCCGCGATATTGGGCATAGCCGGGAATCGGACGATTGAACAGGAGCTGGTCCATCGTGAGTTCCCCCTGAAAGATATTGCCCTCGGTCAGTCCCACTTCGTTCTCGATGTCCCAGGGGGTTCGTATCTCGGCATGAAGGATCAAATCCTTGAAATTCGGGCTGTGACGCGCGATCGTCTCGATGACCGTGGCGCCGAAGGCTTCGCGTTTCGCGGCCGTCCATGGACCGTCGGCAAGTTCATAGGGGCAGTACTGCACGAAGACGGACATGTAGTGCTTGCCGTCTGGAACCATCGTCGGATCGATCTGCGACGGGATCAGCATGTCGATGTATGGCGCGCGCGACCACCGGCCGTCCTTCCAGTCATCGTAAGCGCGCTCCATCATCTCGAGCGTGTCGGTGACGTGCATGTCGCCGCGCGTGCATGGCGCGCCGGCGGGAATCGCGGGGAAGCGCGGCAGCCCGTCCAGCGCGATGTTGAGCTTGCCCGACGAGCCGCGGATCTTGAAGTTGCGCACCTGCTGCAGGAAATCATCGGGCAGATCCTTCGCCTGCATGGTCTCGAGAAACGTCCGGCGCACGTCGAGATTCGAGATGACGAGCGGGGCGAGAATCTCCTCGCCGCTCTCGAGCAGAACCCCGGCGGCGCGGCCGCCGCGCACTTGTATTCGCGCGACCGGCGCGGCGCTTCGGATCGTGCCGCCGCTCGCCTGGAAGGAAGCCCCGAGGGCGTTGCTGATCGCTCCCATTCCGCCGCGCGCGAACCCCCAGGCGCCCACCGTGTCGTCGATGTCGCCCATATAATGATGCAGCAACACGTAGGCCGTCCCCGGAGACCGCGGCCCCAGGGCGGTGCCGATGATGGAACTGCCCGCAAAGTGCGCCTTGACGATCTCGCTTTCGAAGTACTCGTCCAGGAAATCGGCGGCGCTCATGGTCCAAAAGCGCAGCGTATCGTACATCCGCGACTCGCCGAGCGCGTGGAAGCGCCTGCCCAGGTACAGCAGTTCCTGGAGGTCGCGCGGCTTGAACGAAGTCGGGTCGGGCGGCTCGCGCATCAGCAGCGGTTTGATGAACTTGCACTGACGCATGACGTCGCGCGAATAGCGGTCGTAGGCTTCGGCGTCGCGCTTCGAATGGCGGGAAATCTCCCGGCGCAGCGCATCGTGGTTGTCGTAGAGCGCGAGATGGCCGCCGTCCTGCATCATCGTGCAGCCGCCCTCGTAGGGAATCACCTGCAGCCCGTACTTCGGCAGTTCCAGTGTACGGATGATCTCGGGACGCAGCAGGCTGCAGACGTAGGAGCAATTCGAGTAGGTAAAATCCTCGTAGAGCCGCCGACTGACCGCGGCGCCGCCGATAAAGGGCTGGCGCTCGAGCACGAGCACCTCGAGGCCCGCACGCGCGAGATAGCAGGCCGCAACGAGCCCATTGTGGCCGGCCCCGACGATGATCGCATCGAGGTTCCGAGATCGCGTCACCGGCGCCGCGCTCAAGCCGGCACCTCTCAAGCGGGCACTTTGTGGGTCGCGTCGCCGGCGCGCAGGGTCGCATCGACCGCAATTTCGAAACCCTGCAGCGTGTCGGCGAGGCACGCGGCGTCGTGCGCGGCCGACACGAACCACGGTTCGCGCGAATCGGGTTCGCAGAGGACGCCCTCGTCGTGCAGCACTTGCGCCAAGGCGTCGTAGAACGTGTAATCGCTGCTCTTCCAGGCGCGGTAATTGCGCGGCGGTTCATGCGCGAAATACAGGCCGCTCATCGAAGCATGGCCGACGAAACTGTGGGCGATGCCGCGGGCGGCCAGAATGGCGCGCATGCCCTGCCGCAGCTTCGTCCCGTATGCGGCGATTTGCGCGAGCGCGTCGGTCTCGTCGAGAATTTCCAGGGTCTTGTCGGCGGCGGCGAGCGACACCGAGTGCGCGGTGTACGTGCCCCCGTGCGCGACACCCTTGCCGATCTTGCGCATGATGTGCCTGCGGCCGGCGAGCACGGAAATCGGATAGCCGTTGCCGAGCGCCTTGGCGAAGGTGCAGAGGTCGGCATGCACCCCGTAGAGTTCCTGAACTCCGCCCTTCGCGACGCGAAACCCCGTCTTCACCTCGTCGATCAACAGGACGACGCCGTACCGGTCGCAAAGCTCGCGCGCGACGCGGAGGTACTCGGGCTCGGCAGCAATACCGAGGCAATTGCCCATGATCGGCTCGATCAACAGGCACGCGATCCGATCGGCGTGCCGCTTGAAGACGTCCTCGAGTTGATTCGCATCGTTCGCCTGCACGAAGTGCGCGAAACTCCGCGAAGAGATCGGCACGCCCTCGCTGAAGGGACGCACTTCGGGTTCGCCGACCTCGGACCATTTGTCCATCGGCGTGAACCACATTGCCGCGTCGAAGAGGCCGTGGTAGCTCCCCTCCAGGATCACGTAGTCGTCCTTGCCCGTAAAGGCGCGCGCGAGTCTGAGGCCCGCCATGACCGCCTCGGTGCCGGAGTTCGAAAAGCGGACGAGTTCCGCGGCCGGCACCATCTTGGCAATGCGGTCGGCGACCGTCAGTTCGCGCTCCGTCGAGAGCGCGAACACCCCGCCGATTTCCATACCGGCGCGAGCCGCAGCATCGACGCGCGGATCCGCATATCCCAAGATTCCGGGCCCGTAACCCATGCGGTAATCGACGTAGTCGTTGTCATCCAGGTCCGTGATGCGCGCGCCGCGGCCGCGCTTCACGTAGATCGTGCGCTCGTCGCCCCAGTAGCGGAAGTTCGAGGCGACGCCGAGCGGGAGGCGCTCCACGGCACGCTTGAAATGCGCGTTGGACTTGGTGAGTTTTCTGGACATGGCAGCCCCCTCTCGAACGGTGATCCCAAGGCGAAGAGCGCGACCCTAGCACTGCGCCGGCCGCAGCGTCCAGAAAAATTATATGCTCATATAAAACTTCGCGGGCATTGCCCAAGCCTTGTGAAAGCGCTTGCAAAGACGTCGGCCACAGTCTTGTCGAAGCGCGAAAAGTGGCGTCTCCAAGCAATAATGCTCGCATTCTTGGGTGAAATGCGTTGTTGCAGCGCTTTCACTTGCAAAGCGGCCATGGCGGGGATTACATTAAATGCCCATATAAATTGGCGGAGCAGCCAGCATGTCGAGCGTAGCCGTCGCGAGTGCCCTGAATGTCCGGAATGCGCGTCTGCCGCGAGCCCTGCCCGCCTGGGTGTATCGCAATGCCGAGTTGAGCCGCCTCGAACTGGAGCGCATCGTGCTGCCGAGCTGGCAAATCGTCTGCCACGTCAATTCGATTGCGAAACCCGGCGACTTCGTGACCCTCGACGTCGGCCCCGAAAGCGTCGTCGTCCTGCGGGACCGCGACGGGTCGATCCGCGCCTATCACAATGCCTGCCGTCATCGCGGTGCGCGGCTGCTCGACGGGTCCGGCACCTGTCCGGGGCCCATCACCTGTCCGTATCACGGCTGGAGCTATCGACACGACGGCTCGCTCGTGGGAGTGCCCGTGCGCGAGAGCTTTCCGGGACTCGATCGCTCCGAATTCACGCTCAAGTCCGTGCCCATCGAAATTGCCTTCAGCTTCGTGTTCGTCGCCATGCGCGGCGACCCGCCTTCGGTTGCCGCGACCTGGGGGCCGCTCATCGAGGAATTCGCGCCTTATCGCTTCGACGAGATGGTGCCGCTCGGCCCGATTTCCTATGACACCTGGGAGGTCGATTGGAAGGTCGCGATGGACAATTATCTCGAGTCCTACCACGTGCCGATCGGCCACCCCGGGCTCAACCGCATGTTCACGCCGGATTACGAGGACCAGTCCGCCGCGTCGACCGTCGCGCGCGGCGTGAGCTGGCTGCGCGAGCAGGAATCCTCGGTCTGGTCGGAACGCATGTATCAGCGCCTCGTCGGCAAGATCGCTACGCACGTGCCGGAGAGCCAGCGGCGTAGCTGGCGTTTCTACAGCGCGCTGCCCAATCTCGGCATCGACGTGTTTCCCGACCAGATGGATTTCTTCCAGGTGCTGCCCGCGGGACCGGGCCGCTGCGTGATCCGCAGCGCCCTGTTCGGTCTTCCGGACGCGCGGCCGGAGATGCGCGCGCTGCGCTATTTGAGCAACCGCATCAACACTCAGGTCAACAACGAGGATCGATGGCTTTGTCAGCGGGTCCAGCGCGGGCTCGAGTCGAGCAGCTATGAACCGGGTCCCTTGTCCCGGCTCGAGCAATGGATGATGCAGTTCCACGCCGTGCTCCGCGAGCGCATCCCGGAGGTGAGTTTGCCGAGCGCACCCGGGCACTTCGCGCCGCTCTGACTCAAAAGCGCAGCGACGCCGCGAAATTCAAGCGCCAGGCGTCATGGCGGCCGCTCGAGGCTGGATTGAACTGGCGTGCGGCCTCGGCCGAGAGGTCGAGTGGACCGGTGCGGGCGCCCAGGAGAGCCCTCGAAAAGCGCAAACCCAGGCCCGCGGCATTCGCAATGTCGGTATGCGGCGGCTGGGCCGCGGCGGCGAGGCTCGCGATGTCGCCGCGGGCGGCGAACAGATACGCCTGTTCGACCGGCACCGCCTTGGCGGCTGGCGCATTCCAGGTGCGCTGCAGTTCGAGTCGTGTCACCCAACCCCGATCGCCGCTGAAACTACCGACATCGTACGCGGATAGATCCGCGGGGCCGCCGGGCATGAAACGCTCGGTCGCGAGCAACGGCCGGCTTCCGTCATATTGCGCGCGCACCTGCGCGTCGACCGCAAACGTCGCCGATAGGTCGCGGTGCACGGACCCATTGGCTTCGAATTTCGAGAAGCGGTCGGTTGCACCGGGCTGCGACAGCGGTTGTGCGACAGTCGCCTGCCCCGCGCCGCGGCTGCCGAGACCGTGCAGCCCTTGCGACCACTCGGCGCCGAGCGTGACCGCGGTGCGCGCGTCGAAGCGATGTTCCGCGGACCACCCAAGGCGCAACACGCGCAGCCGGTCGTCGTAGAGCGATGCCGCGTGTGGATCGCGATCCTGCCGCAGCGAGACCGCCTCGAAGGACGCGGCCGCCGACAGCGTCGTCGCCTGGACTTTGATCACCGGATACGAGACACGCAGGGCTGCTTTCGTGAACGTGCTGTCCGTGTCGTAAAGCGGGTTGCCGCTGCCGTCGGTCGTCGCGGCACTCGTCGAAGGATTCGAATGCTCCCAGGAATAATGCATCTCCACCTGCGCGCCCGACGTGCCGATCATCGAGCGCACACCCGCATCGAGCTGCCGCCGGCGCGAATCGGAACGTAGCGGATCCGTATCGGCTGCCGCGTTGGCCGTCACGGAGACGAGGTCGAGATGCCGTGCGGCTCCCGCGTACGCGCTCGACAAGCTCACGGACGTGCGCCCGTCGGAAGATGGCATCGCATTATCGACGGACGCTTGGTTCGTGAAGCTGCGATACCTCCCGGAGAGCGCCAAGACGACGCCGCCTTCGGCATCGCCGCGACGCAACTCGGAGGTCAGCGCCAAGGAGGGCAGATCCCCGGCAAGCAGGACCGCGCGCTCGAACTCGGCCCGGGTGATCGCGGGGTCACCGACGAGGCCCCGGACGAAGGCCTGCACCCGCGCGCGTAAGTCCTCCGGAATGCCCTCGACGTCGACGGATTCGATGAAGCCGTGGATCAGGTGCAGGCGGCATTCGCCGCCGTCGGGGATCTCCTGCGACGGAATCGTTACATAGGTCAGGAAATGACCCCGTTCGATGTAGGCGCGCTCCAGCGCCGACGCGGCGGCGCGAATACGCTCGACGGCTACGGGGTGGCCCCGCAGCGGCGCGAAGATGCGCGACGCCTCCGCCGCCATCTCAGGGTATTCGGCGTCGATCACGAAACGCCCGACGGTGACTTCCGTCGCCGAGTCATCGGCCGGCGCCGGCGGTTCGCCCGCCGCAGCGGGGGGCACCTCCGCAGCTACCGGCGCGGATGACGGTGCCGGGCCATCGGGCGGATTCTCGCCGTACGCGCCGGCGGCCGCACCGACGAGCAGCGAGGCGGCGGCCAGCGTCGGCCGCAGCGCTCGCCGTGCGCGGCGCCCTGCCGGGCTGCCTATCCGAGGTTGATCCAAGCCGACTTCGTTTGCGTGTACGACAGCAGGCTCTCCACGCATTTGTCACGGCCGTAGCCGGATTGCTTGTAGCCGCCGAACGGCTGGGTCATGTCGCCGTGATCGAAGCAATTGACCCAGATCACGCCGGCCTCGAGATCGCGCACGGTCTTGTGCGCGACGCCGAGGTCGCGCGTCCATACCGAGGCGGCAAGCCCGTAAATCGAGTCGTTGGCGATCGAGAGGGCATCCTGAATGCCGTCGACCACGATGGCGGCGGCTACGGGCCCGAAGACTTCCTCACGCGCGATGGTCATGCCGTTGTTGACCCCGGAGAACAGCGTCGGATTCACGAAGGCGCCCGGCATGTCGGGCGCGGAGCCGCCGAATTCCAACCGTGCGCCCTCGGATTTGCCGCGGCCGATGAAGTCGAGCACGCGGGCGCGATGCGATGCCGTGACGAGAGGTCCCAAGTTGGTCGCCGGATCGAGCGGGTCACCGGCCGTGTAAGCGGACCGGCCGCGCTCGATGAACCGGGCGAGAAACTCCTCCGCGATCGGCTTGTCGACGAGCAGGCGGGAACCCGCATTGCAGACCTCGCCCATGTTGCCGAATATGCCGTTGATGGCGTACGTCACGGCGGCGTCCAGATCGGGAAGATCGGCGAGAAAAATCTGCGGCGACTTGCCGCCGCATTCCAGGCTCACGCGCTTCATGTTCGATTGGCCGGCATAGATCAGCATCTGTTTGCCGATCTCGGTCGATCCCGTGAACGCGATCTTGGCCACGTCATTGTGCAGGGCGAGCGGCGCGCCGACCGGTTCGCCGTTGCCGTTGACGACGTTGAACACGCCCGGCGGACCCCCCGCTTCGACGAACAGTTGCGCCATGAGCGGCCCGGAGAGCGGCGATTGTTCGGCGGGTTTGAGCACGACCGAATTGCCGGCCGCGAGCGCCGGAGCCACTTTCCAGGCCGCCATCAGCAAGGGGTAGTTCCAGGGAACGATGCACCCGACCACCCCCAGCGGCTCGCGCAGGATGTAGTGAAAGGCATCGGCCGCGGTCGCCGTCACGGCGCCGTCGATTTTATCGGTGAGTTCCGCGAAATACGTGAAATTCGTAGCGGCGGACGGGACGTCGATCGTGACCATGTCGCGAATCGGCTTGCCCATGCAAAGCGTGTCGAGCAGCGCGAAGCGCTCCGTGTTCGCCTCGAGCAGGCGCGCGAAGCTCGCGAGCACGGCCGCCCGTTCGCGCGGCGCCTTGCGACTCCAGACGCGCGCCGCGAACGCGCGCTTCGCCGCGGCGACCGCGAGATCGACGTCCGCCGCGCTGCCGGCGCTCACCTCGCAGAGTGTCTCGCCGGTCGCAGGATTGGTGACCGTGAGGCGCCCACCGCCGACCGAATCGACGTACTTGCCGTCGATGAAATGCCGTGTCTCGTAACGCAGTTTGCGGGCCCGATCGTGCCAGTCCGCCGTGCTCAAGGAAAGTAGACTCATGCGCAGTACTCCCGCCATTGATCTTCGGATGCGGGCTTAGTATAGGGAATATTAAGGCGACGCGGCGGGGCAACGCGGCCTCGCGACGCGACTCGGATCATGGCGATGCGGCGCGGTGAGTCACTGCGCCGCCGCCGGTGCGCGCTCGGCGCGCAGCGCCGGGAGGCGCTCGCGCAGCCATGCGCGAAATGCCCGCTGCGCACGCCCGCTCTGTGCATCGCCGGCCGACTCGTAACCGAAGCGCGCGATGCCCTCTTGCATCGAGTCCAGTTCCGCGAGCGCTGCGCAGCCGAGCGCCGGGGGAATCCGGCGTGCGAGAAAGGCCAGCGTGCGCGCGACCGCGTGCGGCGCGGCCGAGAAATCGAGCCGGCGTAAACGCGCGCGGCCCGGCCCCGCCGGGAAGACCTGGAGCACGGCGAGCCCGTCCGGCCGAGACTCGAACAGTTGATTGGGCGCCACGAACATGCGCCGCCAGGCGCCCGCGGCGTGCTGGCCGGCGTTGCGGTCGCCGCCGAGGGCTCGGTAGCGCCTCACGGACCAGGAGTTCCCACCGCCGAGCGCGGCCGACCAACGCATGAGCAGTCCCTGCGGGGTGATCTCGAGCGACGGTGCCTCCCACAGGGCTGTTTCCGTGTCCAGATCGGGCAATCCCGCGCCGAGCCAGCATTCGACGAGCAATTTCCAGTCGACGGCGACGACGTGCTCGCTCGCGAGGGCCGCTTCCGACCCGAGCCCGGTCGGATCCAGGCCGGCCAGCAGCCAACGGAAACTGGAGGACACGGGCGAATCCGCCCCGGCGCGCGCCGGATCTCCGGCACGCACGAACAGCAGGCCGTCCACGACGACGCTCTCGAGTTCCACCAAACCGGGACGCGCCGGATCCGTCAAACACAGGCCGTCGGACCCGAAGCGCAGTCCGTGCGAGCGGCACTCGAGGTGACCCGGCAGCCTGCCGGCGACGCCCGCAGAGAGCCGATGCGGTGCCTCGGTGCAGGAGTCGCGAAACGTCCGAAGGCAGCCCCCCGCATCGAGGAGCGCGATCACGCGCTCGGTGCCGACGTCCACCGCCCGGAAATCCCAGGCCGCGACGAATTGCCCGCCGCGGGCCAAGAATTGCCAGGAGCCCTGGAACAGGGTCGCGAGCTCCGCCGCGGCGAGGTCCGGGTCACCGTAGGCCCAGCGCGGGAGCCTGCGCGCCGGATCCGAGTGCTCACGGACGCTCGGCACCGCGAGGCTTCGGTGCGCGAATTCCTCGGGGAAAATCGACCGCAAATAGGCCATGCAGCGCTGCTTGGCGGCGGCCCGATCGATCGTGATCTCGGACTGAAACGCGAATCCCTGCCACAGGATCTCGAGCGCACCGATGAGCCCTAGGGCGATCGCGTCCGGATCGAGCTGCGACCGACGGCCACCCTCGATCAGGCGCTCGAGAAGGGTCCTCACGAGCGCCGCAAAGCGTTCGTCCTTCTGGCCGCAAATATCGTAGTATTCCTGGCGCGAACTGGCCTCGCCCCAAAATGCGTACCAGACCGAGACTTTACGGGGGCTCGCGATATCGGGATCGAGATAGAGGTCGATCAGGAGCTCGAGCGCGGCAACCGGCCTCTCGCGGAGCCGCCCGACCGGCTGCAGGAGTCGTTCCTCGAATTCCGCCGCGAGGTATTGCAGCGAGGCGACCAGCATTGCGGCTTTGGAGTCGAAATAGAAGCGGACGATACCGGGTGACATTTTTGCGATTGCCACGACTTTTTCCACGGTGGTCCGCGATGGGCCGTACAGGTGCAGCGCCGAGATGCATGCATCGATCAGCCGCTGCCGCTGGCGGCTGTCCGTGGAGCGCGCTCGCGGCGCCGGCATGCCGGCCGCGGATTTTTTCCGGCGCGGCGGCACGCTAGGTGGATGCCGCGCTGCGCACGCCCGCCGCGTGGCTCAAGCGCCACGGCAAATGGTTGATCATCCTGCCGCCGCTGTTGTACTTGTTCATCTTCTTCCTGATTCCTTTCGCCTATGCGTTCCGCATCAGCCTCGCGGACACGGCGCTGCACGTTCCGCCCTACAGCGACATCGTGAGCTTGAGCGCCGATTCGCACGTACACTTCACACTGAATCTCGGCAATTTCAAGTATTTATTCGCCGACGAGGTCTACGGGCTTGCCTATTTATATTCCCTGAAAACGGCATTCTTCTCCACGCTCATCTGCCTCGCGCTCGGCTATCCGATGGCCTATGCGATCGCGCGGACCTCGAAGAGCACGCAGAACATCCTGCTGCTCATCATCATTCTACCGTTTTGGACGTCCTTTCTGCTGCGCGTCTATGCACTCGAGGGCATCATCCGGGAAACCGGGCTGCTCAATACGGCTCTTTTACGGCTCGGGCTCATCCACCAGCCTCTGCAGATCATGCGCACGACGGCCGCCGTCTATCTCGGAATCATCTATTCCTATCTGCCGTTCATGGTCCTGCCGTTGTTTGCGACGCTCGAAAAACTCGATCATTCACTGCTCGAGGCGGCCGCCGACCTCGGCAGCCCGCCGTGGCGCGCCTTCGTCGACGTCACACTGCCGCTGTCGATGCCCGGGGTGATCGCAGGGTCCATGCTGGTCTTCATTCCCGCCATCGGCGAGTTCGTGATCCCGACCCTCCTCGGCGGTCCGGACAATCTCATGATCGGACGCGTGCTCTGGGATGAATTCTTCGGCAATCGCGATTGGCCGGTCGCCTCCGCCGTCGCGATCGTTTTCCTCGTGCTGCTGGTAGGTCCCATCGCGATCTATCAGCACTACAGCACGAAACAGCTCGAGGCCTGAGCATGCACGACCGCGTGCCGATCTCCCTGCTCTCGGTGCTGTTCGTCGGGATCGCGATTCTCTACGTTCCGATCCTCGTGCTGATCGCCTATTCCTTCAATGCGTCCTCGCTCGTGAGCGTCTGGGGCGGCTTCTCGACGATGTGGTACGGCCAGCTTCTGCATAACGACCAAATCCTGGATGCTGCGCGGCTGTCGCTCGAGATCGGTCTCGTCGTCGCGACGGGCGCGGTCCTGCTCGGGACACTGGCCGCGATCTCGCTGGTTCGCTTCAAGCGGTTCCACGGGCGCCTGCTGCTCACGGGCATGGTCAACGCGCCGCTCGTGATGCCCGAAATCATCACGGGCATCACCCAGCTGCTGCTGTTCGTCTCGATGCTGCACGCGTTCGGCTGGCCGCATCGTGGGTTCACCACCAT
>Ga0302157_10003561_pt1 | contig 17447 bp, 12 predicted proteins | sample I_Bog_N3_3_FD_193502 | JGI IMG/M metagenome (GOLD analysis project Ga0302157, IMG submission 193502) | Peat permafrost microbial communities from Stordalen Mire near Abisko, Sweden - I_Bog_N3_3 | ecosystem: Environmental > Terrestrial > Soil > Wetlands > Peat | place: Sweden: Abisko, Stordalen...
GCGACTTGCCCCGCACGGCGAGCTTGGTGCCGTGCACGGCATAGGGCACATCGAGGCGCACGATGGCCATCGATTTGCCCGTCAAGGTCGACACCATCGCACAGGTCACGACGCCGACTCGGGTTGCGCCGGCGTACACGGCATCGCCCATGTCGGCCGCGACGGCTGAGTCGATCAGGAGGCCGAAGATCTTGAAGCGCTCCCGGCCCTTCAGCCGATAGTGGGCGTCGGCTCCCGCAAAATCGGTCTTACCCGGACTCACGGTGAAATCGAGGCCCAGCTCCCAGAGGCTGTCGCCCGGAGGACCCTCCGGAAAGGGATACATTTGCGACATGTCGTAGGGAAAGAACAGCAGGCTGCTCTCGACGCGCAGATAGTCGAGCGTCGTGAAGCAGGCGGGCACGATCCCCAGCGGCTTGCCTTCGGCGAGGATCGTGTCCCAGATGAGCGGCGCGTCTTCGCCCTTGCAAAAGAGCTCGTAACCGCGCTCGCCCGTGTACCCGGTGCGTGAGATCAGCACGGGCTTGCCGAACAAGGTGGCCGGCATGTGGTGAAAATAGCGAAGGTCGCGGATGCCGGGCACGTGCTTTGCGAGATACTCGACCGCGAGCGGCCCCTGCAGCGATAGATCGTGGAGGTCGTCGTCGACGATCATGGCGACATTGCGGCCGACCACGTACTTCGCGAGCGTTTCATGGCCGGCGCCGCTGCCGTGCACGACCATCCAGGCGTTCGGGCCGAGCCGGTAGAGCACACAGTCCTCGATGAAAAGGCCCGCTTCGCTCAGCATGCAGGCATACACCGACTTGCCGGGATACACTTTGCTCACGTCGCGCGTGGTCGCGTAACTCAATACGGCCGAGGCATGCGGACCGACCAGGTACAGCTTCTTCAAGCCCGAGACGTCCATGAGCCCGGCCCGGGTGCGTATCGCCACGTGATCGACGGCAACCTCCTTCGCATAAGTCCAGGCCGTCCCCATGCCGTTCCAGTCCTCGAGCTTCGAGCCGAGGGCGCGGTGCCGGTCGGCGAGCGCCGAAGTGCGCCAACTCAATGCCATGTCGTTCTCCTAGGAAACCTGGTTCAAATGCATGTGGGTGACCGGAGCGCCGTCGTCTCGTGCTGCCTGATGCCCTGCCGTCAATCCGGGGCCGTGCCAGGCGTCGTCGGCGCGCCGTCGTCGCGCGGCGCGAGCCAGGCGACCACGGCATCGCGGTAGCGGGTCAGGCCCTTGTAGTCGACGAGCGCCGGATGCAGCGTCTCGAGTACGCGGTGCACGCGTCGCGCCCACTTCGGTATGCTCGCGAGTTCGCGCACACTGATCAGATAACAGCGGATGCTGAACACGATGGCATTGCTGCGCGGCAGGCGCCACAACGCCTGGAGTTCCACGCGCAAATGCGCGAGATCGCCGGCGTTCTGCGGCGTCACCTTGGCCCGATCCGGTCCCCAGTGAGGATAGTTCTCCGGCGAGGTGTCGAGTCGCGGATGGACGGTCATGGTCCAATTCAGGCGCCGCACGGGAGCACCCAGGCGCAGATTCAGGAGGTACTTGAGTGCGCGGTCGAACACGTGCATCTCGTGCGCGAGCGGCACCGGACCGTGCCACTCCTTGAAGGTCATGCCGACGTCGAAATCGAGCGACCAGTCGGCCTGTGTCGTGACCATGCCGGCCTCGGTCCACAGGTCGCCGTCGCGCTGATCCATGACGACCCAGTCGCCGGGCGCCTGGCGCGTGATGAATTCGAGCGGCGGCTGCGGCAGGCTGTTGGGGTCGCCGAAGCGGAATCGCCGGTCGATCTGCAGCGGCCGGTTGATCCAGTGCCACTCGTTGCCCTGCCGCGCGAGCGAGAAGTGCTCCGGGTAATCCCGTGCGAGGGATTCCATGATCAGTTCCAGGCAGTCCCATTGGGCGCTCATCATGTGCGGCAGCGCCTGGAAGCGCAGCGGTTCGGCCGCGAGCACGAGCGCGCGTTCGCGGCACTCGGCGACGTAATGCTCATCGATGTCGATCGCGAATTCGGTCACGGAGCCGGGCGGCCCGGGCAAATGCGGCTCGAGGTTCACCGAGTACATGTAGTCATCCTCGGGAAACGGCAGCGGAAACCTGCGGATCGCGGCGGGACTGTTGCGGAACGTGAAGTCGCCGCGAAAGGTCTCGTCGGGCTTGAATTGAGCGCTCATCTATAGATCCAGCACGAGCTTGCGGCAGCGGGCCCGCGAGACGCAGGGCATGATGCTCTTCCCGCCGCTCTTCTCCGTGTCCGAAAGGTAATGATCGTGGTGCAGCAGCTCGCCATCGACCTCGAGCACGCGCGTGCGGCAGAATCCACACACGCCGCCGCGGCACAGATACGGAACCTCGATGCCCGCGGCTTCGATGGCCTCGAGCAGGCTATGATCCGGTTCGACGTCGATGCCGATATCGGCTCGCGCCAGAAATACATGGAACGCGTCGCCGACGGGGGGCGCCGTGAATTGCTCCCAATGCACGTGACTCTTCGGCCAGCCGCAAGCGCCCGCGGTCGCAATCACCCGTTCGATCATGCCGGCCGGCCCGCAGACATAGACATGGGTTCCGAGCGGCTGGCGCGCCAGCAGCGCTTCATAGTCGATGGCGGCCCCCGCGCTGTCGTAATAGACATGCAGCCGCTCGTCCAGCCGCCGCTGCAAGCGCGTGAGAAATGCGGCGTGCTCCGGCGCGCGCACGCAATAGTGCAATTCGTGCGCGGACCCCGTCTCGGCGAGGTCCTCGAGCTGCGCAAGGAACGGCGTGATGCCGATGCCGCCCGCGATCAGGAGGTGCTTGCGTCCCCGCTTCTCGAGCGGGAACAGGTTCACGGGGTTCGCGATCTCGAGCGCGCTGCCCACGCTCAGCACGTCGTGCATGAACTTCGAGCCGCCCCGGGATTCCTCCATGCGCCGCACGCCGATCTGGTAGCTGCCGAGATCCCCCGGTGGGCTCAGCAGGGAATACGGATTGCGGTGCACGCGGCCATCGGCGCCGCGCATTACGACGATCACGTGCGAGCCGCCGGAAAACGCGGGCAGGGCGGCGCCATCCCGGCGTGCGAGCGTGAAATGCTTGATGAGCGGCGTAATCTGCTCGATTGCCGTCACCTTCACGCCCAGCGTCTGCGAACCGGTCACGTGAACACCTCGACGATCGCCGGCAGCTCGCCCGGCGCTTCCGCGTCGACCATCACGCCCATGTAGGCGGCGAGCCGGCGCGAGTAATGATCTCGCACGAGCAGCCAGCGCGCACAGCCGGTGCAAAGCACGATGTTCGTGCGGACGTCTTCGGTCGTGTTGCGGCAATGCACGCAATGGACGCGACGCGCCCGGCTGCCGCATTCCTCCGCGCGAATCTCATCCTGGTTCATGTTGAAGTCGAGCGCGAGTTTCATCGCGAGGCCGATGAAACCCTCGGGACCCGCGACATAGAGACGCGTTCCCATCCAGGCGCGATCGAGCACCCTGTTGAACTCGGCGAGCAGCGCGGGGATCGATTCGAAGTTCATCATCTGGGCGATGCCTGAGCCGCCGAAGAGGGCGTCCGCGGACCCGTCGTTGGGGGAAGAGGCGTAGAGCAACCGGGTGCGCGCAAGGGCTTCGGGCGCCGCCACGCGCAACTCGTCGATCACCCGCAGCAGGGGCGCCGCGCCGTCGAGCGCACCCAGCATGAGGTGAAAACGGCCACCCGCATCCGCGGCGAGCGGCGCATAGACGGGTTTGCTCTTGATGCCGGTGATCAGCACTCTCAAGGCACCGCGAGCCGGTGGGTGACAATCACGGTGAGCACGCCCGCGACGAGCACGACAAAAGGCCAGATGCCGGCGCGTTTGATCCTGGCCTCGCCGGAATCGAGTCCAAGGTCCTCGGCCATGACATCGGGAAACACACCTTTGTCCTGGAGGTAGTGCCGGACGAAAAAGATCGGCCCGATCAAGGCCACGAACCCCAAGCCCGTCCAGAGCGTGCCGGATCCATAGACGTCCGCCCCGAGCCCCATGAAGGCGAGATTCACGAACGACAATACGGCTCCGGCGCCGAGGACCCACGATGGCGCCCGCCAGGGGCGCTCCTGACGCGGGCGATCCAGGCGGTGGATCCAGCCCGCATTCAAATTCAGAAAGTTGAAGATCATGTAGCCGACGTTGGCCGCGCCGATCACGAATACCGAATCGGACAGCAGCAACAGCAGCAGGTTGAACACGAGATCGGTGAGCATCGCGTTCGAAGGAGCGCGGTGTGAATTGACCTTCGCAAGATATCTCGGCAACCAACCGTCGACAGAGGCCTGGTAGAGCGTGCGCGAGGACCCCGCCATCGAGGTCATCAAGGACAGTACGAGCGCGAGGATCAGCATGACCACGACGACGGCGCCGCCGACGGCGCCGGCATGCACCATGCGCGACATGACCGCCGCGACTCCCATGCCGCTGTAGATGTCCGGCGCCAGCATGCCGTCGACGCCAAGGAATCCCTGGAATGCGAACGGCACGAGCGAATAGACGACGACGCACAGCAGACCCGAATAAAAGATCGCCTTGAACGTGTCGGTCTTCGGATTCTTGAGTTCCGAGGTGTAGCAGACCGCCGTCTCGAAACCGTAGGTGGACCAGGCCGCGAGGAACATCCCGCCTGAGAACACCGTCACGCCCGCCATGTCCCAGGATCCGTCGGTCACATGGCCGAGCGCATCGTGCGCGAGCGGCACGAGCGGAAAAAAATTCGCCCTGACGACGTCGCCCGTCAGGATCGGCACGACGCCGATCAAAATCAGCGGGATCATGGCCGAGATGCCGAGGATCTTGGTCGTGTTCGCCGAGCGCAGGATTCCGCCGTCCTGGATGAACTTGACCGTGAACATGATGACGGCTCCCAACAGGAACACCGCATTTACGCGGATGCTGAGGCCCGTCTTCATCCACCCGAGATCGAGCAGAGTGAGCTGCCAGGTGTTGATCGCGGCATCCGGGGCGAACAGCGCCTTCAAGATAAAACCCGCCGCGAGCGCGGATCCCGTGGCTTGGACCGGCGACCAGGCGAACCAATTGCACCAGACCGAGATCGGCGCGATGATCTTGCTGTACCTCACCCAGGCAATCGCGCCGTAGATCGAAGTGCCTCCCGACTTGTTCGGGAACAAGCCGGCGATCTCTGCATAGGTGAACGACTGGATGAAGCCGAGCGCGATCGAGACGGTCCAGACGAACCACGACAGTTTGCCGACCGTCGCCGCGACCGCGCCGATCGAGAACAGCACGAGCGGCGGCACGCCGCTCGCGACCCAAAATGCGCCGGTCCAGTCGATGCCGCGTTCCAGGCCGTGCATCGGCTCGGCGCCGGCCTCGACCGCAGCTTCCGCGGGAGCGCTCATGCGGACCCCGCGGCGCCCGGCGGCAAGTGCGGATTCGGGCGGCGGTGCGGCTGATTTGGCTTAGAAATGACGACGTAACTCCTCGGCAATTTCGAAAATGTCGCCGACGATGCCGTACTTGGCAACCCCGAAAATCGAGGCCTCGGCATCGCTGTTCACCGCGACGATGGTGTTTACGTGTTTCATGCCGGCGAGATGCTGGATCGCGCCCGAAACCCCCATGGCAATGTACAGCTTGCAGGCGGATGCGGTCTTGCCCGATTGGCCGACCTGACGGCTCTTCGGCAGCCATCCGGCGTCCGCGATCGGCCGAGAACACCCGAGCGTGGCACCCACCACGTCCGCAAGCTCGCGGAACTGCTCGATCTTGGCCTCTTCTCCGACGCCGCGCCCGACCGTCAAAATGAACTCCGCGGCCGCCATGTCAACATCGTCGGCGGCGCTCAATTCTACGAAGCCTTTGCCGGACGAGCGACTGCGGGTCGCGGGTGCCGCGAACTCGCGGATGCGCGGGTCGGTAAGCGCGCCGGCGTCCGGCGGCTTGAACGTACCGCCGCGTATGGCCAGGACGACCGTCTCGCGCCCCGGAAAGTCGACCTCGACGCAGAGTTTCTGCCCATAGCCGCCGCGCGTCGCGACGAGCGCGCCGTCGTCGCGCGCGATCTTGAACACATCGGTCGCGAAGCCGTAACCGGCGCGCGCGGCGAGCGCCGCTGAAAACCCGAAGGCGTCGACGCCGTGGGCGACCAACACGACCTCCGGTCTGCGTTCCTCGATCAGTGCGCCGACGGCGGCTTCGAACGTATCGGGATCGAATTCCTCGGTCGCGACCGCGATGGTGATGATCTCGTCGACGCCCGCGAGTTTGAGGGCGGGCACGAAATGCGCGGGGTCCCGCGCGAGCACGGCGACGCTCACGTCCGCGGCGTCGCCGCCGCCGGCGCGCAACTGCTGCGCGGCACCGATCAGTTCGAGCGAAATCGGCCGCAATTCGCCACGGCGCTGTTCGGCGATGATCAATATGCCGCTCATGCCGCCTCTCCCTTGAATTCGCGGATGATGGCTGCAAGCTGCCCGGCTTGTTCAGCGGGCGTGCCCTCCAGCAATACGGCGCGGCCCTTTTCGGGGACATACATCCGCCGGACGCGAGACAGCGATCCCGATTCGCCCACGTCGGCGGCCGTGAGCCTCAAGTCGGCGAGGCCGAGCACCTCGATCGGTTTTGCCGCAGCTTGCTTGATGCTGCGCAACGATGCGTAACGCGGCGTATTGATCCCGGCCTGAATCGTCAGCACCGCGGGCAATTCGATCTCGACTTCCTGCAACAGGCCGCCTTCGAGTTCGCGCCGCAGTGCAGCGGTCCTCGCGCCCGGCGTGAAATCCAATTTCGCGACGACGGCGGCGTGCGGCCAGCCGAGCAGGCCCGCGGTCGCGATGCCGGTCGCCGCGAACGATTGATCCGACGATTGGACACCCGCGAACAGGAAATTGGGCGCTTCGCGGCGCGCCGCCGCCGCGAGAATGCGCGCGATCGCGATGGGATCCGAACCTTCGACCGCGTCCTCCCAGATGCGCACGGCGCGGTCGGCGCCTTTGGCGAGACACCTGCGCAGCGACTCGTCGGCCTCGTCCGGACCTACGGAGACGACGACGACCTCGATCCCGCCGCCCGCGGCCTCCTTGATCTTGACGGCTTCCTCGAGCGAGAAGTCGTCCCATTCGTTGAGATCGCGGATCAGGCAATCCGGCTCGACGTCGCGGCCGTCGGCGCGGATTTCGAAGTCCTCGTCGAGCGCCGCTACCTGTTTGACGGCAACCAATATCTTCATACCGAGACTTCCTCGCGTCGTGTCACGGGGATCGCTTCCCGAATCAATTCGATGAGTTCCTTGACCACGAACCTACCCTCGTTGCCGGTTGTCTTGAGCGCGTCCTCGAACATCGTCAAATCCTTCGGACAACTCACGACGTAGACCTCGAGTCCGGGGATCGCTGCGGCCTCCTTGATGCGGTTCTGCGCCGGCTTTTCACTGCCCACCGGATCCGGCGTCCAGATCCGGCCGCCGCCGGCGCCGCAACAGAACGAATTCGCTTTGCAGCGCCCCATTTCCACGAGTTCGCAGCCCAGGAGCGCGAGCAGCTCTCGCGGCGCATCGTAGCCCTTGTTGAATCGTCCCAGGTGACAAGGGTCGTGGAAGGTCACGCGAAGCTTCAGCGGATTCGTGACCAGAAATTTGCCGGCGGCAAACAGGCGCAGCAGCAGCGTGGTGTAGTGTTCGATCTCGAGCTTGGCGCCGAAGTCCGGGTATTCGTTGCGGATCGTGTTGAAGGAATGCGGATCGGTCGTGACGACCGATTTGAACGACGCGGCGCTCATCGCAGCGATGTTCGCGTTCGCGAGGTGTTCGTAGAGGCCTTCCTCGCCGACGCGGCGCACATCGTTGCCGGCGTTCGACTCGCCGTCGTAGAGAATCCCGAAATCGACGCCCGCCTCGCGCAGCAGCGACGCAAGGGTCTGTGAAACGCGTTGATTGCGCGGGTCGAACGACGCGTAATCACCGACGAACCAGAGCACGTCCACCGGCTCCTTGCGAGCGTCCTTCACGGCGAACGGCAGCGCTTTGGTCCAGGCACCGCGCTTGCGCTTCGATTCGCCGAAGGAGTTGCCTGTCTTGTGAATCGTCTGCAGCGTTTTCTGCAGCAGCGGGTCCATCGCACCGTCCTCGACGAGCTTGCGGCGCATTTGCACGATGATCGGCACGTGCTCGACCGCGACCGGGCAGATCTCCACGCAGGCCATGCAGGTCCGGCAGGACCACAGCGTTTCCATCGCCACCTGGCCCGGCGCTTTGCCGTGAACGTCGAGGTGCACCGCCTCGGGCAGCGAACCGTATTGCAGCGCCGCGTTGGCGAACTCGCGCAGCGAGAGAATCACGTCGCGCGGCGAGAGCGGCGCGCCGACCGCCCGGGCGGGACAGGCCTCGTGACACCGCCCGCATTTCGTACACGCGTCGAGATTCAGCAGCTGTTTCCACGTGAGGTCCGTGATTTTCGCGACGCCCGGCAAGAGCTGAGTCTCGGGAATCCGCGGTAGCCGCTGAGCCGCCAGCGGGTCGCGGACGTACAGCGAGCCCGCCGCCGTGAAAATGTGCTTGACCTTGGTGAACGGGATCAGCGCGATCAGCATGAGCGCGACCAGCCCATGGAACCACCATAGACCGTGGCGCAGGGCGCCGGCAGCGTCCGCGGACATACCGCCGGCGCGCAGTGCCGCGGCGAGTCCGGCGCCGACCGGTGACCACCACCGCGTGTCCCAGACTTGCGGGCGGCCCGCGAGCCAGACGAGCCGCGCGCCTTCGAGCAGATAGCCGGTGCAGCCGATCACAACGAGGATCCAGAGAAACGCCCAGTCCTCGCGCCGGTACTGCGGCCGGTTGAAATCGGGGTCGCCGGGCAGGCGATCCGGGCGCGCGTAGTCGAGCTTCGGCGGCTTGAGCCAGCCGCGCCGAACCATCATGAAGAGGAGGCCCGCGATCAGGGCGATGCCGGCAATGTCGAGCACGAGCGAAAACACGAGATAGAAGTCGCCGTACCAGAAGCGGATGCCGAACAGCGGCTCCAAGACGTCGACCTGCAGGGTGATCGTCGCGGTGCCGATGAACAGCAGGGTGAAGCCGTAAAAAATGAGCCGGTGTGCGCCCCCGGCGGCCGGGTCGCGACGGTCGATGGTGCGATGACTCAGCACGGCGGCCGCCATCGCGCCGAGCCGGGCGCCGACCGTGCCGCCGAGCGCCAGACTCGCCCCGCGACGGTACTTGCGTATCTGGACGTAGCATCCGTAGCAGAAAACCGCGATCGCCGCGTAGCCGATCGCATAGAACAGACGAACTTCGGCCGCCGTGAACGCCTCGAACAGAATCCGAGTGACGGCGCCGTGCCCGTTCACGAGTCAGGTCTTGAATTCGAGTTCGAACCTGCCGGCGGGCAGATGCGGAACGCCCCAGACCGCGACCTCGCGTTTGTACGGCAGCGGCAGTTGCGCGTTCTCGCCCTCGATCTCGCGCGCCAGGCGCTGGCCGGTGAACGTCGCATCGGCGATCAGGCGCGGCGCCTCCGCATCGCCGATCACATACACGGCTTTGACGCCGTTCGCCGCCCATTCGCTCTCGCGGCCTTTGAGTTCCCGATACAGGCTGTCGTTCGAGTGGCGCCCCGTGACGAGCACGATGGAATCGAACTCGACCCAGCGCTGGCTCGTGTTGGCGTTGCGCGGCAGGGCTCCAGGACCACGGTAGGTGCGTTTCGAGCCGTCCCCGAAGATGTCGTAGACTTCCGCGCGGTTGCCGTCGATGCGCGAGGCGAATGCGTTATGGACCTCTCTGACGTGCAATTCGTGGAGCCGCCGCATCATGTTCGGGTATTCGAGCGTGAAATGCATGTAGTTCGCGAGGTGCACGCCCGAGACGAGCGTGACTTCGTGGCCCGCGACCGAGAGTTTCTCGGCGAGGCTCGGCGCCATGAAATAGGTGTCGGCATTCAGGATCAGCACCCGCTTGCCGACGGGCTTCTTGCCCTCGAGCACCTGTTCCGGCGTGAGCTGGTTCGGCAGCGAGGCGTCGGCGCCCGGAATGGGCTCGTGGGTGAGGCAGTTCGTACCGTCCGTGTTCCACGACGAACCGGTCGCGGCGACGATCTTCTCGGCGCCGTAACCGAGCGCGTCCGCGGCGGTCAGGGGCTTCTGACCGAGCATGACCTGGTTCTGCTTGTTCCTCTTGACGAGCTTGCCGATCTGCAGTTCGCGGTAATCGCGGTGGTATCCCCACTCGCCGAGTCCGGGCAGAGTCGTCAGCAGATTCAGGTGGCCGCCGATCTTGGCGGCCGTGTCGTACAAATGGACCGTGTAGCCGCGCTCCATGAGTACGCGGGCGCACTCCGAGCCCGACGGCCCCGCGCCGACGACGAGCACCGAGTCATCCGTCCCGCGCTTCGCAAATTTCTCCGGATGCCAGCCGCGCCGATATTCCTCGCCCGCGGTCGCGTTCTGCGTACAGATCATCGGCGGCCCGCCGATTTCCCAGCGCGAAATGCAGACGTTGCAGCCGATGCAAACACGAATGTCGTCGTAGCGGCCCTCCTCGATCTTCTTCGGCAGCCAAGGATCGGCGATCGACGGCCGTGCCGCGCCGATGATGTCGGCAATGCCCTTCGTGACGATCTCGGTCATTTTCTCGGGGTCCGTGAACCGACCGACGCCGAGCACCGGCTTCTTCGCGACCTCCTTGATGAAACGCGTCCAGGGCACCTGATGGCCTTGGCTGTAGAAACGCGACGGACCGGCGTCCTCGCCCCATTCGGCGATGTCGCCGACGTCCACGTCCCACAGATCGACGAGCGGATCGGCCATCGAGACGAACTTCACGCCGTCACGTTCGACCTCGACACCCGACTCGCCGTATAGTGTGTCGACGGCAAAGCGGGTCGCGATCGCGCAGTCGTGACCGACGGCCCGCCGCACCTTCTCGAGGGTTTCGAGCCAGAACCGCGCACGATTCTCGAGCGTTCCGCCGTACGCGTCCTTGCGCTTGTTGTAGTAGGGCGACAGGAACTGCAGCGGCAGATACGAATGAGCGCCGTACACGTAGACGATGTCGAATCCCGCGTCACGCGAGCGCAGCGCAGCGTCGACGTAGTACTGCTGCACCGTCGCGATATCGCCGAGGTCCATCTCCTTGCAGTAGGTCAGCGTTTCGAATTCGGAGGCAAATTGCGAGGGACCGCGCGGCGTCGCACGCGATTCCATGCAGGGGGCGTGCGAGCCGCCGTACCAGAGTTCGACGCCCGCGAGCGCGCCGAAGTGATGAATCTGATCCGTCATTGCGCGCAGATTGCGCACGTCACCCTCGTCCCAGATGCGCGCCGAGAGCCGATGCGTGTCGTCGGATTCGGGATGAATGGAGCAATACTCGGTATTGATTCCGGCCCAACCGCCCTCCGCTTTCACGCCGCGATGTGCCGCCTGGAATCCCGGGCGGTCGGAACCCGCTCCGATGCAATGCGGAACCTGATAGAAACGATTGCGCAGCGTCTTCGGGCCGATTTTGATGGGTTCGAACAAGATATCGTGCTTCGGATCGCGCGCCATGGTGCCTGCCCTCTAGCCGTTCGGATGCGACGCCACCGGAGTCAAATCCGGCGGGGTCGACCCAGTCGTGTTGTTGGATGGGGGCGCGACGGTGGAAATTGCGGATGCCCCAGCATTCGAAATAAATAGCACGGTGGTAACTGTAGTGCAAATAATTTGCATGCGGTGTAACTTGCGCCGCGCGCCAAAATCGCCAGCGGGGTGGCCTGAAGTTGCTTCAGCGCGCCCGCTCAATGTGCGGCGCCCGCTCAATGTGCGGCGCCCGCTCAATGGGTCGCAGCCGCCTGCTGGGCGCGGTACGCCGCCCAACTCTGATCGATGAGGTAGGCGTGCACGTCGTCGGCGTCCGCGTCGCTCAAGAGATCGTCGAAGCGCTCCATGCCCGTGGGCGCCACCGCGCCGTGCAACACGATCTGCTTGAAGGCTGCATGCAGGCCGGCACCGAGCTTGCGCAAATCCGGCGTCGAACTCGGGCCGAGGACGTGGCAACGCGAGCACTCGGCGATGAATTTGATCTCACCGCGAGCGATGCTCGCCGGGCTCGCCGTTTGCTCGGGCGGCACGGGAAACGACTCGTCGACGCGCGGCGCCGGCAGCGGCACGGCGCCGCCGCCCAGCTTCAAGGCGATGATGCGGTTGACGTTTTCGTACTTGAGCGCGGCGCTCGACGGCGGAAACGGGCCGACGGTGATGGCCGCGCCGCCGTAGCCGACTTGAACCGCGACGAATTGCTCGCCGCCGACCGCGTAAGTCATCGGCGCCGCCATGATGTGGCTGCCGGTCTGAATCGTCTTCAAGACCTTGCCCGTATCGGCCGCATAGACCCAGAGTTCCCCGTTGCCGCGGCCCTGAAAGACGAGGTTCCCGGACGTCGACAGAATGCCGCCGTCGTTGCCGCGGATGCCGGAGGAGGTCTCGTGCTCCCAGACGGTTTTCTGCGCGACGGGATCCCAGGCGCGCAGGAGTTCACGCACGGGTTTGACGGTGCGCTCGGCCTCGAGCGCCTTTTTGTCGGGCAGTGGGCCGTACAGCGGCCGGTAATCTTGGGCGCTGTAGGTGTCGTCAGGAAACACCCCATTGACCGTGAAGAAACCGTCGATGAACTTGACGGAGCCGCCGTTGTGGGCGAGATCGACCCAAACGGCCGACTGATCGATGACGGGAATGTAAACGAGGTGGGTCTCCGGACTGAAGGACATCGGCGGCCACGTATGGCCGCCCGACCAGGATGGGTACACGTTCTTGGGCCCCGAGTACCAGTCCGAGGTCGGCGTCGTGATGGGTCGGCCGGTCTTGAGGTCGACGCCCGACGCCCAGTTCACGTAGGTGTAGTTCTGCGCGGAGAGCAGCTTGCCGGTCGCGCGGTCGATCACGTAGAAGAAGCCGTTCTTCGACGCCTGCATCAACACCGCTCGATGCGCTCCGCCGATGTCGAGATCGGCAAGCACGAGCTTTTGCACGGCGTCATAGTCCCAGCTATCGTGCGGCGTCGTTTGGTAGTACCAGGCCATGCGACCGGTGTCCGCATGCAGGGCGATGATCGATGCGGTAAAGAGGCTGTCGAGCTTGGCCGCACCCAACTGGCGGAGGTCATAGGGCGCGGCGTTCGAGGTCCCGAAATAGACGAGTTTCAGCGCAGGGTCGTAGGCGAAGCCGTCCCAAGCGGTACCGCCGCCCTTGAATTCGGGGCTGCGATGCGCGTCCCAGGTCTTCGCCGCCGCCGCGAGTTCCGGATTCTCGAAGGGTTTGCCGACTGCTGGGGGCACCGTGTAGAAACGCCATTTGAAGGCGCCCGTGGCGAGGTCGTAGGCAGCGACGTAGCCGCGCACGCCGCCTTTGCCCATGTCCGCGCCGCTGTTGCCGATCACGACCACATTGCCCGCAATTTGCGGCGCGCCCGTGCTCGAATACGGCAGGGTGTGGTCGGTGATCGTGTCGGCTTCCCAGAGCTTCGTGCCCGTTCGCGCATCGAGCGCGTGCAGACGCCCATCGACCGAGGCGACGTAAACCCGGCCGTCCCAAACCGCGACGCCGCGATTGACGAGGTCGCAGCACGGGTGCCGACCGGCGAAATAGGCCGGCTGCGGGTCATAGCGCCACAGTTCGCGCCCCGTCGCGGCATCGACCGCGTAGACATAGCCCCACGTGCCCGACGTGTACATGACGCCGTCGATCACGATCGGCGTCGCTTCCTGGCCGCGCCGCGGGAATCCGAGATCGTAGTCCCAGGCGAACCCCAGACTCGCGACGTTGTCGGCGCTGATCGCCTTGAGCGGCGAGTGATAGCTGCCGTCCTTGTCGCGTCCTGCCGCGAACCAGTTCTGCGGTTCCGCGTCCGCCTGCAGCAGGCGCTTCAAGTCGACGGCGCCGGCCGGGTGCACGGCGAGGTCGCCGGCCCGCGCCCTCGACACGAACGCGGCGCCGAGCTCGATCGCCGCGCCGAGCGCGATCGTCGCGCCGAGGGCAATCGTCGCGCCGAGTGTGATCGCACGTCCGAGAGAGTTTTCGAGAGCGGCCATTCAGTCTTCCTCGTTGGCATAGATGATCAGCGACAGCATGCGGATCGGCACTTTCTCCAGCCGTTCCGGCCCGTGCGCGACGTCGCCGCGAAACGTCAACGTGTCCCCCGGTCGCAGCACGTAGGTATGCCGGCCGTGCCGGTAGTGAATCACGCCGGCGAGCATATGAATGAATTCGATGCCCGGATGCTGGAATCCCGGAAAGATCTCGCTCTTGTCCGTGAAGGTTACGAGAAAGGGTTCGAAGAATTTGCGCGGCCCGCGCTGGGCGGCGAGCAAATGATAGGTATGCCCGCGACGGGTGCCGCTGCGCACCGTCTCCAGGCCCTCGCCGGCGCGGATCAACTGCGCGCCGCCGTCGTCTGCGCCGACCCGCTGCATGAGCACCGAGGCCGTGACGCCGAGTGCCTGCGACAGCGCCACGATGGTCTCGAGGCTCGGGCTCACGCGACCGGTTTCGAGGCGGCTCAGCATCGCACTGCTGATGCTCGCGCGCCGCGCGACGTCCGCGAGCGTGAGATTCTGACTCTCGCGCAGCCGGCGGGCGGTCCGGCCGAGATCGACGGCGGGGTTCTCGGCGTGGGGTTGGGCGGGCGGCTCGGGTCTGCTCGGGCGCCGCCCCGCAGATCGCGGCGCTCCGGGCGGAGCCTTGCGCGTCACGCCGGCCTCCGGGCTGGCAGCCGGCGCGGGGCGCTGCGGAATTGCATATTGCGCAATTGAGTTGCTCCACAGTTAACGTTCGTGCTTATATTCGCACATTATGCCGTATCGATTACTGCGTTTCGGCTTCTCGCGTGAACATCCGGAGCCCCGCATGTTCACGCGCCACGACGCACTGAAGCCGGCCTATGACGTCGTCATCATCGGCGCGGGCGGCCATGGGCTCGCCGCCGCCTATTATTTGGCGCGCGACCAGGGCATCCGCAACGTGGCGGTGCTCGAGAAGGGCTACCTCGGCGGCGGCAATACCGGGCGCAACACGACGATCATCCGCTCGAATTACCTGACGCCCGAAGGCGTGAAATTCTACGACGAGAGCGTGCGCCTGTGGCAGGACCTGTCCACGGACTTCGACCTGAACCTGTTCTATTCGACGCGCGGCCATTTCACGCTCGCACACACCGACGCCGCGATGCGCACCATGCGCTGGCGCGCCGAGGTCAACAAGCACTACGGCGTGCGCTCCGAAGCCGTCGACGCCGATTTCGTCGCGCGGGCGCTCCCGATGATGGACATGAGCTGTGCGGGCCATGCGCCGATCGTGGGCGCGCTGTTCCACGCACCGGGCGCGATCGCGCGCCACGACGCGGTCGCCTGGGGGTACGGCCGGGGTGCCGACCGGCGCGGTGTCGAGATTCATCAGCAAACGGAAGTCACCGGGATTCGCGTCGCGGGCGGCAAGGTCGTCGGCGTCGAGACGTCGCGCGGTGCGATCGCGACGCCGAAGGTGCTTTGCGCGGTCGCGGGCTTTACACCGCGGATCCTCGACATGCTCGACCTGCATACCCCGATCTACGTGCATCCGCTTCAGGCCATGGTGTCCGAACCCGTCAAGCCATGGCTCGACCCGATCATCGTGTCGGGTTCGCTGCACGTCTACGTCTCGCAAACGGCACGCGGCGAGCTCGTGATGGGCGCATCGCTCGATCCTTACGAGCTGCATGCCTCGCGTTCGACGCTCGACTTCGTCGAGGGCCTGGCCGCGCACATGCTCGACATGTTTCCATTCCTGAGCGAGGTCAAGGTCAATCGCCAATGGGCGGGGCTCGCGGACATGACGCCCGACTTCGCGCCGATCATGGGCACGACTCCCGTCGAGGGCTTTTATCTCGATGCGGGCTGGGGCACGTGGGGATTCAAGGCCACGCCCGTCTGTGGCAAGACCATGAGCCACACCGTGGCGACCGGGCGCAATCACCCGCTCATCGAGGGATTCACGATGGAGCGTTTCGCGCGCTACCAGCTCACCGGCGAGAAGGGCGCGGCGTCGGTAGGCCACTGAACAGCATGCGCACGACCCGATACCGATGAAGATCATCGCCTGCCCGCTCAACGGCCCGCGTCCGGTGTCCGAGTTCGCCTATGGAGGCGAAGTGCGCCGCATGCCGGACCCCGACCTTTGCACCGATCGCGAGTGGAGCGAATACGTTTTCAATCGCTCGGGATCACCGGGGCTCAAGTACGAGTGGTGGTGCCACATCGCATCGGGCTTCTGGTTCGTCGCGCTGCGCGACACGACGCGCGATGTCGTGCTCGAAACTCATCCTGCGGAGGCCGTGCGGCACGGGCTTGCGCTGCGCCCGGGCGAATCGCCGGAGCTGGTCGCGGCAGCGCGCGGCACCCCGTCGGCGCCAGACACCCCGTCAGCACGCGACACCCCGTCAGCACGCGACACCCCGTCATGATGTACCGTCTGCCGCCGCAGCCCGGCGAATGGCTCGATCGCAGCACCGCACTCGAGTTCACGTTCGAAGGACGCACGTTCTCCGGTTATGCCGGCGATACGATCTCCTCGGCGCTCGCGGCGGCAGGCCTCCCTTACCTCGCGCGCAGCTTCAAATACCATCGACCGCGCGGCCTCCTCTCGTACGCCAACCACGACAGCAACGCGCTGTTCCAGGTCGACGGCGTCCCGAACGTGCGCGGCGACGTCACGCCGCTCGCGCACGGCATGCGGGTCACGGCCGTGAACACCTTCGGCGGTCTCGAACGCGACAAGGCGCGCTTGCTCGGGCGCCTCGGCGCCTTTCTGCCGGTCGGCTTCTATTACAAGGCCTTTCACTCCAAGCGCTGGTTCCCGCGCTGGGAGCGCATGTTTCGCGTGCTCACCGGACTGGGTACGGTTTCACTCGCGGCGCCGCGATTGCAGACCCCGAAGCGCTATGCGCATTGCGACGTGCTCGTGATCGGCGCGGGTCCGAGCGGCCTTGCCGCCGCGCTCGAAGCGGCGCGGCAGGGCGCGCGAGTCGCGCTCGTCGACGAGGCAGCTCGGCCCGGCGGCGGCGCCTTCGGCCGTGTCGCGAGTGCTGCCGGTGAGCGCGAGGCACTCGCCGCACTCGCGAGGGAGTTGCGAGATACTCCACAGGTCGAATATCTGCCGGGGACCGTGGCGGTCGGCTATTACGCGGATCATTGGGTCGCGCTCGCGGAACCCACGCGGCTCACCAAGGTGCGCGCGCGCGCGGTCGTCTGCGCGACCGGCGTCATCGAGCAGCCCGCCGTTTTTCGCAACAACGACACGCCCGGCGTGATGCTCGCCTCGGGGGCGTTGCGCCTGATCGCGCGGCACGGCGTTGCCCCCGGCCGGCGCGTCGTGATCGTCGCCGCGAACGCCGAGGCCTACGAAGCCTGTCTTGAGCTCAAGGCGCGCGGCGTCGAGGTCTCGGCGATCGTCGATTTTCGT
>Ga0302157_10003562_pt1 | contig 17446 bp, 17 predicted proteins | sample I_Bog_N3_3_FD_193502 | JGI IMG/M metagenome (GOLD analysis project Ga0302157, IMG submission 193502) | Peat permafrost microbial communities from Stordalen Mire near Abisko, Sweden - I_Bog_N3_3 | ecosystem: Environmental > Terrestrial > Soil > Wetlands > Peat | place: Sweden: Abisko, Stordalen...
CAGCAGCGATTCGGTCGAATTCAGTTCCGCTGGAGGAGTGCTGGCTGCGCCAAGTGCCGAGGGCAGCAGCCCCGCTGCCGTCAGTAACGCAGTCACCATCGTGCGAAGACGACGAGTCGATGAGGATACGAAATTCATCCGTGCGTCGGTGAGAATGTCATTCTTGCTGAAGCATCGCTCCCGTTTGTACTTCAGGCGCTCTTGCGCTGCTAGCGTCAGCTTGCGCTGCCCGTTGCATTCACTCAGCATCTGTCTTCTCGGCCAGGATCGCTTCTCGAGCGCGGCCAGTCGTCCAGGAGCATCGAGCCACGAGCCACGAGTCGGGCCGGCGCCTCAAGAACTGGTCTTCGACAAGACTACCAACAGCGCGTTCAAGGTTGCCGGATTCGCAAGCTTCGTCGCCTCGAAAGCTCCGGCCGAACTTGTCATCGCAGGCCTGGCGACAGACGCCTGCGTCACTGCGACCGCGCGCGAAGCCAAGGACTTGGGCTACAACGTAGCGACCATGTCGGATGCGTGTGCCACCTTCGCCAGGATGGGAAGTCACGGCAGGCTCATCCCGTGCGAGGTCGTGCACGACGTGGCCTTGGCGGCTCTGCGTGCCTCAGGCGTCGCGATTCGGAACAGATCGATCCAGTCGAAGCACTCCTATGAAACAATTGACGGAACTGACGGCAGGATCCGGCTGCCAGGAGCCGTCATTGACGGATGTCCGCTGTCGAGCGCCTTGAGTTTGGTTCAAGCCGTCCACACGAAATGGCAGGACGATGTCGATTTCCTGCATGCCAATTCGTCGTTCCTCTGACTGGCCTGATCGGCCAGGTTCTGGAAAGGCATCATGAAACTTCTCCTCACTTCCGCCGGCATCAAGAACGCCAGCATCCACGACGCGTTGCTCGGACTCCTGCCCAAACCGATCTCCGCATGCAACGCACTGTGCATCCCCACCGCGGGGTACGGACATCCGATGGGCTCACCGGCCGGCGCCTGGCGTTTCATCGCCGGCAAGGCGTCCACCCCGATGTGCGAACTGGGGTGGAAATCCGTGGGCGTACTCGAACTCACTGCGCTGCCCAGCATCGCCAAAGAGCGCTGGACGCGCTGGGTCCAGGAGGCGGACGTCTTGCTGGTCAATGGCGGCGATGCGCTGTACCTGTGCCATTGGATGCGGCGGTCTGGGCTCGCCGACCTCCTCCCGTCGTTGCCCGACATGGTCTGGGTCGGCCTCAGTGCCGGGAGCATGGTCATGACTCCCCGCGTCGGCGACGACTTTGTCGAGACGAAGCCGCCCATCACCGGAAACGACCTCGCGCTGGGCGTCGTCGACTTCTCGATCTTCCCTCACCTGGACTATCCGGATTTTCCGGAGAACACGATGGCCTGCGCGGAGAAATGGGCCGCCGGCCTCGGGTGCCCGTCCTACGCGATCGACGATCAGACGGCCATCATCGTTGCTGACGGCTCCGTCGAAGTCATCTCCGAGGGCAACTGGAAGTTCTTCGCGCGTTGACGATGAGGCAGCGGAAACGGGAGATCAAACCGCTGCTGGGCCCGTCTCTGCCCAGTGCGACCAGGCTCCAACCCCGAGGACGCTTGTCAGCCATTTGCGGTCGCTCATAGACGGCAGCTTTCGGGCATAAGAGGCAGCCGCATGCGGTGTAAAAATTGCCGAACTCCTGTGATTGAATGCCGCCATGGATACTCTTGGTACCTACGCTCCGCCCAAGACGGCTTTGACTGATTTCGAGCTGGCGGGCTTCGACGTTTCCAATTTCATCCGCGCCACCCTGGCTGAGGATCTGGGCGAAGGGCTGCCCGGCGGCGGGCGCGACGTCACCTGCGAGAGCGTCATCCCCGTCGTGGCCCGCTTCGCCGGGGTGATGGACAGCCGCGATGCGATCATCGTTGCCGGCCTGACGCTGGCTGCCGCCTTCTTCCGCCACCTCGACCCTGGCGTGGAGATCGACATGCTCGCCAGGGATGGCGATCGCGTCACGCCGGGCACTGCGCTGATGCGCATTTCCGGTGGCGAATCGCCATCTGACAGGAGCTCTTGTTCAGCGAAAGCATGGCGCGCGGAGACCAGATACAACCCGGACTTGTAGGTAACGAAAAAACCGGAGCCGACCAAGCGTGGCCGTTATGGGTTTGCAAACAATGCAACGACAACGGTCTTGAGCAAACGGTCTGCATGGTCACCAATGCGTTGCTCCGCGTCGGGCCACATGGTCGCGAAATCTGCAGGGGTCATTGCGCAATTCTGCAGCAATCCACCAGCGCTGGTCTCTCAGGCGCTTCAGCTGCAGTTTGAGGGACGGCTCCGGCGAACGACTTCAGGCGGGACTTCACTCTCCGGCGCACGTGGACTGAACCCGCCTTCGGCTATGCTTGGTGAAGTGGTCATAGCCAGCCACGACCCGCATGCGGCTTGGTCGTCAGCGCGGAAGACGCGGTTCGGCCATAGAAGCCGCCGGTCGCCACCAGCGGCCATCGGGTTGGCTAGAGATAGCCTGCGGTTCTTGGCGAGGCGGGTCAAGCTCCTTCTAGGCCGTCAGGCCAAGGCCGACGCTTCCGAAGTGCTCACAGCGGGCGCGAACGACTCTGAAGGCAGCCAAACTTCCGCGGCTCTGGCGCAGGCGCGGCCGCCGCGCTTTGCAGCGTAGAGCGCACCGTCGGCGGAGCGCACCAGGCCTGCGGGGTCGTTCCCGTCGCCACAGGCGATGCCGACGCTCACCGACACGACCCCGCTTGGAGCGTTGCTGTGCTCGATAGCCAAGCAGGCTATGGCCGCCAGCACGCGATCCGCCACCCGAAGTGCACCACGCTGGTCGGTAGCCGGCAGCAACACAGCGAATTCCTCGCCGCCATAGCGAGACACGCGGTCGCCGGGTCGGTTCGCGCCGGCGGCCAACACGGCAGCGACTGCCCTCAGGCATTCGTCGCCTTGCTGGTGGCCATAACGATCGTTGTAGAGCTTGAAATGGTCCACGTCCACCATGAGCAATGCTAGCGGCTGACCAACGCGTGCCGCTCGGCGCGACTCGGACTCGAGCGCCTCGTCGAAGCCGCGTCGATTTGCGACGCCAGTGAGACCGTCTATCTTTGCCAGGTTGGCAAGCGCTTCATTGGCGGCGCGTACCTTGCGGTAGACGGACGATACGTTGTTGACAAGGGCCACCAGCACCACCATCGTCGTCGCCAGGCTCCCGACTTTGCCCAGATACCAACCTACGCTGAAACGTGCGCCGCTCTTGAATGTCAGCCAAATGTCGACGCACGCGGCCGTCATTGCCACCACAAGCCAGAGCCGCTCGGAACTTTCGCGGGCACGCCGGGCGGTAGCGACCACCGCCAAACCATCGATCGCCAGCAGCGTCCAGGCAATTGCCTCACCTGTCCCGGTGAACATGCCCTTCATCGGGTCTCCGAAGACCCGAGGCAGCAGTTCGACGCCGCTCGTCGCGCAGATCGCCACCCCGGCAACGGCCGCGGTGACTGTCCAAAAGGCGGCCCTGGGCGAAGCGGGCAGCGTGGACGGGTTGCACGTTGAGTACGCGACGATGCCCAGTCCGAAGCCTGCGTGCCAAATCGTCCAGATCCAGACGGCGCTAAAGGTCGTCCCGATCAGAGCCCCCGGAACCAATGCGCCGGGAAACGCGCCGGTCATGGGAAGGAAAATCAGGCCAACGAAAAGGTAGGTCGCGCCCAGCAAGGCAGTCGCCCCATCGTCCTCCGCCTTGCCCCGGCTGAGCAGGAGGCTTGCAAGGATCAGGTTGGTGACGATCATCGTCGTCCCAAAGGCAAGCATGTAGCCGGGCAAGGGGAACAGGGCATCCTTGGCGAACGGGGTCGCGATCGCCCCGAACAGGAGCAGGGCCGCGACGACACCAAAGGCGAAGCGGCGTTGGCGAACGTCCGCCCCCTCGAATCCACTCGTCGCAGGCGCTTTACTCATGGTTCGTTTTCGACCCCACGGGCGCGAACTTTAAAATGCGCAAACTGAATCTGTGGCGACGGTGAGCAGGTCCAGCTGTACCTCGCGTGGGCGAGATCAAAGCGGCCTGCGAGAAGAAACCCCACGCGCCGGCCAACGACCGGGAGAGAATCGATGGAGTTGCAGCCCTGTCGGACGCTGTTTTGCTGCTCTAGGCCGGCCCTCGGCCACTACCTGCCGGTTGCGACCGGCACCTTTGCGGCAGCCGATATGATCGTCAGCAATGGTGGCCAGCACAATCGAAGAACCCGAGTACATCAGCAGCGCCACGCTGATGGTGCCTGGAACTCATTTGCGCCCCCGCGAGGTGTCATCTTGCTGAAGATGCGTCCATCGCAGGCATGGGCCCGGGGAGACCCAAAGACAGTCCGGGGAAAGAGAGCGCACCAAAGTCTGAGACAGTGCATTAATGTCTGAAACACGCACTCGGCGAGGCACGTCACCGTTCGCAACCCGGTCAACACCGCAACCGAGCCTGCGCGCAGCTCCTGCCGGAGCGAGTCGGTCGATGAAATTCGACTGCTCCGGCACTGGCAGCGCGAGCTGTCTCCAACAAACTGGATCCCTGGTGGCAATCAGAAATTCGACTCGTGTGCCCGCCGCCCGCGACAAGGCACGTTCGCGCGCAGGCAGTGAAGCTCCTTCGCCGTGTACATCGGGAAGCTGTCGGCAATGACCGAAAGCCTGGAATCCTCCCCGAAACAGTCCACCCGCGCCAACGCTGCCCTGGAGCGCGGAGCGCCGGAATTGGTCGCTGCCCCGTTGGACATCCTCAGCCTGCTGCCTGCACTGCTTCCCGAACTGAGACTCCTGATCGGGCTCATCACGGCGGCAGTCATCATTGCGGGCCTCTATTTCGGGCGCGACATCGTCGTGCCGCTTGCGCTGGCGCTGCTTCTTGGCTTCGTGCTCGACCCGCTGGTCGGCCGCCTCAAGCGACTAGGGCTGGCGCGTACGCCTGCGGTCATCGTCGTGGTCATGTCGGCGATGGTGCTCATGGGCTTTGCAGGCGTCATGCTGGGCATGCAGGTGAGTTCGCTCAGTGCTCAACTGCCGACCTATCAGAACAACATCGAACAGAAGCTCAAGGGCTTGCGCAACAGTTCGGACAAGCCTGGCATGTTCGACGGCGCCATTCGAATGTTCAACACGGTGAGGACGGAGGTGGACAGGGCCTCTCCGACGACCAGCGCGAAGCCAGGCGAGCGGACTCCTGCGGCACTCGTCGACCAGGTTCAGATCGTCGACAAGGCCGCCGCGCCGTTTGAGCAAGCTCTCGCCTGGTTGAGCGCGGCCGGCAAGCCCTTGGCCACCGCCGGCATCGTGTTCGTTTTCGTCGTGCTGGTCCTGCTCGACCGTGTGGATCTCCGGGATCGCCTGCTGCGACTCTGGGGCGGCAGCCTGCATCGTTCGACAGATGCCATGGACGAGGCGGGACAACGCATCAGCAGATATCTGACGATGCAACTGGCGGTGAACCTCAGCTACGGCGTGCCGATGGCAGCGGGGTTGTGGCTGATCGGCGTTCCAGGCGCCATCCTGTGGGGGGCGATCGCCGCGTTGTTGCGGTTCGTTCCCTACATCGGCCCGATGATCTCCGCAGTCTTTCCGCTCGTGCTGGCATTTGCGGTCGACCCGGGCTGGAGCATGTTGCTCTGGGCTCTTGCGCTCATCGTCGCCCTCGAGATGCTGGTCAACAACATCGTCGAGCCGTGGCTTTATGGCGCCAGCACGGGTCTGTCGGCCATCTCGCTCATGGTGGCCGCTACTTTCTGGACGGCGCTCTGGGGGCCGATCGGCTTGATCATGTCGACGCCTCTTACGGTGTGCCTGCTGGTCATCGGGCGCCATTTGCCGCGCCTGAAGTTTCTTCATGTCCTGCTTGGCAGCCAGCCCGCCCTGGACACGCCTACCCGCATCTACCAGCGCCTTCTGTCTGGCGATGTGGAGGAGGCCATCGAGCTCGCCGGTGAAAAGACGGAGGCCGCAGACGTGGTCGCTTTCTACAACGACGTCGGGATCCCGGTATTGCGAATGGCCACCAGCGACCACGCCAGCGTTGCGACAGCGCAGCATCGCCACCGCGTGGTCGTCGGAATGGACGCGCTGATCGAGGATTTGCGCGAACAGGCGCCAACGCAGAGCCCGGTTGGCGCCCTGAGCGCGGTGTGCATCGGTGCCAAGTGGGAAGTCGACACGCTCGCCGCCAACATGCTGGCGCATGCCCTGTCGATTTCAGGTCAACCCGCGAACTTTCGCATCGCCGGCACGGTCAATGCCGAGTTCATCGCCGGGCTGCGCCTCGATGGCGCGCGCGCGGTCTGCATCTCGATCTTCAGCCCCGAGCCGCGCATCCTGGCAAAGCAGTTCTGCCGACGTCTCAGGCGGCGTTGGCCCGATGTGAAGATCGTGCTCGTGTTGTGGAACGCACCGGCGGAACTTCTCGGGGAAGAAGCACGCAAGTCTCTGGAGGCCGATGCGGTCGTCACGACATTGACAGAGGCCATATTGCACGTGGCTGCGAGCATTGGCGTGGAGGTCGAGGCCGGCTTCATGGAAGCGCCCACCCCTGCCGAAGACGTGGCGCGCGTCCGCGCGTTGCGCGCGAGCGGAGCCCTTGACCCGCGCGCGCGGCTCGTCTTTGACGCCGTCTCGCGCCGAGCCGCCGACATCTTCGATGTCGAATTGGCGATGGTGGCCTTGATTGGCGAGAATGAGCAGACCGCCAACGGCTCGTTCGGATTCCTGCGATCACCCGATGCGCCAACTGAAGCCAGGCTCAAGGGCGACGACCTCAATGTGCCAAGGCTGCTGTCGATGGGCGGTCACGTCGTGGCCAACGGCAAGACGCTGGTCGTGCCCGATGTCGCAAAGGACCTGAGATTCGCCAACAATCCTGCGCTCAAAGGCAAGGTCCGGTTCTACGCGGGCGCGCCGATGCGGGATGAAGGAGGACAGGTGATCGGCGCCCTTTGCCTGTTGGGCTCCGAGCAGCTTGCCTTCTCGGAGCGAGATCTCAAACTGCTCGAGGCGCTCGCCGCAGACGCGATGCAGGCGCTGCGCACTTCGGTGGCGACATGGAGCGATCCGGTGCTGCTGGCGGACGAGCCAAACGAAGCATCTTCCGCCATCGTTGGCCAGGTCATTCCGTCCGGCGGCTAGCCAACGGACCTGTTGCGTTGACGGCCGTCGGGGAACTTCGACTGCCGGCGAAACGGCGGGGGCCGGCTCCATGTTCGCCATCGACTGGCACCCGCAGGCGATGCGTGGAACCCTCGACCCCGCGTAGGCGAGACTGCGACGACATGGCCGCTTCGCCGTCGAATGGCTGGCGCCAGGTCGCCGAGTACAGCACCGAAAGGCGGAATATTTCCAGCGGGCCGTCCGCTTGCCTTGGGAATGCATGAATCTTGACCTCCATCGTTCGCAGCGACGCCTCATGGTCGTCGACAACGACCACGACCTGGTCGACTCCCTTTGCGAATGGATCGGACTGAGTTCAGACTGGACGGCGGTTCCGGCTTACGGGTCGGCGGAAGCTATCGCGCAGGCCGGCACGTCGCCGCCGGACGTCATCCTGCTGGACATGGAGATGCCGGGGGCGGACGGTTTCGAGACGGCGGAGCGGCTCGGGCACGCATCGGGCGACAAGCATTCCGCGATCCTCGCATTGACCGGCAACGCCGACCTGCGGGATGCCGCGCTGCGAGACCCGCGCTTTACTGCCTCCCTGCTGAAACCCGCGGATCCGGGCCGTCTCCTGGTGCTATTGTCGAGCCTGGTGCCCAGGCACTGATCAGGCATCCACCGCCGTTGCACCTCCACAGAGGCGGGCAAGAAAACACTCCAGAGCGACGCATGGGACTCTCAGACTTCATCACACTCGAATCCGAAAGGATCATGGCCGAATTCGAGGCCTTCGCCATGGAGCAGCTTCCCGCGGCAGCCGACATGGACGTTGCCGCCTTGCGAGACCACGCACGGCAAGTCCTCGCAGCCATCGCCCTCGACATGCTGCGACCGCAAACCAAGCGCGAGCAGAGAGAAAAGTCGCTGGGTCATGCGACGAAGGCGGAAGGCGCAGGCGTCGAAGCCGCAAAGATCCATGGGTCGATGCGCGCTGCGTCCGGATTCGACGTCAACCAGACCGCCGCCGAATACCGCGCGCTTCGCGCATCGGTGATCCGTCTCTGGATGGAAGGCGGCCCCAAGCTCGGGCGCGACGAAGTCTTCGAACTGGTGCGGTTCAACGAGGCGATGGACGAGGCCGTCGCGGCGAGCATCCTGCATTTCGCCACGGAAGCCGCGCGCATGCGCAACCTCTTTCTCGGCGTGCTGAGTCATGAATTGCGCACGCCCCTCTCCACGATCATGACGTCAGGCCACAGCCTTTTGCTGGCCGCCCGGCAGAACAAGCCGATGCCTGCGGCTGCCGAGCGCCTGTTGCGCGGAAGTCGGCGCATCCAAAGCCTGCTCGACGACCTGCTGGACTATGTTCGCAGCGGCCTCGGCGAGGGCATGCGTGTTTCGCCGAAGGACGTCGACATGGGTCAGGTGTGCGGCAGGATCGTGGCCGAGTTGCGCGCCAACAATCCGGGCCGCGTGATCGAATTGGAGACGCTTGGAGATCCAAGGTGCGTGTGCGACGAGGAGCGAATCGCGCAGGCCATCTCCAATCTCGTCGGCAACGCGTTGAAGTACGGCCCCGCCGATGCTCCGGTCAAGGCGAAGATCGACGGTTCTGCGACCGACCAGATCGTCGTCAGCGTCCAGAACGGCGGGCCGCCGATCCCCGAGGCGACCCGTGAGAGCCTGTTCGAGCCTCTGGTCCGGGGAGCGAACACGGAACGCGGGGGGTACAACCTCGGCCTGGGCCTGTACATCGTTCGCGAGATCGCGCTGGCCCACGGTGGCTCGGCAAGTGTCGAATCGGATGCGCAGGCCGGCACCGTCTTCACCATACGGCTGCCTCGCACGGCCAGCGATGCCACATCGGCCGCTTTCCCAGGTTTGCGGATGAATTGAGCGCGAGCCGTTCCTGCTGAGCAGCAACCGCGCCATCCTTCCATTTCAAGCTGCGGGACGAGCGCGTCGAGGCCCCAGCCCTTCTCGGCGCTCGTGAAGCAGTCGACAAACCTGCTCTTCCGTGACATCGGCAAGTATGGCGCCGGTGCCCTTGCGCGATCAGCATGTACCATCAGTCATTCTGTAGTCGAGCGCAGGCTCGAACTCGACCGTGCAACGAGCGGGTGCAGGAGTTTGCCGAAGAGCTGTCGACCAGCGCTCGGCTCCTCATCGTAGGCTTCTGAAGGGATCCGAAAGGACCCTGTCGAGCCACAGGATCCGCATGAAACAAGAAAACGCCCTGTTTGACGACGTCTTGAAGGCCGGGCCGGAGGCCTTTCTCGAATCCTGGTTGTCCGAGGCCACGCAATCGGGCGACAGCGCCCCGATCACGAAGACGGCGCCGCAAGACGCTCGGGAACTCATGGACTCGCTGCAGGATGCCGTACGCGCCGGTGCGGACCTGACCCGGTTCGAAGGCGAGGCCTGGAGTCGTACCCGATCTGTGCTGGCGGAGCTGTCCCGGTCGCGCGCGGCGCAGGGGGCGAGCGCAGGTGAGACGAGCTACTTCGTGTTGGCCATCAAGAAGCCTCTGTTCGCAGGGCTGCGGAAGTTGCTCGACGGGAGCCCGCAACACGCCTTCGACGCCGTATGGGCGGCGTCCACGCTGGTCGACCGCATGGCGCAATGGACGGCGACGACCTACCAGCGCTCGCGCGAAGATGTCATCCTGCGCCAACAGCAGGAGCTGCTCGAACTGTCGACGCCGGTCGTCAAGCTGTGGGAGGGCGTGCTTGCAGTCCCGATGATCGGCACGCTCGACTCCAGCCGTACGCAACTGGTGATGGAGTCGCTCCTGACTCGCATCGTCGAGACGGGCTCCGAGCTCGCGATCATCGACATCACCGGAGTTCCCACCGTCGACACGCTGGTCGCTCAACACCTGCTCAAGACCGTCACTGCGATTCGCCTGATGGGCGCCGACTGCATCATCAGCGGTATCCGCCCGCAGATCGCGCAGACGATCGTCCAGCTGGGTATCGATCTCCAGGGCATCATCACCAAGGCGACCCTGGCCGACGCCTTGTCGCTGGCGCTCAAGAAGGGTGGTTGGGCCGTCTCTCGTCACGCACGCTGAGGGCAGCATGGATCGAATCCCGATATTGAAGATGGGTCGCTGCCTGCTGGTGACGATCCAGGTCGACCTGCTGGATCAGACCGCACTCGCTCTCCAGGACGATCTGTCGGAACGGATCGCGACCACAGCGGCGCAAGGCGTGCTTATCGACATCTCCGCGCTCGAGATCGTCGACTCCTTCGTGGGACGCATACTCGGTAGCATCTCGGGCATAGCGGCCGTCATGGGTGCGACCCTGGTCGTCGTCGGCATGCAGCCCGCGGTCGCGATAACGCTGGTCGAGCTCGGCCTGTCGTTGGCGGGCGTTCGCACCGCGCTGGATGTCGAGCGCGGCATGTCGCTCCTGCAGGCAGACGAACGGAGCCGTGGTGGTGACTAAACCGCCCACCCCTCGCGACGCCCTGTCGGGGTCGATGACGCTGGCGTCGGAGCGCGACATCGTCGCGACCCGCCGACTGGTGCGCGAACTCACGCAGGAACTCAAGTTCACGTTGGTCGACCAGACCAAGATGATCACCGCGGCGAGCGAGCTATCGCGCAACGCAGTCATCTATGGTCATGGCGGCGTGATGCGCTGGGAGATCGTCACCAACGGCCTCCAGACCGGCCTGCGACTGGCCTTCGAGGATCAGGGACCGGGCATCCCCGACACAGACCTGGCGCTGACCGATGGCTGGACTTCGGGAACAGGCATGGGTATCGGGCTGTCGGGCAGCCGCCGTCTCGTCAACGACTTCGAACTCCGTACGGTCGTCGGAGCAGGCACCTGCGTGACCGTCACGCGGTGGCGCTAGCGTGACTCCTCACCTCGACGTGCATGTGACGGAGCAGTCGCAGGTGGGTGAGGCCCGTCGCGCTGCATTGCGGCTCTGTCTGACGCATGGCTTCGACGAAACGGTGTGCGGTCGCATCGCCCTCCTGGTCACCGAACTGGGTACCAACCTGGCTCGCCACGCCAAGAGCGGTCGCCTGCTGATCAGCTGCCACTCCACCGCCGACGGATTCCAGTTCGAGATCCTGTCGATCGACAGCGGCCCGGGCATGGCCGATGTCAGCCGCTGCCTGCGCGACGGCTACTCCAGCGGCAACACGCCCGGCACCGGCTTCGGTGCCGTGCAGCGGATGTCGACCGATTTCTCCGTATTCTCGGTCGCGGGCAAGGGCACGGTCATCCTCTCGCGGGTGCGGGTGCCAGACGGCGCGGCGTCGACAGCGGCGAAGGCGCCCGCGCGCTTTGCATACGCCGGGATCTGCCTTGCCGCGCGCGGCGAAGTCGTCAGCGGCGACGCGTGGGAAATACGGATCGTCGGCGACCAGGCGCGCGTCGCCCTGGCGGACGGACTGGGCCACGGGGCCGGCGCGGCCGAGGCCGCCGAAGCGGCGATGGCGGCGTTCAGGCGCTCGACGGGGGCTCCCTCGGAGGTACTTGAACAGGCCCATCCGACGATGCGTTCCACGCGGGGCGCGGCGATGGCCGTGGCCAGGATCGATGCGAGCGCCAGCACGTTGGACTTCGCCGGTGCGGGCAACGTCGCAGGTCGCATGATCTCCGGCGTGGATGATCGTTCGCTGATGTCCCAAAACGGCACGCTCGGCGTGCAGATCCAGAAGATCCAGGACGTTGCCCATGCGTGGCCGATGCACGCACTGATCATCCTGCATTCGGACGGCCTGACGTCTCGCTGGAAGCTCGACGAAGCCCCCGGCCTGATCCAGTGCGATCCGGCGGTTGTCGCGGGGTGGTTGATCCGCGAGCACACGCGCGGATGGGATGACGTCACCGTTGTGGTCGTGAAGAGAGGTTGAACATGGACAACGACACCCAGACATCTGCCGAGGAGTTCAAGCGCGTCTCCGAGGCCCTGGCCGACCAGACGCAGCTCAACCTGCTGCTCCAGCAAGAACTGGAGGAGACGAACCGGGGCGTGGTCGCCCTCTACGCTGAACTCGACAAGCAGGCCGAGCAACTCCGTGATGCGTCCCAGCTCAGCGAATCCAAATTCCGCACCATCTACGCGCAGGCGCCCAGCGGCATCGTGCTGTTGGACCGCGACGGCATCGTCGTCGGTGCGAACCCGGCGATGCTGGCGCTGCTCATGCGCGACGTCGATCAGGTGGTTGGGCAATCCCTGAGCAGCTTTGTATCAGCCGAGTGGGATGAACGGATCGACGCGCTGTTCGCGCAGACCGACATTCCGTCGAAGAGCCAAGACGTGCCGATGCGCCGGGAAAATGGTGAAACGATCTACCTCGAATGCAGCGTCGCCTCGAAGATCGAGCCGGGCGTCTCGATGGTCGTCGCGACCGACGTGTCGGAGCGACGTGACCTGGAGCAGCGGAGGCTTCAATGGTTGGAGCGCGAGCGCATCGCGCGGGTCGAAGCCGAACAGGTCAGCCGGCTCAAGGACGACTTCATCGCCATCCTGTCGCACGAACTTCGAACTCCGCTCAACGCGATCCTCAGCTGGGCCCACGTCCTGCGGATGCGCGGTGGCACCGACGAGGCCATGCGCGGGCTGGCATCCATCGAGCGCAACGGAAAGACCCAGGCGCGCATGATCTCGGACCTGCTTGACATGTCTCGCCTCAATCTGGGCAAGCTGCCGCTGACCTTTTCTTCCATCGATCCGGCCGAAGAGATCTCGTCGGCCGTCAGCGCGATGCAGCCCTCGCTGGACGAGAAGTCCATCGCGATCGACCTGCAACTGCAGCACGACTGCCGTCGCATCGAAGCGGACGCCTCCCGGTTGCAGCAAGTGACCTGGAACCTGCTCAGCAACGCGATCAAGTTCTCGCCGAAAGGCAGCGTCATCGCCGTTCGGCTTGTCGAAGAGGCGGCGGGGCTTCGCGTGTCGGTCACCGACAGGGGAACGGGCATCGAGGCGGACTTCCTGCCATTCGTGTTCGACCGCTTCGCACAGAGCGACGCGCCGAGCAACCGGCATCGCGGGGGACTCGGCCTGGGCCTGGCCATCGTCAAGCAACTCGTGGAGGCGCACGGGGGAACGATCTCCGTGCACAGCGAGGGCCTCGGGCATGGATCCACCTTCACCTTCTGGCTGCCGATCGAGCAAGGGCGCGCGAGCAATGCGGACGCGGGAGCCGACGGGCTGGTCGAACTGGATCCGGTACAGACTTCGGAGTTGCCGTTGGCGGGCCTGGATCTTGTCGTCGTCGACGACGATAGCGAGGCCAGTGCGATGCTCAAGATCATCCTCGGCGACCGGGGCGCGGTCGTCCGCTGCGCATCCACCGCGCAGGAGGCACTCTCGCTGCTGGACGAGCAGCGACCCGACGTCCTGATCAGCGACATCGGCATGCCTGACAGGGATGGCTATGAGCTGGTCCGCGAAGTTCGCCGGAAAGAGGCGTCGCGGTCCCAACTGGCCAGCGGGCGATCCCGAATCGCGGCCATCGCGCTGACGTCGTTCAACCGCCCGCAGGATCGCGAACTGGCGTTGTCCTGCGGGTTCGATGCGCATTGCGCCAAGCCGCTCAAGCCGCTGAACCTCGTGCAGCAGATTCTTGCCTTGATGGGGGCGGATGCGGGCAAGGGCGCCGAAGCATCCTAGTGCAGTGTTCGGTGCCAAGCGGTGCTTATGCGCCAGCGGATTTGGCCTCGTGGCTAGGCGAAAACCGCAGCCATGCCGGGTGGCATGGCGAGGATTTTCAACGACGCCACGGGGACAAAGGCGCAGTGCATAAGTGCCGATTCGCGCCGAACCCTGCACTAGATCCTGTCGGTCGTCAGCGGAGCACCCGTCCCGGCGTCGGCGCAAACGGTGTTTCCATGAACGGGCGAACCGGTGACTGAAGTCTTGCAGGGTCTTCCGCCCGGCCACAGGCAGCCCCGATGCATGCGTCCTGGTCGACGGGCCCACCACGTGCCAGGCGAATCGACGCGCGGCCGTGGTGACGCTTTCGACGTCGCAGCCGCGCGTCAACCAAGAAAGCACCTATGAATCTCCATCTCGGACTCACCCCGATCATCTCCCTGCTCGCCGGCATTCTCATCCTGGTGGTACCCAGGATGCTGAACTACATCGTCGCGATCTACCTGATCGCGATCGGCTTGATCGGGCTCGTGGGCGCCGGCCAAATGCACTTGGGATAGGCCAGTTCCAAGTACGATGTCACCGCGTCAGCCACGAACTGACTCGCCCAGGCAAAGAGCGGCGGACGAATCGCGTTTGCTGCTCGCACACCGCCGACGACTTTCCGCGGCGGCTCACGTCTCGCAGATCGCGCGCCTGGAAGGGAACCGCTGCTTCCGAACCTACGAGATAGAGAGACAGGATGAATCGCCACAAGTTTGACGACCTTCATTGGGGAGTGCCCCTGTCCACCGCTTGCATGAAGGCCGCAGCGACGGCACTGAGTGTCAATGGCGCAGCGGCATCGCCGGACGTGATCGAAACCGTGGGAGAACGATTCGCCGAGTGCGCGCGTTGCTATTCACCACGCCTCAAGCTGGCGGGCCTCGACGACTCGGTACTCGTGAGCGCGGTCCACTTCGTGGCGGACATGCTGACGCCGGACGAAGCGGGTTCGGGAGAACAGTGGTTCGAAGCATCACTGGACGCCGTTCTTGAACTCGCGGCGCCATCGGCGCAACTGACGCCTGAAGCAAGGCAGTTCGTCGCCACGGTGGCGAGGCGACTGGCGAGCTGAACGCCCAAGGAGCCGCTTCCGGCTTGAGACGCGGCTACTGCCCGCCTAGACGGGGCGCAACGCTTCGATCAGCGCGCTGTCCCGGGCGACGTCTCGCTCGAAAGCCGAGATGGTCAGTTCGGAAATCTGGGTGTGCAGCAGCACCGTTCGAGCGACTTCCGTGTGCTCGGAGAAGGTGCGCAGGAGTTCTTGGCGAGCATGGTCGGGGAGCACCTTCAGGATCGCAGCCAGCAAGGCGTTCACCGCCACGAGGCTTCCCTTGAGCTCACAGATTTTTTCTGTCGCGTCTTGGAGATTTCTCATGTTCCTTGGCCCATAAAAAAAGCCGCGGACGACGCCGCGGCTCTTGAGCAGTTCTACGAGGATTTGCCCGAGGACTGGTCAGACGGGGGTGATCTTGGAAGCCTGCAGGCCCTTTTGACCCTGCGTCACTTCGAATTCGACACGCTGTGCTTCCGCAAGCGTCTTGAAGCCGGAGCCCTGGATCTCGCTGAAGTGCGCGAACAGGTCCTTGCTGCCGTCGTCAGGGGCGATGAAGCCGAAGCCCTTGCCCTCGTTGAACCATTTGACCGTTCCGGTTTGAGTCGTCATATTCATTTCCATTCAGATTCCGCATGGCAAATGCCGAAGCGGCGCAGGCGTACAAAACATCATCGATGCAAAATCAACCGAGGAGTCGCCAGCACGCTGGAACAGAACAGAAGAAAAAACTTGAAAGACGAACTTGGTCCTACGCTTGGATGGTACCACGCCCTGACCGAACCCAAGGGTAGGCGGCGCTCACTGGCACACGCTGCAAAGCCGACGTCGATCGACCGCAGAGGGCTGCGTTCGCACGGCTACGCCGACCGCGGCAGCACCCTGTTGCGGCGGTGGCCGGCTGACAAGGGAGCGTCTCAGCGCTTGGGGCGATCGTTCTTGCCGTACTCGACGCCTTGCTGCGCCGCCGCGTCGACGTTCGACTGCCCCGCCGCAGACGACGACGTGTTCACGCCCTGGCCCGGCTGGCCGCCGGGCAGCGCACCGGTCTGCACCGATTGATCGCTGCGCTCGCTCGGCAACGGCGCGTCCGGCTTGCCTTGCGACGTGGGATTCGTATTCATGGCAATCTCCGTTGAAGCGTTGATTCGACAAAGGCAGCAACCGCCATTCCCGGGCGTCGCGCCACAGTCGCGTCGTTCGCTACGCTCGGCCGAGGGCGGAGGCGATGACGACGCTGCATCTGGAGCTCATCGAACGCCTTAAAGTATGGACGGGATATCGGCAACGCAGAGTCCCATGGGGATGCGCCTGAACCTTTGCTCCGCGAAGCTTCCGGTGAGTGCGGTAACGAACAGAAGCGCGCCTCGCACGGGAACAGACTCGAGCCACGTCCGACCCCAGGGCGACGACACGAGCCCACGCGTTCCAGGCGATCCGCGGGCACAGCCGAACACCCCATTTGGACTTCCATGCGCCAGTTCTTGTTGGACAACCGCGCGGAACTGATCGAGCGCTGCAAGGCGAAGGTCGCCAGGCGCCCGAAGCGCGCGGCCACGCCCGAGCAGCTCGCCAACGGCGTGCCCATGTTCCTCGACCAGCTCGCGAGGACGCTCGGCGCCGAGGCGGACGGCCACGAAGAGGACAGCCTCAGGATCTCCGGCTCGTCCGGCGGCGACACGCTGGCGCTCTCCGAGATCGGCGTGAGCGCCGCCGCGCACGGCGGCGAGTTGCTGCGGCTGGGTTTCACGGTGGACGCCGTCGTGCACGACTATGGCGACCTCTGCCAGGCCATCACCGACCTCGCGTTCGAGCGTCGCAAGCCGTTCACGATCGACGAGTTCCGGACGTTGAACCGCTGCCTCGACAACGCGATCGCCGACGCCGTGAGCGAATTCGGCGCGCAGCGCGACGCGCGCGTGGCCAGCGCGCGCACGGCCGCAGAGAACGAGCGGCTTGGCGTGCTCATCCACGAGCTGCGTAATGTGCTGCAAACCGCAACGCTCGCCTTCCAGGCCCTCGAACTGGGGCTGCTCCCCGTCGGAGGAGCCACCGGCAGCCTGGTCGCGCGCAGCCATGCGTCGATGGCCGCGATGCTGGGCGACTCGATGGCGCAGGTGCGTGGCTCCGCCCACGCGACAGCCGACGAGGTCTTCTCCGTCGCCGAACTCGTCGCCGACGCGGCGCGGGCCGCCGGCTACGACGCGGCCTCGCGCGGTTGCGCGTTCAACGTGGCGGAGGTGGATCCCTTCCTCGGCGTCTCGGGACACCGCGTCAAGATCCTGGCCGCGCTGGCCAACATCCTCCAGAACGCCTTCAAGTTCACGCATCCCCGAACCGCGGTCGGATTGGCCGTGCGCGCCGACGGCAAGCGGATCTTCATCGAGGTGTCGGATCACTGCGGAGGGCTGCCGCACGGCGCCACCGAGGCCATGTTCCGGCCCTTCACGCAGTCCGGCGAGGATCGCAGCGGCTTGGGGCTGGGGCTCTCCATCGCCCGTCGCGGCGTCGAGGCGGACGGCGGCACGTTGACCGCGCGGGATATCCCCGGCGCCGGTTGCGTTTTCACCATCGAGCTGCCCCAGCGGGCGCTGCACTAG
>Ga0302157_10003563_pt1 | contig 17445 bp, 6 predicted proteins | sample I_Bog_N3_3_FD_193502 | JGI IMG/M metagenome (GOLD analysis project Ga0302157, IMG submission 193502) | Peat permafrost microbial communities from Stordalen Mire near Abisko, Sweden - I_Bog_N3_3 | ecosystem: Environmental > Terrestrial > Soil > Wetlands > Peat | place: Sweden: Abisko, Stordalen...
CCCACGAAATCGCCCGATGAGCCCATTTTCAAACGATGCCGAAAGCCTGAGAGAAAGTTGCATTTTGGCCCAGGATTTCTTGGTATTTCTCGACGAGCGGGCGTAAGCGCTGTTCCGGCATGTTTGGGATGAGTTCGTAGAGCAGGCAGCCTTGGCGGAACAGGGAGTGGACGCGGCGCTTGACGGTGCTGGTTCGCAGTTGGCGGTCCATGCCGAGGCTTTCGCCGGCGGCTCCCAATAGCGTCAGAAGCAGGATGGCGAAGGCGTTCAGCAGAAGGAGGCGGTCGCGGCGTTGCGGATCGTCGATTCTCAGCGCGCTCATGCCCATGCCGAAGCGAAGATCCTTGCTGTCGCGGAAGCTGGGTTCGATGGTCCACCTTTTGGAATATAGCTTGATGATCTGAGGCGCGGACAGCGCGCCGTCGCTGGCGGCCAGATGCCAAGCTTCCTTCATGCCCGCAGCCTTCACGCACACGACCGCCCCGACCTTTTGGCGAGCCGCGGAGATTTCGGCGCTCCGCAACTTGACCGCCCGTCCGCCCTTGCCGACCCAATCGGCGGCGAGGCGCGTTTCGCCATCCGTGGCGCTGACATGGATGTTGCCACGAAAGCGGATGACGTATTGAAAGCCCAAGCTTTCCAGGAATTCGAACAACTTGACGTCGCCGAAGCCGCGGTCGGCGAGGATCGTCACGCGCACGCCCTCGGGCAGCAGCGTCTTCAGACGGGACAGGCACAAGTCCTCGAAATCGTTGCGCTGGTTCTTCAATTCGTCCTTGTCGACGGTCAGCCAGAGCAGCGGCGTGGCTCTTCCGTGGCGGGTGACGAGATGCAGCGCCAGTGTGGACTGGTTGTCGGCATCAAAGTCGGTCCAATCCATCGCCACGACGATCTCGGGCCGAACGCCCACCGCCTCCCGAACCCAAGGACCGAACAGGTCCCAAGGGACCACGCCCGCGTTGCTCAGCAACCGGTCGACCTGTTTGATCGCCGACTTGGCCAGCAACCCACGCGCCTTCGCCAGCGCTTGCCCGATCAAGGACACCGCGAGGCACGCCCCCGTCATGACCCCGAGCGCTCCATTGGCCAAAGACAGCACACGCTTGGCGTGCAAGTCGTCGATGAACACCCGGCTCAAGAATTCATGAACGAAATCAAATTGCTCCTTCGACGCTCGCATCGCTTCCCCGGCTGCTGATTCTCCGTCGAGCCGACCGAAGAATCCGAAATTCAGGCTTTTTCGAGTCGCAAAAAAATGAGGGGATTCTTGAGGGGAGCGTCTAAAACCACTTGCTCGTGACGCGCTTCCGGACTATCGTATTTTAATAGATGTGATGACCCTCCGTTCAAATTGTGTCGGAACGGGTTGGGAGGATTTGACTGGATCGGGCCTGTGCGCTTGGGGCTTGGAAGTCTTTAACGAATTTGCGCCGGTTCCATCGGAGATCGGCGATTTTTGAGACCCACTGCGGCGGCAGGGGAACAGCGCGCGTTGATTTACGCATAATGAGGGCGCAATGCCGATCCAGATTCGCGTGATGTCCTGGAACATACAAGAGAAGCAGACCAACTACGATTATGTGGCCGAGACGATGCAGTTGCATAACATCGACATTGCGGCGCTGCTGGAAGTTCCCAACGGATCCGCCGTCGCCATCACGGGCGGGATCGTCGCGTCGCTCAACAATCTCGCCACCGCCTATCACCAGAACGAGTGGTCCAGTCACTTCGTGGACGTGGGCGACGAGGCGGTCGGATATATCTGGCATCAAACAAACAACGTCGGACAGAACGCCTTCACGGCCGACCTCATGCAGAACGGCGTGGCGCAAGTGGCGGGCAAGGTTTTACGAAACGGCGCGAACAACCGCATTTATTTTCCAAAGACCCAGTCCAACTGGGGTAGCCTCCCCGGTACGCCCGATGGGCGAAGGCCGGGGTACATGGCGTTCGTCACCAATGACGGAAATGCCGTCCGCCGTTTCACCGTGCTCGACCTCCACGCGCCGTTCGACAAAATCCACTCAATTCAGTCCTATTCGACCAGCCTTTACGCGACCTCGCGGGAGATCACGCAAGTCGGCCGCGTCGATGTCGCAGCCGTCGCGACGGCAGCCTCCGGCGTGGTGAGCGCGGCGATGTCTTTGATCGTCGACCCCTATTTGGTGGGTCTCAATTACATCACGCCGCTTACCTTTCGAAACGCCGCCGTCACCGGCGCGCTCGCGGAAATAGTTCGTCTTAGCGAGGAGATCGATCTCGCCATTCTATTTCACGCCGCCGCGCTCCGCGGCGCCACGAGCGCGCTCGACGGAGCCGCCATGCCCGCGAAGATCGACATCGACGATGATGGTAAAAATATCGCTAAGGCCTGTGCCGCTGCTGGGATCGGCGCGGCCGCGAGCCTGATCGCCGCCGTCCAACTTCCCACGGCGCCGCCCGCGGCGATCGCCAACGTGGCCGCGGCCCGCGGGGCGGCCATGGGCGCGGTGACGGGGCAGGTCAGCCAATTTCAAAGTCCAACCAAGAAGGGCGCCGCCGTCGTCCGAAGCGCCGTCGAGTTGGAGGCGTCGCGCATGGTTGCCGCGGCGGTCGCGCCTTTCACGTTCGCCGCGCTGCCGCTGACGCAGGTGGATGCGGCCATCATCGCCGGCGATTTCAACGTGGTCTATCCCGACGACCAAATCGACTATCAACCTGCCAACAGGACCGTCATGGGCGGTCAGAACTATAATGCATACTCACGTCTGCTCCTCATCGACGGCCAGGCCCGCAACCGCCAAAAATCCACCCGCAAACTCCCCGGCGGGTACAACAAAATTTATCTCTACGAATTGGAAATTCCGTGCCCCGTCCAGAGCGTCAACGCCTTGCTGAACGATTATGTCCCGCTGGATCTGACGACGCTCGTCCTCGCGCCCACCAACTACGTCGGCTACGACGTCTGGAACGACGCAATCAAGCAACTCGCGTTCGCGCAGAACCGCACGTGGGCGAGCATATGGGGCAACGCCACTTACAACGCTCGGCTCACCGCCGCGTTCGATCAAGAAATCATCGACGACACGAGTTATTATCGCGCGAACTGCTACGACAATATTTTCGTGCGCGGCGCGGCCGTCAATACGTCGGGCCTGATCGACGTGATGAGCGAACTCGGCTCCTGGCCGGCGAGGGCCGCGGCCGTGGTCAACCCGCAACCTGGCCTGCCGGTCAATCCATGGGTCGGCGCCGTCGGGCGCCTGAACGGGCTGGCGCAGCAGCAGCTCGGTCTCCTCGGCGCGCAGCTCCAATTTACCTACGACGGAAATACCTACAATATCACGGCGCCCCTCGCGACCGCGCAAGAGGCGGCGATCTTCTTCCACGAATACATCGCCGATCATCTGCCCGTCTTCGTGGAGGTGGCCCTGTGACGCTCGGCCGGTCATGAGCGCGCCCGACCTCCATAAGGCGATCGCGGTCGCGGGCGGACAAGTCGTCACCAGCGGCGCCGCGCTCGGTTCGGCGCCGATGACGGCGCTGCTGAGCGCCTATTTCGGCGAGGACAAGCTGACGATCGCCGCGGCGGCCGTCGTCAGCCAGCCCAGCGACGCCGACGTGGTCGTTCGCGGCGCGGTCACGCTGCTGGGTGTCGCGGTGACGGGCCAGTGTCGCTTCTTTGTCGACGGCGACGTCGCGCAGTTGGAATGGAGCGGCGCGCCGCCGGCGGGCTGGACGTTGGGGGCGAGCTTCGTGATCCTCGAGGGCCGCTATTTCGATACGTTCGCGCTGGCCTCGCCGCGACTGAGCCTGCGCTCGCAGCCGAGCGAAGCGCCCGGCTGCGCGCTCGAAGCGGGGTTCACGCTGCCCGCGCCGCTGGAGGCGCTGCGCTGGTTCGTCGCGCCCGACGCCGCCGCCAAACTTGGCGGACCCATCGCGCTCGACCGGGGCTTGCCGGCGATGACGCTGACCGTAAGCCCTTCCATGAAGGCGTCGCTCGGCGGCTATGTCGACATCGATCTGACGATGCAACACGTGTCAGTCGTGCAGCAGGGCGCGCCTCAGAGCCCGCCCGCGTTGTTGACCGTCTCCAGGCTGACCGGCGCTCTTTCTTTCCAGCACGACGGCAAGAGCGTCGCCGTGCCGATGCAGGCGGCGTTCAACGATCATCTGGGCATGCTCAGATTGCAGCTCGTCACGGGCGCCATTTTCGACCTCGCGCTCGATGAAATCGCGCATTGGATCGGGGGCGCAGATCTGTCGACGGCCGGCCTGCCGGCGGCCTATCGCCCTCCCGGCGGACTCACGTTGCACGACGTCGTGTTCGCCATCGGCGTGCCCACCAAGTCGCTCGCCTACGTGAAGCTGACCATCGCTTCGACTGAGCCCTGGATCGTGGTCGACAAGGTGACGATCAGCAACATCGTCCTCTCATTCACGATCACGCCCGGCGCCGTTCAGACGCTCGCCGTCACGATCGCGGGCACGCTCGAGCTGGGCGACGCGGTCTCGCTCGACGTTTACGCGCTCTATCCAAATTTTGCGATCAGCGGCCATCTCACCGACGGCACGTCGGTCGATCTCGTGCCCTTGCTCGCCTATCTCGGCGCGACGATGATCGGCGTGCCTTCGACGTTGCGGATCGACACGCTCAACTTCGACGCCGAGCCGTCGGGGGGCGTTTACGGGTTCGAACTCGACGTGGCCGGCGACTGGCATGTCGTGAAGGCGCTGGCGGTCGAGAATCTGAAGGCGAGGCTGGCTTATGCGAACAGGGCGCTCGACCTGTTTTTCGCCGGTAAGTTCACGGTGGGCGGCGTGGATCTGGCGATATCGGCCGAATACGAGAGCGAACTCGGCGGTTGGTTTTTCGCGGGTCGCGTCGCGCAGAACGCGCCGATCCAAATCGGCGCTTTCATCGCGGGGCTGGCGCGGGACTTTTCCTCGACCGCCGCGCAATCGCTGCCCGACTTCATCGCGACGCTCGAGATCGGCGCCATCGCGATCACTTTCGACACCGCGAGCAAGGATTTCGATTTCCGCTGCGAGACCAAGTTCGAAATCGACGGGACGCCGCTCGATCTGACCTTGCACATTTCGCTGCGCAACGGCGCCGGCGACAGTTACACCCATCTGTTCGCTGGGCTTCTGGTGATCGGCGCTTTCGCCTTCGAACTGGTGTTCGAGGACGCAAAAAGCGGCGCCGGCGCCTCCTCGACTTTGCTCGCCGCCATCCAGCCCAAGGGCGGCGTCGACGTGCGCGCGCTCGTCGCGGGCGTCAGCGCGGAAGCGGGGGCGTTGATGCCGGCGCTGACGCTGACGCTCGAAAACGCGCTCTTCCTCTACCGCAAGACGGACGCGGCGGCCGCGACCTATCTGTTCGGGCTGGCGATCGGGCTCGACATCAACCTTCAGGCATTGCCGCTGATCGGCCCCGTGTTGCGCGACGCGGGGATTGGCGGGATAAAAGACGTGCAGGCGCTTTACGCCTCCGCGCCAGTCAGCGCCGACGACGCGGCCGCCTTCAACGCGCTGCTGGGCGAGGCCACTGCCAAGCCGGCGCTGCCAAGCAAGAAAGGCGCGTCCGGCGCCACGCAGGTGCTGAGCCGGGGCTTCAACTTCGCCGCCAACCTCGACATGGGCGGCGCGCCGATTTCGCTCAGCGCCGGCGGGGCCGACGCGCCGGCCAAGGCGCCGGCGCAGACCGGGTCGCCGGCGACGCTCCCCGCGCCTCCGTCCGGCGGCGCCAGTTGGTTCGACGTCCGCAAGTCCGTGGGACCGCTCACGCTCAACCGGATCGGCGTGCGCTACGAAGATGGGCGGGCCTGGTTGCTCGTGGATGCGGATTTCACGCTGTCCGGCCTGGCGCTGGGGTTGCAGGGGCTGGCGCTGGGCGCGAAGCTCGACGATCCCAAGGCGATTGCGGTCAACATCGATGGCATGTCGATCGATTTCGCCTCGGGGCCGCTCACCATCTCCGGCGGGTTCCTGCATCTGGGCGGCGATTTTATCGGCGAAGCGCGGGTTCAGGCGGCGACCTTCGGCCTCACCGCCATCGGCGGCTACGCGCCGGACGACAAATCCTTCTTCATTTTCGTGCGCCTCAACGCGCCGCTGGGCGGGCCGCCGTTCTTTTTCATCACCGGCGTCGCGGGTGGTTTCGGGATCAACCGGACGCTGACGATTCCGCCCATCGACGATCTGACGAAATTCGCGCTGCTGCCCGCCAACAACAAGTTCCCGACGCAACTCGGCGCCAGCGATCCCGGCGCGACGCTCGCGGCGACCCTGGCCACGACCGAAGCCTACATTCATCCCCAGGCGGGCATGAACTGGGTGGCGGCGGGGCTCGACTTCACGTCCTTCGAGATGGTCGACTCCTCGGCGCTCGCCACCGTGGCCTTCGGCATCGATTTCACCATCGCGCTGCTCGGCGTCACGCGGCTGACCGTGCCCAAGCTCGATCCCGAGCCAATCGTTTATTTGGAAATCACGCTGGAGGCGCAACTCAAGCCGAGCGCCGGGCTGCTGGCCATCGACGGGCGAATCACCCCCGCTTCGTTCCTGTTCGCCAAGCTGGTCCGCGTCTCGGGGGGATTCGCGTTCTATCTGTGGTTCGCCGGGGAGCACGAGGGCGATTTCGTCATCTCGATTGGCGGCTACCATCCACGCTTCCAAAAGCCCGACCATTATCCGATCGTGCCGCGCCTGCAACTTGCCTACCAGGTTGGCAATCTCGTCATCGTCGGCCAGACCTACATCGCGCTGACGCCGCATATGGTCATGGCCGGCCTCCGGATCGACGCGACCTGGGACACGGGCGCGCTGAAGGCCTGGTTCAGCGCGGGCGTCGATTTCCTGCTGGGCTGGCGGCCGTTCCATTACGAGGGTGACGCCTATATCCATATCGGCGTGTCGCTGACCTTGGATCTTTTGTTCACATCGGTGTCGATCACCGTCCACGTCGGCGCCGATCTCGACTTCTGGGGCCCGCAATTCGGCGGCCGGGCGTCCATCGACCTGGACATCGTCTCGTTCACGATCTCCTTCGGAGCCGATCCCCGCAAGGACGCGCTCGACTGGCCGGGCTTCGCGCAAGCGTTCCTGCCCGCCGGCAAAACGACCGTCTCCGAGCCGGCGCACCGGATGCTCGCCGCCATGCGCGCGGACGCGCCGCCCATCGAGGCGGGCAGCCTCTGGTGCGTGGGAAGCGTCCCGGATGGGTTGGTGAAAGATCTCAAGGCCGCCGACACGACGTCGTTCTTCGCCTGGTTGGTCGACGCCAATCATTTCGCGCTCGAGACCAACACGCTGATCCCCGCCAAGCAGGCGATCTACAACGCCTTCGCATTGCAGACGCCGTTCACGCTCGCTGGCGGCTTCAAACCCGCCGCGAAGGGCGACACGCCGACCCCGAGCTACGACGCGGCCGCCAATCCCGGGGGTCTCGTCTGGGCGACCGATTTCGGCGTGCTTCCGGTGGGAATAGCCTCGAAGGACTTCACCTCCGCGCTCGACGTGCGGTTGCTGCGCCCCAAGCCCGGAACCGCCCACACCGATCCGGCCAATTATGTCGACGCCGTCGACGTCATCGCCGTCATGCCGAGGCTGAAGTCGGCGAGCGCGGCGCTTTGGGCCGGCGCCGATCCCGGCCTCAATGGCGCGCGGCTGATCGACAGCGCTCTGGTTGGCTTGCAACTCTCGCCGATGGCGCAGCATCCCGACATCACGTTCAAGGCCGACCTGTGGGCGATGCTGTTCGACGAGGGCCCGCTGATCGATTGGGCCGCCGACGTGCCGGCGGCCGACACGACCGACAGCTACGCGGCGACGTCGCAAGGCGGGACGCTCACCTTCACGCTGGCGGGCGAACACGTAGAATGCAAGGATTACAAACTTTCCGCGCTCTCCCTCGAAAGCGTCGCCAAGACGCGCGCGAACACGATCGCGGCGCTGGCGAGCCTGGGCATCCCGCTCGACCCCGGCGCCGTCGATGTCGCGACCCTCGCCGCCTATCCGCTCTGGGACTGGCCGGCCATCCAAACCCTCGGCGAGGAGCGCAGCCCATGACCACGGCCCCCGTTCGAGCGCCGGTCGACGGCACGGTCGAGTTCGTCCAGCACGTGCTGCCCGGTCTGGAGGCGGGCGCTTATATGCTCGAGGTGTCGCAGACTTTGTCGACGCAGGCCGCGGCGCCGACCAACCGTTATTTCTTCGCCGTCAGCAGTCCGCGCTTTGCGCTCAACCCAGCCGACGTGTTCGCGGTCTATCCGCCCGACAAGGCGGTGGGCGAGTTCGACGGAACTCTGCCGCACGTGGTTCTCGTCAACCGCACCTTGCCCTGGCAGCGCTATCCCACGCTCGACCAGCCGCCGCGCTTCTTCCCCGACAGCCAACACGACCGCGACGTGCCGAGCTGGCTCGCGGTGTTCCTGTTCGACGCCGACGACGAGGCGGCCTTTCCCGGTTTTCACGCGCAGGCGCGGGCGGGCAAGGTCCGCGACCTGTTCATTCCCCAAACCAGCGGCGCGGGCATCGGCCATTCGATATTCTGGGAAGCGGGGAGCGTAGGGCCGACGAGCGCGGGGCTGGAGGCGTATCTCGACCATGGCGAGACGCCCGACGACGCCGTGCAGTTCATCGACGTGCCCATGGGTCTGTTCTGGAAGGTCGCGCCCTCGGTCGAAGACCTCGAGATGATGGCGCACGTGCGCAATGTGAACCTGATCTCCAAGGCCACGGAGAACGGCGTGCCGGCCGGGCGCGGCGACCTGTCGAGCGTGCCCGGCACGTCCGATTTCTCGCTGACCTTCGGCAACCGCCTGCCCAAGACGGGGGTACGAAGCTTCGCGCATCTGGTATCGCTGGAGGGCCTCGCGGGGTTTTTGCCCCTCGACCCCGCCGCGAGCGACGACGCGGGCGAGATCACGCTGCCCTCGCAGGCGGTCGGCGATGGCGGCGCGCCCGTCTCGGCCATCGCGAAGGACAGCTTCATGCGGCTCGTCTCGCTGGCGTGCTGGAGCTTCACCTCCACCGGCGACTCCAGCCATTTCGAGCAGGTCGTGAGAAATCTCGCGCCGAAGACCGCGGGGCCGAAGCCCGATTATACGTTGGGCCTCCCCATGCCGGCGCCCGCCCCGGGCGAACCCGTGGAGACGGCGGCGGCGCGCAAGGTTTTGGGCATGGGCTATACCGCGCTGCGCCATCACACGCGCGACGGCGGAGCGACGGTCTCCTGGTACCGCGGGCCGCTGCTGCCCGGGCCGCTGACGGTCAAGGTTCTCCCGGACAGCCTCGCCTCGTCGGATGCCGCCACGGCCTACGATCCGGCCAGTGGGATGTTCGACCTCAGCTACGCCGGGGCGTGGCAAATCGGGCGGCTGCTCGGCGTCCAGGACAAGCGGTTTTCGAGCCTTCTGGTGAACTGGCGGCGCCAGAATCTTCTCGACGCGGTCGCGCGGATGGAAGCGCTCGTCGTCCAGCAAAGTCTCGACGACATTCAGGCGCAATTGCGCGACGACTCGCTGATCTATCCGTTGCTGCAAGCCTTCGTTCCGTCTCCCGCCCCTTCCGCGACGGCCCCGACCGCCGGCGCGATGCAAGGGCGCGCGCGGCGCGCCAACGCGCATCGCGCGGCGCTGACCGACGCGGGGACGTTGACGCCCCTCATGCCGGACACGCTTCAGGCCCCGCTCGAAATCTACAAATGGCTGGCCGCGCTCAAGCTGCTGCAAGGCGTGCCGTTCCGCTATCTCGTGCCCGACGAGGCGATGCTTCCGCCCGAATCGATCCGCTTCTTCCATCTCGACATCAACTGGGTCGATGCGCTGATCGATGGCGCGCTGAGCATTGGGCGCTCGGGCTCGGCGACCTCGACCGAGGCCGCGCATGACGTCGCCGTGCGCCCGCTGCTGCAGGGGAGCGCCAACGTCCACGCGCGCCGCATCCGCCGACTCGCGCTGCGATTGGCCGCGCCCGCGCCGGCGCGGGTCACCATGACGACCGCCGCCGGCGCGCAGGGGCAGCCGCTAGAGGCCGCGTCGGGGTTCCTGATCCGCTCGGACGTGGTCAAAGGTTGGCCGGGGCTCGAAGTCAACGGATACGCAGGCGACGGGACGTTGCTCGACATCGTGCGCTTCGAGCGGCTCGCGCCCACGGTGCTGCTATGTCTTTTCGAGAAGGACGGCAAGAGGCTCGCCCGGCTCGACGTTCATGAGCCCGCCGAGGGGCTGCATTTCGGCCTTTCCGGCGGCGGCGGGGCGGTAAACGTGCGTTACAACCATCAGCAGGACGCATCGGGGCCGGGCGCGCAGGCGCCGGGGGTGGTGCAGCCGGCGCCGTTCCGGGGGGCGGCGGACGAGCGGCGGGTGGTGCGTCTGTTCCGCCTGTCGCGCGCGCTGCTCGACCCGAAATACGCGGCTTACATCACGGGTGTCTATTCCGGCTTCGACCACCTGCCGTCCTCGCAATTCGCAATGCAAATGCTGCGCGGCGTGGGCCTCGTCTCCTTTGAACTCGAAGCGAGCGCGACGCCGTGAACCTCATCGTCCCCGTCAATCTTCAGGCTTTGCGCGTCGCCCCCAACGACGCTAGCCTCGTCACCTCGCGCGCCGAACTGTTCGCCGGGCCGACGACCGCGTTCGAGGCGCTACCGTGGCGCAGCCCCGATTATGCGGAGCATTGGAAAAAACCCTACAAGAACAACGTCGCGGCGGCGGTGACTCCGTCGCTGTGGGACGGCGTGGTCGAGCCGCTGGAAGCGGGCGTGCATGTGCATTGGGCCCTGCCGGACGGGCTTACGCAGGGCGTGCAGCAGGACGACGGGTCGCTCGCCTTCCCCGCCGCGCCCAACCGCTGGTTGGTCACGCGCCTGCTCGACCATGCGAGGACGGTCTCCGGCCGGCAGTGGATCGTCGAGAGCGACCGGCTGATGAGCGAAGACGAATATCTCAACAGCTATTACCCCGCGAGCCGAAGCAAATCGCCCGCGACGCCCGTCGGATGGGCGCTCGCGCCGGGCACGGACCCGCGCAACGGCGGCGCGGTCTATGACCAGCCCTGGCGCCGGATCGGCCGCGTGTTCGCACTTGCCGGCTGGAAGCCCGCGACGGCGGGGCCGGGCACGCCGCCCGCTCAGGCGCTGCATCTCAACGAACTCACCGCCCAACTGACCCCGTTCGAAGCCTCGCGCGCGCCGACCCCGCTGCGCGCGGTCGGCCCCGGCGGCCCGGCCTTCGCCGCCTATTATCCGGACTCGCGCGGCGTCTTCGGGTTCCACGACACGTTCGACGACCTCGGCGCCGGCGCGCTGGACGGCGTGGCTTTCACGGCGTCCTATGTCGTCACGGGCTGGCATGGCCTGGCGGGCGACGATCCCCTGCAATGCGCCGCTTTTCTCGCCGCGCTCGCCAAGGCGACCGCCGCCAACGCCGCCGCGCCGCGCTCCACGCAGGTCACGCCGCCCGAGGTCGCCGCCGGGGCCGTGAAGGGGCTTTATCGGTGGGCTTACGATTCCCGGATCGGCGCGCCGAGCCGTTGCCTGTACGGGGGACAGATCGCGGGGCTGGCCTGGGACACGACGGGCGCCCGGCCGGACGGCGGCGACCCCAAGCTCCCTAAATGCTATCTGCGGCCGCTGCCCGACGACCCGACCGTGCGGCTAGCGGTCGGCCCTTCGGCGACGAGCGCGGTGGCGGCGCTGGTCAAACACGAATGGGGCGGCGTGGCGCCCGGTCCCGACGATCCCGGCATTCCATCCGACATCTCGGACAATCTGGAGTTTCTCGTCGACGCCCTGCAACTCGGGCTGCTTCAGGACCTGGGACCCCGGCTGTCGCTGCCCCAACTCGAACAGGCGTTGCATCAGACGGGCTTCGGCGCGCTGCGCGGCGGCGCGTCGTGGATCGTGCGCGCCAAGGGCGCGGCCGCCGAGAAGACCGATCCGCTGCGCTTCGAGCCGCCCGAGGCGGAGGTCCCCGACCTGGGCGGGGCGATCGGTCGGCCGCTGGCGACGCTCAACGCCGCGCAGGCGCGTCTGGACGCCGTGCTGGGCGCGATCGACACCTGCCGGCGCCAGATTTTTCTCGATTGGAACCTATATTTCAGCCAATGGGGCGCGTCCGGCGACGCCACGACGATCGAGACGCTGAAGACCTATGTCAGCGCCCAGATCCTCGATCTGTGGGCCAAACTCGACGCGGCGTTCGGCATTCGCACCCCCGCCGCGCCGACCTCCGCGAATTTGCCCGCGTTCTACGCCGACAGGTCCGCTTATATGGCGTTCGACGGCGCGCGCTATCAGACCTCGTGCCCGCCCGTGACGCTCGCCGGACAGATCGCGGCGGCGGCGAACGGGCTGCTCGATCAACTCGAAGGCGCGGATTATGCGAATTTCGAACTGGTGAGCGTCGAGGGCGCGCGCTTCTGGCGACCCAACGAGCCGGTGGTGGTCGCCACCGGCGACAGCCTTCGGCCCGCTCAGCGCAACGGTGTCGCCAAATATCTGCTCTGCCGGCTCTCTTCGCAGCTCGTGGGTGCCCTGGACGCCAAAGTGGGCGCCGCCGCCGCGACTATGACGGCCGCCCAGGCCGCCGCCGCGCTGAAGATCGGCGCGCCGGACCCGCGGGGCGGCGCGGCGCCCGAGGCCGCCGATTTGGCGCCGCTGCTCACCGATATGGCGGCGCTGCAAGGCGAAGCCTGCCTCCTCGACGCGACGCTGGCGCCCCTGCTGGCGCCTGAGCTGGGCGCTTCGCCGGCCGATCTCGCCGCGGCGCTCGCCGCCGCCGCCGCGAAGATCGCAACCACGTGGGAGGCAGGCGCGCTCGATGGCGAGCGGACTTCGCCGCCCGCGACGCTGGACGATCTCGCCGTCTCCGCCGGTGCGCTCGCGCTAACGCTGCGCGGGCAGGCGCCGCAGGGGCTCGCGCTGACCGCGTCTCCCGGCGCGCCTTGGGCGGACCCGTTCTTGCCGCTGTTTCTCATCTGGGAGGTCAAATACGAGGCTTACCAGAAGGGCGCGGCGCCAGGCGTCCAACGATACGACGCCGGTTTCGTTACCAACCATTTCGTTCTGGATCCCGACGTCATAGATCTCACGCTCGAGGGCGATGCGCCGCCGACGCAGGGGGGCGCCGCGTCGCTGCGCGGCTTCATCCCGCTGTCGTCGCGCGCGGCGGAGCCGCTGCTCGACCAGATCCGCCAATATCTGGACACGACCGCCACGCCCGATCCCCAGCTTCAGGCCGTCGTCGACGATCTGAGGGGCAAGCCGCTGCTGTCGCAGGGACTGAGCGGGCTCAACGCGGCCTTGCTGGCCCGCGCGCAGGGCATGCAACTCGCCGTGTTCAACCCATTCTACTATTCCGAGCCGCCCGCCGTCGCGCTTGGCGCCGGGAACGACACGTTCAATCCGGCCAATGCGCTGACCCATTTCGTCGCCGCCGCCGCGGGCGCGCTCGCCGATCAGACGCCGCTCGACGCGGCGGGCTTCAATCCGCTGCGCGCCGGCACCCTCGAGTTCGTAAAGGCGACGGTCGTCGACGTGTTCGGCCGGCGCCGCACGGTGATCGACGCCAGCGTCGCCGCCGACGCGAACAAGGTCGTGGTGTCGGCGCAATTTCAGCCGCCGCGGGGATCGGCCGCGCCCATCGCGCTGCCGCCCCGGCTGGCGCAGGCGACGCGGCTGCGCTTCGATTGGGTCTCGGGCGTCGACGGCGCGGTCGTGTCGAACAGCGCGCCCTCGACCTCGCCGGTCGCGGCCTGGGTCGTTCTGAATTACCTCGACGACAGTCTGATGCTGTTCGCCCCCTCCGGCGAGCCGCTCGGCGCGCTCGGCGCATTCGGCGGGCAGGCCGCCGTCGCTTGGCAATCGGCGCCCGGACGCCCGGCGCGCGCAATGACGGCCGACCTCGGCGACCCCGACCTCGCGCATCTCCTGAAATTCGCGACCTTCCTGTTTGGCCAGCCGCGCCAGGTGTTTGGCGCGCTCACCACGGCCATCGAGGACGCCCACACCTATATTCTGCCGCAAGGCGACGAGGGGCAATTGCCCTACGCGGTGCTGATGGGCCGCCCGCTCGCGCTCGTGCGCGCGCAACTCCGATTGGAAACGCCGGGCGTGCCGGCGAGCGACGCCGCGCTGGCGGCGGTTCTGGCGGTGGCGAAGGCCAACGCGGGCCGCGCCTACGATCCGGCGCAGCGCGACGACGCGGGGCTCGCGGGAGTACGGTTTCCCGTGCGGCTCGGCGACCGCGACAATCTCGCCGACGGGCTCGTCGGTTATCTGATCGACGGCGCGGGCGACTACAAGACGTTCTACGCGCCCGCCGCGCCCGCTTCGGGCTCGTCGGCCGTCATGGCGCCAGGGCCGGAGACGATCGCGCTGACGCTGCGACCCGCGCTCGAGCCGCCCGCCTCGCCTTACGCCGACGCGGCGGCGCAGACCGCCGCGCTGCGCGACGCCTCGACGCGTCCGCCCGGGCTGGCGGTGACGATGTTGATCGATCCCCGCGCAAGCGTGACGGCGACCACCGGCATCCTGCCGATCACGGCTTTGGACCTGGCGCCGGAAATCCATGCGCGGGCGCTGCGCTCGATCCAGGCGTCTTTCTTCACCCACCCGATCCTGCGCGGGGCGCAAGCGCTCGACCTACCGGCGCCCGTCGAGCCGGGCTTCGTCTGGGCGTGGACGATGGGCGTGAAGGTCGACGGCGTCGCCGAGCCGCGAAACGAGCCGCTGGTCCCCTCCGGCTCGGGCGACCGGGCCGGCTTCGACTTCAGCCCGCAGGAGGCGCAGGACGGTTGGCTGACGCTGGTCCCCGCGCCCTCGAAGAAAGCCCAGCCATGACCATCGCCTTCACCTTCCTCAACGACGCCACCGGCCAACCCGCCGCCTACAGCGACCGGACGGACCTGAACGTCTTTACGCTGACCGTCACGACCGACAGCGTGGCGCCGGTCGCCGTCGCTTCGATCCGCCTCGACTTCCCGCTGCGGATCTTCACGCTGGACGAAATCGCGGCGTTCACGACGCCGACGCCGGGGTGGGGCGCGCCCGCGGTCGCCGGCCCGTTCCTCACGCTGACGCCCACGGCGGCGCTCCAGCTTTCCAAAGACGCGCCCGTGACACTGAAGATCACGGGAGTGTCGAGCGCGAACGGGGCCTCGACGACGGACGTGGTGCAGCTTTTCCTCGGCGCGGAGGCGCCGACCGCCAAACTATTTTTGATGAAATATCCAGCCGCCGCCGGCGATCTGAAAGCGGCGGTCCGCGTCGATTTTCTGCCCGCGACCGTCTACCGGACGCCCGCGGGCTTCGACACGGTCGAGAACGTGTTGACGTTGCGGCTCACCAACCTTCAACCCGACTCGCCGCTGATCAAGAAAGCCTGGGCGTCGACGCCCACGGTCACGTTGTCTTTCGTCTACGGCGACGACATCGGCTCGCTCGCCAAAGCCGACCCGCCGCTGACCGATCCCCATTCCGCCTACAACATCCAGGTCGATGCGAGCGCTGCCTACAAGGACGGCGCGCGCGCCTATGAATGGCGGACGACGCCGCCGCCCGCGAGCGGAGAGACGCTCTCGCCGATATGGACGTTGCAGCCGGTCGCGGAAAATCTCGCCGTGCTCGGCGCGGGCGCGGGCGCCACGGCCGAGTTCCGCCTCTCGGGGCTGTCCACCGCCGCGCCGTCGGGCGCCACGCTCGCCTACCTGCAGTTCACGGATTTTCCCGGCTTCAGCGATTGTTATTTTTCGCCGACGCTCGTCAAACAGGAGCCCCAACCGGGCATCGTGTTCTTCGACGGCGTGCCCAATTACGTCGAGGCGCCGGGCGGCAAGGTGACGCTGGCGTGGCGGACGATCCAGATGGCGCGTGTCGCGTTGCAGCGCAACGGCGCGTTGCTCGACGGGCCGTTCGACGTCGAGAGCGGCGAGTATTCGACGGAAATCGAGCGCAATGCCGATTTCGCCTTGATGGCTTTCACGAGCGTTGGCGACACGGCGCCCGCGCATACGGCGCAGTGGACGGCGCATGTGCCCGACGCCGAGATCGTCGCCTTCACCGCCGACCGAGACACCGTGGGGGACGGGTCGCCGGTCAAGCTGACTTGGTCCGTGCGCAACGCATTGAGCGGTGAGATCGAAGATGGCGGCGGCGCCTACGCCCTCACGCATGCGCAGCTCGATGGCGGCTCGCGGCTCTATCACCCCCGCAAGCCCACCACCTACACGCTCAAAATCCTCGGGCAGGGCGATCCGCCGCCGGTCTCGGCGAGCGTCCTCGTCATCCCGCGAGGATGGGCCAAGCGCGGCATGGGATTCGAGGTCGACGCAGGACAAGGGCCGGTGCTGTTCGGCGCCGCTGGCGGGCTCACGCTGGTGGGCGGGGGATCGGACAATGCGATCTTTCAAACCGCCGACGGCGTGAATTGGAGCCAGACTGGCGTCGCCGATTTTCCCGCGCGCTACGACGCGGCGGGTTGCGTGTTCGCCGACACGCTCTGGATCACCGGGGGGACCAGCGGCGGCCTCGCCGCTCATGACGTCTGGCGCTCCGCCGACGGGCTGACCTGGACGCAGGCCATTGCCGCGGCCCCATGGCCGCGCCGCTCCGCCCATGCGTGCGTCGCCTTCGGCGGCAAGCTCTGGGTGATGGGCGGGCTCGATCTCAATCGGGCGCCGCTCGGCGACGTGTGGTCGTCGAGCGACGGCGTCACCTGGACCGAGGCGGCGGCGTCCGGCGCGCACTGGTCGCCGCGCGCGGGCGCCGCGGTGGCGGCGCATGGCGGCAAGCTGTGGCTTTTTGGCGGGCTTACGGCGGACGGCGGCGTCGCCGGAGACCTTTGGAGCAGCGCGGATGGCGCCACGTGGACGCGGATCATCGAAGGCCCTTTCGGAACGCCGCAGGCGCGCAGCCGCGCGACGCTCGCTTCGCCTGACGGGTCCACGCTCTACCTGTTCGGCGGCCTCGACGCGTCGGGACAGCCGCTCGACGACTTCAACCAACTCGACGGCGACAGCTGGGATCTCGCGGACGGGCCGGGCGGCTGGACGGTCAGCCGCTCGGGCTTCGCCGTTTGGCGGGGCGTCTTCTGGTTCGCTGGCGGCCTCGCCGGCCAAACCGCCTCGGACCAGGTCTGGTCCTGGTACGCGCCGCCCGAGTCCTGACGGGGCGCAACTTCGGACGATTGCAAGCAAGGGAGAGAACATATGGCGAATGCGACGGGTTTTCTACTCAGGACGTCCCTGAGCGACAATGGTTCGCTCCCGCGGAGCGGGACGTGGACCTATTGCCCGGATATCATCCCGGCGGGCATCACGGCGATTTCGAGCAACGACCTCGTCAACTCCTACGGCTCGGCAACGGACAAAATCCTGACGCAGGGACTGACCAATTATCTCTACGTGCGCGCCAAGAACATGAACGCAACGTCCCTCGCGCAGGTCGCCTATCTGTTCCAG
>Ga0302157_10003567_pt1 | contig 17437 bp, 18 predicted proteins | sample I_Bog_N3_3_FD_193502 | JGI IMG/M metagenome (GOLD analysis project Ga0302157, IMG submission 193502) | Peat permafrost microbial communities from Stordalen Mire near Abisko, Sweden - I_Bog_N3_3 | ecosystem: Environmental > Terrestrial > Soil > Wetlands > Peat | place: Sweden: Abisko, Stordalen...
ACGCCCCGGACTCGCTCTTGTGTGTCTTTTAATTAATGTGCGCGCTTGGGAACTATGCTTTAAGCGCCCGGTTATCTCCGCGGGCTGGCAACTCATGGAGAACCCTGATGAAACGAACTCCTTTCGCCGCCGGCGTTGCGACCATACTGCTTGCCGGAGGCGTAACCGCCCATGCGGCCAACATGCCGACGACCAGTTCAAACCCGCCATCGTACGCCGCGCCCGTGATAGCGGACGCTGATGCGATGAAGGCCGCCGATCAACTGCACAACACGAACATTCGGCAACAGTTGCAAACACAGCTCTCCCAGGCTGGCTATACGGCCGTGAAGATCACGCCGACGTCCTTCTTCATCCAAGCCAAGGACAAGAAGGGCAACCCCGTGGCGATGATCATTGGGCCCGATTCGTTTACCGAGGTGACCGACGTGCTCCAGAAACCCTCTGACGTGACGGCCCAACAGACGCCGGGCAAAACGGCGCCGACGGTCACGCAGAAATAACGTGCTCCGGCTACCTGAGATGGATGCTCTGGATTGACTCGGATGGGGGGACGTCTGGCGACGCCACCCCTTCCAAGCCACTTGGCGTGGTAGAACGCCAGAGCGAAATTGCTTCGATCTCCGACGGAAGATCGTTTTGGCGCTCGGCGCCTTGGACCGGCCTCGGGCCGCCGCGGAATGCGGTCATGCGGCCTGCGAAATCGTACGCTATAGTACAAAGCCTGTGACTCAACTTCCCCCCACCCAAACCTCTCGCACCTTCAAATCATCGTCCAAATGCACGAGGCTCGCCAGATAGCCCGGCGCCAGCCGTCCCAGATCCTTGTCGCGGCGCAAGAATTCCGCGGGCGCGCGCGACGCCATGACGAGCGCGTCGGCGAGCGGCAAGCCGAGATTGTGGACGCAATAGCGTACGGCCTCGTCCATGGTGAGCAGCGAACCCGCCAGGGTTCCGTCCTCGAGCCGCAGGCAATTATCCGCCTTGACGATCCAGCGGTCTTGCAGGCGGAAACGATTCGGGCCGCCCGCCGCCGGCGGCATGGCGTCTGATATCAACATGAAACGGTCGCGCCGCTTGGCGGCGAAGGCGATCTGCATCGTAGTTGGATGAACGTGATGCCCGTCGGCGATGATTCCAACGAAGCTTCCGGCATCCGACAGCGCGGCGCCGACCATTCCCGGCTCGCGGCCCGTCAGCGGGCTCATCGCGTTGTGCAGATGGGTGAACGCGCGCGCGCCGCCGTCCAATGCGGCGCAGGCTTGCGTATAAGTCGCTTCCGAATGGCCGAGCGACACGAACACGCCTCGTGCGGAAAGCTCCCTGACGAACTCGACCGGAACCCGGTTCGGGGCCAGCGTCAGCATGACGGCGCCACAGTCGGCGCTAGCGATCAACTCGAGGTCTTCGCGCTGCATCGGCCGGATGTAGCGCGGGTCGTGCGCGCCCTTGCGTTTCATGTCGAGAAACGGGCCTTCGAGGTGTATGCCGAGAATGGCCGGGTTCAACCGGCGCGCCTCGCGCGTCGCCTGGATCGCGCGCGGCGTCAGTTCCGGCGCGTCCGTAACCAGCGTCGGCATCACGCCGACCGAACCATAGGGGCGATGCGCCGCCGCGATCTTCAGCAACGTTTCCGGCGACGGATCTTCGTTGACCAAGGCGCCGCCGCCGCCGTTGACCTGAACATCGATGAATCCCGGCGCGAGCAGCCCTCCGCCGAGGTCGCGCTCCACGCCGCCTCGCGGCCGCTCTTTATGAGCAACGATGGCCTTTATGCGCGCCCCGTCCAAGACGAGCGCCCGATCGTCGAGAAAATGGGCGCCATCGAACAGGCGCGCGCCGGTCAGCACGAGCATCACACGGTCTCCGTGACTTTGCGCAAATGGCGGGGGCTGTCGGGGTCGCGGCCCAATCGACGGGCGACCGCCTCAACCAGACGGTAGAAGCGGTGGATCATCGGGATCGGCGCGAGCCACGGCGAAGCCCAGGCGTGAGCCGACAAAGTGACGTCATCGTCGACGCCGCCGGACTCGATCCGCAGCACCTTCGCGCCCGCGTCGCTCAATCGATCGAGCGTCGCGATCATGCCCTCCCGCGCCGCATCCTGGGGCATAAAGGCGAGCACCGGAAAGCCCTCGCCGACCAGTTCCGCCGGTCCATGCAGCACTTCCGCGGAGGAGAAAGCCTCGGCGTGAATCGCGCAGGTTTCCTTCAACTTCAGCGCCGCCTCCATCGCCAGCGCATAGGTCGCGCCACGGCCGAGCACGAACAACGATTTGGCGCCGGCCAGCGTTTCAATCATCGCCGCCGGCGGCGCGGCGTCGTTGGCGCGCAGAGCTTCAGGCAGCGCAGCCAGGGTGTTCGCGAGTTCCGCGTCCTGCCGCCACGCCGCCACGAGACTGGCGCCCGCGACCAGTCCGGCAATCATCGATTTGGTCGCAGCGACCGATCGCTCCGGCCCGGCGCGCAACGGCGCCATCAGCTCGGCCTGTTGGGCGAGCGGCGAGGCAATCTCGTTGACGAAGGCCAGCGTGAGCGCGCCGCCGCGCTTGGCCGCCTGCTGCATTTCAACGATGTCTGGGCTCTGACCGGACTGCGAGATCGAAATCGAAAGCGCGCCGCCGAGTTTCATCGGTGCGTGATAGAGCGAGGCGATCGACGGGCCGAGCGAGGCGCAGGGAACGCCGAGCCCGACCTCGATCAAATATTTGAGATAGAGCGCGCAATGGTCCGAACTGCCGCGCGCGATCGTCGCGACGAAAGGCGGATTCAATGTCCGCAACCGCGCGCCGATCGTCGAGACGGCGTCGCCGTTTTCGGCGAGTTGACGAGCCAGCGCTTCGCCCGTTTCCTCGATTTCGGTGAGCATCCATGTCTTGGCGGCGTTCATCGGCGCGTCTTTCGCGGCGCGGGCGACAGCGCCAGTTCGGAAACGAAATCGTAGGTGTCGGCGCGATACCATGAGCGAGTGAATTCGACGCAGGCGCCGTCGGGCAGATAGGCGATGCGCTGAATATACAGCGCCGGGCTCCGCGGCTCGACGCCCAGCGTCGCGGCGTCCGCTTCGTTGAGCAGGATCGCGCGTAATCTCTGCAAGCCGCGCATCGGCCGGTGACCCTTGGCGGAGAGCGCGTCGTAGAGCGAGCCGTCGAACCGGTCCCAATCCGGCAGGAAGCGCAGCGGCACGACGGCGTTTTCGATCGCCATCGGCGTGCCGCTGGCGAGACGCAATCGGCGCAAGCGGAACACGCGTTCGTTGGGGCCGGCGCCGAGCATCATCGCTTCCTCGGGCGTCGGCAGGAACACGCCCTTCTCCAGCAGCCGCGAAGTGGCGACGAAGCCGCGCAGTTCCATGTCCTCGGTGAAGCTCGTCAGCCTCGACGAGGGTTGATCGACGCGCGGCGTCGAACGGTGAATGAACGTGCCGGCGCCATGGCGATGAAACAACACGCCCTCGGCGATCAACTCGACGATCGCCTTGCGAAGCGTGGTGCGCGAGACCTCGTAGGTCTCGCAGAGCGCGCGTTCGCCCGGCAGAACCTCGGATTCCGCGAAGCGCCCGCTCTCTATGTCGTGCCGCAGAGTTTTGGCGATCGATTTGTAGAGACGTCCGGCGCGTCCGCTATCGGCGGCGATGCTCACGGCGTGGCTCCGTCGCTCGTCACCGGGCCGCCCATCATCAGGATCGCGCCCGCCAGCGCGTCATATTTCGGCCGCTGTAACAGCGCCGAGATCCCCTCCGGCAAGAACTCGCGCAACGGCTCCGCGACGCCGCCGACATAGGCGACGCTCGGCGCGCCCAGCTCGAGCACCCGGCGCGCCAGGCGGGCGATCGCTTGCGCGGCCCGCTCGGCGATTTCGCGCGCCTGGGGCTCGCCGCCGCGCGCGGCGTCCAAGACCTGCGGGGCGAAGGCGCCGTAGTCGCCGGGCTTGGCGGCGAGCGCCCAATGCGTCATCGCGTGCGGATCGAAGTCGAAGCGCTCCAGCAAGGCGTGTGAGAGGCCGGTCATTTCCTCCAGGCCGTCATAGGCGCGCATCGCGGCGCGCAGGGCGTCCGCGCCCATGCGGGCGCCGGAGCCGTCGTCGCCGAGCCAGAAACCGCGACCGCCGATGATCATCGAACGCCCCGCCATGCGCGCTATGCCGGCCGTGCCGGTGCCGGCGATCACAAGTCCGCCGTCGCTGGCGCCATTGGCGCCCACGCAGGCCGTCACCGCGTCGTTGACGGCTTCCACACGCGCCCAGCCGGCGAGCGCCGCTCCGACCCGGGCGGCGTCTTCGGCGCGCGAAAGCCCCGCCAGGCCGAGGCCGAAAGCGGTTTCGTTTTTGGACTCTAAAGGTAGACCAGCGGTTCTTAATACGAGCGCGGCAAGTTGGTTAATTCCGGCCAGGCTCTGGTCGAAATCGACATAGATATTCGCCGCGGGACCGATTTGCTCGGCGAGCCGGCGGCCTTGAAAATCGAGCAAACGCGCGCGACAGCGGGTCGCGCCGCCGTCCAAACCGATGAAATACCGCGCTTCTCCCACTCGTCGACTCGCTGAACAAAATTGGTTACCGAATGCCTAGACAAGAGGTATGCCTTAGGCTATGACCAAATTCAAGAGATTTCCAAAGTGGTATCTCTTTTAGAACACCGAAAGCGGCGTGGGCATGCGGAAACGGGCGTCGGCGGACAGGGGGAGCCAGCGATGACGAGCGCCGAAGCTTCGCCTTTGCCGGTTGCGATCGTGGCGGGGTTTCGCCGCGCCGTGGAGGTCGTCGCCGAAGCCGCCGCGGACATCGAGCGCGCCTCGCGTCGCGCCGCCGAACTCTGGGAGGCGGGCGGACGGCTGGTTTATGTCGGGGCCGGCGCCTCGGGGCTGATCGCGGCGCAGGACGCCTCGGAGCTGCCGGGCACATTCGGACTGGACAAATCGCGCATCGCCATGCTGCTTGCCGGGGGCATCGAACGCCCGTTCGACATCGACGCCGCTGCGGAAGACGATCGGGAAGCGGGATGCGCGGCGATCATGGCCCTCGGCGATCTCTCGCGCTCGGTCGTGCTCGCCGTCTCCGCCAGCGGAACGACGCCTTACACATTGGGCGCCGCGGGCGCCGCGCGGGACGCGGGCGCTTATGTCGTCGCATTGGCCTGCCGGCGGCAGTCTCCTCTGCTCGAACTCGGCAGCGCCTCGCTGCTGCTGGAGACGGGCGCCGAGGCGCTCGACGGGTCCACGCGCCTCGCGGCGGGTACGGCGCAGCGATGCGCGATGGGCCTGTTCTCGACGCTTTTTGGCGAAGCGCTCGGCCACATTCATGCCGGTCATATGGTCAATCTCAAGGTCGAAAACGAGAAACTGCGGCAGCGCGCGGTCGGCATCGTTTCCGATATCGCCGAAGTCGAGGAGGAGGGCGCGCGTAACGCGCTGAGGCTTGCCGGGGGCGACGTGAAGATCGCGATTCTGGTGGCTCGCGGCGCCGAGGGGCCGGGCGCGGCGGCGCAGTTGCTTTCCCAATCGCGGGGTCGAATTCCGCTGGCGCTGGCCTCGCTGGGTCGCGCGGGCGTTGCATCGGGTTTCATGGGCTTAGGGCCCCAAATAGGGAGAGCAAGATGAAGACGAGTTCCAAGGCCCGGATGCGCACGGGGGCGGCGCTTGCAGGTCTGGTCGCGGGAATGGTCGCGGCTCAGGCGGGCACATTGAAGATCGAGAGCTGGCGCAACGACGACGCCGATATCTGGAACAGCAAGATCATCCCGGCCTTCAACAAAGTCTATCCTGACATCAAGGTCGAGTTCTCGCCGAGCGCGCCGGCCGACTACAACGCCGCGCTCAACGCCCGCCTCGATGGCGGCACCGCCGGCGATCTCATCACCTGCCGTCCGTTCGACGCCTCGCTCGCCCTCTACGACAAACATCAGCTCGACGGGCTCAACGACCTCAAGGGCATGGATGGCTTCTCGACGGTCGCCAAGTCGGCCTGGACGACCGACGACGGCAAGACGACGTTCTGCGTGCCGATGGCTTCGGTCATTCACGGCTTCATCTACAACAAGGACGCCTTCAAGAAGATCGGCGCCAGCGAGCCAAAGACAATGGCCGAGTTCCATGCCATTCTCGACAAGCTGAAGAAGGACGGGACTTATACGCCGATCGACATGGGCACCGCCGACCAGTGGGAAGCGGCGACGATGGGCTTCCAGAACATCGGCCCGAACTACTGGAAAGGCGAGACCGGTCGCGCCAATCTGATCTCCGGCAAGGAGAAGTTCACCGATCCGCAATATACCGCCGTGTTCAAGGAACTCGCCTCCTGGGCGCCTTACATGGGCTCGGGCTTCGAGGCGCAGAAATATCCCGATAGCCAGAACCTGTTCACGCTCGGCAAGGCGGCGATCTATCCCGCCGGCTCCTGGGATATCACGACGTTCCGCGGCCAGGCGACTTTCCCGATCGGCGCGTTCAAGGCGCCGACCGTCGCCGGCGGCGACTGCTACATCTCCGACCACACCGACATCGGCATGGGCCTGAACTCCGCCTCGAAGAACAAGGACGACGCCAAGAAGTTCCTGTCGTGGTTGGCGACGCCGGAATTCGCCGACCTCTACGCCAACGCGCTGCCGGGCTTCTTCCCACTCTCCAACGCGCACGTGACGATCAAGGACGATCTGGCGGCGGAAATGGTTGGTTGGCGCAAGGAGTGCAAGTCGACGATCCGCAACTCCTATCAGATCGTCAATCGCGGCACGCCCAACCTGGAAAACGAATTGTGGAACGTCTCCGCGCAGGTGATCAACGGCGCGCTGACGCCGGACGCCGCCGGCAAGCAACTGCAGGACGGGCTCGACAAGTGGTATCATCCGGCGAAGTGATGCTTCGCTGATCTTTGGGGAGGGGCGCGAGTCCCTCCCTTTTCCCCCTTTACGCCGGGCCTCTAAAAGTTTGTCGATCCATGGCCGAACCTGTCTCGCAACTCGTCGCGTCGATGCCGCGCGCGCGTATGCTCGCGCTGATGACTTTGTTCCTCGGCCCCGCTGTCGCGATCTATACGCTGTTCTCGATCTATCCCTTGATCGCGACAATGACGCTTTCGACCTACACGAGCGACCCGTCCGGCGTCTTCACTTTCGTCGGCCTGGCCAATTTCGTCACGCTGCTCGGGGACGCGGTCTGGTCGAGGCCGTTCTGGAACGCGGCGTACAACAATCTGATTTTCTTTTGCGTCCACATGCTGGTGCAAAACCCGATAGGCATCGCCCTGGCGGGTCTGTTGAGTCTGCCCGGGCTGAAGCTGAAGGGCTTTTATCGCACCGTGATTTTCCTGCCGACCATGCTGTCGGTGGTGATCGTCGGTTTCTCCTGGAACCTGATTCTTTCGCCACTATGGGGCGTAGCGGAAGGCGCGCTGAAGTCGGTGGGATTGGGCGCATGGTTCGCGCCCTGGATGGGGCTTCCCCATACCGCGCTGCTGACGCTGGCGCTGATCTCCGTCTGGCAGTTCGTCGGCATTCCGATGATGCTGATCTACGCCGCGCTGCTCAACATTCCCGATGAACTCACCGACGCCGCGCGCGTAGACGGGCTCGGGCAGTTGCGCATCTTCTTCCACATCAAACTGCCGCTGGTCCTGCCGACGATCGGCATGGTTTCGATCCTGACCTTCGTCGGCAACTTCAATGCCTTCGACCTGATCTATTCGGTGAAGGGCGCGCTCGCCGGGCCGAATTTCGCTTCCGACATTCTCGGCACGTTCTTCTATCGCACGTTTTTCGGCTTCCAGTTGCAGGTCGGCAATCCGACGATGGGCGCGGCGGTGGCGACGGTGATGTTCCTGATCATTCTCGTCGGCGTCTGCCTTTATCTGTTCGTCGTTCAGCGCCGCCTGCGGCGTTATTCCTTCTGAGGCTCGGCGATGTTCGAACGACAATTGAAGAGCGCCGGCGTGCATCTGCTGCTGATCGCCTATAGCTGTCTCGCCGTCGGGCCTATCCTGCTGGTGGTGATGAATTCGTTCAAGAAGCGCGCGGCGATCTTCGGTTCGCCGCTTTCGTTTCCCGATTTCACGACGTTTTCGTTGATCGGCTACAACAAGGTGTTCAGCGCCTCGCACGTGGTTCTGTACTTCTGGAACTCGTTGGTCGTCACGTTGGTCAGCATGTCGCTCGTGCTGCTGTTGGGCGCGATGGCGGCCTGGGCGCTGACGGAATATCGCTTCCGTTGGACGACGGCGCTGTCGCTGTATCTGGCGATCGGCATCATGGTGCCCATTCGTCTCGGTTCGGTCGCGATCCTGACGATGATGCGCAAGGCGGGTCTCAACGATACGCTGACCGCGCTGATCCTGGTCTATGTCGCGCAGGGATTGCCGATGTCGATCTTCATCCTCAGCGAGTTCGTGCAGCAGATCCCCAGGGACCTCCGGGACGCCGCGCGTTGCGACGGCGTGCCGGAGACGCGCATTTTCTTCGAGGTGATCGCGCCGTTGCTGCGGCCGGCGATCGCCACCGTCGCCGTGTTCACCATCGTGCCGATCTGGAATGACCTCTGGTTTCCGCTGATCCTGACCTCCAGCGACTCGACGCATACGATCACATTGGGCGTGCAGCAGTTCCTGGGACAATACATCACGGATTGGAACTCGGTGCTGGCGGCGCTGTCGATGGCGATCCTGCCGATCGTCGCGATCTACATCGTGTTCTCCCGCCAACTGATCGCCGGCCTCACCGCCGGAGCGGTCAAATAGGGAAGTCGCTCCATGGCGAATTTGCGTATCGACAATCTGAACAAGAGCTATGGAACGGCGCGGGTGCTCGCCGACATCGGGCTGCAAATCCCCGACGGCGAATTTGTCGTGCTCGTCGGCCCGTCCGGCTGCGGCAAGTCGACGTTGTTGCGCATGATCGCGGGTCTCGACGCCGTGACCTCGGGCGACATCTATATCGGCGACCGGTTGGTGAACACGCTGGCGCCGGCCGAACGCAAGATCGCCATGGTGTTCCAATCCTACGCGCTCTATCCGCATATGGACGTCCGCAAGAATATGACGTTCGGCCTCAAGTTCACCGGCGTTCCGCCCGCCGAGCGCCAGCGACGCGTGACCGAGGCGGCGCGGATGCTGCAACTGGAGAAGTTGCTCGATCGCTATCCCCGCGATCTCTCCGGCGGCCAGCGGCAGCGCGTCGCCATCGGCCGCGCGATCGTGCGCGAGCCCGACGTGTTCCTGTTTGATGAACCTTTGTCCAACCTCGACGCCGCGCTGCGCGTATCGACGCGTGTAGAAATCGCGCGGCTGCATCAGATGCTGAAGGCGACCATCGTCTATGTCACGCACGATCAGGTCGAGGCGATGACCCTCGCCGACCGCATCGTCGTCATGAACCAGGGCGTCATCGAGCAGGTCGGCAAGCCGCTCGACCTCTATTATGAACCCGCCAATCTGTTCGTCGCCGGCTTCATCGGCTCGCCGGCGATGAATTTTTTCGCCGCCCGCGTGGAAAGCATCGGGGCGGGCGGGGCGCGCGTCGTCGGCCCGACGATGCAACCGATGACCTTGCCTGCGGCGGGGCTGGCGGCCGGCGCGGAACTCACCATTGGCGTGCGGCCCGAACATCTGGCCATCGGCGACCGCGGCGACTTTCTCACCTCCGGAACCGTCGAGTTGGTCGAGCGGCTCGGCGAAGCCTCGTTCGCCCATGTGGCCCGCGCCGACAAAAAGCGCCTCGTCGTCGAAATCCGGGGCCGGGAGACGCCGAAGATCGGAGATGTCGTGACCTTCGCCGCCGGAATGCGCGACGTGCATGTGTTCGACAAGGGCGGGCGACGGGTGGAGACGGTCACCGCGTGAACCCGACTCGCGTCGGCGACGCGGCCAAGCGATTTGAAGATGGGGTCACCGAAATCGCTGGTTGCCGTCCGGAGAGTTCGCCGCTGGCTCAACCTCGCGCCATGCCCTGCGATGCCGCCCGCTCGACCGAGACCCGATTGCCATGTTCGCGGCTGAACATGAACGATCGAGCGCGGGTTCAATCACCAAGGCGGCGCGAGAAAATAATTGAATCGGCGCGCGCCGTCATGGCCGGACCTGTCCCGGCCATCCACGTCGTTCAGCCCAAGAAGACGGGAAGGTTTGTCACGATCTCGCGATAGCACTCGATCCGACTCTGATAATCTTCTATAGTATTGATGATCCGCGACGTGGATGGCCGGGACAAGCCCGGCCATGACGGAAATGGAGCGGTTATTTTCGTTCGTCTCCTACCCGGATCTCTGGCCTTGGGTGACCTCCGCGCGAGGCGCTCGGCCTCAGGCGGCACGTCGCAACGGGCCGACCGGGCCCGCCGTCTTGCGTCTGGCTCAGGCCGCGACGCGCTTCGGCTTCAACCAGCCGCGATTGGCGATCACTTCGGCGATCTGGATCGCGTTGAGCGCGGCGCCCTTGCGCAGATTGTCGGAGACCACCCAGAGGTTGAGGCCGTATTCGACGGTCGGATCTTCGCGGATGCGCGAGATGTAGGTCGCGTCCTCGCCCGTGGCTTCGTGCGGGGTGATGTAGCCGCCGTCCTCGCGGCGATCGATCACCAGGCAACCCGGCGCTTCGCGCAAGATCTCGCGCGCCTCGTCGGCGGTGATCGGATGCTCGAATTCGACGTTGACGGCCTCGGAATGGCCGATGAACACGGGCACGCGCACGCAGGTCGCCGTCAGCAGGATCTTCGGGTCGAGGATCTTCTTGGTCTCGGCGACCATCTTCCACTCTTCCTTGGTCGAGCCGTCGTCCATGAACACGTCGATGTGCGGGATGACGTTGAAGGCGATGCGTTTGGTGAACTTCTTTGCATCGATCGCGTCGGAGACGAACACCGCGCGGGTCTGCGAGAACAATTCGTCCATCGCGTCCTTGCCGGCGCCCGAGACCGATTGATAGGTGGAAACGACGACGCGCCTGATCTTCGCCTTGTCGTGCAACGGCTTCAACGCCACGACGAGCTGCGCGGTGGAGCAATTCGGGTTGGCGATGATGTACTTCTTGCTGAAACCCTTCGCCGCCTCGGCGTTGACCTCGGGCACGACCAGCGGAACGTCGGGGTCCATGCGCCATGCCGACGAATTGTCGATGACGAGGCAGCCCTGCGCGCCGATCTTGGGCGCCCATTCCTTCGCCACCGAGCCGCCTGCCGACATCAGGCAGATATCGGTGTCGGAGAAATTGTAATGTTCGAGCGCCTTGCACTTCAGCGTCCTGTCGCCGAACGAAACTTCGCGGCCGATCGAACTCGATGAAGCCAATGCGACGACTTCGGAAACCGGAAAGCCACGCTCGGCGAGAATGGCGAGCATTTCACGCCCGACATTGCCAGTGGCGCCGAGCACCGCGACCTTGAACCCTGCCATTTTGGAAATCCCCAGTTTGCGGTTTTCCCCCGCGCCCTGAACCGGGCGCCCCCTCGGCGCTCCGCCGGGGGAAGAACCGGAGCCGAGGCGCGACTAAGCCGTCTCGCCGCTTTTCGTAGCGGCAAGAGCTTTTTTCGTGTGTTTCGTTTTTACAAACACCGGACGAAAGGCTCCGCGCCCCTGAACGCTGTCGAGCGCTGGGCGAGGTCTGGAAAACACAACGGAGCGCCAAAGTCAATAAAAACACGCAAGCCTCGCGCGAGCCAGAGGCTGCAAGTTGGGCGCAGCAGAGACGGCGCCTCGGCCGGCTCGACGGAGATAGCTTTGACCCCCATGGCGGCTTTAAAGGTCCGCGAGGCCGCCCCGGCGATCGCGGCGGTGGCCTCGGCGGCCGACGACGACGAAATTCCGCGCATCGTCGCCTGCATCGACGGCCCCCAGGCCATCGCGCGCATAAACATCTGGCGCGGCGGCGACCCGCAATTCGAACTCTGGCTGCGCGGCGGCGCGACGCCAAGCGCGGCGTTGCGGCGGTTGGCGCTGGCGCATTGGTCGGCCGGCAATCCGCGCCTCGCCAGCGTCATGCTGGCGACTTCGGTCGCCATCGAACCCGACCGCGGGGAAACCTGGCTCGAGCTCGGCTTCACCCTGCAAGCGATCGGCGAGGTTTCCCAGGCGCGACTCGCGCTGCAACGCTCGCTGACGCTCGATCCCCGGCCGGCGCGCGGTTGGCTGGCGCTGGCGCTCGCCGCCAACCAGTGCCGCGATCCGGACCGGGCGGAGACCGCGTTCCGCGCCGCGCTCGATCGCGATTCGTCGCTCTCGGAGGCCGCGTTCGGGCTCGGACTCATCGCCTTCGACCAACGCCGCTACGCCGACGCCGCTGACGGATTCCGCCGCGCGCTGTCGCTCGGTGCCAAGCTGCCGCTGGCTCGCGTCGGCCTCGGCCAGTCCCTATTCTTCCTCGGCGATTTTGCCGCCGCGGCCCGCGAACTCAAACTGGCCCTGGACGAAGGCGTCGCCGACCCGGACTTGGTGAAACGTTGCGCGCTCGCGCACTACCTCGATGCCGTTCGCGCGGAGGATTTCGCCGTCGCGGAACGCCTCTACGCCGAAATCGCCGGGCCCTATGCGGACCCGCCGGCGACGGTCGCCATGGCGGCGTTCCAGATCCTCAGCGGCTACGGACAGCGCGCGGCGGCGTTGGCGCTCGCCCGCGCCCGCCTCGACAACAGCGGGGGCGACCCGGTTCAGCGTTACCTGATCGACGCCGTCGCCGGCGTGAAACGCGACCGCGCGCCCGAGGATTATCTGATCGCCCATTTCGACGCCTTCGCCGATAAATTCGATTCCCAACTCGTGGCGGTGCTCGGCTATCGCGGCCCGCAACGGTTGCTCGAACTGATCGGCCCCGCCGCCGAGCGCTGCGCGCGCGCGCTCGATCTCGGTTGCGGCACGGGGCTCGCCGGGCCTTTGCTCAGAGAGGGGCGGGGGCGGCTAATCGGCGTCGACCTATCGCCCGGGATGCTCGCCAAGGCGGCGCTGCGCGGCGTCTACGACGAGCTCGTCGAAGCCGAAATGATCGGCTATCTGAAGCGGACGACCGAGCGCTTCGATCTGGTGTTCGCGGCCGACGCGCTCGTCTATCTGGGCGATCTCGCCCCGTTCTTCGCCGCCGCCGCCCGGGCGACGACCGCCGGCGCCCTCATCGCCTTCAATCTGGAGACGACCGAGGAGGGGCCCTACAAACTGCTGCCCTCGGGGCGCTTCGCTCACGACCTGAAGACGTTGACTGAAGTCGCAGGCCCGTGGTTTCGCCTCAGGACGATGCGGCAGGAAATTCTGCGCAGCGAGGCGAGCGACAAGGTGCAAGGCGCGTTCGTCGTCATGGAGCGGCGCGGCGCGCACGCGCGAACGGTCACGAGGCGTGACCCCGGGCCCTCCACTCTGGCCGCGTAATCGCCATCAACACGAGGTCGCGCCGCTTCCCCTCCGGCGTAAGATAGGCCTCGCGCAAAATGCCGTCGTGGGTCAGGCCCAGCTTCTGGTAAGCCCGTCGGGCGCGCGCATTCTCGACGAAGCAGTCGAGATGGAAGCGATGGGCGCTGGTTTCGGCGAAGGCCCAGCCGATGACGGCGGCGAGAAACCGCGTCCCCCGGCCGAGACCCGGCGCGTCGACGGCGACCCGCTGCAGATAAAGATTGCCGTGGGCGTTGTCGAGATCGCGCAGCAAAGCGAAGGCGAACGGCGTCGCCGCATCGAGGAAGCCCAGCAGATAGGCGTGGCGCGGCGAGGCCAAGAGGACCTCATGTTCGGCGCGCGGCGAACGGCCGACCACGGCCTCATAGCCGGGCAGCCGTTCGAGCGCCATCACCGCGTCCAGATCGGCTTTTTCCGCGCGGCGAAGCGTCACCGCGTCGTTGGCTGGGAAGGGTGAGAAATGCGAATTCGCCATTGCGCGGCCCGAAACGATTGTCTATACGACGCCCACTCGCGACACGACCGGCGGCGGTCGGGCGCAGGTGGGGCGATTAGCTCAGCGGTAGAGCACACCCTTGACATGGGTGGGGCCACAGGTTCGATCCCTGTATCGCCCACCATTTAAGGCCGACCCCGCGAAAAAGCCCATGCCAAAAATACACCTGCCAGCGCCAGCGCCGTGCCGAACCACGTGAACGCATAGGACAGGTGGTTGTTGGGGAAACTCAGCACCGTCTCGCCGCCTTCCGGCAGCGCCATGGGGTCCGGCCCGGCATCCGCGTCGACCGAGAACGGCGCATGCGGGCCCAGGGACATCGCCTGCGCCAGCGCCTCGACGTCCCGCGTAAACCATTCGCCTTTGGCCGGGTTGTCGGCAGGGGTGAACCAGGTGCGGTCTTCGGGGGAGCGCATCAGGCCGGCGACGTCCGTCTCGCCCTGGGGTCCGGTCGCCGCGTCGGCCTTGCGGTCGTAGGGAACGAAGCCGCGATTGACGATCACACTCTCGCCGCCGGCGATCGTCAGCGGCGTCATCACCAGATATCCCGGCCCGCCGAAACGGCCACGCGGGTTGCCGAGCGAACGAAAGACCAGGGCCTGATGGGAATAGTCGTAGACGCCGCGCAGGCGCACGTGGCGATATTCGTAATCCGCCGGCCTCAGCGCGGCCCAGGTCGAGGGCCCGGGCGCCTTCACCGGCGCCATGTGCACGCGCGCGCCCACCTCGGCGATCAGGCCTTCCTTCCAGGCCAGGCGCTTCAATTGCCAGAAGCCGAGACCAGACAGCAGGGCGACGCCGATCGCGGTGGCGACGGCGGCGGCGATCAGCGAACGCTTGCGGGTCACGTGTCCAAACGTCCCGGCGCCGCCTTGTTGCTGTATTGCAAGGCGATCAGCACCGATTTCAGAGGGCGCAGCATGCCCAGACAGACGAAAATCGTCAGCGGCAGGAAGAACACCGCATAGACCCAGAGCGGCGGCTCATAGGCCATGTCGATCGCCAGCGCCGCGCCGAGGACGAGGAAGCCGGCAATCAGGGTGACGAACACTGCCGGCCCATCGCCGGCGTCGGCGAAGTCGTAGTCGAGGCCGCACACCTCGCATTTCGGCGCGACGGTGAGGAAACCCGAATAGAGCCGGCCGTCGCCGCAGCGCGGGCAGCGGCAAGCCAGCCCGACGCTGATGGGGGAAATCGGAGGATATCGTCGCTCTTGGCCAGCCATGACTTGACTCTGTTCAAACAGAAGACGAGCGGAACATCGCCCGCGAGCGGGAGAGCGGCGCCGCGCGGCAGCGTCGACTTAACGGCTCATCCCGAAAACATGACAAACGCAGCGCGTGGGCGCGCGACGTTCCTACCCCCAAGAAAAAGGCCCGCGCATGGCGCGGGCCTGAAAATTCTTAAAACGCGTAACCGGGATTCATTTCCCCAGGCCCTCGATATGCGCGCCCCACGAACCCCAGACATAGATGCAGGAGAACAGGAACAGCCAGACCACGTCGACGAAATGCCAGTACCACGCGGCGAACTCGAAGCCGAGATGCTGCTGCGCGGTGAACTGGCCCGCCTGGGCGCGGATCAGGCAAACGATCAGGAAGATCGTGCCGATGATCACGTGGGCGCCGTGAAAACCCGTCGCCATGAAGAACGTCGCGCCATAGATCGAGTTGGAAAACGCGAACGGGGCGTGCGCGTATTCCCAGGCCTGCACGGAAGTGAAGATCGCGCCGAGGACGATCGTCAGCGCCAGGCCGATCTTGAGGCCGCGGCGATCGTCGTGCAGCAAGGCGTGATGCGCCCAGGTCACCGTCGTGCCCGAGGTGAGCAGGATCAGCGTGTTCAGCAGCGGCAGGTTCAGCGGATCGAGAACCTCCGTGCCCTTGGGCGGCCAGAGGCCACCGGTGAAGGCGACGCGAAGCGGCTGGATCGTTTCGTTGCTGAACAGCGAGGCGTCGAAGAACGCCCAGAACCAGGCGACGAAGAACATCACTTCCGAGGCGATGAACAGGATCATGCCATAGCGATGGCTGATCTGGACGACGCGGGTGTGATCGCCGTGCTCGGCTTCGTGGATGACGTCATACCACCAGGCGGCCATCGTATAGAGGATGCCCGCGAAGCCGATGCCGAGCACCATGCCGCCCATCTTGAGCCCGCCGAACGACAGGCTCTTCATCCACATGATCAAGCCGACCGCCGTCAGGAACGCGAAGATCGCGCCGACGAGCGGCCACGGGCTCGGGTTGACGAGATGGTAGTCGTGGTTCGGCTTGGCGTGCGCTTCGGCCATTGTAATTCCTCTCCCCTGTCCGCGCGGCCCGAGGCCGCCGGCTTGCCAGACCCAATGTCCCCGCCGCGACGCGCCGGGAAAGTTCGTACTACAACCTCGAAGCCCCCGTCGGCTGCAACGCCACAGGCTTGATCGTCTCCGAAGGCGCCGCGAAAAGCGTGTAGGATAGCGTGATCGCCTGCACGGCGTTCATGTCCTCGTCCTTCTCCAGCGCGGGGTCGAGAAAGAACACCACCGGCAGTTCCGCCGTTTCATGCGGCCCCAGATGCTGCTCGCTGAAGCAGAAGCACGAGATCTTGTCGAACCACGCGCCCGTCTGTTCGGGCGTGACGTTGTAGACGGCCGTCGAGGCGATTTCGCGATCACTGCGATTGTGAACCTTGAAGAACACCGTCGCCGTGACGCCGGTGCGCAGTTCGATCGACGTCGTCTCCGGCTCGAAAGTCCAGTCGAGGCCCGGAGCGACATTGGCGTCGAAGCGTACGGTTAGCGTGCGCGCGCCCTTGGTCGCGGGGCCCTGCTTGGCCACTTGAGTCGTGCCGTTGAACCCGGTCGCGCGGCAAAACGCATAGTACAGCGGCACGGACGCGTAGGCCGCGCCGACCATCGCGATGGCGAGGCCGCCAGCGAACAAGCCGACTCTGAGATTGCGCTTTTCCGCCGCCGTCGACATCGCGTCCCTCACCCTTCCGGACGCAGAATGCCAGGACCAACCTTGACGATCGTGATGACGTAGAAAAGCACGACGAGAAACGTCACGCAAAGCCCGATGGCGATGTTGCGCATCCGCCGGTTCTTGATCTGCCGCTCGGTGAGCCGAAGGCCCTGGCGCGGGGGGAGATGGGTCATGTCCGCTTCCCTCACAGGCCCCAACGCGCGAACAGACCGAAGCCCCGCTCGAACACGATGATGCCGAACAGCGCGAACAGATACAGAATGGTGAAGCCGAACAGCCGCATCGCGGTCTTGTTGGCCTCGACGCCCTCGCGCACCCTGTATACCTTCCAGGCGAGGCCGAGCAGAGGCAGCGCCAGCGCGACCGAAGCCGCGCCATAGATCGCCCCCGCCGCGCCCATCAACCACGGCAGCGCGCCGAGCGGGGCGAGAATCAGCGTGTAAACGAGGATTTCCAGGCGCGTGTGGTCCGGTCCCTTGACGTTGGGCATCATTGGCACGCCCGCGCGCTCATAATCGCGGCACTTGACCAGCGCCAGCGCCCAGAAATGCGGCGGCGTCCAGACGAAGATGATCGCGAACAGCACGAAGGCGTCGAGGGTCACGTGGCCCGAAGCCGCC
>Ga0302157_10003570_pt1 | contig 17422 bp, 16 predicted proteins | sample I_Bog_N3_3_FD_193502 | JGI IMG/M metagenome (GOLD analysis project Ga0302157, IMG submission 193502) | Peat permafrost microbial communities from Stordalen Mire near Abisko, Sweden - I_Bog_N3_3 | ecosystem: Environmental > Terrestrial > Soil > Wetlands > Peat | place: Sweden: Abisko, Stordalen...
AACCGCCAGGGCGGCCACCAGCATCACGCCCCAGCCCCCGAGAGGAAGGCGCAGGTGAGTTGTCCGCATGCTGGCTCGCATCTCCCAACCGGCTGCGTGGGGCGATCACCGCCGGTCGGGGCCCGCGCTCCCCGGCTCGGAGGGCAACAGTTAGCTTAGCCTAGGCTAATCGACCGGGGCCGCTCAGATCGTCCGCGCCGCTCCACGGTTCCATTCGACCCCGCGCGCGAATCAGGCGAACTCGGCCAGGGAGGGGTCGACGTCGAAGCCGTCGGTGTCGGGCCCATGCACGGCCAAGCGGTGCCAGCCGGCGGCGCCGATCATGGCGGCGTTGTCGGTGCAGAGGCGGAGCGGCGGGACCGTGACGTGGAGCCCGGCGAAGCGGCGAGCCACCCGCCCAGCCAGCGCCCCGTTGGCGGCGACCCCGCCCACCACCGCGACGGAGGTCGCCCCGGTCTCTTCCACCGCCGCCTCCAGGCCGTCCACCAGCTGGGTGACGGCGGCCTCCTGGAAGGCGGCCGCCAGCGAGTCGCGGACCTCGGCACGGCGGGGGATGCCGTGCTCGTCCACCTCATCCACGGGCAGGTCGCGGATGGCATAGCGCACCGCCGTCTTCAGCCCGCTGAAGGAGAAGGCGCCCTCCAGCCGGGTGCGCGGAAGACGAAAGGCGCGGGGGTCCCCGGTGAGAGCGGCCCGTTCCACCACCGGCCCACCCGGATAGGGAAGCCCGAGCATCCGGGCGACCTTGTCGAAGGCCTCGCCGACGGCGTCGTCTCGGGTGCTCGCCAGGCGGCGGGCCTCGCCGTGCCGGGAAAGCTCGATGGTGTCGGTGTGGCCGCCGCTCACCACCAGCGCGACGAAGGGCGGCTCCAGCTCCGCGTCCGCCAGCCAGGCCGAATAGACGTGGCCGGCCAGGTGGGAGACCCCGGTGATGGGGAGGCCGCGGGCCCGGGCCGCGGCCTGCGCATAGGCGGCACCGACGACCAGGCAGCCGGCCAGGCCCGGGCCGCGGGTGACGGCGATCGCGTCGACCGCCTCCCAGCCGCCCTCGACCCCGGCGAGCGCGGCATCGACCACGGGCGCGAGCATCTCCAGGTGGGCACGCGCCGCCAGCTCGGGGACGACGCCGCCGTAGGGGGTATGCAGGGCGATCTGGGACGACACATGGCTGGAGAGGATCTCCCGACCGTCGCGCACCACCGCGGCCGCCGTCTCGTCGCACGAGCTTTCTATGGCCAGGAGGTTCACGCGTGCGAGCCCCCGATCACACCGATGCGGCCCGCGCTCACCGGTGCGGGTATTCAGAGGGGGGCGGGGGCCCCATGCCCACGATGTCGATGCCCTGGAGGATGTCGACGAACCGGCGCTTGAAGGACGGCGCGTGGAGCGAGTCGCTCCACATCACGACCGCGTCCTCGCCGTTGTCGGTGTAGTAGCCGCGCCGGCGCCCGATCGCCTTGAAGCCGAAGCGCTCGTAGAGCCGGATGGCGTGCCCGTTGGTCACCCTGACCTCCAGGGTGATCCAGCGCGCGCCGAGCTCGTAGCTGCGCTGGACCAGCGCCGCGAACATCCCGGTGCCAAGCCCCTGGTGCTGGCTCTCGGCGCGCACGCCGATGGTGGTGATGTGGGCCTCGTCGGAGACCTTCCAGAGCCCGCCGTAGCCGATGATGTCCCCCCGGCCACCGTCGCGGAGCACGAAGTAGTGGGCCTGTTGGTTCTGCGAGAGCTCGGACGCGTACGCATTCCGGGGCCAGGGCGAGAGGAAGATCTCACGCTCTATCGCCTGGATTGCGGGGATGTCACCACTGCGCATCCGCTCGATGAGGAGGTGCGGCGCGACCTTCATCGCCGTCGATGATACGCGAGGGCCCCGATCAACATCTGTCACAGCCGGGTCCCGTGCTCGCTCCGGCGCGGTCAGTCCAGATAGGTGGCGGCCAGTCCGGCAAGCCCGAGCGGCGACCGAGCCAGGGCCGCGGGGATCGCCGCGGCAAGCGCCCGCACCGGGTCGCCCGGCCGGATGCCGGGGAGGTCGAGGGCGTCCAGGGTGACCGGCGGAGGCGCCACGAAGGCCATCGATGAGAGGTCGACGCGGCGCGCCTCTCCGCTCATCTCCAGGATGCCTTCACGCCGGAGGAATCGGCCGGCATAAGCCCCGCCCCGGCCCGCATCGACGAGGGCCAAGGTCTCGGTCTCGCCGTCCGGCGCCGACCTCGCCACCACCTCGAGGCTGCTCACCCCGTGGAGGGGGAGGTCGAGCGCGTGAGCCACGCCCAGGGCGACCGCGATCCCCGACCGCAGGCCGGTGTAGGAGCCGGGGCCGGTGACCACCACCACGGCCTCCAGACCGGAGACACCAAGCTCGACCAGGGAGCGGTCCAGCCACGGCAGGGCGGCACCTCCGCCACCTTGACGGGCGGCGACCAGCTCGCCGCCGCGGCCGGCGCGCAGCACCACCAGGCGGTGCCGGGAGGCGGTGTCGATGGCGAGGACGCTCATCGCGGCGCCGGCGCGGCGGGGGTCACGGTGGCAGGGCGCGGAAGGCGGTCCCTGACGAGGGAGCGCGCGGCGCGGGTCACGTGCCGGCCACCGCGGCGCGCCAGGCGGCCACCAGGCGAGGGGGGGCGTCGCCGGGATCTCGCGCCTCGATGTGGCGCAGCTGGTCACCGGCGATCTCGAGATCAAGGCGCAGCGGCCGCCACGGCCGGAGGTCGGCGTAGCCGGCCCACTCCACCGCCGCCGGGGCGCTCTCGAGAAGGCCGTCCAGGTCCAGAAGGCGGATGCCGGCACCCGGCCCGAGCCGGTAGAGATCGAGGTGGTGGAGCCGGGGGGGTGACCCGTAGACGTGGTGAAGCACAAAGGTGGGGCTCTTCACCACGCGGGGATCCAGCCCGAGGCCGGAGGCGAGCCCGCGGACAAAGGCCGTCTTGCCGGCTCCGAGCGGCCCGTCCAGAGCGATGAGGTCGCCGGCGCGCAGGGCGGCAGCCAGGCGCGCAGCCACCGCCTCGGTGCCGGGCACCCCATCGGTGGTGAGCGCGAGAGCGGCGCCGTTCATGGCTGCCGGAAGTGCCGGGAGGCCACCGGCGGCAGTGGGACATCCTGCCCATCCCGGCGGTCGAGGAGGCGGAGGCCGGAGCCGGCGGTGAGCCGGCCGACGACGTGCAGCGGTGCCAGGCCGCCGGGCCAGCGGGCGAGCAGCCCGTCCAGCCGCTCGGCAGCAACCGCCGCCACCAGTTCGAAGTCCTCTCCCCCGCCGAGGGCCGCGTCCACCCACGCCGCGCCGAGGAGGGTGTGGATGCCCGGTTCGGCGGGGACGCTCTCCAGCCAGATCTCCGCGGCGCAGCCCGAGGCGTCGGTGATCCGGCCAACGTCGACGATGAGCCCATCGCTCAGGTCGCCGGCACAGGCGACACCGAGCCGGACCAGGGCCTGCCCCTCCGCGAGCCGGGCTCGGGGCCGGAGCTGGCGCCCCAGCCAGCGCGCCTCCGCGTCGGCGGCGGCAAGGACCTCTGCCGGCGGGTGGGCGCGCCCATGGGGCGCGGGGACGGGCTCTCGCCGGCCCTCCAAGAGCAGGCGCAGACCGGCAGCCGCACCCCCCAGGCACCCGGTGACCACGAGCAGATCGCCGGGCCGGCCGCGGTCGCGGCGGAGAGCCCGTCCGGGATCCAGCGTCCCGACCACCACGACATCGATCACGAGCGGCCCAGCGATGGCGCTGACGTCGCCCCCGGCCACCCGGCACCCCGCCTCGGAGGCGGCGGCACCGATGCCCTCCTGGATGGCGAGCAGGTCGTCGATCCGGCTGGTCCCCGGGGCGCAGAGCGTCACCAGGCAGAGAGCGGGGCGGGCCCCCATCGCCGCCAGGTCGGAGAGGGCGACCGCCAGGGCGCGCCTGCCCAGCGCCTCGGGGTCGATCCAACTGCGCAGGAAGTCCTCGCCCTCAACGATGGCGTCCTGGCTGATGACGATCCCGGCCCCGCCGGGAGGGCGCCACACGGCGGCGTCGTCACCGCTCGCCACCACCAGCCGGTCACCGTCGCCGTGCCGCCGGGCGACCGCCGTGAGCCGCCGGAGCAGCTCCGTCTCGCCGACCTCCTGGACGGTGAGGCCCCCGGTGTCGAAGCCGTGCCCGGGCGGCGGGGATGCGTCATCCATCCACCGGACTCTAGCCAGCCAGCCCCGCCAGCCTCCACGTGACCGGCCGCCCGGCTCGCAAACTCACATTTCATGATAACGGTACTGTCATGTAGGGTTGACCTCGACGGTACCCGCCCCTTAGAGTCCCGCGAGTTTGGTCCTCGCGCTCGGGCCCCGGAAGGGGTCGCGCGCCCGGGGAGATGACAGGGGAGAACATATTGCGGGCAATCCGGAGGGTGGTCCCTGCCGTGATGGCGGTCCTGGTGGTCGGCGTCAGCCTATCCACCGGCGCCACCCCTGTCCGTGCCGACACCACAGCCCAGCTCGAGGCGGAGCGCGCGCAGCTCCTCCAGCAGCTCGCCGCGATCAGCTCCCAGCAGAGCTCCGCCACCGGGGCCCTCAACAATGCCGAGGACTCCTTCAATCAAGCCACGACTGCGCTGAACTCAGAGCGGGCCCAGCTCGCCATGCTCAACTCCGAGCTCGCCACCCTGCAGGGACAGATCACCGCCGACCAGGCGCAGGAGGCCGCGGCGCGCGGCGCCCTGTCGACGCTCACCCGAGCCACCTACGAGAGCGTCTCCGGCGACACGGTGATGACCGCGGTGCTCAACGCCAAGGACTTCACCGCGGCGATGGACAGCCTCTCCGGAGCATCCACCGTCACCGCCCAGATCCAGGGGCTGGAGACCACACTCGGCCACGATCAGGCCGATCTGTTGACCAAGCAGGGTCAGCTCCAGAGCGACTTTGCCCAGGCCTCAGCGCTCGAGGGCCAGCTGTCGACCCAATCCAACCAGCTGCTGACCATCGTCTACCAGCGAGACCAGGTCCTCCAGCAGTTCTCCGGACCGTCAGAGCAGCTCGCCGAGCAGATCGACGAGATCGACAACGAGCTGGGCGGGACGGCGGCCGTGCCGAGCAGCACCAGCTGCTCCAACAGCTTCGCCTACGGCGACTGCACCTGGTACGTGGCCACGCGACGCTGCATCCCATGGGGCGGCAACGCCAACGCCTGGTACTACAACGCCTCCAAGATGGGGTACGCGGAGGGCTCGGTCCCCGAGGTCGGCGCGGTCGCCATCTGGGACCAGGGCGAGGGCGGGGCCAACGCCTGGTATGGGCACGTCGCCTACGTGGAGGTGGTGGGACCGAACCTCGGGGTGGGCGGCGTCGCCGTCGTACCCGCGGGTGACTTCGAGATCTCGGAGATGAACTGGGGCGGCTGGGATCAGGTCGACCACCGGGTGCTCCCCGACAACGCGACCTACTTCCAGGGCTTCATCTACGGGCCGGGCTGACCCTCACCGGGACCGGCCGCAGGCTCTCCCCCGCTACGGGCCCGGCTGACCCTCACCGGCATCGACCCGGAGCCGCGGCACCCGCGCCGACACGGCACAGAGCACCTCATAGCTGATGGTGCCGACCGCGGAGGCGACGTCGTCGGCGCCGAGCCATCCGCCACCCTGGCGGCCGAAGAGCACCGCCTCGTCACCCGCCCTCACCCCCTCGACGAGCGAGACGTCGGCGGTCAGCTGATCCATGCTGACGCGCCCGATGATCGGGCAGCGGTGGCCGCCCACCAGCACCGAGCCGCAGTTCGACTGGGCCCGCTGGACGCCGTCGGCGTAGCCGGCCGCGATGGCGGCCACGCGGGTTTCCCGCTCCGCGATCCAGGTGCGCCCGTAGCCGACGCTCTGCCCGCCCCGCAACGTCTTGACCTGGGTCACCCGGGCGTGGAAGGACATCGCCGGGCGGAGCCGGGCCGCCCCCTCGACTCCCGCGGGCGCGTAGCCATAGATGGCGATGCCGCAGCGGACCAGGTCGTGGCGGGTCGTGGGGAGTCCGAGGGCGGCCGCGCTGCTGGCGGCATGGAGGAGCAGGCCCGGCCAGCGTCGCTGCAGTGAGGCGGCCGCCTCGAGGAACACCGCGTCCTGACCGAGGGTGTACTCGGGGTCGTCTTCGGCGTCGGCGAAGTGGGTGAATGCCGCCACCGGCTCGACCCTCGCCCCGGCCCGTTCGACCGCGGCCAACAGCTCCGGAAGCTGGGCGGGGAGGGCGCCGAGCCGGCCCATGCCGCTGTCGATCTTGAGGTGGAGGCGGGCCGGCTTGGCGCCGGCAATTGCCGCGACGGCGGCAACCTGGTCCGGATCCCAGACCGCGAGGTCGACATCGGCAGCGACCAGCCCGGCGAGATGCGCCGGAGAGGCTCCGCCGACGATGAGAATGGGGCAGGCGAAGCCCTCGGCCCGGAGGCGGAAGGCCTCCTCCGCGGAGGCGACACCGAGCCAGGAGGCACCGCCGTCCAGGGCAGCGGCCGCGGCGAGGGCGTCCCCGTGGCCGTAGCCGCCGGCCTTGACCATGGCCATGACCGCAACACCGCCGCCCACCACCTCGCGGATCACCCCAAGGTTGTGCCGGATGGCCGCCGTGTCAATTTCCGCCCATCGCGTGCACTGCTGCCGGACGGCGGCAGACGCGGTCGCCGCCCCTCGGTGGGCCGGCCGAGCCGGACACACCAGTCGCCGGGCCGTGGGCCCGCCGTCCCGTCCCTCATCCACGCCCGAGACGCTCCAATGCGCGGCGAAGCCGCTCCTGGGCGGCGGGGAGCATCTCGATGACGTCACCGGCCAGGGCGCCCGCCCTTCCCCGCTCCGCCTCGACCAGGCAGCCGGCCTCGGCGTGGATGGTGACCGCCGCCACGGCGGCGTCGAAGCCATCCAGCCCGGCGGCGAGCATGGCTCCGCAGACACCGCTCAGGACGTCGCCGGTCCCACCGGTGGCGAGGGCCACAGTCTGATGCCGGTCGACGTGGATGCGACCGTCCGGGGCGGCGACCACCGTCTCCGCCCCCTTGAGGACCAGGGTCACGCCGTGCTCGGCGGCGAACCTGGCGGCCAGCCCGGCCCGGTCGGCCTGGACCTCGGCGGTGCTCAGCCCGGCCAGGCGCGCCATCTCGGCCGGGTGCGGGGTCAGCACCAGCGGCGCCGCGCAGCTCCGCCAGTCAAACCCGGCGGCAGCGGCAATGTTGAGCCCGTCGGCGTCGACCACGGCGGGGACGGTGAGCGTTGCCAGCAGGTCCAGGAGGGCCGCCTCGGTGGCCGGGGCGCGCCCGAGGCCGGGGCCGATCACCGCGGCGCTCGCCACCGGGAGGTGGACCTGGCGGAGCTCCACCACCCCGGCGGCATCGAGCCCGGAGGCGCCGGGCTCCCCGAGGGGGTGCGCCATCAGCTCCAGGCAGAGCGTCGCCACCATGGGGTGGACCCCGGCCGGGACGCAGACGCGAACCAGGCCGGCCCCGGCCCGGGCGGCCCCCCGTCCGGCCAGCACGGCCGCGCCTGCCGTACCCATCGCGCCGGCGATGACGACCACGGTGCCAAAGGTCCCCTTGTGAGCGGTGGCGGGGCGGGCGGGCAGCCGCAGTGCCTCGGGCGGGGGCAGCGCCAGCGGACCGCCCGGACCGTCCAGCGGCGCCACCGCCGCGGCGATCGCCACCCCGGCGTCATGGGTCATGCTGATCGCGATCCCAGTGGGCTGGCCGTGCACCCGGACCTCGGGGGCGCCGCCCCGCCGGTTGATCACCTCGATGGCGTGGTAGGGGGGGATGCGCAGGCCGGCTCCGCCGTACCACTTCATCACCGCCTCCTTGGCCGCCCACCGGCTGGCGAAGCGCTCCGGCCTTGACCCGGCACGGCGACGCTCCGCCTCGGTGAAGATCTTCTCCGCGAAGCGGGGATGGCGCCGCATCGCGGCCGCAATGCGGTCGATCGAGGTGACGTCCACGCCGACGACCAGCCGGTGCATCTACTCGACCGTCACCGACTTGGCCAGGTTGCGTGGCTGATCCACGTCACAGCCGCGCTCGACGGCCACGTGATACGCGAACAGCTGCAGCGGCACGACGTTGATGAGTGGCGAGATGAGCTCGCTGCACTCCGGCACGCGCACCATGTCACGGGCCAGCTCAGCATCCACGGTGGGGTCGCCCTCGGTCACCACGGCAATCACCGGAGCGTCCCGGGCGCGCACCTCGGCGATGCTGCTGAGCATCTTGGTGAGGGTGGCGGAGCGGGTGGCCACCGCCACCACCGGCACCTCGGAGTCGAGGAGGGCGATCGGCCCGTGCTTGAGCTCACCGGCGGCGTAGCCCTCGGCGTGTATGTAGGAGACCTCTTTGAGCTTCAGCGCTCCCTCGAGGGCGGTCGCGATGTTAATCCCGCGGGCGATGTAGATGGTGTTGCGGACGTGGGCGTAGCGCTGGGCCATCTCGGCGAGCTGCGGCTCCAGCTCCAGGCAGGTGCGGATCCGCTGGGGCACCTGGAGAAGCTCGGAGACGATCTCGCGATGCCGCTCCGCGGAGAGCGCTCCGCGCGCCCTGGCGATCGCGAGCGCGATGAGCAGACCGCAGACCATCTGGGCGACCAGCGTCTTGGTGGCGAGCACGCAGATCTCCGGCCCGGACTGCATGAAGAGCACGGCGTCGGCCTCCTGCGAGAGGGCGCTGCCGACGACGTTGGTCACGGCCACCACCCGGGCGCCGCGGCGCTTGGCCTCGCGGACCGCCGCCAGGGTGTCGGCCGTCTCGCCGGATTGGGAGATGGCGACGACCAGGCTGCGCCCGTCGATGATGGGGTCACCGTAGCGGAACTCGCTGGCGTTTTCCACGCCGGCGCGCAGCCGCGCCAGCTGCTGGATGGCGGTGGCCGTATAGAGCCCGGCGATCCAGGCGGAGCCCATGCCGATGACGCGGACCTCGTCCAGATCCGGGATCGACACCGCGTCGAGCAGGCCCACCAGGTCGACCTCTCCCTGGGCGTCGACGCGGCCACGGACGGCGTTCTCGACCGCCTCGGGCTGCTCGTTCATCTCCTTGAGCATGAAGTGCGGGTAGCCACCCTTCTGAGCCTGCTCGACATTCCAGTCGACGTCGATGGTCCGCGGGGTGACCGGGGTGCCGTCGAGCGAGGTGATCACCAGTCCCTGGCGCGTGCCGGCGACCACCTCGTTCTCCCCGATCAGGGTGACCCTGCGGATGTAGGGGATCAGCGCGGTGATGTCGCTGCTCAGGAAGGCCTCGCCGTCGCCGAAAGCCGCGACCAGCGGCGCGTTGCGGCGGGCGCCGACGATGGTGTCGGGCTGGTCCGCGGAGATGACCACCAGCGCGTAGGCGCCCTCGACGCGGCGGAGCGCAGCCCGGGTCGCCTCGGCGAGGTCCCCGGTGAACAGCTCCTCGATGAGGTGGGCCAGCACCTCGGTATCGGTCTCGCTGCTGAGCCGGTGCCCGCGGGCGACCAGCTCGGCGCGGAGCTCACGGTAGTTCTCGATGATCCCGTTGTGGATGAGCTGGATCCGCCCCTTGCAGTCGTGGTGCGGGTGGGCGTTGACCACCGTCGGGCGGCCGTGGGTGGCCCAGCGCGTGTGCCCGATGCCGATCGTCCCCTCCGGGATGCCGTCGCGCTCGCAGCGGGCGACCAGGTCGGCCACCTTGCGGTCGCTCTTGACCACGGTGTGGCGCCCGCCATTGGCCCCGTCGAGGACCGCGATCCCCGCGGAGTCGTAGCCGCGGTACTCGAGGCGCTGGAGGCTGTCGAGGAGCACGGGGGTGGCCGGGTGCGCCCCGACATAGCCGATGATGCCGCACATCAGCGGCAGGCTCCACTCACCAGGTCTCCCTCCAGGTTCTGCCGCCCCCTCCGAGGTCCAACGGGCGCGGCCGCGCCCCGGTTACGCCTCATGTGGCGGCGCTCGAGCTCGCCGGCGTGGAGGTGGGAGCCGGGGTCGGTGTGGGAAGCAGGGTCACGGTGATCGTCGCCGTCACGGTGGAGGGGTTCGCGGTGATCCCGGTCGGGAGCTCGATGGGCACCTTGTAGGTCACCGTCCCGGTCTGGCCGGCGACGTCGATGCCGCCGGTGGTCAAGGTTGCCAGCGAGGCCCCGTTGATGATGTCCTGCGAGCCGGTGAGCGTCACCGTCATCGGACTGTAGGTGTCCACGGTGACCTGGGTGCCGGCGGCCGCTCCGGTGATCACACCGAGCACGACGGAGCTCGTCCGGCTGGTATCCACCCCCACCACGGTGATCGCCACGTTGACCGCGGCCGGGCTGAGGTTCACGTCGGAGAGGTACCTGCCCTGAGCGCTGTAGGGGTAGACGAGGATGTTGGACGCGTCGAAGTTTGCCCGCTGGTTGGAGAGGTCGATCGGCTGGGTCTTGATCACGATGCCGACCAGCTCGTGCTCCGGCCCAGTGGCCGTCACCGTGGCCGGGGTCGCCACCCCGGGGTTGTCCTGGTAGCCCGGCGGCGGAGCATGGCTCACCACGACCTGGACGGGCTCACTGGCCGACCCCGAGCTGTCGACCTGCGCCTCGATCGACGCCGGCGGGTCGTCGAGGTCGATGTTGGGGTCGGTGTTGGTGATCCTGACCGGTAGCCGGACGGTGGCGGGGACATTCTGGCCGACCGCCCGGATCACGTCGTAGTCGATGGTGACCTGGAGGCTCGATGCGCTGAAAGCGTTGAGGTGGTCCTCGGTCCCGGTGATGTCCACCGTGAGGTTGGGGATCGGCTGGGTGAGCATGTAGCCGGCGGGCAGGCTGACTTCCGGGGACGGAGGCTGCGGCACCGGGAGCGACACGGCACGGGTGCCCGGGGGATTGGTCGCCAGGACGACCCCGGCCCAGCTGAAGATCGCGAGCACCACGGCGAGCAGCTTGAGACGCCAGTTGCGAGTGACAAGACCGGGCATCAGGGGTTGCGCCGGCCCAGCGCCCGCAGTGCCGCCCCGCTCCGGACCAGGGGCCGGATGCCGGCACCGGGCCGGCGGGTCACCGGTCGGAGCACCAGCGTGGTCAGCATCTCCTGGAGCTTGTCGTGGTCCAGGCCACGGTAGAGCTTGCCGCCGTAGGCGAGGCTGATCAGCCCGGTCTCCTCGCTGACGATCAGGATCACGGCGTCGGACTGGAGGGTGAGACCGAGGGCGGCGCGGTGCCGCGTGCCCATCCGGCCGACCCCGGGAAGCGCCTCGGCGAGGGGGAGCACGCAGCCGGCGGCGATCAGCCGGGTGTCGCGGATGATGACGGCTCCGTCGTGGAGCGGCGAGCCAATGAAGAAGATGGTGGTGAGGATCTCGGCGGTGACGTCGCCATTGACCCTCACCCCGCTCACCGCGACATTCTCCAGGCCGGTCTCGCGCTCGAAGACGATCAGAGCGCCGGTTCGCCCCTCGCTGAGGGTGGCCGCGGCCCGGATCACCTCCTCCACGGTCCGTGCCACCGGCTGGGCGTTGTGCCGTCCCATGATGAAACGCACCGTGCCCAGCCGCCCGACCTGGTCCAGTGCCCGGCGCAGCTCGGGCTGGAAGAGGACGATGACGCCGATCAGGATCGCTGTCCCGGCGTTGGCGAAGATGAACTGGAGGAGGCGGAGCTGGAAGACCTCGGCGAGCAGCCCGATCAGGAGCAGCACCGCCAGCCCGACCAGCAGCTGCACTGCCTGCGTGCCCCGGATCAGCTTGAAGAGCTGATACAGCAGGAAGGCGACGATGACGATATCGACGAGGTCACGGATGCCGACCGCCCCGAGGAAGACCAGGGCGCTGTGGATGAATTCAGTCATGAGGGAATCAGGCCGCCCCGGCCGGCCGCGCGGCCAGTGGGGAGCTCACCGCTGAAGATCAGGCTGAGCAGCGCCTCCTGCGCCCAGAGCCGGTTCTCGGCTTGGTCGAACACCACCGACTGGGGACCGTCGAGGACCGAGTCCGTAATCTCCTCACCGCGGTGAGCGGGCAGGCAGTGCATGACCTTCGCGGTCGGCGGAGCCTGGGCGAGCAGGCCGTCGTTGACCTGCAGGTGGGCAAAGTCGTCGCGACGCTGCTGCTGCTCCGCCTCCTGCCCCATGCTGGTCCAGACGTCGGTGTAGATGATCTCGGCGTCCTCGAGGCTCGCGGCCGCCTCATGGGAGAGGCGGACCGTCGAACCGCCGCCGGCGAGCGCCTCGGCGCGCTCCAGCACCGCGGGGTGCGGCTCGTAGCCCTCCGGCCCGACCACGCGCAGGTCGATCCCGAGCAGGCTGGCCGCATAGATCCAGGAGGTGCAGACGTTGTTGCCATCGCCCACGTAGCAGACCCGGGCGCCCGCCAGGTGGCCGAGCAGCTCCCGGACGGTCAGGCAGTCGGCGAGCACCTGGCAGGGATGCTCGCGGTCGGTCATGGCGTTGACCACCGGACCGCGGGCTGCGCGCGCCATGGTGACCAGGTCCCGATGGTGGCTGAGCCGGGCCACAATGCCGTCGACGTAGCGGTCGAGGATGCGGCTGATGTCCGCCGTCGACTCCCGCTCGCCGATCTGGATCTCGCTGTTGAAGAGCGGGATGGGATGCCCGCCGAGGTGCCGCACGGCCACCTCGAAGGAGACCCTGGTGCGATTGCTCGGCCGCTGGAAGATCATGGCCAGGTTGCGGCCGGCAAGGGGGCGGCCGGGATCCGCGCCAGCCTTCAGCGCTGAGGCCACGTCCAGGACCTCGGTGATCTCGGCTGCGGAGAGATCGGCGATTGAGATCAGATCGCGTCCCGCCAGGGAACCCATTTGAGGCCTATGTTCGCACCCCACGCTGCTAGCGGCGTGTGGGTTCCGCAATTCCCCCTCCCATCATTGCTACGGTTACGGCATCCAATGAGAGTTCTGGTGCTGGTGTGGGGCCGCCAGGTGGAGACCCTGCAGGCCTCGCCGCTACTGCGGACGCTCGCCGCCGGGTTCCCGGCGGCGGAGATCACGCTCGCATGCGCGCCCGCCGCGGCCCAGGTCGCGCGCGCCCTGGCGGGCCCGAGCGAGGTGATCACCCTCCGGGGCCTGGACCCCTCCGCCTCGCCGATCGGGGGGCTGGCCGCATGGGCGTGGCTGCGGCGCGTGCGCTTCGACGTCGCAATCATCTGCGGCACCGGGGCGAGGCCCCGCATCCTCGTCTACCTGGCGGGATTCGCCCGCCGGCTCGGCGCCGGCGGCGGGCTGACCACCGCCCTGCTGAGCGACCACGTAGCGCCGCAACGGGGCGAGAACCAGGCGGCGACCTGGCTCCGCATCGCCCACCTCCTGGGCATCACGGCGGAGCGGCATGAGCCCCTCCTGGACCCCGGCCCAGCGGCCTCCCAGCAGGCTCTGGTCCAGCTCCACAGCACCGCCGTCGCCGACGGCAGGCTGCTGGTCGCCCTGGCCCCGGGCACCGGCCACGCCGACCTGCGCGGGGCCGACTCCAACACCACCGGCTGGGACCCGGAGCGCTGGGCCCACCTCGCCAACCAGCTCGCCACCCGCCACGGAGCCGGGATCGTCTTCGTGGGGACGGCGGAGGACGAGGAGGCCGCGACGACGGCGGCGACGGACATCGCCGCCCCTCACGCCGACCTCACCGGCCAGCTCGACATGCTGGGGACGGCTGCGCTGTTCCAGCTCTGCGATCTGGTCATCTGCGGGGACTCGCCTTTTCTCCACCTCGCCGCCGCGGTCGGGACACCGACCATCGGCCTCTTCGGCCCGACCGACGGGCGCCGGCGGGGCGCCTACGGCGCCGAGCACCGGCTGATCCAGGCGCTGCCCCAGCACCGCGGCCACCATCTCGTGCGCGGACCGGGCGCGATGATGGAGCAGATCCGCGTGGAGGACGTCCTGGCGGCGATCGAGACGTCGCTCTGACCGGGGACGCGCCTCAGCGGATGTACATGAAGGAGCGGCGGAGCACGTCGAGGTTGTCGACGGCCGCCTGGGTGCCCCGGATGACGCAGGTCGGCGCATCGGGGCACACGCGGGCCGTGATGCCGGTCTGGATGCTGAGGTAGCGGTCCAGTCCCTCCAGCCGCGCTCCACCCCCGCAGAGGGCTATCCCCTCCTCGAGGATGCCACGGCGGAGCGGGATCGGCGTCTCGTCGATCACCTCCTCGATCGCGTGAGCGATCTGGCGGGCGTGAGCGTCCACCAGGTCGGCGATCTCGACGGAGGCGATGCTGAGGGTGACCGACCCCTCCCCCACCCCGGCCCGGACCGGCATCCGGCGCTCCTCATGGGGGCCGACGCACGCGAGCGACGCCACGATGTCCTCGGCCGCCACGGTGTCGATGACCGCGCCGTGCGTCTCCTCGATGCGACGGGCCACCGCGTCACGAAGGGCGTCCCCGGCGCTCGTGAGGGTGCGGGTGGCGATGGTCCCCTCGGAGGCCAGGCTGGCCGCGTCGACGGTGGCCGCCCCGATGTCGACGATCAGGTAGCCACGGCTAGCGCTCGGCACATGCCCCGCGCCGAGCGCCGCGGCGATCGGCGAGTCGATCAGGTAGGCGGTGCGGGTGCCGATCCGCGCGCAGATGTCGAGGATGACCAGGCGGTCGTCGCCCCCCATCGCCGGGCAGATCGCGATGACCGCGTCCGGGCGGAAGATGCGCTGCCTCCCGGCGGCGCGGTTGACGAGCTGATGGAGGAGAGCTCCGACGGCTTCCAGGTCGGCGATCACCCCCGGGCCCACGGGACGGATCAGCTCCATGTCGGGGTCGCCGGCCAGATCGGCGGCTGCCATGCCGGCCGCGCAATAACCACGGCGCCGGTGCCGCGCCACGACCGACGGTTCGGTGATCGTCAGCCCCTCGCCCCGCACCACCGCCCGCACGTTGCCCGCACCCAGATCGATCCCCAGCCTCTTGCCGAGCATCCGCATCGGTCCTCCGATCAATCTCCGATCACGCCCGAGAGGTCGCGGGCCGAGGACTCCCCAGGCCCGGGGCGGACGCGTTCGAGGGTCACTCCCAGCGACCGGAGCTTGGCCTCCAGGCTGTCGTAGCCGCGGTCGAGGTGAAAGACGTTCTCCAGCTCCGTCGTGCCGTCAGCGCAGAGTGCGGCGATGACCAGCGCCGCCCCGCTCCGGATGTCGGGGATCGAGACGGCAGTGCCGTGCAGGGGAGTCGGGCCGGTGATGATCGCGCTCCGCCCTTCGACGGCGATGCGGGCGCCCATCTTGGCCAGCTCCGCGACGTGGCGGAAGCGGTTCTCGTAGAGGGCCTCGCTGATGATGCTGATCCCCTCCGCCTGGGTCATCAGAGCCCCGAACTGCGGCTGGAGATCGGTGGCGAATCCGGGGTGGGGCCAGGTGGTGACATCGACGGCGCGAAGCTTGCCACCGGTCACCCGCACGTGGTTGCCGCCCTCGACGACGGTGCAGCCGGCGGCGTGCAGCTTGTTGCTCAGCGAACGGAGGTCGCTGGGACGCATCCCGTGGACGGTGACATCGCCACCGGTCGCGGCCGCCGCGGTCATGTAGGTGCCGGCCTCGATGTAGTCGGTGGTCACCCGATGGTGGGTGCCGTGGAGCAGGGTGCTCTGGCCCTCGACGACGATCAGCTCGCTGCCGGCGCCGCTGATCCGGGCTCCCATCCCGACCAGGCAGCGAGCCAGGTCGTAGACGTGCGGCTCGCGGGCGGCGTTGCTGATCACGGTGATGCCGTCGGCCAGGACCGCGGCCATCATCAGGTTCTCCGTGCCGGTGACGGTCGGCATGTCGAGATAGATGCGGGCGCCCCGGAGCCGCTTTGCCCGGGCCACGAAGCTGGTGGCGGTCTCGGCCACCTCCGCTCCCATCAGCCGCAGCCCCTCCAGGTGCTGCTCGACCCGGCGCATCCCGATGTCGTCCCCGCCCGGCTTGGCGATCTCCGCCTGGCCGGTCCGCCCGACCAGCGCCCCGAGGAGGAGGAAGGAGCCCCGCAGCCGCCGGGTCAGGTCGGCGCCCACCGGGGCCGCCTCAACCCGCCCGGCGTCGAGCCGCCAGCGACCGTCGGCGACCTTCTCCGCGGCGACCCCGAGATGGCCGAGCATGGCCGCCATGGCCCCGATGTCCTCGATGTCCGGGACGTTGGTCAACTCCAACGGCTCGTCGGTGAGGAGGGCCGCGGCCATGACCGGAAGGGCCGCGTTCTTGCTGCCGGAGATCGCGACCTCCCCGGTGAGCCGGCCACCGCCGGTGATGCGGAGCAGGTCCATCGTGCCTACGGTACATGACCGCGGGGCACGAGAATCGAGCCTCCTACGGGTCGCTCCGCACGCGCCATTCTGGTCGGGAGTCACCGCGCGAGCCGGATAGGGGAGAATTCGCCCGCAGCCCTTTCCCGGAGGACACCATGGCAACGGCGACAGCACCCCCCCTGAGCAACGTAGAAGAGATCCTCGGCGAGGACGCACAGGACCTGCTGCAGCACCGCTGCCAGACGGTCGCGAGCGACCAGCTCCACCTGCCGGGCCCCGACTTCGTCGATCGCGTCTGGTCGATCAGCGACCGCAACCCGCGCGTCCTGCGCAGCCTCCAGTCGCTCTTCGGGCACGGCCGCCTGAGCGGGACGGGCTACGTCTCGATCCTCCCCGTGGACCAGGGCATCGAGCACTCCGCGGGCGCCTCGTTCGCGCCCAACCCGATCTACTTCGACGGCGAGAAGATCGTCGAGCTCGCCGTGGAGGGCGGCTGCAACGCGGTGGCCTCCACCTTCGGCGTCCTCGGTTCGGTGTCGCGGAAGTGGGCGCACAAGATCCCCTTCATCGTCAAGCTCAACCACAACGAGCTGCTGACCTACCCCAACAAGTTCGACCAGGTGATGTACGGCACCGTCCAGCAGGCGTGGGACCTGGGGGCGGTCGCGGTGGGCGCCACCATCTACTTCGGCTCCGAGGAGTCGACGCGACAGCTCCAGGAGGTCGCGGTGGCCTTCGCCGAGGCGCATGAGCTGGGTATGGCCACCGTGCTCTGGTGCTATCTGAGGAACTCCGCCTTCACCAAGGACGGCGTCGACTACGGGGTCTCCGCGGACCTGACCGGGCAGGCCAACCACCTCGGCGTCACCATCCAGGCCGACATCATCAAGCAGAAGCTGCCAGAGAACAACGGCGGTTACACCGCCCTCAAGTACGGCAAGACCAGCAAGCTCGTCTACGAGCGGCTGACCACCCCCCACCCCATCGACCTCACCCGCTACCAGGTGGTCAACTGCTACATGGGCAGGGCCGGGCTGATCAACTCGGGCGGCGCCTCGTCGGGTGCCGGCGACCTCAAGGAGGCGGTCCGCACCGCCGTGATCAACAAGCGGGCCGGTGGCACCGGGCTGATCAGCGGCCGCAAGGCCTTCCAGCGGCCCATGGCCGAGGGCATCGGCCTGCTCAACGCCATCCAGGACGTCTATCTGAACCAGGCGGTCACGATCGCCTGATCGCGGTCTGCGGGCCCATCCCGTGGCAGACGGCCACGGGATGGGCCACGCGCATGTGTA
>Ga0302157_10003571_pt1 | contig 17419 bp, 14 predicted proteins | sample I_Bog_N3_3_FD_193502 | JGI IMG/M metagenome (GOLD analysis project Ga0302157, IMG submission 193502) | Peat permafrost microbial communities from Stordalen Mire near Abisko, Sweden - I_Bog_N3_3 | ecosystem: Environmental > Terrestrial > Soil > Wetlands > Peat | place: Sweden: Abisko, Stordalen...
GGGCCGACAATGGGCGCCATGCGCCAAGCCATCGACCGCCTCCAGGGCTCGCTCATCCGCGAGATCGCCAACGCCGGCATGGGCCGCGCCGACGTGCTGGCCTTCTGGTTCGGCGAGAGCGACGAGGCGACGCCGGAGCTGATCCGGCGCGCCGCCATCGAGTCGCTGGAGCGCGGCGAGACCTTCTACTCGCAGAACCTGGGCCTGCCGGAGCTGCGCGACGCGTTGGCGCAGTACACGACGTCGCTGCATCCGCCCGTCGACGCGGCGCGCATCGCCGTCACCTCGGGCGGCGTCAACGGCCTGATGCTGGCGTCGCAGGCGCTGGTGGATGCGGGCGACGAGGTGGTCGTCGTCACGCCGGTGTGGCCCAACCTCGTCGCGCAGCCCGCCATCATGGGCGCCGTCGTGCGCTGCGTGGCGCTGGCGCCGGTGGACGGCGCCTGGACGCTGGACATGGACGCGCTGCTGTCCGCGGTGACGCCGCGCACGAGGATGCTGGTGCTCAACGCGCCCAACAACCCGACCGGCTGGACGCTCACGCGCGCCGAGCAGCAGCGCATCCTCGACCATTGCCGCGTCACCGGCACCTGGCTGCTGGCCGACGAGGTGTACGAGCGCCTGTACTTCGAGCCCACGCACAACGGCTGCGCGCCGAGCTTCCTGGACATCGCCGCGCCCGACGACCGCCTGGTGGTGGCGCACAGCTTCTCCAAGAGCTTCCTGATGACCGGCTGGCGGCTCGGCTGGCTGGTGGTGCCCGCCGCGATGGTCGACGCGCTCGGCAAGCTGATCGAGTTCAACACCTCGTGCGCCAGCGTGTTCACGCAGCGCGCCGCGCTCGCTGCCCTGGCGCACCGCGACGAGATCACGCCGGCCATCGTGGCGCACCTGAAGACGTGCCGCGACACGCTGGTGCCGCTGCTCGCCGCGATCCCCGGCGTCGAGGCGGCCCTGCCGCGCGGCGGCATGTACGCGTTCTTCCGCATCGCCGGATTCGACGACTCGCTGGACGTGGCCCGGCGCCTGGTGACCGAGGCCGGCCTGGGCCTGGCGCCCGGCGCGGCCTTCGCGCCGGAGGCGGCCGGATGGCTGCGCTGGTGCTTCGCGGCCAAGGACACGGCGCGGCTGGTGGAGGGCGTGCGGCGGCTGCGCGGGTGGCTGGCGGAGAACGGGCGGTTCTAGTCACGCGTGGGTCCTGCGACCGGGACTTGTCATCCTGCGCGCAGTCGCAGGATCCACGCGCCGGGAGACGGTTGCTCAGGGCGGGATCCTGCGACTCCGCTTCGCTCCGCGCAGGATGACAGGTTGGTCAGGCCGCCGGCTCGGTGCTCAGCACGCCGCGCCGGATCTGGTCGCGCTCGATCGACTGGAACAGCGCCTTGAAGTTGCCCTCGCCGAAGCCGTCGTCGCCCTTGCGCTGGATGAATTCGAAGAAGACCGGGCCCAGGTGCGTCTTCGAGAAGATCTGCAGCAGCAGGCGCGGCGTGCCGTTGTCGATGCTGCCGTCCAGCAGGATGCCCCGCGCCTGCAGTTCGGGCACCGGCTGGCCGTGTCCGGGCAGGCGCGTCTCGAGCATCTCGTAGTAGATGTCGTTGGGCGCCGTCATCAGCGGCACGCCCGCCAGCTGCAGCTTGTCGATGGTGGCCAGGATGTCGTCGCACAGCAGCGCGATGTGCTGGATGCCTTCGCCGTTGAACTGCATCAGGAACTCCTCGATCTGGCCGGAGCCCTTCTTGGATTCCTCGTTCAGCGGGATGCGGATCATGCCGTCGGGCGCGGTGAGCGCCTTCGACGTGAGGCCCGTGTACTCGCCCTGGATGTCGAAGTAGCGGATCTCGCGGAAGTTGAACAGGCGCTCGTAGAAGTCGGCCCAGAAGGTCATGCGGCCGCGGTAGACGTTGTGCGTGAGGTGGTCGATGAGCCGCAGCCCGTGGCCCGCCGGGCGGCGCTCCACGCCCTCGATGAACTCGAAGTCGATGTCGTAGATGGACTTGCCGTCCTCGAAGCGGTCGATGAGGTAGATCGGCACGCCGCCGATGCCCTTGATGGCGGGCAGGCGCAGCTCCATCGGGCCGGTGGGGATCTCGATGGGCTGGGCGCCCAGCGACAGCGCGCGTTCGTACGCCTGGTGCGAGTCCTTCACGCGAAAGGCCATGCCGCAGGCCGACGGGCCGTGTTCCGCCGCGAAGTAGCCGGCCAGGCTCCGGGGTTCGCGGTTGACGATGAAGTTGATGTCGCCCTGGCGGTACAGCAGCACGTCCTTGGAGCGGTGCCGCGCGACGAGCGTGAAGCCCAGCATCTCGAAGTACGGCTCGATCATGCCGGGCACGGGCGAGGCGAACTCGACGAATTCGAAGCCCTGCAGGCCCATCGGGTTGTCGAACAGGTCTTTCATGGCGGTCTCCGGCAAGGGGAAGTCTGTCTGGTCGAATCATAGGGAAATCACCTCGCAGCATTTCTGCAATTCCGCGCTGCCAGTGGCGATTTGCGCAGGATTCCTGCAAGATGCAGGGATGGACGCAGAATTCAAGCTGGACACCGTCGACTTGCGCATCCTGCGCGTGCTGCAGGCCAACGGCCGGGCCACCTACGACGAGATCGCCGCCGAGGTGAGCCTGTCGCCTTCGGCCACGCTGCGCCGCGTGAAGCGGCTGGAGGATGCCGGCGTGATCGCGGGCTACGTGGCGCTCGTCAAGCCGGAGGCCGTCGGCCTCGACCTCACCGCCTACATCACGGTGCGCCTGGAGAAGCATTCGGAGACGCACAAGCGCAAGCCCATGGACGCGTTCCGCGCCTCGGTGCAGACCTGGCCCGACGTGGTGGAGTGCAGCTCGCTCACGGGCGAGATGGACTACCTGCTGCGCGTGCTCGTGAGCGACATGGCGCACTACTCGCGCTTCGTGATGGACACGCTGCTCAAGCATCCCAGCGTGCAGGACTGCAAGACCAGCTTCGTGCTCGATCGCGTCAAGCAGACGACGGCGGTGCCGCTGCAGGAAGCGCGCAGCCGCCAGCGCTGAGGTGTCATCCTGCGACTTCGCGCAGGATGACGAGGTGGTGCGCCGTCGCGCATGCCCCCGGCGCGCGCCTGGGCGTCGCATCGATGGCAGGATGTCCCCCAAACCCCGAAAGGACATCGGATGAGCAACAACATCGAAGGCAAGGTCGTCGTCATCACCGGCGCCAGCAGCGGCCTGGGCGAGGCCACGGCGCGGATGCTCTCGGCGCAGGGCGCCACCGTGGTGCTGGGCGCGCGCCGCGTCGACCGCATCGTGGCGCTGGCCGACGAGCTCGTGCGCGGCGGCGGCGGCGCGCTCGCGTTGCAGACCGACGTCACGCGCAGCGCGGACGTGCAGCGGCTGGTGGACGCGGCCGTGGAGAAATTCGGCCGCATCGACGTCATCGTCAACAACGCCGGGCTGATGCCCAGCTCGCCGCTGGAGCGCCTGAAGATCGACGACTGGGATCGCATGATCGACGTCAACATCAAGGGCGTGCTCTATGGCATCGCGGCCGCGTTGCCGCACATGCAGCGGCAGAAGGGCGGGCACATCGTCAACGTGTCTTCCGTGGCCGGGCACAAGGTGCGCGCCGGCACCGCCGTGTACGCGGCCACCAAGCACGCGGTGCGCGTGCTCACCGAGGGGCTGCGCCAGGAGGTCAAGCCCTGGGACATCCGCACCACCATCATCTCGCCGGGCGCGGTGGCCACCGAGCTGCCCGACAGCATCACCGAGTCCGACGTGCAGGCCGGCGTCAAGGCGTTCTACGAGATCGCCGTTCCACCCGACTCGTTCGCGCGGGCGGTGGTCTACGCGCTGAGCCAGCCCGACGACGTCGACATCAACGAGATCCTGTTCCGGCCGACGAAGCAGGAATACTGAGCCTCGATCCTCGTCCCCCCGGCCACCCTCTACGCAGACGTCAAACCGGGAGCTGGCGCGGCGTGCCGCGGGCCGGTCGCGCGGCGGCCACGCCGGCCGCCAGCGCGAGCGCGATCAGTCCGGCGGCGATCGCGAAGACGCCGTGCATGCCCCGGGCGACGGCCGCGGCGGAGGCCGATGCGATGTCGGCGGTGGACGCCGCTGCCGCGAACGCCGCGCCCATCGCCGACGCGCCGGTGACCAGGCCGAGGTTGCGCGACAGGCTCAGCAGGCCCGACACCACGCCGCGCTGCGCAGCGTCGGCGCCGCTCAGCAGCGCGGCGTTGTTGGCGGCCTGGAAGCTCGCGTAGCCGACGGTGAGCACCGCGATGGCGGCCAGGTAGCCCGGCAGTCCCGCGCCGGTCGGCACTGCCGCGAGCAGCAGCGCGCCGAGGCCCATCGCGGCGAGGCCGGCCAGCGTCATGCGCGCGGCGCCGAAACGATCGACCAGGCGTCCGGCCGGCGTGCCCGCCAGCGCCGACACCAGCGGGCCGGCCGACAGGGCCAGGCCCACGCCGGTCGCCGGCAGGCCCAGCGTGCGCGACAGGTAGAACGGCCCCGCCACCATCGTCGTCATGATCACCGTGGCCACCAGCGCGCTCATCGCGAGCCGGGCGCTCAAGGCCGGGTCGCGGAACAGCGCGGGACGGATCAGCGGCGCGGCGCTGCGCGTCTCCACGACGACGAACAGCAACGCGGTCGCCAGCGCCACGCCGAGCAGCGCGAGCACGGACGCATGGCCGGCGCCGTGCGTCATCGCGAGCGACCATGCCGCGAGCGTCGCCGCGAGCAGCATCGTGCCGGCCACGTCGAAGCGGGGCCGACCTGCGTCCGGGCGCGTCGATGGCAGCGCGCGGTGGGCGAGCCACAAGGTGGCCAGGCCCAGCGGCACGTTGACGAGGAAGATCGCGCGCCAGCCCAGGGTGGCGGTCAGCACGCCACCCAGCGACGGGCCCAGCGTGGTACCAATGGCCGACATCGTGCCCAGCAGCCCCATCGCGCGGCCGGTGCGCTCCTTGGTCACGGTCTCGCTCACCAGCGCCACCGTCAAGGCGAGCATCGCAGCCGCGCCCAGCCCCTGCAACGCGCGCGCGGCGAGCAGCACAGGCAGCGTGGGCGCCAGCCCGCACAGCAGCGAGGCGAGCGTGAACAGCGCGATGCCGCCGGCCAGCACGCGCCGGCGCCCCAGCAGGTCGCCGAGCCGGCCGGCGCTCACGATCAGCGAGGTGATCGCCAGCAGGTAGGCGAGCACCACCCACTGCGCCTGGGCGAAGGTGGCGTCGAACGCGTGGGCGAGCACGGGCAGGCTGGCATTGGCGATGCTGGTGTCCAGCGAAGGCATCAGCATCGCGATGGCCAGGCAGGCGAGGGCCGGGCGGTGGGAAGAAGCGGTCATGGGGGTCCTTCGGGATCGTTGCCGCCAGCGTAGGGACGATCGAGCCCTGGCGGAAGACGCATGGATTGCATTGATTCAGTGCACGCAACGCCATGTCATGCCAAGATCGCGCGGATGACCCGGCCCGACTTCAACCTGCTCGTGACGCTGGACGTGCTGCTCGCCGAGGGCAACGTCGCGCGCGCCGCCCGCCGGCTGGGCCTCAGCGCGTCGGCGATGAGCCGTTCGCTGGCGCGCCTGCGCGAGACCACGGGCGACCCGCTGCTGGTGCGCGCCGGCCGCGGGCTGGTGCCCACGCCGCGGGCGATCGAGCTGCGCGAGCGCGTGGCGCAGGTGGTGCGCGACGCCGAGTCCGTCCTGCGCCCGGTGGAGCGGCTGGACCTGGCGCGGCTGGAGCGTACCTTCACGCTGCGCACGCGCGACGGCTTCGTGGAGAACTACGGCGCGGCGCTGATCGCGCGCATCGCCGCGCAGGCCCCTGGCGTGAGCCTGCGCTTCGCGCCCAAGCCGGACAAGGACAACGCGCCGCTGCGCGAGGGAAGCGTCGACCTGGAGACCGGTGTCGTCGGCCAGTCCACCGGCCCCGAGATGCGCGTGCAGGCCTTGCTGCGCGACCGCTTCGTGGGCGTCGTGCGCGCCGGCCATCCGCTCGCGCGCGGCCGCGTGACCGCGTCGCGCTACGCGAAGGCCGGGCACGTGGCGGTGGCGCGCCGTCCCGGCCACCGCGGCGCCATCGAGGACGCGCTGGACGCGCTGGGCCTGCAGCGCCGCATCGTGACGAGCGTGGACGGCTTCACGGGCGCGCTGGCGCTCGCGCGCGACACCGACCTGGTGGCCAGCGTGCCCGAGCGCCACACCGGCAGGCTGCGCGAGGGCCTGCACACCTTCACGCTGCCGTTCGAGTTGCCGCCGTTCACCGTGTCGCTGGTCTGGCATCCGCGCATGCACGCCGACGCGGCGCACCGCTGGCTGCGCGAACTGGTACGCGAGGTGTGTTCCGCGCCGGAGCCCTCGCGGCGGCCGAGGGCCTGACTACTTCTTCACCGGCTTCGCGCGCGTGACGACCGGGCGCTTGCGCGCCGGCGCGGGCACGCCGGCGTGCTTGACGGACGCATTGACGAAGGTGTCCTTCATCGTCTCGTCGCGGCCGCGCGGCGAGCAGGCGGTGATGGTGCGGCACGGGCCCTCCGCCGCCTTCAGGTAGGCGTGGCCCATCTCCGAATCGAAGTAGACCGAGTCGCCAGCCTTGAGCGACTGCGGCGCGTAGAGCTCGGTGTGGAAGGCGATCTCGCCCTCGATCACGTATGTGAACTCCTCGCCGGGATGGCGGATGAAGCCGCCGAACTCGGCGAAGAACTCGTCGAGCGTGCGCGCGTGGTGGTCCACGAGGATGGGCGTCATGCGCTTGTTCAGCAGCTCCGTGGCCAGGTAGGTCTGGCTGTAGCTGCGCGTCTCCACGTGCTGGCCCTCTCCGGCGTGGTGCACCACGCGACGGCCGCCATAGGTGACCGGGCCGCCCGGGTGCGGCGTGGAGTCGAGCAGTTCCGCCATGTCGATGTCCAGCCCCTTGCTGATGGACATCAGCTTGTCGTAGGACAGCGAGGCGTGGCCCATCTCCAGCTTCGACAGCGTGGACACCGCGATGCCGGTACGGGCCGAGAGGTCGGTCAACGTGAGTCCACTGCGCTTGCGCATGGCCCGGATCGTCTCGCCCGGACCGGGAATGGGAGCTTTCATGGCGTGACTCTAGCAGCCGTTGGGCGCACGGCAAGAATGTTCTGGAAAACACTATGTTTTCAAAATTAGATAAATATTGATAAAAACGAAAAGCAGCGCTAGGATGGCCCATCGCCCCGAAAAGCTCATGAGGCCGGGGACCGGCTTCTTCTCCACCAAGGATCGCCAATGAACCAATCCGCACCGTCCACGTCCGTCCGTGCCACGCGCCCGGGCCTCGGGCTGAGCGCCACCGCCCTGGCCATCGCGGCGCTGTCGCCGGTGGCCGCGTTCGCCCAGGCCGCCGCGCCCGCGACCGCCGCCAGCGCGCCGGCGCCCGCGGCCAGCGAGGTCCAGCTGCAGACGGTCTACGTCACGGCCAATCGCCGCCGCGAGCCGGCGCGCGAGGTGCCGATGCAGGTGGATCGGCTGTCCACCGTGGACCTCGAGCAATCGGGCGCCAAGAGCCTGATCGACTACCTGGACGCCCAGCCCGGCGTCGACGTCAGTACGAACGGCGGCCCGGGCATGGGCACGGTCAGCATCCGCGGCGTGACGACCGGCGACCTGACCATCGCGACCGTCGGCACCTACATCGACGATGTCGCCTACGGCTCCAGCAGCGCGTTCGCCGCCGGCTCGGCGACGGCGCTCGACATGGCCCTGCTGGACCTCGACCACATCGAGGTGCTGCGCGGCCCGCAGGGCACGCTGTACGGCGCCGGCGCGATGGGCGGCGTGATCAAGTACGTGACCACCGAGCCCGACACTTCCGAGCTCTCCGGCAAGGTCGCGCTCGGCGCGAGCACCACGAAGGGCGGGGGCGTCGGCAGTACCGAGAGTGCGGTGATCAACGTGCCGCTCAAGGAGGACGTCGCAGCGCTGCGCGTGGCGGCCTTCCACGACCACGAGGGCGGCTGGGTCGACGTGCTGGGCCCGGCGGCCGGCAAGAACCTCAACAAGGGCGACACCAACGGCGGCCGCGTGGCGCTGCTGGTGGAACCGAGCGCGCGCTTCCACATCCGGCTGACCGCACTGACCCAGGAGATCAAGCGCGACAACGCCGACTTCACCGATATCGACGCGGCCACCGGCAAGCCGGTCGACGGCTGGAACGAGCGGACGCAATCGCTGCTCGAGCCGCACTCGGTGCGCACGAGCCAGGGCGCGGTCGATCTGGAGTACGACTTCGGGCCGGCGCGCCTGAATTCGATCACCTCGATACAGCAGTCGAAGCTGACCCAGCGCTACGACCTGAGCGCGGTCTACGCGCCGCTGATCAACCAGTTCTTCGGCTTCACGCCGGACACCGTCAGCGAGGACATCGCGGCCGACGTCCACAAGACGACGCAGGAGTTCCGCCTCACCTCGACGGCCGGCGGCTCGATCGAATGGCTTGCCGGCCTGTACTGGGATCGCGAGACCGCCAACCAGACGCAGCATGTGCTCGACACCCTGGTGGGCGGCAGCCCGCTGGGCGACCTGGCGCAGCTGGACCTCGTGAGCAAGTACGAGGAGATGGCGGCCTACGGCGACATCACGTGGAACGCGACGCCGAAGCTCGCCTTCACCGGCGGCGTGCGCGTGGCGCAGAACAAGCAGGACTACCTGCAGCTCTCCAGCGGTCCGCTGGTGGGAACCTCGCTGCCGCCCGCGAGCTCGAAGGAGACCCCCAAGACCTGGCTGGCCACCGCGCGCTACGCGCTCACGCCCACCAGCAACGTCTACCTGCGCGCGGCCAGCGGCTACCGGCCGGGCGGCCCGAACGCGGTGCTGGACAATCCGGCCACCGGCCAGCCGCTCGCGCCCCCGACCTTCGCGCATGATTCGCTGTGGAGCTACGAAGCGGGCTACAAGGGTGACCTGTTCGACAACACGCTGTCGCTCGAGGCGGCCGTGTACGACATCCGCTGGAACAACATCCAGCAGGTCTATTCGGTCAATGGCCTCGGCGTGATCGTCAACGGCGGCAAGGCCGAGATCCAGGGCTTCGAGCTGGGCGCGACGTGGCGTCCGAGCGCGCGCTGGTCCGTCGTCGGCAGCCTGTCGACGATCGATGGCCGCCTCAAGCAGGACGCGCCGGGGCTGGGCACCGCGGGCGAGCGCCTGCCCAACAGCGCCGACCTGGCCGCCACGCTCGGCGCGAAGGCGTCGTTCGACCTGGCCGGCCACGCCGGCTGGGTCGGCGCGTCGGAGCGCCACACGGGCGAGCGCGACGCCATCGTCGGTGGTGCCTATCGCATGCCCGCGTACTGGCTCACCGACCTGAACGGCGGCATCGACTTCGGCCGCGTCTCGCTGTCGATGTACGTGCGCAACGTGTTCGACGCGCACGCGCAGCTCGGGACGTCGACCGCGGAGCTGTCGCTCGGTGGCCCGGCCCAGGTCGAACTCGCGCGTCCGCGCACGATCGGCATGACGCTGGCGGCGAGCTTCTGAGCGATGTCCATGGATGCTGAAGGCAATTCGTTCGACTTCATCGTGATCGGCGGCGGGATGGCGGGCGCCGCGGCGGCCGCGCACCTGTCGCGCCGCGGCCGGGTGGCGCTGCTGGAACGCGAGACACAGGCTGGATATCACTCCACCGGCCGCTCGGCGGCGCTGTTCTCCACGATCTACGGCAACGCCACGGTGCGCGCGTTGACCCGCGCCAGCCAGGCGTTCCTGTTCGAGTCGCCCGCGTGGTTCACGCCCACGCCGCTGGTGCGTCCGCGCTCCACGCTGTTCTTCGCCACGCCGGGGCAACTGGCCATGCTGGCGGCCTTCCGCGACGACGCGGACATCGCCGCCGACACGCGCCTCCTGGACGTCGCCGAGGCCGGCGCGCTGGTGCCTGTCTTCAAGCCGGGCTTTCTCGGCGGCGCGATGCTGGAGCCGGGCTCGGCCGACATCGACGTGGACGCGCTGCACCAGGGCTACCTGCGCCAGGCGAAGGCCGCCGGCGCCATCGTGGTGCTGGAGGCCGAGGTGACGCGGCTCGAGCGCAGGGGCGGACGTTGGGAAGTCGACACGCGAGGCGCGCGCTACGACGCGCCCGTGGTGGTGAACGCGGCCGGCGCATGGGCCGACGAGGTGGCGCGGCTGGCCGGCGCGCGGCCGGTGGGCCTGCGTCCGCTGCGCCGCACGGCGATGCTGGTCGACGCGCCGCACGGCCTGGCGTGCGCCGGCTGGCCGGCCGCCATCTCCATCGACGAGAGCTTCTATTTCAAGCCCGACGCCGGACGCCTGCTGCTGTCGCCGGCCGACGAGGAGCCGAGCCCGCCCTGCGACGCGCAGCCCGAGGATCTCGAGGTGGCCATCGCGGTGGATCGCTTCGAGAACGCCACCGGCGCGCGCGTGGCCAAGGTCTGGCACCGCTGGGCCGGCCTGCGCGTGTTCTCCGCCGATCGCACGCCCGTGGTCGGCTTCGATCCCCAGGTCGAAGGCTTCTTCTGGCTCGCGGGCCAGGGCGGCTACGGCATCCAGAGCGCCGAGGCCCTGGGCCGGCTCTCGGCCGCGCTCGCCTGCGGCGACGCCGTTCCCGCCGATCTCCTGGCCGCCGGCGTCGTCGCCGAGCACCTGGCCCGTTCCCGCTTTTGATCCTTCACGCCGTTCCAACCAAAATGCACGGAAAGCCGATGAAAAACCTCTCCACCCTGGCCGCCCTGGCCACCGCGACCATCCTGGCGCTTGCGTCGGCCAGTCCCTCCGCCGCGCCCACCGAGGCCGCGCCCGTGTCCGTCGCCGTGCCGGCCCACGAACTCACCGCGCAGGACGCGCAGGCCTGGCTCGACGGCCTGATGCCCACCGCGCTGCGCACCGCGCGCACGCCGGGCGCGGTCGTCTCCATCGTCAAGGACGGCCAGGTGCTGTTCGAGAAGGGCTACGGCGTGGCCGACGAGAAGCTGGGCACGCCGGTCGATCCGCAGCGCACCTTGTTCCGCCCGGGCTCGACCTCCAAGCTGTTCACGTGGACGGCCGTCATGCAGCTGGTGGAGCAGGGCAAGCTCGATCTCGACGTCGACGTCAACAAGTACCTCGACTTCCAGGTGCCTCCGCTGAACGGCCAGCCGATCACGCTGCGCCAGATCATGACGCATCGCACCGGCTTCGAGGAGCGCATCAAGGACCTGGTGGCGTTCGACACGCCCGAGACGCCGCTGGGCGAGGTGCTCGCCGGCAACATGCCGGCGCGCATCTATCCGGCCGGCACCACGTCGGCCTATTCGAACTACGCCACGGGCCTGGCCGGCCACATCGTGGAGCGCGTCTCCGGCATTCCGTACGACGACTACATCGAGCGCAACGTGTTCGCCCCGCTGGGCATGAAGCACTCCACGTTCCGCCAGCCGCTGCCCGACGCGCTGAAGGCCGACATGTCCGTCGGCTACGAGGAGTCCGGCAAGCCCGGCAAGGGCTTCGAGGTGGTCAACATCCCGCCCGCGGGCTCGCTGTCGTCCACCGGCGACGACATGGCGCACTTCATGATCGCCCACCTGGCCGACGGCCGCTACGGCGACGCGCAGATCCTCAAGCCCGAGACTGCGCGGATGATGCACACCACCATCACCAGGCCGTTCCCCGACCTCAACGGCATCGCGCTGGGCTTCTACCAGACCAACATCAACGGCCATCGCGTGATCGCCCACGGCGGCGACCTGAACTACTTCCACAGCGACCTGTTCCTGTTCCTCGACGACCACGTCGGCCTGTTCATCTCGGTCAACGCGCTGGGCAAGGAGGGCCTGGGCGAGGGCATCCGCGACGACGTCTACCACGAGTTCGCGGACCGCTACTTCCCGCATTCCGAGCCGGTGACGCCGATCGACGAGGCCACCGCGAAGGCACACGCGCAGCTGGTCGCCGGCCGCTACCAGACCACGCGGCGCGGCGAGACCACGTTCCTGTCGCTGATCAACATGATCCAGCCCACCGTCATCACCGCCAACCCCGACGGCACGATCACGACCAAGCTGCTGCTGCAGCCGCAGACCTTCGTGGAGACCAGCCCGTACCTGTGGCACCAGGTGGGCGGCCACGACAAGCTGCAGGCCAAGGTGGTCGACGGCAAGGTGGTGACCTGGAGCACCGACTACCTGGCGTTCGCCTTCGCCTACGAGCCGCTGCACGGCCTGGCCGGCGCCGGGCTCGAGGTGCCGTTCCTGGTCGCGTCGCTGCTGGTGCTGCTGGCCAGCGTGCTGGCGTGGCCGATCGGCGCGGCCGCCCGCAAGTGGTACGGCGCCGCGCCGCTGTCTCCCGCGGTGCGCACGGGCACGCGCCAGACCGCGGGCGCGGCCATCGCCGGGCTGGTGGCGACGGTCGCGTGGGCGACGCTGTTCGGCGTCGTCGCGGCCATCACCACGCCGCATCTCGACACCTGGGTGCACGTCGTGCAGCTGATCTCGTTCATCGGTTTCTTCGGCGGCTGGCTCGTCGCCACATGGAACCTGGTGCAGCGCGTCCGCACGCCGGGCCGGCGCGGCTCGACCGTCTGGGCCGCGTTGCAGTTCGCCGCGTTCACGATGGTGCTGTGGGTGGCGTTCGCATACCACCTCCTGAACTTCAGCGCGGGGTACTGAGCGATGGCGACCCTGCCCACGCGCACGTGGTTCGGCCAGCCGCCCGGCCTGACCATCCTGTTCCTGACCGAGATGTGGGAGAAGTTCTCCTTCTTCGGCATGCGCGCGCTGCAGGTCTACTACGTGGTCAAGCAGCTGCACTACGACCAGGCCGGCGCCTCGCTGATCTTCGGCACCTACGCGGCGGGCGTGTACCTGACGCCCATCTTCGGCGGCATGATCTCCGACCGCTGGCTGGGGCGGCGGCGCGCGGTGATCATCGGCGGACTGCTGATGGCCTGCGGCCACTTCATGATGGCCTCGGAGGCGCTGTTCTTCCCGGCGATGGTGACGATCGCGCTCGGCAACGGCCTGTTCCTGCCCAACCTGCCCAGCCAGGTGCGGCCGCTCTACGCCGCCCGCGACGCGCGGCTGGCCGGCGCCTACAACCTGTACTACATGGGCATCAACCTGGGCGCCTTCATCGCGCCGCTGGTGTGCGGCACGCTGGGCGAGGTCTACGGCTGGCACTACGGCTTCGGCGCCGCCGGCGTGGGCATGTGCCTGGGGCTGGCGATCTACACCGCCGGCACGCGCCACCTGCCGCCCGACGACGCGGTGGCGGAGGTGCCCGCCGCCAGCACGGCATCGCGCCACCAGCTGCTGTTCCTGCTGGGCGCCGGACTGGCCGTGATCGTGTTCCGCGTGGCCTACGAACAGACGGGCAACACGCTGGCGCTGTGGGCCGACACCGCGGTGGACCGGCACGCGTTCTCGTGGCAGGTGCCGGTGACCTGGTTCCAGTCGCTGAACCCGTTGTTCGTGTTCGTGATGACGCCGGTGCTGGTGGCGTTCTGGAATCGCCGCGGCGGCTCCGTGTCGCCGGCCGCGCCGCTGGGCAAGATGTCGTTCGGCGCGCTGGCGGTGGCGGCCTCGTACGTGCTGCTGGCGCTGGTGAGCCAGTGGTCGCAGTCGCGCGGCGAACCGGTGCACTGGCTGTGGCTGGTGGTGTTCTTCGCGCTGCTCACCTACGGCGAGCTCTACATCCTGCCCGTGGGCCTGGGCATGTTCGCGCAGCTCTCGCTGCCGGGCTTCGGCGCCACCACCATTGCCGCCTGGTTCCTGGCGGCGTTCGCCGGCAACCTGCTGTCGGGCGTGGTGGGCACGTGGTGGGGCGGCATGAGCCCCGCCGGGTTCTTCCTCGCCATGGCCGGCATCGCGGCGCTGTCCGGCATGATCCTGGGGCTGCTGGCCGCCATCGAGCGGCGCCATTTCACCGGCCTGATGCTGGCCACGTCCGACCCAAGGAGCGCCTCATGAACCGCCGCCTCGACTCGATGCTGGTGTGGGACAACCACGCATGCATGCCGCTCAAGCCGCACGACACCGCCTTCCTGCCCCAGTTGCAGCGCCATCGCGACGCCGGCGCCGACGTGGTGATCGTCAACGTGGGCTACGGCGACGACGGCGTGGAGCAGCACCTGCGCATGCTCGCGTCCATGCGCGACTGGCTGGAGGCCAATTCGCGCGACTACCGCCTGATCGAGAGCGTGGACGACATCGAGGCGGCGCGCGCCGCCGGCCAGCTCGCGGTGGGTTTCGACATCGAGGGCGCCAACGCCATTGGCGACCAGCTGAGCCTGCTGGGCCTGTACCGCGACCTCGGCGTGCGCTGGATGCTGCTCGCCTACAACCGCAACAATTCGGCGGGCGGCGGCTGCCAGGACGACGATCCGGGCCTGACGGACTTCGGCCGCGCGATGCTGCGCGAGATGGCGCGCGTGGGCATCGTCGCCTGCTGCTCGCATACGGGATACCGTACCGCCCGCGAGGCCATCGACGAGTCGCCGACGCCCGTCATCTTCTCGCACTCGAACGCGCGCGCGCTGGCCGACCACCCGCGCAACATCCCCGACGACCTGATCCGCGCCTGCGCCGCGCGCGGCGGCGTGGTGGGCGTCAACGGCATCGGCATCTTCCTGGGCAACAACGATGCGTCGGTGGACAACGTCGCGCGCCACGTGCTGCACATGCTGGACCTCGTGGGCAGCGAGCACGTGGGCATCGGCCTGGACTACATCTTCGATTGCAGCGAGCTGGACGCCGAGATCACCGCCAACCCCGACAAGTTCCCGCCCCACCTCGGCTACTCCGCCGGCATCGCGATGACGCCGCCCGAGCAGCTGCCCGCGCTGGCGGAGACCTTGTCGCGGCACGGCGTGGACGACGAGGCGATCGCGCGGATCTTCGGGGGGAACTGGCTGCGGGTGGCGCGCCAGGTGTGGCGGCCACGGGCGTAACGCGTCGGCGCGCGACACTGCTGTTGGCGGCTGCCGGCCTCCGACCGTCTGGCTCGAGCGGGCCTACGGCCGACGAGGCAGGGCATGACGCAAGCAGCCGCAAGCCGGGGCGGCAACTTGCGGGCCGAAGCGGCTGTCGGCGCGATTGGCGCTGCGAGCATCGGTTCGTCCATTGTCTTGGGCGCGGGTGTCGAGGAGGGCGCGTGGCCGTGACTGCGGAATGGCTGGTGTTCGGCGACATGGGCGGCAGCTGTCGACCCAAAGCCGACATCGGCGACGTCGGTTTGCGCGCCCGGAAGCTGACGGTCGTCCTGTCGAGCAGCGGATGTCCGGTTTGGGACCTGGAGCTGACGTTCCTATGGCGTTCTATACCGTCCTATACCGTCCTATACCAACCCGGACCGCAGCCGGCTCGGAAGACGGCACCCGACCCAAAGCCGTCATCGGCCTACACGGATTGAGCGCCCCGTAGCCGACGTTCCTGCTGTCGAGTAGTTGAGGCCTTTGCACCGCCGATCGGCGACTCCAACCTGCCGCGGACCGCTCCTTGGACCGAATGCAGGATAGCGTCGCAGGCGCTTTGAACTAGGCATCAACTTGAAGCTCACGCGAGCCCTGTGCGTTGACCTTGTTGAAGCAAACCTGAACAAAACCCGAATCGCCCCCGCCGGCAGTCGCAGCGACTTGGACAATATCTCCGCAGCCAGCCCCTAGCTTGGCGGTTGACACTCTTGCATCGCTGCTCAAAGCTCCAGTTAGCCTTTGATAAGCCAACAGGGAGCGAAACCATGCACTACGTTTTGCGCATCGTCGCAGGGTTTCTGGCAGCGCTGTCCATGAGCGCCGCCATCGCCGACGACCAAGCGGATGCCACGGGAGTGGCCAGTTCGTTCAGGTTCTCGATGGAGCAGAAGCGCTACGAAAAGATCTGGGATTCGCTGCTGGCCCCGTCGTTCAAGGAGCATGTGGAGAAGGCAACGTTCGTGGCCAACCTACGGCAGGGGCAGTCGCAGCTCGGTGCCATAAAGGGAACAACGCTGATGTCGCAGTCTCTGTCTCACTACGACGCCGCGACGAAATACACCGGCGACATCTACACCTTCGACTATCGCGTCCAGTACGAGAATGCTGCGTTCTTCGAACGCGTCGTCGTGATCAAGGACACCGACGGGATCATGAAGGTCGGTGGGATCTGGGCGAACCCTGCGCCATGACCATGGGCAACCGACGCGCGGCGCCAGTGGCATCGTCTCTCTTCGTGCTGGCACTCGCCCTGTTTGCCTTAGGCGGAACTACCGTGGCTCGAGCTGCTTTGCCGACACCATGCGACACACACTTGAAGCCAGGAAAGGCCTTTCCCTATGCCTACGATTCGAAGAGAGGCTATTGCGAAGGCCTGACCGAGGAAGACCATGGTTCCTCGCTCCAACTGGTTCAATTGATGGCGACGGGTCTGATCGGCAACAACCTGACGACGCTTGTCGTCTCCGTCCCCAAGGCCCCGAACGCGACCACTCGAAATGTCGCGATCAAAGGCCTCACTTTGATGCCAGGCCTGCCTTATCACTTCGATGCGGAGTTGGCATCCGGTTCGGCGCTCACCGTCGACCTCGAAGCAGTGTTGAAAAAGAATTCCGTGACGGTCGAGTCGCTGGCCTATGTCGCAACGTCCGACGAGACCACGCTGGTTCCGCTCGCGCTGGGCACCAAGAAAGTGGACAGCCCGTTGACATGGGCCATTCTTGGCGTGCGCGTTCCGGCCAACGTCGCCCAGCTGGCGTATCGCGTCTATCCGAGCGACCAGTCGCCACCCGACTATCGCAACGTCGATCTGGGCGCTGCGGTCAACGGCATCGTTAAGATTCGGTTCGATCTGGATCCGAGCAAGGTGCTTCGACTGGAACTACGCGGCGACATCCCCGGCCAGCCATCGCAGCGGCTCTCCAGACTCATTTCGAGTCAGTAGTCGTGATGCCGCAGGATGCCGCTCGCCGCGCGTTGCTGAATGAGATAGCGGCGCTGCGCCAGGGCGACGTCGAGTTTTCTCTTCTGGAGCAACGCCTGGATCAGATGAAGCTGCTCGACGCGGCGGATGCGTCGCTGGGTGACAAGCGGCGGAGCCCTTTCAAGGATGCGGCCTGGATCCTGGCTCTCATCGCCACCGTCATCGCCGTGGTCGCCAGTGTTCGCGTGCCTACCGCCGCGGCGACGTTCTCGGGCAGCACGCGCAAGGTTCAGTTGGCTCTGGCGAACCTGATCTTTTTCGAACAGATTGACATGGTCGACGGCCGAATCGTGCCCGGCCCGGGCGTATTCCGGTCTACGGCTGCCCGCGCCGCCGCCTTGCAAAAGACCGCGGGGCAACATTTCGTTGTTACGGACGTCGTGGCGCGGGGTCCGGTGACGCTTTCTCTCAGCTCAGAGGGCCAATGCGTCACGATCGAAGTGAATCAGGGCAAGCTTGCCGGTGAAGTCTGGCTTGGCACGGGCGCCCCGACGATCGCCAGTGCCACTGCGGACGATCTCGCAGCCACCGAGTTCGCA
>Ga0302157_10003574_pt1 | contig 17401 bp, 11 predicted proteins | sample I_Bog_N3_3_FD_193502 | JGI IMG/M metagenome (GOLD analysis project Ga0302157, IMG submission 193502) | Peat permafrost microbial communities from Stordalen Mire near Abisko, Sweden - I_Bog_N3_3 | ecosystem: Environmental > Terrestrial > Soil > Wetlands > Peat | place: Sweden: Abisko, Stordalen...
CCTCGCCCTTCAGCAACAGTTGCATGGCGTCCTGCGGCGGCACGATACGCGGCACGCGCTGGGTGCCACCGGCGCCCGGAAACAGCCCGACCTTGACTTCGGGCAGCCCGAGCCGGGTTTTCGGGTTATCGGCCGCGACGCGGTAATGGCACGACAGCGTCAGTTCAAACGCGCCGCCGAGCGCGAGCCCGTTGATGGCGGCCGCCCACGGCTTGCCGGAGGTTTCGATCGCCCGGAACACCAGCGAGGTTTTTCGGCTCTCGTCAAACAGCATCTGGTTGGCCGCAACCTCGCCTTTCGAAGCCAAGAGTTCGGCATAGCGGCGGTTCATGCCCTCCAGCATTGACAGGTCGGCGCCAGCGGAGAACGCCTCCTTGCCCGAGGTCACGACCACACCCTTTAAGGAAGTGTCGGCCGAGGTCTGCTTCACGATCTCTTCCAGTTCAAGGATCGTGGTCTCATCCAGCACGTTCATCGAACGGCCGGGAATGTCCCATGTCACCAGCGCTATGCCGTCGGCATCGGTTTCGATCTTGAAATTCTTGTAGGCCATGTTGCCGTTCCCTTGCGGTGCCGACAGCCTCGAGGCGCGGCGGTTGTGCTGGATGGTCGGGTGTTTGCGGGGTGGGCACCTATGCCAGGCCCCCCAAACCAAAGCTATCGCTCACACCCGCTCGATGATCGTCGCGGTGCCCATGCCGCCGCCGATGCACAACGTGACCAGCGCGGTCGATTTGTTGGTCCGCTCGAGTTCGTCGAGCACGGTGCCGAGGATCATCGCCCCGGTGGCCCCGAGTGGATGGCCGAGCGCGATCGCGCCGCCATTGACGTTGATCTTGTCGGGGTCGATGTCGAAGGCCTGCATGTAGCGCAGCACCACCGAGGCAAAGGCCTCGTTCAGCTCGAACAGGTCGATGTCGGTTTTCTTCATCCCGGAGCGTTCGAACAGTTTCTCGGTGACGTCCACCGGACCGGTCAGCATCATCGCCGGCTCGGAGCCGATATTGGTGAAGGCGCGGATCCTGGCCCGCGGCTTCAGGCCGTGCTTGGCTCCGGCCTCCTTGCTGCCGAGCAGAACCGCGCCGGCGCCGTCGACGATCCCAGAGGAATTGCCGGCATGATGCACATAATTGATGCGCTCGATTTCCGGATGAGACTGGATCGCCACCGCGTCAAAGCCGCCCATCTGCGCCATGCCTACAAAGGAGGGCTGCAGCTGGCCAAGCGACTGCATCGTCGTCGAAGGCCGCATATGCTCGTCCTTGGCGAGTATAGTCAGCCCGTTGACGTCCTTCACCGGGATTACGGACTTGTCGAAACGCCCCTCGTTCCAGGCCTTGGCGGCGCGCTGCTGGCTCTGCACCGCATAGGCATCGACGTCATCGCGCGAAAAACCATATTTGGTCGCGATCAGATCGGCCGACACCCCCTGCGGCATGAAATAGGCCGGCACCGCGATCGAGGGATCCATCGGCCAGGCGCCGCCGGAAGCCCCGATGCCGATCCGGCTCATCGACTCGGCGCCGCCGCCGATAGTGAGATCGTGCTGCCCGCTCATGATCTGGGCTGCGGCGAAATTGACGGCATCAAGACCCGAAGCGCAGAACCGGCTGATCTGGACGCCGGGGACGGCTTCGCCAAGACCGGCCTGCAGCGCCGCGAAGCGGGCGATGTCCGAACCCGCTTCGCCGACCGGATCGACCACGCCGAGGACGACGTCGTCGACGATGTCCTCCTTCAGGTGATTGCGCTCCTTGAGGGCCTTCAAGGGCGCCACGGCCAGCGCCAGTGCGGTCACCTCATGCAGCGCGCCGTCGGACTTGCCGCGGCCGCGCGGGGTTCGAACGTGATCGTAGATGTATGCCTCAGGCATAAAGCCCTCCCGGTATGAGCATCGTAAGGTGGAAGCAGTTTGAAGGCCGTCGCGCATCTGACATCAGGAACGCGCTGCGGTCAGAATGCCTCCGCCGGCAATTCCATCGTGGTCGCGCATCCGGTCTGAATCCGGGCCAGGTGCACGGACGTCTCCGGCAGCATCCGCTCCATGAAGAAGCGGCCGGTCACCAGCTTGGTGGTCAGATAGGGCGTCGGGCCACTGCCCGCAATCTTCTGCAGGGCCGCTTTCGCCATCAGAGCCCACATATAGGCGAAACTGACGAGGCCGAAGAGATGCATGTAGTCGGTGGCCGCGGCGCCGGCATTGTCCGGTTTCGTCATCGCATTCTGCATCAGCCAGCCGGTCGCCTGCTGCAGATGGCCGAGCCCGCTGCTGAGCGGCGCGACATAGGGCTTCATGGCCTCGTCGGCGCCATTCTCCTTGGCAAAGCCTGCGACTTCGCCAAAGAAGGTCATCACCGCCCTGCCGCCGTCGCGCGGCAATTTGCGCCCGACCAGATCGAGCGCCTGGATGCCGTTGGCGCCCTCATAGATCATGGCGATGCGGGCATCGCGCACGAACTGCTCCATGCCCCATTCGGCGATATAGCCGTGGCCGCCGAACATCTGCTGCGCCAGCACAGCATTGGAGAAGCCCAGATCGGTCATCACGCCCTTCATGACCGGCGTCATCAGCCCCATATAGTCATCCGCGTGCTGGCGGTCCTTGGCATCGCTGGAGCGGTGGGCGACATCGCTTTTCAGCGCCGTCCAAACCACCAGAGCGCGTGCCGCCTCGTTGAAGGCGCGAATCGTCAGCAGCGTGCGCCGAACGTCCGGATGCACGATGATCGGATCGGCGGCCTTGTCCGGCGCCTTCGCCCCGGACAGCGCACGGCCCTGCAGACGATCCCGGGCGTAGGCGACGGCGTTCTGATAGGCGACCTCCGATTGCGCCAGGCCCTGCACCGCGACGCCGAGCCGCGCCTCATTCATCATCACGAACATGCCCTGCATGCCCTTGTTTTCCTCGCCGATCAGCCAGCCGGTGGCGCCGTCATAGTTCATCACACAGGTCGAATTGCCATGAATGCCCATCTTGTGTTCGATCGAACCACAGCTGACGCCATTGCGCGCGCCCAGCGAACCGTCGGCATTGACCAGGATTTTCGGCACCACGAACAGCGAAACACCCTTGATTCCGGCCGGCGCGCCTTCGATGCGCGCCAACACCAGATGGATGATGTTTTCCGCCAGATCGTGCTCGCCGGCGGAAATGAAGATCTTGGTGCCCGATAGTTTATAGCTGCCATCGGCCTGCTTGACGGCTTTGGTGCGGAGCAGGCCCAGATCGGTGCCGCATTGCGGCTCGGTGAGATTCATGGTGCCGGTCCATTGTCCCGCCACCATCTTCGGCACGAACATGGCTTTCTGCTCGGGCTTGCCATGCACCACCAGCGCCGCCGTGGCGCCCATGGTCAGCCCGCCATACATCGAAAACGCCATATTGGCCGAGCTCTGGAACTCGTTGACGGCCTGGCTGAGCGTGACCGGAAGCCCCTGCCCGCCATATTCCACCGGTGCCGACAGGCCAAGCCAGCCGCCATCGGTCACCTGCCGGAACGCCTCCTTGAAGCCTTTCGGCGTGGTCACGCGGCCGTCATCATGGCGAACGCAACCCTCGATATCGCCAGTCCGATTAAGCGGCTGCAGCACATCCTCGCTGAGCTTGGCGGCCTCGTTCAGAATAGCTTCCCGCACATCGGGGGAGGCGTCGCTGAAGCCGGGCAGATTGTCGTAACGGTCGATCTGAAAGACATCGTTGAGCAGGAAACTGACGTCTTCCAAGGGGGCTTTGTAGCTCGGCATGGCATCCTCTCGACAGGCGGGCGAGTTCGTTTACGGCAGATTTTGCGTCGCAGCAATCGTCCGACTCAAAAACCACCTTAGACTGTTACCGCCATGTAAGGCAGCCATGGCGACAACATCACCGCCGCCGCCGCCATTGCAGCCTCGCTTTTACCGCCACGGCAATCTCAAGGCGACGATCAAGGCAACTTTCGGGACCTGCCGCCTGATTCTTTAACTCAGTATTTACCGTGACACGAAAAACTCGCGCCTGACCAAGACAACCTGCGTGACCTCTGGGAACGCGTGGGGGAGGGCGCAGGGTGCGCGCCGGATCAGGAACCGGACAACAGCATGAATTCGCGCGTATCCTTGAGTAATGAAGGCATCGACCCTTCGGTTCGCGAGCGGGCCGAGGCTGCGGCACGGCGCGCCGGAATGTCGCTCAACGACTGGCTCAATTCCACCATCGGCCCGGCCGAACCGCCCAGCTTTCGTGCAAGGCCGGAACCAGCCATCGCACCGGGCAAGCCGACCCAGGACGTCGCCGATATCCATGCGCGGCTCGATTCGATCACCCGCCAGATCGAGCAGATCTCACAGCCGGCGCCACGCCACGATCCCCCGCGCGGCGAGGCTGCGGGCCATGAATACGGCGTCGCCCGGCAATTGAACGAGGCCATCTCGCGGCTCGACGCGCGACTGGCGAAGGTCTCGCGCCCCGCCGCGGCAAAGCCGGCCCCGCCCGAAGAGGCGCCGCGCGCAGCCGCCATGGCCAGCAGGATCGACCGGGTTGAGCGCGCAGCCGCCGAACTGCATCACACTGCGCCGCCGCAAGCTCCGATGTCGCTGGACTTCGCGGTCGCCGAAATCGAGGCCCGCCAGAACGAACTCGATGGCGGCGGCATGGCGCCGCAACCCTATCGAGCCCCCTCGCCGTCGGCCTTGTCACCGTCAGCCTTCTCGTCATCAGCCTTCTCATCATCAGCCTTCTCATCAACAACCTTGCCGCCGACGCCGCAGCCGGCGCGGGCGAGGCCGGCTGAAGCGCCGCCGCCGGCTGCGCCCGGCCCTGACTTTTCCATTCTGGAGCGTCATCTGGTCCAGATCGCCAGCCAGATCGAAGCGCTGCAGCGCCCCGACTGGATCGAGCAATCGATCGCGGCTTTCCGAGCCGAACTGGCTGAGATTCGCCACGCCATTACCGAGGCGATGCCACGGCAGGCGATCGAATCGATCGAGAAGGAAATCCGTTCACTCGCCCGCCGCATCGACGATACGCGCCACAACGGCATCGACAGCCATGCGCTGGCCGGCGTCGAACGCGCCCTGGGCGAAATTCGCGAGGTTTTGCGCTCGCTGACCACCGCCGAGCAATTATCGGGCTATGACGAGGCGATCCGCAATCTCGGCGGCAAACTCGATGTTATTCTTCGCAGCAGCGACGATCCGTCGACAGTCCAGCAGCTCGAAGGCGCGATCGCCGCGCTGCGCGCCATAGTTTCCAATGTCGCCTCCAACGACATGCTGGCCCGGCTCAATGAGGACGTCCGAACCCTTGCCACCAAGGTCGATCAACTTACGCATCACGACAACCGCAGCGAGGCTTTCGTAATCCTCGAACAGCGCATCGCCGCTCTGACCTCGGCCCTGGAGAGCCGGGAACGACCAGCGGCCGGCGAGAGCACCGAGCAGCTCGAAGCCGCGGTGCGGGCCTTGTCGGGTCGTCTCGACCGGATGCCGGTCGGCAACGACGACGCGTCCGCCTTCGTGCATCTGGAACAGCGCATTTCCTATCTGCTCGAACGTCTCGAAGCCTCTGCCAATCAACGCGGCGGCCATCTGGGCCGGGTCGAGGACGGGCTGCAGGACATCCTGCGCCATCTCGAGGCCCAGCACGCGACCTTTGTCGCCTTGGCGGAGAACAGCCGGCGCCCGGCGGAGGCTTCGGAGCACGGCTTAGCCGACATGGTCAAGCGCGGATTGTCCGACCTGAGATTCAGCCAGTCGGAAGCCGACCGTCACACCCAGGATGCCCTCGAAACGGTGCACAACGCGCTCGGCCATGTCGTGGACAGGCTGGCGATGATCGAAGGCGATCTGCGCAGCGACCGGAACCAGCCAGCGGCGCCGCAGCCGGAAGCCGCATTGACGCCACGGCCTGCGCGATCCCAGCCGGCTGCGCCGCGGCCCGAGCCGACTAGGCCGCGACCCGAGCCTGCGCCGCGCCTGGCAATGGCACCGCAACAGCGCCCTGAATTGCCGAACCCGGCCGCGGCGCAGGAACATTTTGCCGCCGCGCCGCGAGAATTCCACGCCGCGCCGTCGCCGGTTCCGGCTGCCCAGCCAGCTCCGGCGCGCGCGATCAGTGAAATCCTGGAGCCGCATCTCTCGGCGCCGCGGTCCACGGCCGCGCTGGCGCCGGATCATCCGCTGGAGCCAGGGACCAGGCCCGCCGGGCGCCCACCTTCTCCCTCCGAACGCATCGCCGCCTCCGAAAGCGCCATCAGCGGACTTCAGACCGCTGCGCGCGAGCCGGCGAACGCATCGAGCTTCATTGCCGCCGCACGCCGCGCCGCCCAGGCGGCAGCGGCCGCAACCCCGGCTGGCGACCAACCGAGCCACCCGCCAGCCAAGGCGGCCGACGACGACGGAGCCCGGAAATCGTCGACGATCACCGGCAAGATTCGCGCGCTGCTGGTCGGTGCCAGCGTGGTCATCATCGTACTTGGCACGTTCAAACTGGCGATGAGCCTGCTCGACGGTGGCAATGCATCCGTACAGCATGCGCTGGAAAATACCGGCGAGCCACCGCCCGCGTTGGCGCCGGCTGAGACCGGTGTCAAGCCTGCGATACCAACTCCTTCGATGCCAAGTCCTTCGATGCCAAGTCCTTCGATGCCAAGTCCTTCCATGCCAGGTGGGAGCATGCCTTCGATGACCTCGCCGACACGGATCGACCGGCAATCGAGCGCCGTCGATCGGGCGTTGTCGGTCGCGAATGCGCCGCCGCCCAGCGCGCCGGCAACCACCCTTGATCCGACCGGCTCGATCGTGCCGTTGCCGCAGACGCTCGGCTGGGTGCAGATCCCGGCAACCGAGAAACTGCCGGATGCGATCGGTGGATCGGGGCTGCGCGCGACCGCCCTCAGGGGTGATCCCACCGCCGCCTACGAGATCGGCGTCCGCTTTGCCGAGGGCAAAGGCGTGGCGCCGAATTTCGACGCAGCCGCCAAATGGTACGATCGCGCGGCGCAGGCCGGCGTGGTGCCGGCGATGTTCCGCCTGGGCACCCTTTACGAAAAGGGCCTGGGCGTGAAAAGGGACATCGATCTCGCGCGGCGCTATTATCTGCAGGCCGCCGAACGCGGCAATGCCAAGGCGATGCACAATCTGGCGGTGCTCGCCGCCGACGGCGGCGGCGCTGGCGCCGACTATCGGGGCGCTGCGCAATGGTTCCGCAAGGCAGCCGATCGCGGTATTGCGGACAGCCAGTTCAACCTCGGCATCCTCTACGCCCGCGGCATCGGCGTCGAACAGAACCTCGCCGAATCCTTCAAATGGTTCAGCCTCGCCGCGGCGCAGGGCGATGCGGATGCGGGTCGCAAACGCGACGATATTGCCAAGCGGCTCGACGCGCAATCGCTCGCCGCGGCCAAGCTTTCGATCCAGACGTTCACGCCGGAACTGCAGCCCGATGACGCCATCAACGTCGCCACCCCTGCCGGCGGCTGGGACAGCGCCCCGGCAGATACCGTCGCCGTCAAGCCCGCGAGCAAGCCGGCCGCCGCCAGGCACACCGCCGCCGCGCATTAGGATCGCCACGGTGCGGCTGCCCTGACCGCGGTCGCGGCGATGCGGTAAAAAAACCGTCGATAGCGGATTCTTTAATCCCTTCAGGTTTTAATTTCGGTTATGTCAGGGCGCGGCGAACCCAACCGCTCGCCCGCTTTCGCGCGGCCCCCGGATCGGCTGTCGCAAACGGGTACGGCCACGAAAAACGGTCGTGAACGGCTTCCTTGGCCGCTTTACGGCCTTATGCCAAAGCGGACGCGCGTGCAGCTTTACCTCCCGATCGCTGACATTCCGGTCAACGTGTTCCTCATCCTGGCGATGGGGGCGGCCGTCGGTTTCGTATCCGGCATGTTCGGTATCGGCGGCGGCTTCCTGATGACGCCGCTGTTGATCTTCATCGGGATCGCCCCTGCGGTCGCCGTCGCCTCGGTCGCCAGCCACATCGCCGCCTCGTCATTTTCCGGCGCCCTCTCCTATTGGCACCGTCGCGCGATTGATCCGGCCTTGGCCGCCGTGCTGCTCTGCGGCGGCATTGTCGGCACCGCGCTCGGGGTCTTTACCTTCACGCTGCTGCGCTCGCTCGGTCAGCTCGACCTGATGATCGCGCTGTCCTACGTGGTGCTGCTGACCGCGGTCGGCGGACTGATGTGCTGGGAAGGGCTGCGCGCCATGATGCGGGCGCGGCGCGGCACGACGCGGCCGAAGCGGCGCTCGGGCAGTCACGGCTGGATCCACGGCCTGCCGCTGAAAATGCGCTTCAAGCGCTCCAAGATTTATTTGTCGGTAATCCCGGTGGTGGTGGTCGGAATCATCATCGGCTTCATCGGCGCGGTAATGGGGATCGGCGGCGGCTTCATCCTGATCCCGATCCTGATCTATCTGCTGCGGGTGCCGACCTCGACCGTGATCGGCACCTCGATGGTGCTGACGCTGGTCACCATGGTGTTCGCCACCCTGCTGCACGCGGTCACCAACCATCTCGTCGACGCCGTGCTGGCGCTGATCCTGATGATCGGCGGGGTGACCGGCGCGCAGTTCGGCGCCCGCGCCGGGCAACGGATCCGCGGCGAGCATCTCCGACTGCTGCTCGGGCTTTTGATCCTGTCGGTCGGCATCCGCTTCGCCATCGAACTGGTGATCCGACCCGACGATCTGTTCACCATCCGGGAGAGCGGAGGCGCCGGATGAAGGCGTGCCGCCGGTTTGCGATCCCAGGCCTCGCGCTGGCCATCGTCAGCGTTTTTGTCAGCCTTCCCGCGCGCGCCGAACGGCTGATCGTATCGGTCTCGAACCATCGCGTGACCGTGACGCCGAACTATTCAGGCGAGGAACTGGTGCTGTTCGGCTCGGTCGAAAAGGACGAAACGACCCTGCCTGGCCGAAGCAATTACGATCTGGTGGTCACTGTCCGTGGCCCGGATGCGGACCTGGTGACGCGCCGCAAGGAACGCAAATTCGGTATCTGGATCAACACCGATTCGCGCCAGTTCCTGCAGGTGCCGACCTATCTGGCGCTGTTTGCCAACCGCCCGTTCGACGCCATCGCCTCTGCGGAGGTCGAGCGGCGCCAGCAGCTTGGTCTGAACAACGTGCTGTTGACCCAGCGGGTCGGCACCGATTACGCCGACGTCGTGCCCAATGATGCGTTCCGCAGCGCCTTTGTGCGGCTGCGCTCCGAACATGGGCTCTATCGCGAAGATACCACCGCGGTGACCTTCCTGACGCCGACCCTGTTCCGGACCGGCATTCCGCTTCCCGCCGCGGTGCCGATCGGCACCTATCAGGTCGAGATCAAGCTGTTCGCCGACGGCGCGCTGGTGGCGCACGCCGAAACTGCGTTCGAAATCGTCAAGGTCGGCTTCGAACAGTTCGTCGCCACCGCTGCCCGACAGAATGGCCTGGCCTATGGCCTGGTCACCGCGGCCATGGCGCTGATGACCGGCTGGATGGCCTCGATTGTGTTCCGGAGGGACTGAGGCCGCTCAGCCCGCAGCGAACAGATCGGCATGGATATCGCGGAGCTGGCGCTTCAGCAGTTTGCCGCTGGGATTTTTCGGCAGCGCCTCGGCAAACACGATTCGCTTCGGCGCCTTGAACGAGGCCAGGATCTGGTTTGAATGGGCGAGAACTTCCGCCTCGCTCAGGGCATGGCCGGTCCTGACCACGATCACCGCGACCACCGCCTCGACCCAGCGCGGATGCGGAACGCCGATCACGGCGACTTCCGAGACCTGCGGCAGGCGGTAGAGCGCTTCCTCGACCTCGCGGCTGGCGACATTCTCGCCGCCGGTCTTGATCATGTCCTTCTTGCGGTCGACCACCGTGATGTAGCCCTCGGCATCGATGGTCGCGAGATCGCCGGAATGAAACCAGCCGCCCTGAAACGCCGCCCTGGTGCGTTCGTCGTCATGGAAATAACCGCTCATCAGATGCGGCGAGCGGTGCACGATCTCGCCGACCTCGCCAGGCGCAACATCGCGCAGCGCGTCGTCGACCACCCTGGTCTCGACATTGAGCACGGCGCGGCCGCAGGAGCCGGGCTTGCGCAATTGATCCGCCGGGCCGAGCATCGTCGCCAATGGGGCGATCTCGGTCTGGCCATAGAGATTCCATAGCCGCACCTCGGGCAGACGCTGCGCCAGTTCGCGCAGCACCTCGACCGGCATGATCGATGCGCCATAATAGCCCTTGCGCAGGCTCAAGAGATCGGTGGTCGCAAAACGCGGCGAGCGCAACAGCGAGATCCATACCGTCGGCGGCGCGAAGAAAGAGGTGATGCGATGGCGTTCGATCAGCGGCAGCAGATTGTCCGGGGTCGGAAAGGCGGTGATGACATTGCTGGCGCCAATATAGATCGCGGGGCCAAAAAACACGTCGAGCTGCGCGCAATGGTACAGCGGCAGCGCATGCAGGATGAGGTCATCCGCGGCGATGCCGGCGTCGACGACGCAGCTGACATATTGCCAGATCACGGCGTCATGGCTCAGCATCGCGCCCTTCGGCGCGGATTCGGTGCCGCTGGTATAGACGATCTGCGCCAGATCGGCGCCGCCGAGATCCAGATCCGGTGCGGCGTCGTCGCAGGCGGCGAGCGTGTCGAAGCTGATCATGTCCGGCTCGGGCGCGGTGCTCGCCTCCGAGGGCAGCCAGAGCAGATCGTGGACCGCGGTATCGAGCGCCGCGGCCGAGCGCGCCAGTTGGCTGAGACCGCTGTCGGTGGCCAGTATCGTGGCGCCGGCATGGCGCAGGATGTAGGCGACCTCCTCGGCCTTGAGCATGAAATTGATCGGAACCAGCACCGCGCCCAACCGCGCCAGCGCAAACCGCAGCGCGACAAAGCCGTGGGAGTTGCGCGAAAGCACCGCGACCCGCGTCCCTTTGCTGACCCCCCGCGCGGCCAGCCCCGCGGCCACGCTTGTGCTGATGCGCTCAAATTCGAAATAGCTCCAGCGGATGTCGCCGCAAATGACCGCCGGCTTGTCGGGGTGTCGTGCCGCGCTGCGATGCAGCAAATCCGCGAGCGTCTGGCGACGGGTGATGGCATGCATGCTGGCGTTTCCCCGGTGAGCGGATTTTTATGGCGGCGAGTTTGCCTCCGCAGGGGCGCGCTTACAAGCTTTTCGCCGCGGGCCGCGCGGTCAGCGGCATTGAGCGGGTGCTTTGCTCTGGGTATTCCGGTGCGAGGTCGACCTAGCAAGATTGACAAGGATAGCTGACGTATCTATCCGCCAGCTCCGTGATTTCAACGCCCAGGCCCTTGGCGACTTCGTTGGCCAGGTCCGCCTCCGCCCCGCTAATCCCCCTCTTCCAGCAAAGAAGGATGAACTCATGGCTCTTCATACGCTCGCGCTCAAGGAAATCGGCATGGTCAGGATCTACATGAAGCCGCGAGAGAAGGCCGTGGGTGTGGGTAATCGCCTGTTTGGCGGCTGGCCGCTCTATCGCGAGCTGGTGGTGCAGGCCAAGGCCGCCGGCATCATGAACGCGACCGCCCACCATACCCATTTCGGATATAGCAACCATGGCAAGCTGGAAGACGAAGGCTTCGAGCTCTCCAACCCGGATCTGACGATGTGCGTCGAACTGATTGCCACGCGTGAAGAGCTTGAGCAGTTCTGCCGCACGCATGGCGCGTTGCTCAAGCGAAAGGTCATCGTCTACAAGCCTATCGAACACTGGGAACACGTTGGCGATGCGGTCAACACAGACGATGCCCTAAAACCCAAAGCAGTTGGGCGGGCATGAAAAACGTGTTGCTCTCCTGGGTGTTCTGGGCGCTGCTTTCCGCGGCATTCGCGGCGCTCACCGCCATATTTGCAAAGATCGGCATTGAGAACGTCAACTCCGACTTTGCCACCTTCATCCGCACGATCGTCATTCTCCTGGCGGCGGGACTGATCGTCTATGCGACTGGAAACTGGCAACAGCCGTCCAGCGTCTCTGGGAAGACATGGCTGTTCCTGGTGCTGTCCGGAATAGCCACCGGCGCTTCATGGATCTGCTATTTCCGCGCGCTGAAGCTGGGGGACGCTGCCCGCGTCGCTCCGATCGACAAGCTCAGCGTCGTGTTCGTTGCAATCTTCGCGGTAGTCTTTCTGGGAGAGCGGCTCGCTTTGCCAAACTGGCTCGGCGTGATCATGATCGCCTGCGGCGCCGTGCTCGTTGCCTACCGGGCATAAGGGGAGACCATGAAAGCCGCCGCGGGCCGCGCGGTCAGCAGCAGCGCGAGGCGGCGATCGCGTGCAGCTGGAAATCACCGAGCACATGGGCCATCAAGCCCGCGGTTTGGAAGATTTTCGCGAAGGCAGCGTCGCGAATGTTGAGGCCGCCAGTATAGGCCCCGAATGCCGGCAGCACCATCCGCTCGCCATCGCAGGCGAAACAGCGCCGCTCCGTGGCGCGGCCGCGCACCGCGACGCGGGCTTTCGGATGCAGATGACCGGCAATCTCGCCAGTGGCGCCGGTCGGCTGGTGGCGGAACGCGATCGCGCCAACCGCCACCTGATCGGCCACCACGCCGCCGAGATCGGCCGGCAGCGCCGGGTCGTGATTGCCGGAGATCCAGATCCAGTCGCGGCGGCGCTGCAGCGCCGCGAGTGCGTCGCGGTCCGGCTCACCCAGCCGCTGATGGGCGTCGCGGTCATGGAAACTATCGCCCAAGGCAATCACTAGGCGCGGATCATGCCGCGCGATCACGGTGCTTAGGCGGCCAAGCGTCGCCGCCGTATCATAGGGCGGCAGCAGCACGCCGCGCACGGCGAAGCTCGAGCCTTTTTCGAGATGCAGATCGGACACGACGAGCAGCCGCTCCGCCTCCCAGAACAACGCACCGGAGAGGTCGGCGACCATCGCGATGCCCGCGAGTTCGACCATGGCTGGACGCGCAAGCGTCGATTCGTGGTGCAAGGATGGCGCGTGGGCCGTCAAATTCTATTCCGTCTCTTCCTGTCCGGTCGCCTCTTTGACCAGTTCCTCGGCGGCTTCCGCGAGCAGCGCGTCGGAGGCCTCGCCGTACACCGCCTCGCGGCCGATCTCCAGCATCACCGGCACCGCCAAAGGCGACACCCGGTCCAGCGCCTTATAGATGATTCGCCCCTGGATGCGGGCCAGCATATCGCCGAGCCTGCGGATATCGAGCAACCCGGTGGCGGCGTCGGCGCGGGCGGCACGCAGCAAGAGATGGTCGGGCTGGTGCTTGCGCAGCACGTCATAGACCAGGTCGGTCGAGAACAGCACCTGGCGACAGCTTTTTTCCTCGCCGGTGAAGCGGCGCGGGATCAGGCCTGAGATGATCGCACAGCTGCGGAAGGTGCGCTTCATCAGCGCGGATTCGGCGAGCCAGGCCTCGAGATCATCGCCCAGCATGTCGGGATCGAACAGCGCGTCGAGATCGAGCCGGCCCTGCCGGATCATCGACGCCATGTCGCCGAGCCCCCACACCGCCAGCGCATATTCATTGGCGACGAAGCCGAGCGGCCGGGCCCGGGCGCGCTCCAGCCGTCGCGTCAGCAGCATGCCGAGCGTCTGATGCGCCAGCCGGCCCTCGAACGGATAGCAGACCAGATAATGCTTGCTGGCGCGCGGAAAGCTTTCCACCACCAGCTCACGCGCACCGGGGACCCGCGACAGCTGCGCCTGCAGGGACAGCCAGTCGCGCACCTGCGCCGGCAGGCCGTCCCAGCCGCGCCGGTCGGCCAGCAATTTTCGTACCCGCTCGGCCAGATAGGTCGAGAGCGGGAACTTGCCGCCCATATAGGAGGGCACCCTGGGGTCTTCGGCGTTGGAACGGGAGACATGGACCTGGTCCTCGACGAGGGCTTCGTAGCGCACCACCTCGCCGCCAAACACGAAGGTATCGCCGATCACCAGCCCCTCGATGAAATACTCCTCGATCTCGCCGAGCAGTCGACCGCCGCGCCCGAGCGCGCCAGTCGATCCGGATCCGCTGCCGCGCGAGCGCACCAGCCTTACCTTCAGCATCGCCTCCTCGACGATGGTGCCGACATTGAGGCGATAGCCCTGCCGTACCCGCGGATGGGTGACGCGCCATCTGCCGGCCTTGTCCTCCGTGATGCGCGCGAAACGCTCGTAGCTTTTCAGCGCGTAGCCGCCGCTACTGACAAAATCGACCACGTCATCGAAATCGCTCCGTGACAGCGCCGCATAGGGCGCGGCGGTCCGCACTTCATCATAGAGCTGATCGGCCGCAAAGGGTGCGCCACAGGCGCAGCCGAGCACGTGCTGCGCCAGCACGTCGAGCGCGCCGAGGCGCAACGGCGGGGTGTCCTGGGCATTCTCGGCGACCGCGTCGATCGCCACCCGGCATTCCAGCACCTCGAAGCGGTTGGCGGGCACCAGCACCGCGCGCGACGCCTCGTCGATGCGGTGGTTGGCCCGTCCGATCCGCTGCATCAACCGGGACGCCCCTTTCGGCGCGCCGACATTGATGACGAGATCGACGTCGCCCCAATCGACGCCGAGATCGAGCGAGGAGGTGCAGACCACGCCACGCAGTTTCCCCGCCGCCATGGCGTCCTCGACCTTGCGACGTTGCGCGACATCGAGCGATCCGTGATGCAGCGCGATCGCCAGGCCATCCTCGTTGATGCGCCAGAGATCCTGAAACAGCATCTCGGCCTGGCTGCGGGTGTTGACGAACACCAGCGTGGTCTTGTTGGCCTTGATCAGATGGTAGATTTCACCGAGCGCGTGGCGTGCGGTATGTCCAGCCCAGGGCAGCCGCTCTCTGCTATCGAGCATCTCGACAACAGGCGCCGCGGCGCCGCCGGCGACCACGATATCGGCGGCCTCGCTTTGGCCGTGGCGCTGCGGCACCAGAAAGCGAGCCAGCGATTGCGGCTCGGCGACGGTCGCCGACAATCCGATCGCGCGCATCTCGGGCGCCAGCCGCCACAGCCGCGCCAGCCCCAGCGACAACAGATCGCCGCGCTTGGAGGTGACGAGCGCGTGCAATTCGTCGAGCACAATGCGCCGGAGCGAGCCGAACAAAAACGGGCCGTCGTCGGAGGCGAGCAGCAGCGCCAATTGCTCGGGCGTGGTGAGCAGGATGTCCGGCGGATAGCGTCGCTGGCGCTGCCGCCGCGACACCGGCGTGTCGCCGGTGCGGGTCTCGACCCGGATCGGCAGCGCCATCTCGGCGATCGGGCGTTCCAGGTTGCGCGCGATATCCACCGCCAGCGCCTTCAGCGGCGAAATGTAGAGGGTGTGCAGGCCGCGGCTGCTGGGCTCGCCGCGCGCCGCAGGCGGGGCACGATGGACCTGCGCCCTCGCCAGTTCCACCAGCGTCGGCAGAAACCCCGCCAGCGTCTTGCCGGCTCCGGTCGGGGCGATCAGCAGCGCCGAACGGTCGTCGCGGGCCTTGGCCAATAAGGCCATCTGATGCTCGCGCGGCGTCCAGCCCCGGCTCGCGAACCATCTGACAAACCGGTCAGGCAGCAGCGCGGCGGCTTCAGGAGGGTTGGCGATGACGGCGGGCGGCACGCCCCAGACCTAGGCCGTCACGAAGCGTTCGTCGAGGCCGGTTTCGCTGTTGAAACCCCGGTTCCACGGCGCGAGCCGCCAGAAACGCGGCGACCTTCGCCCGGGAAACCAGAGCTCAACCTGGCGCCTGGACGGGTGAGGGAGAGCCTGGCAAAAAATCTCGAAAACAACCCCATGCAAAGATACAGGCCTCGCCGGGAGCATGCTGGCGAGGGATGCAAGCAGGTATTCGGCAACGGTGTGGCACGGCCCTGTCAACCTCATCCGCACCGCGCCTGCTGCCCCGAAGCACGATGGATTCCGGGCCTGAGCCTTCAGTCGGCTCCCGCCGACCGAAGGCTCATCCCGGAATGACGGTGAGAGATTGTGCTAGAAACCGGGGACAGACCAACGTCGATTTGGCGCCCTCCACTGTCCGAAATGCGGTCGTTAGTTGGCAAGTGGACGCCAGGAGGTTTTCATTTCTTAGCCTATGGATATGCTTGCGTTGGCTAGAGTTCCCGATTGGGACTACGGCTGTGGTTCATGAGGGGCCGTCTGACCATGTTGACCCAGACCAGGCCGCGCGCGCGTCCTCGACGCATGACCGACCAGCGCGCGCTTGTCATCGGCGCTGGCCTTGGCGGCTTAACGGTGGCCTTGGCTCTGCTCCGCGCCGGCTGGCAGGTGCGCGTCTATGAGCAGGCGCCGCAGCTCGGCGAAGCGGGCGCAGGCATCACCTTGAGCCCTGGCGCAGGACGCGCCCTGTCGTCTCTCGGCCTGGAATCGATGCTGTTGACGGCGTCGCTTCCGATTCCAGACATCGCCTTCGTCCATTACCACAGCGGCGCTCTGCTAGCCGGAACCTTTGATAAGGGAACGCCGCCAGACCACGGGTTTGACAAGCCCCGCCACATCCACCGCGCCGATCTGCACGCCATCCTGCTCGCGGCGGTCATCGCCATGGATCGGGACGCTGTCGTCACGAACAAGAGGCTCGTCAGGGTCGAACATAACGCGACGGGCGTCGAAGCCCGCTTCTCCGATCATACGACGGCGGCTGCGGATCTGCTGGTCGCCGCTGATGGGACCCGCTCCGCCGTTCGCCATCAGTTGTTCGACGACGCTCCCCCGCAATTCGCCGAGCAGGTCGCGTTTCGGTGCCTCATTCCGAGAGAGATCGCAGCCCCCTTCATGTCGGCGGGCAATGCGGTCGTGTCCATCGGACCGTCCCGTATCTTCAACCGCTACGTCATCCGTGGCGGCGCCCTGGTCAATGTCATCGGCATCGCCAGGAGTGATCGCTGGCGCGGCGAGGGTTGGAATACGCCTGCCACGATCGACGACTTCCTGCTGGAATATGATGGCTTCCACGAAGACGTCACGGGTCTCATCAAGCTGTCTCCGCCGGAGACCCTGATCAAGTGGGGGTTGTTCGTCCGCCCGCCGATCGCGCAATGGAGCGTGGGGCGGGTGGTTTTGTTGGGAGACGCCGCCCATCCGATTCTGCCGTTCCTGGGGCTCGGCGCCGCCTTGGCGATCGAGGATGGAATTGTCCTGAGCCGCGCCTTAGCTGAGGCTTCGACGGTGGAAGGCGCTTTCGCCGCCTTCCAACAGGCACGGGTCGCGCGGGTGGAGACGGTGCGAACCGAAACGATCCGTCAGGGCGAGATCATCCAGGCCTCAGATCCAGACGCGGTCGCGGTGACGCGGTCGCCATCGCAGAACACGGACCTTTTCGATTATGATCCAACCAAGATTCCGATCTCTGTCTAGATCGTGTCCCACGTCGTGGTGTAACTGACCTCAGGCCGTCACCCTGATCTCCGGCAAGCCGGGCTCTGTCAGGCTGCGATATCTGGCAGGCTGACGAGCTGAGTGTCGCTCAATGTGGCGATGGTTT
>Ga0302157_10003575_pt1 | contig 17400 bp, 16 predicted proteins | sample I_Bog_N3_3_FD_193502 | JGI IMG/M metagenome (GOLD analysis project Ga0302157, IMG submission 193502) | Peat permafrost microbial communities from Stordalen Mire near Abisko, Sweden - I_Bog_N3_3 | ecosystem: Environmental > Terrestrial > Soil > Wetlands > Peat | place: Sweden: Abisko, Stordalen...
GTGCGCCGGCCGAAGCCTGGACGATCACTGGAGAGTCAGTCTTGTCAGCGGCTTCCATGATGGCGCGCATCTGCTCAAGGTTGTTGACGTTGAAGGCTGGAACGCCGTAGCCGTATTCGGCTGCGTGGTCCAACATCTGGCGCATGCTGATAAGTGCCATTGTGTGTGTCTCTCCCGGTCGAGGGTCGTTAATCGTGCAAGCCTGCCGGAGCGGCGGCTGCTATTCAAGTCATTGCAGATCAGGGGTCAGCCCGGCCTGCGGATTCAGTGTCAAACGCCGGCCCCTTGTAGGAGCGAGCTTGCTCGCGATGGTGGTTCAGGCACCGCGGGGTATCAGGTACCCCGAGTTATCGTTAACGTCCATCGCGAGCAAGCTCGCTCCTACAGGGGACCGCGCTCGGCCGTTATTGCGCCTTGCAGGCCCGGCCGATCAAATCGTTGGTGGCAACCCAGTAAACCAGGCCTTCCTCACCTTTTTTGTGAAACGCCAGGACGTTGTCGCTGTACAGCACACCGCTGTCGACGGCACCGATCTCAGGCTTGAGGCGATACACCTGGTCACCGCTGGCCAAGCGCACATCCACCGCCTGCTGCGTGGTGTCGACATAACGCCAGAGCACTTCGGCCTGGCTGTCACAGGTCCAGTGCGTCCAGTTGTCCGCCGGAGCCGACGCCTGGTTGAAGGTGGCGTTGAAAGCGGCGCAGCCACTCAGTGCTGCCAGTGAAACAAGGGCGATAAAGCCTTTCATGCCGGTTCCTCGACTGGCGACCCCTGGCCGCCAGCACTGCACGTAGTGAATCTGACCCGTCAAGGACAACCCTGTTCCCGGGTCCCGGACGCTGCGTCGTACTTTTCCAACCCATCCGGGCCCAGGCGCTTGTTGATCACCGGGGCGGTTTCCGCCTGCCAGTCGGCCTGGTAGCAACCTTTATCGGCCGCCGGGGCAACTTCTGCCGCGGGCCCGGCTGTGTGCTTCTCGGCACAACCGACCAGCACACCCGCCAGGATCAGCAGCGTTAACGGCTTGACCATATGAGACTCCTGTCAAAGGCCAACGCCGGCTCAAGCCTTGGCGCGAGCTTCCAGTACTTCCACAGCCGGCAGCACCTTGCCTTCGACGAACTCGAGGAAAGCACCACCGCCGGTGGAAATGTAGGAGATATCCTTGGCAACACCGTACTTGTCGATGGCTGCCAGGGTGTCGCCACCACCGGCAATGGAGAACGCCGAACTGTCAGCGATAGCCTGGGCCAGGACTTTGGTGCCGTTGCCGAACTGGTCGAATTCGAACACGCCGACCGGACCGTTCCACAGGATGGTCTTCGACGACTTCAGCAGTTCGGCGAAGTGCGCGGCGGTTTGCGGGCCGATGTCGAGGATCATGTCGTCAGCGGCCACGTCGGCGATCAGTTTCACGGTCGCCACGGCGCTTTCGGCGAACTCCTTGGCCACCACCACGTCCACTGGCAACGGCACGCTGACCTTGGCGGCAATGGCGCGGGCGGTGTCGAGCAGGTCCGGCTCGTAGAGGGACTTGCCCACTGGATGACCGGCCGCCGCGAGGAAGGTGTTGGCGATGCCGCCACCGACGATCAGCTGGTTGCAGATCTGGCTCAGGCTGTTGAGCACATCGAGTTTGGTCGAGACCTTGGAGCCGGCAACGATGGCGGCCATCGGCTGGGCCGGTGCGCCCAAAGCCTTGCCCAGGGCATCCAGTTCAGCGGCCAGCAGCGGGCCAGCGGCAGCGACCTTGGCGAACTTGGCCACGCCGTGGGTCGAACCCTCGGCACGGTGGGCGGTACCAAAGGCGTCCATCACGAACACGTCGCACAGGGCAGCGTATTGCTGGGCCAGCTCGTCGGCGTTCTTTTTCTCGCCTTTGTTGAAGCGCACGTTTTCGAACAGCACGATGTCGCCGGCCTTGATCTCGACACCGTTCAGGTAGTCGGCCACCAGCGGCACGTCACGGCCCAGGGCCTTGCTCAGGTAGTCGGCAACCGGCTTGAGGCTGTTCTCGGCCGAGAACTCGCCTTCGGTCGGACGGCCCAGGTGCGAGCAGACCATGACGGCCGCGCCTTTTTCCAGGGCCAGCTTGATGGTCGGCAGCGAAGCCAGGATACGCGCATCGCTGGTGACAACACCGTCCTTGACGGGGACGTTGAGGTCTTCGCGAATCAGTACGCGCTTACCTTGCAGATCGAGGTCGGTCATCTTCAACACGGTCATGGGTCGCAATCTCTGGTTTACGGTTTTTGGTGGACAACGTGCAGGTAATGCTCTGCAACGTCGATCATTCGGTTGGCAAAACCCCATTCGTTGTCGAACCAGGCCAGCACGTTGACCAGCCTCGGGCCGGAGACGCGGGTCTGACTCGCATCGACAATCGCCGAATGAGGGTCATGGTTGAAATCACAGCTGGCGTGGGGCAGCTCGGTATAGGCCAGAAGCCCCTTGAGCGGGCCGCTGGTGGCGGCCTCGCGCAGGATCCGGTTGACCTCCACGGCATCGGTGTCGCTGACGGTCTGCATCGTGATGTCGAGGCAGGACACGTTCACCGTCGGCACCCGTACGGCTTTGGCCTGGATTCGCCCGGCAAGTTCCGGCAGCAGGCGTTCGATACCCCGCGCCAGACCGGTGGACACCGGGATCACCGACTGGAACGCCGAGCGCGTGCGGCGCAGGTCTTCGGCGTGGTAGGCGTCGATCACCGGCTGGTCGTTCATCGCCGAGTGGATGGTGGTGATGGACACGTATTCCAGGCCGATGGCCTGGTCCAGCAGGCGCAGCAGCGGCACGCCGCAGTTGGTGGTGCAGGAGGCGTTGGAGACCAGCAGCTCGTCGCCGGTCAGGCAGTCCTGGTTGACGCCAAAGACGATGGTGGCGTCGACATCGGTCTCGCTGGCCATCGGCTGGGAGAACAACACCCGGGGTGCGCCGGCGGCGAGGAAGCGTTCGCCGTCCTCGCGGGTGTGATAGGCGCCGGAGCACTCCAGCACCAGGTCGACGTCGAGCGCGGCCCAGTCGATGTGTTCGGGGGTGGCACAGCGGAAGACTTTCACGCAGTGGCCATTGATATGCAGACAATCGTCCTCGACCCGCACTTCGCCAGGAAAGCGGCCGTGGGTGGAGTCGAAACGTGTCAGGTATTCGAGGCTGGCCATGTCGGCCAGATCGTTGAGGGCAACGATTTCAAAACCGGCCCGATCCCCTCGCTCCAACAGCGCACGCAGGACGCAACGACCGATACGGCCGTAGCCGTTGAGTGCAACTCTGTAAGGACGCGGTTGGGGCATGGGGATCTCGCCGAGGCTTGAATATCAAGCAACCCATGCCGAAGCAGGGGTTTTGTGGGAACGGGCTTGCCTGTGGGTCAGAGGGTGAGGCGGTGTCTGTGAGGACGCTTTCGCGGGCAAGCCCTGCTCCTACAGTGTTGTGTCGTACACAGATTTTGCGTACGACGCCAAACTGTAGGAGCAGGGCTTGCCCGCGAAGAGGCCGGAGCAGGCACCGCCACTCCCGGACTTAGTCTTCCAGCAGCTCTTCAGCCTGACCCAGGATATTTTCCAGGGTGAAGCCGAACTCTTCGAACAAGGCTGGCGCAGGCGCCGACTCGCCGTAGGTGGTCATGCCGATCACACGACCTTCCAGGCCCACGTACTTGTACCAGTAGTCGGCATGGGCGGCTTCGATGGCGATACGCGCGCCGATCTGCAGCGGCAATACCGCCTGCTTGTAGCTCGCGTCCTGGGCATCGAAGATGCTGGTGCACGGCATCGACACCACACGAACCTTGCGGCCCTGTTCGGTCAGCTTGTCGTACGCCTGCACCGCCAGGCCCACTTCCGAACCGGTCGCGATCAGGATCAGCTCAGGCTCGCCCGCGCAATCCTTCAGCACATAACCACCGCGGCTGATGTTGTCGATCTGCTCGGCATCACGGGTTTGGTGCTGCAGGTTCTGCCGGGAGAAGATCAGCGCCGAAGGACCGTCCTTGCGCTCCAGGGCGTTTTTCCAGGCCACGGCGGATTCCACCGCGTCGGCTGGACGCCAGGTGTCGAGGTTCGGCGTGCAACGCAGGCTCGCCAGTTGCTCGATCGGCTGGTGGGTCGGACCGTCTTCGCCCAGACCGATGGAGTCGTGGGTGTAGACATGGATCACGCGCTTCTTCATCAGCGCCGACATACGTACCGCGTTGCGGGCGTATTCCATGAACATCAGGAAGGTCGCGCCGTAAGGCAGCAGGCCGCCGTGCAGGGTGACGCCGTTCATGATCGCGGTCATGCCGAATTCGCGCACGCCGTAGTACATGTAGTTGCCGCTGGCGTCTTCAGCGCTGACGCCCTTGCAACCTTTCCACAGGGTCAGGTTGGAACCGGCCAGGTCGGCCGAACCGCCGAGCAGCTCAGGCAGCAACGGGCCGAAGGCGTTCAGGGTGTTCTGGCTGGCTTTACGGCTGGCGATGGTTTCGCCCTTGGCCGCGACTTCAGCGATGTAGGCCGAGGCCTTTTCGGAGAAGTCAGCCGGCAGCTCGCCGCTCAGGCGACGCACCAGCTCATTGGCTTCAGCCGGGAAGGCCGCGGAATAGGCCGCGAAACGCTGGTCCCACTCGGCTTCGACAGCGTGACCGGCTTCCTTGGCGTCCCACTCGGCATAGATGTCGGCCGGGATTTCGAACGGGCCGTGGTTCCACTTCAGCGCCGCGCGGGTCAGGGCGATTTCCGCGTCACCCAATGGGGCACCGTGGCAATCTTCCTTGCCTTGCTTGTTCGGCGAACCGAAGCCGATGGTGGTCTTGCAGCAGATCAGGGTCGGACGGTCGCTTTTGCGCGCGGTCTCGATGGCGGTCTTGATCTCTTCCGGATCATGACCGTCGACGTTGCGGATCACCTGCCAGTTGTAGGCCTCGAAACGCTTCGGGGTGTCGTCGGTGAACCAGCCTTCGACTTCGCCGTCGATGGAGATGCCGTTGTCGTCATAGAAGGCGATCAGCTTGCCCAGGTCCAGGGTACCGGCCAAGGAAGCGACTTCGTGGGAAATGCCTTCCATCATGCAGCCATCACCGAGGAACACATAGGTGTGGTGGTCGACGATGTTGTGGCCAGGACGGTTGAACTGCGCCGCCAGGACTTTTTCCGCCAGGGCGAAGCCCACGGCGTTGGCCAGGCCTTGGCCGAGCGGACCGGTGGTGGTTTCCACGCCCGGGGTGTAGCCGTATTCCGGGTGACCCGGGGTGCGGCTGTGCAGCTGACGGAAGTTCTTCAGGTCGTCGATCGACAGGTCGTAGCCGGTCAGGTGCAGCAACGAGTAGATCAGCATCGAGCCGTGGCCGTTGGACAGCACGAAGCGGTCACGGTCGGCGAACGACGGGTTGCTCGGGTTGTGCTTCAGGTAATCACGCCACAGTACTTCGGCAATATCCGCCATACCCATGGGGGCACCGGGATGGCCGCTGTTGGCTTTTTGCACGGCATCCATGCTGAGGGCACGAATGGCGTTGGCACGCTCACGACGGCTGGGCATCGCTGATCTCCTGGGGATGTTGAAATTGAAAGTGAATAAAACGAAACGGAAAAAAGGCGAGCATTTTCCCTCAGGGACCGCCAAGGGGCAATGACAGATAGTCACTGCGGGGCGTTTTTCCTGCGGATAGTTGCGCATTCCTCGGGTGAAACCTTTCCGCTGTCGATCTGTATAGACCCGCGCAGGCCTGAAAGTGCCATCTATCATCCAATATCAAAACTTTTTGATATTGGTCTTGCTAGGCGACCGAGGGGTCACTAGACTGCTGGCCTTATGAATTTACCTGTGTCCGCGATACATCATGACGCCAGCGACGACCTGTCCGCCCTGTGCAAGGCCGGCGGCGATCCGCTACGCCTGAACGTCCTGCGGGCCCTGGCCAACGATTCGTTCGGCGTACTGGAACTGGCGCAGATCTTCGGCATCGGCCAATCCGGCATGAGCCACCACCTGAAGGTCCTGGCCCAGGCCGACCTGGTGGCCACCCGCCGCGAAGGCAATGCGATCTTCTACCGTCGCGCCCTGCCCCACACCGAACGCCTGGGCGGCAAGCTGCACGCGGCGCTGCTGGAGGAAGTCGACGGGCTCGACCTGCCCGTCGATGTACAAGCCCGCATCAGCTTGGTCCACGGCCAGCGCGCCGCCGCCAGCCAGGACTTTTTCTCACGGGTGGCGGAGAAATTCCGCGCCCAGCAAGACTTGATCGCCGGCCTGCCGCAGTACCGCGAAAGCGTGCTGGCGCTGCTCGACAAGCTGAACTTCGGCCCCCAGGCCACGGCCCTGGAAGTCGGCCCCGGCGATGGCGCGTTCCTGCCGGAACTGGCGCGGCGCTTCCAGCAGGTCACGGCGCTGGACAACAGCCCGGCGATGCTCGAACTGGCCCGCCAGGTGTGCGATCGCGAGGCGTTGACTAATGTCAGCCTGCAATTGGCCGATGCCTTGTTGGACCGTCATCGGCCGGTCGACTGCGTGGTACTGAACATGGTCCTGCACCATTTCGCCGCGCCGGCCGAAGCCCTCAAGCAGATGGCCTGCCTGCTGCAACCTGGCGGTAGTTTGTTAGTGACAGAATTGTGTAGCCACAACCAGAGCTGGGCCAGGGAGGCCTGCGGTGATCTCTGGTTGGGGTTCGAACAGGACGATCTGGCCCGTTGGGCCATCGCTGCGGGGCTCGTGCCCGAGGACAGCCTCTATGTAGGCTTACGTAATGGTTTCCAGATTCAGGTTCGCCATTTTCAGCGACCGGCTGGCACCCTCACCATCGGTAACTCAGGAAAACCATCGATATGAGCGAATATTCCGTTTTCACCTCCGAGTCCGTGTCCGAAGGGCATCCGGACAAAATCGCCGACCAGATCTCCGATGCGGTGCTGGATGCCATCATTGCTGAAGACAAATTCGCCCGTGTCGCGTGCGAAACCCTGGTGAAAACCGGTGTGGCGATCATCGCGGGTGAAGTGACCACTTCGGCCTGGGTCGACCTCGAAGACATCGTCCGTAACGTGATCCTCGACATCGGCTACAACAGCTCCGACGTCGGTTTCGACGGCGCTACCTGCGGCGTGATGAACATCATCGGCAAGCAGTCCGTGGACATCGCCCAGGGCGTTGACCGCAGCAAGCCGGAAGACCAGGGCGCCGGCGACCAGGGCCTGATGTTCGGCTATGCCAGCAACGAAACCGCGGAACTGATGCCCGCGCCGATCGCCTTCTCCCACCAGCTGGTTCAGCGCCAGGCCGAAGCCCGTAAATCCGGCCTGCTGCCTTGGCTGCGCCCGGACGCCAAGTCGCAAGTGACTTGCCGTTACGAAGGCGGCAAGGTGGTCGGCATCGACGCCATCGTACTGTCGACCCAGCACAACCCGGACGTGTCCTACAAAGACCTGCGCGAAGGCGTGATGGAGCTGATCGTCAAGCACGTGCTGCCTGCCGAACTGCTGACCAAGGACACCCAGTTCCACATCAACCCGACCGGCAACTTCATCATCGGTGGCCCGGTGGGCGACTGCGGCCTGACCGGGCGCAAGATCATCGTCGACAGCTACGGTGGCATGGCCCGTCACGGCGGTGGCGCGTTCTCCGGCAAGGATCCCTCCAAGGTTGACCGTTCCGCGGCCTACGCCGGTCGTTACGTGGCCAAGAACATCGTCGCCGCCGGCCTCGCCGACCGTTGCGAAATCCAGGTGTCCTACGCCATCGGCGTCGCTCAACCGACCTCGATCTCGTTGAACACCTTCGGCACCGGCAAGATCGGCGATGACAAGATCATCAAGCTGGTTCGCGAGATCTTCGACCTGCGCCCATACGCCATCACCACCATGCTCGACCTGCTGCACCCGATGTACCAGGAAACCGCGGCCTACGGCCACTTCGGTCGCACCCCGGAGCAGAAGACCGTCGGCGACGACACCTTCACCACCTTCACCTGGGAAAAGACCGACCGTGTAGACGCGCTGCGAGCAGCTGCCGGCCTGTAATGTAGCCTGCGTCACAAAAGCCCTCCATGGCTGGCCATGGGGGGCTTTTTCATGCCTGCAAAATCTTGCACGTTTTAAACATATTTTTTAAAATTCCGCCCCTCTCGAACCCTTTTTCCCACTTGGATCTTGCACGGCACCTGTTCGAGACCCCCTGGGTGTCGGCAATCAAACATTGAGGTTTGCCATGCGTACTTCCGCTTTCGCGCCTGCCGCGATTCTGCTCGGCCTGTTCTCCCTTTCCGCCCACGCCGCCGACCTGAGCACCCTGGCCGGTGGCCTGGCGTCACAACTGGGCGGCACGGCAGCCACTCCGGCCACCGGCACCCCGACCACAGCGACCAACGGCTCGAGCCCCTGCAACAAGCAGATCCAGGACCTGCAGGCCAAGATCAATACCGCCAAGGCCAAGGGTGACGACCTGAAGGTCAGCGGCCTGCAGCTGGCCATGGACCATGCGTCGAAGAGCTGCGCGCAGCTCAACGGCCAGGTCGCCGCGGCGCCACAACCGGTCGCCACTACCGCCACCCCCACGGCCCAGGACCCCAAGGCCCAGGCCGTGGATGCGGGCGTGAAGGCACTGGGCGGTCTGTTCAAGTAAGCCGAAACACGCAGTAAAACAGCCCCGCCGGTCGCGGGGCTTTTTTATGCGCGGGGTGATCTAGGCTTGGGTTTTAGCCCGAGCAAGGATGCTCACGATGCGTTTCTTCATTGGTTTTCCGCTGTTCGCCTTTTACCTCGCGGCCCAGGCCGACGCTTGCCCGGACTGGCAGGCGGAACGCGCTCGGCGAGAAGTCGACGCCCTGCAAGCCCAGTTGGCCGAATGGGACCACAGCTACCATCAACAGGGCCATTCGCCGGTGGCCGACGAACTCTACGACCAATCCCGGCAGCGGCTTGAACAGTGGCGCGGCTGTTTCCGGCTGCCCCTCGCCAAGGCGGACACCCCAGCGGGCGCGGGCGGCCCCGCCCGTCACCCGACCGCCCATACCGGCCTCGACAAGCTACCGGACGCCGAAGCGGTCCGGGCCTGGATGAAAGGCCGCGAAGGCCTGTGGATTCAACCCAAGGTCGATGGTGTGGCGGTGACCCTGGTCTATCGCCAGGGCCGGCTGCATCAGGCCATCAGTCGCGGCAACGGACTGAGCGGCCAGGACTGGACCGCCTCGGCCCGCAAGATTCCGGCAATCCCCGATACCTTGCCGGCACCCCGCGACCTGGTGCTGCAAGGGGAGTTGTACTGGCGCTTGCCGAACCACGTGCAGGCCCATCAAGGCAGCCTGAATGCCCGAGGCACGGTGGCCGGCTTGATGGCCCGGCATCAGCTCGGCAGCACGGAGGCGGCGGGTATCGGTCTGTTTGTCTGGGACTGGCCAGAGGGGCCGGCGACACAGGAGGAACGCTTGGACGGATTGCAGGCCCTGGGTTTCCCGGACAGCAAGGCCTACAGCCAACCCATCGACGACTTCACTGAAGCCGAACACTGGCGCAATCACTGGTATCGCCAGCCGTTGCCGTTTGCCAGCGATGGCGTGGTCCTGCGTCAGAGCCAACGCCCCGCCGCCAAAAGCTGGCAGGCCCAACCGCCCTACTGGAGCGTGGCCTGGAAATATCCCCACGCCCAGGCCCTGGCCCATGTGCGCAAGGTCAGTTTCAACATCGGGCGGACCGGGCGGATTACCCCCATGCTGGAACTGACGCCGGTGCGGCTCGATGACCGACAGATCAAACGGGTCAGCCTCGGCTCGTTGCCACGCTGGCAGGCCCTGGATATCCGTCCCGGCGACCAGGTGGCGATCAGCCTCGCCGGCCTGACCATCCCGCGCCTGGACAGTGTGGTCTGGCGCAGCCACGAACGTGAGCCGCTGCCGGTCCCCGACCCGCAGCACTTCCACGCCCTGAGCTGTTGGCAATATGCCCCGGGCTGCGAAAGCCAGTTTCTCGCCCGTCTGCGCTGGTTGAGCGGCAAGCAGGGGCTGGACCTGCCGCACCTGGGCGGCGGCACCTGGGAAAAGCTGTTGGCCAGCGGGCGCGTCCACCGACTGCTCGATTGGTTGACCCTGGAGGGAGAAGAGCTTGCTACCATTGGCGGCTTCGGCCCGCGCAGCCAAACGCGATGGCGGGAGACGGTGCAACTGGCCCGACAACGACCGTTCGAGCGTTGGCTCAAGGCGCTGGGGCTGCCTCCCAGCGCGGCGGCGCCGCTGGACGAGTCCTGGCCGGTATTGACCGGCCGTACAGCCGAGGCATGGCAAGCCATGCCCGGTGTCGGCGCGGAGCGGGCCCTGCAACTGAGCGCGTTTTTCCGCGACCAGGAAGTGCAGGCCCTGGCCAAATCTTTACGTAATGCCGGTATCGCGGGATTTTAAAGAGACAATCCCTGTCTATTTCAGATTATTCATACAGACAGCACGGCCATCTATTTTCAGAGTGACTGTTTTTCAATCAGTGTTTCCGTTCGGAGTGTTTATGCGACTTTTTCCACCGCTGGCGATTTTCACCTTGTGCAGCGTCCTGGCCGCCCCTTTGCTGGCCGCCGAAGAACCCACCGAACTGACCGGTTGCGCGGCCAAGCGCCAGTCCATCAGCAGCCAACTCGAGATCGCCAAGGCCCAGGGTAATAGCGAGCAACAGGCCGGCCTGGAAAAGGCACTGGACGAAGTGACCACCCATTGCACCGATGCTTCACTGAAAAGGGAGCGGGAAAACAAGGTGCTCGACGCCAAGCACGAAGTCAGCCGCCGTCAGGCCGACCTCGACAAGGCGATGAAAAAGGGCGATCCGGACAAGATCAACAAGCGCAAGGAAAAGCTCGCCGAGTCGCGCAAGGACTTGCAGAGCGCGCTGGATGAATTGGACAAGTAGGCGCCGTTACCCTGAGCGTCCGTCCACCTCAATGATCGCGAAACTCCTTATGACAGGCATCGCAGGCATCCTCGACCTTCTCGACCGCCGGCTTCAGGGTACTGGCCTTGTACGGCTGGACCTGGCTGGCCACCCGCAGCTCCCCGGTCGCCGCTTCCAGCGAGCGCGCCAGCTCCTGGAAATGCGCCTGCTTCTGCCAGACCGCGTCCCGGGCGCTGGTATGCTCCGCTTCCTTGACCTGCGGGAAGTGTTTCCACGGTTCGTGGGACAGGCTGTCGAGCTGGCTCGCGCCTTCGACGAAACGCGGCCCGTCAAAAGGAATGCGGCCGCGCAGCATGCCACCCAGGTCTTCGCTGGTCTTGAGCATCTGCTTGAAAATGGTCTTGCGCTGGCCCAAAGGAGAATTCGGGTCGACGCCACCGCATGCACTGAGGGTCAGGCAGGCCAGCAATACAACGGAAAGTCTTTTAAGAGTCATGGTGGCTTCAGGTCACGGGAAACGGCGGCCAGTATCCTCGTCTGATCGCCAAAGACCAAGAGCCTGAACCCTTCTTAACCACACTAAATCAGTGGATTTGCTGAACAGAGTCTGAACAGGCAATCACCCAAGGAATTCACCGCTGTATGAACACCTCTTTCAAACGACTGGCCGCAAGCCTTTGCGTACTCGCCCTGCTCGCCGGCTGCAACCGCAAGGAAACACCTGCGCCACAAGCCCAGGTCCCGGTGGACACCTACCTCAAGGCCGACTGGCAGGCGCTGCCGCCAGTGTCCGACGCCGATCTGCAAGCGGGTTTCAGTTCGTGGCGCAGCGCCTGCGCCCGGCTCAAGGCCGACGCCAACTGGGGCCCGACCTGCCTGGCGGCCGCGTCCGTGGCCAATACCCCGGCGGCCATTCGCGACTTTCTCCAGCAGAACCTCGAGGTCTACGGCCTGCGCTCGGCACAGAACAGCGCCGATGGCCTGATCACCGGTTACTACGAGCCCGTCTACCCCGGCAGCCTGACCCAGACCGCCAAGGCCACGGTGCCGGTCTATGGCGTACCGGATGACCTGATCATCGTGCAACTCGACAACCTCTACCCCGAACTCAAGGGCAAGCGCCTGCGCGGACGGCTGGAAGGCCGGGTGGTGAAACCCTATGACGATGCGGCGCTGATCGCCACCCAGGGCGTCAAGGCCCCGGTGCTGGCCTGGCTGACCGACCCGATGGACCTGCAATTCCTGCAGATCCAGGGCTCGGGCCGGATTCGCCTGGACAACGGCCAGCAGCTGCGGATCGGCTACGCCGACCAGAACGGCTACCCCTATCGCGCCATCGGCCGTTGGTTGGTGGAACAGGGCGAGTTGAAGAAGGAAGACGTCACCATGGCCGCCATCAGCGCCTGGGCCAAGGCCCATCCGACGCGTATCCCGCAATTGCTCGGCAGCAACCCCAGCTATGTGTTCTTCGCCCGTAACCCGGACAGCAACGAAGGACCGCGCGGTTCGCTGAATGTGCCGCTGACCGCCGGTTATAGCGTGGCGGTGGATCGCAAGGTGATTCCGCTGGGCAGTTTGCTGTGGTTGTCGACCACCAAGCCGGATGGCAGCGCGCTGGTGCGTCCGGTGGCGGCCCAGGATACCGGCGGCGCGATTGCCGGCGAAGTCCGCGCCGACCTGTTCTGGGGCACCGGCGATGCGGCGGGGCAACTGGCCGGGGACATGAAGCAGAAAGGCAATATCTGGATGTTGTGGCCCAAGGGTGTGGCGTTGCCCAAGGCTCCGGATGTCGGCAGTTGATTGCTGTGGGGCCTGTCCGATCGTTTTCGCGGGCAAGCCCTGCTCCTACAGATTGATGTCGTTCGCTAACTTCGTGTACGACACAACCCTGTAGGAGCAGGGCTTGCCCGCGAAGAAGCCCGTACAGACGCTGCACAACCCAATGACTGAAACGCCCTTCAGATCGAGACGAAAAAGAACGCCGCAATCAAGGCTATCCCGACAAACCACACCAGCGAGCGCAGTATCGCCCAGTCCGCCAGGTAGCAGATGATGTAGAGCAGGCGACTGGTGATAAACAGCACCGCCAGCACATTGATGGTCACCAGTGACGCCGTGCCGACGAAATGAGCAATGATCACCGCCGCCGCAAAGGCCGGGTTCACCTCGAAGCTGTTCAACTGCGCCGAATGGGCCCGCTTGGCGAACCCTTCAAGACCGGCGAGAAAGGTTCGCGGATCATGGTTCTGGCGCAGGCCGAACTTGCCGCCACTGAACTTGGCGATGCCGATACACAGGTAAGGCAGGCAAAACGCAATCAATACACACCAGAAAGCCGCGGTCATAGCAAGGTCCTTGAAGAGTGCCCGGGGGCGTCGCCGACAACACTAGCGCATAACCGGACACTCCACAGAAACCGATTCGCCAACGGTGTGTGGCTGTTTATACTGACCGCACCACGCCGCACTTCATGCGCATAGACCTATTCCAATAAATTCCGCTTCTGCTCGATCGCATCCGATCGGGCCAGTGGCATGCGTACACCCGGCCCCGCAGCCCAGAGAGATCACCCGCATGCCACTGGCCTTGCTTGCCCTCGCCGTTGCCGCCTTCGGCATCGGCACCACCGAATTCGTCATCATGGGCCTGCTGCCCGATGTCGCCCGCGACCTCGGCGTCAGTATTCCCAACGCCGGCCTGCTGATCACCGGCTACGCCCTGGGCGTGGTCTTCGGTGCGCCGATCCTGGCCATCGGCACCGCGAACATGCCGCGCAAGGCCACGCTGCTGGGCATGACCCTGATGTTCATTCTCGGCAATATGCTCTGCGCCCTGGCGCCGAACTACGCCACCCTGATGGCGGCGCGGGTGGTCACGGCGTTGTGCCATGGCGCGTTCTTCGGCATCGGTTCGGTGGTGGCCGCCGGACTGGTCGCGCCGAACAAGCGAGCCCAGGCGATTGCGATGATGTTCACCGGCCTGACCCTGGCCAATGTGCTCGGCGTCCCCTTGGGCACTGCCCTCGGGCAATACGCCGGCTGGCGTTCGACCTTCTGGGCCGTGTCGGTGATCGGCGTGATCGCGGCCATCGCGCAATGGGTCTGGCTACCGAAACATATCGCCATGGACAAGGCCAACCTGGCCAGCGAGTTCCGTGTCCTGGGCAAGACCAATGTGCTGCTGGCCCTGGGCATGAGCGTGCTGGCCTCGACCAGCCTGTTCAGCGTCTTCACTTACATCGCGCCAATCCTGCAGGATGTCACCGGCGTCAGCCCCCACGGCGTGACCCTCATGCTGCTGTTGTTCGGCGTCGGCCTGACGGGAGGCAGCATGCTCGGCGGCCGCCTGGCCGACAGCCGCCTGCTGCCCTCGCTGGTGGGCATGGCCCTGGCGGTGGTGCTGGTACTGGCCGCGTTCAGCCAGACCAGCCGCTCGGTCATCCCGGCGGCGATCACCCTGGTACTGTGGGGAGTCTTTGCCTTTGCCCTGTGCCCGATCCTGCAACTGCTGATCATCGACCAGGCCCACGAAGCGCCCAACCTGGGCTCGACCCTGAACCAGAGTGCCTTCAACCTGGGCAATGCCACCGGCGCCTGGATCGGCGGACTGGTGGTCGGCAGCGGCATAGACCTGGCGGACCTGCCCTGGACCGGAGCCTTGAGCGGCTGCGTCACGCTGCTCGCGGCGCTGTTCTTTATCTTTCTGCAGCGACGCAATCGGCAGCTGGCCAACACCCCGGCTTAAGCGCCGGGGTCTTTCACCACAGGTCGATACTTCAGCGGAGCGCCGGGCCGGCCAAAAACAGCCTTATGCCACAGCCCGGAGAATCACTCCTGGGCCGCCTCGTCTTCCTTGAACTGATCCTTCACGTAGCGGATCTCGGTCCGTCCGTGGGGCGACGGCAGGCCATCCTCGCCGAGGTTGACGAAGACCATCTTTTCCACGGTCAGGATGCTTTTGCGGGTGATCTTGTTGCGCACTTCGCAGGTCAGGGTGATGGACGTGCGGCCGAACTCGGTGGCGGTGATGCCCAGTTCGATGATGTCGCCCTGGCGCGAGGCGCTGACAAAGTTGATCTCGGAGATGTACTTGGTCACCACGCGCTGGTTGCCCAGCTGGACAATCGCATAGATCGCCGCTTCCTCGTCGATCCAGCGCAACAGGCTACCGCCGAACAACGTGCCATTGGGGTTGAGGTCTTCGGGTTTGACCCATTTGCGGGTGTGGAAATTCATGCGTTCTCCTGACCGTCGTGCCGCCGGATGAAACTATCCGGCAGGCCTGAGCCCTCATGGTAGAACGCTTGCCCACCCGACTCCAACCACCCATGACCACTAGTCGAAAAATGACCGAGTATCCACGGAGTCGTTTGACAGCTTTTCGCCCTTGTCTATTCTCCGACCGTGACCTGCTGGAACGGACCCAGCATTCAGCCAACCGGAACTTGGCAACGTAGCGTCATCAGACGAACGCGCAGGACGCGCAAGCTCCGCACGGCCATGGGTAACCAGCATTTCACCCTTGACCCACTACCAAGTAAGGACGCTTAACATGTCTAGAGTCACTGATGTACTCGTCAGCTTTGACACTGAAACCATCCTGAAAAAATACCCCAACCCCAGCCGCAACCCCGACCAGCCGACGTTGATCGACTGGCAACACGTCTACATGATCACCAACCAGGACAACGTGGTCAGCGGCCAGGCCGGTGGCGAACTGGATCTCAAGGCGCAGGTCGGCGACCTGATCCGCTGGCGGGAAACCAGCCTGTCCCTGGGCTTCGAGAAATCGGTGATTTTCTACCGGTTCATCGGCAACGTCGGCGCCAACCTGATCTCGACCCCGACGCCACGCAAGGCGACCGCCTCGTTCGCCCAGCCCAACACCAGCAACCCGGTGATTCCGACCTGCCAGAAAGTCGACAACTACTACTGGTCGTCCGAGACACTGGAGACCGGTCGTGTGACCTACCACTTCAACTTCATGATCGTGGACCGCGACTGCAAACCTTGCGGCTACTTCTCCTGGGATCCGTTCATCACCATCCATAACTGAGGCGGCTGTTGCGCTGACGCTTCGTGGCCAACGCGAAGCGTCATCCCTGGCGGCCTGCCACGGCTGACCGCGGCAACCTGGCCAGGGCCCAGCATCGGCAGACTCAGGGAAGGAGACCTCCATGCCCCAAGACGCATTCGACAGACACCTGCTGTTCATCCTCGACAGCGAAACCCTGCTCGAGAATCATCCCAGCCCCAGTGACTCGGCTGATTCGCCGACCACGACCCAGGCCCGCCACCTGTTTATCCAGGGCGCCCGCCCGGAAGGCTGGCAAGGCCCGGACGAACAGCCCTTCAACCTTTCGGCATCCCCCGGGGACAGCCTGCATATTCGCTTTGCGCCGATTGCCCTGCGCGGCGAAAACCTGCTTTTCGTGCACGACCTGCAGGTCCTGGACAACAGCATCCTCAGCCCCGCGACGGCGTCCACCCGGTCCGGCGTCCAGCTGGCACGGCCGCGTTTCGACAACCTGCTGGAGATTGAAACCGAAACAGCGGACGACTTTTTCTGGGAGAGTCGCCTGAACGCCCACGGTCGTACCGGCATCGATATCCGCTTTGCCCTGCTGGGGAACGACTGCTCGATCCTCGGCTATTTCTCCATGCCCCTGGAACTCGACTTTCACCCCTGACCCCCGTCTGGAAACCTTCCGCGTCGACCCCTGCGGGTCGGCGCGACAGATTGCGTTCTAATAACTTGGGCAAGTCCGAAAAGCCGCGTTATAATCTCCACCGTTTCAAAACGGTCATCTTCCCTTGATACCGTTTTCCCGCCACCTGTCCGAGGGGCGCTGCAGCAGGCTCGACCTGTCAGGCTCGGATGGGGCGTTGTTCGTTCAGGGCTCCCTGCACGGACACTAAACGCACAACGGCGCCCATTCGCATACTACGAATGGAGGCTCTTAATGAGCGCTGTCAACACGCCTGCAGATTTCAACGACTACAAAGTCGCCGACATGTCCCTGGCTGCCTGGGGCCGTCGCGAAACCATCATCGCCGAATCGGAAATGCCGGCCCTGATGGGTCTGCGCCGCAAGTACGCCGGTGAGCTGCCGCTCAAAGGCGCGAAGATCATCGGCTGCATCCACATGACCATCCAGACCGCCGTGCTGATCGAAACCCTGGTTGTCCTGGGTGCCGAAGTGCGCTGGTCGTCCTGCAACATTTTCTCGACTCAGGACCAGGCCGCTGCCGCCATCGCCGCCGCAGGTATCCCGGTCTTCGCCTGGAAAGGCGAAACCGAGCAAGAGTACGAGTGGTGCATCGAGCAGACCATCCTGAAGGACGGTCAGCCTTGGGACGCCAACATGATCCTCGACGACGGCGGCGACCTGACCGAGATCATCCACAAGAAATACCCGGCCATGCTGGAAAAAATCCACGGCGTGACCGAAGAAACCACCACCGGCGTGCACCGCCTGCTGGACATGCTGGCCAAGGGCGAGCTGAAAATCCCGGCCATCAACGTCAACGACTCGGTGACCAAGAGCAAGAACGA
>Ga0302157_10003576_pt1 | contig 17395 bp, 18 predicted proteins | sample I_Bog_N3_3_FD_193502 | JGI IMG/M metagenome (GOLD analysis project Ga0302157, IMG submission 193502) | Peat permafrost microbial communities from Stordalen Mire near Abisko, Sweden - I_Bog_N3_3 | ecosystem: Environmental > Terrestrial > Soil > Wetlands > Peat | place: Sweden: Abisko, Stordalen...
GTCCACAGTGCCGCGAACACCAGTGCGCAAAGAGCGCCTGGGGCCACGGTCCGTCCGAGCGCTTCGAGCACGGGCACGCGCGCAAACGCGAGCAGTCCGAAGCCGAGCACGGTCGCAAGATTGGCGACGCCCAGCGCGCCCAGCGTGGTCCAGGGCGGGGCGCCCCCTGAACGTTCGAAGAACAGCGCGTAATTCGACCCGATCGCCACGATCAGCAGCAAACCCACGAGGTGCAAAATCGTGAGAGCCTGGCCGCTCGCCACCAGCGCTGCCGCAACGCACAGCACCGCGAACCCGAGCGGCGCCATGACGCGAAGGACCCGCCGCCACGAGCGCAGCGCGAGGCCGAGCAAGGCGAGGATCGCGCCCAAGCCGCCGGCCGACAGACGCAGGGCTTCGCCGAGGTAGCTTGCATACAGGGCATCGGACTCCTGTTTCAGATCGAGTACGGTGGCGTCGTCACAGTGATCGGCCGCCAAGACGGACCGTACCGCATCGACATCGATATCGGTGCGCGCCGCGGTTGCCGCATCGCTGTGCGGATGCAAGGGAAGGAGGGCCGTCCAACGATCGTCCTCATGAATCACGAGGGCGGCGAAGCCGACGGCGAACGAGGTGCCTGTGAGATCCTGCGCGGCGAGCGGCGGCGCGGCGCGCGCCGCGGCCACTTCCGCCAGGAAGGGCTCGAGCGCCCCCTGGCGCAGTCCGAGCGGCCGGGCGGCCAGCGCGACGTTCGCCGCCAGCGTCGCCGGATCCGGCAAACTCGCGCGCCGTGCCGCTTGGGCGGCGAGGCTCGGCACGAAGCGCGTCGGAGTCTCGAAGCCGCCGAGATGGCCGCTATCGACGAGGCGCTCGAGACTCGCCGTGGCGCGCTCTGCGCCGCGCAATACGCTCTGCTGGTCCGCTCCCGTCACGACCACGAGATCCCGCACGTCGGCGAGCCCCAAGTCCGCGCGCAAGGCGGCATCGAAGTTCTGATCCGCCACGGCGACCGGACTCAAAGACGCCAGTTCCCGATTCCAGACCGCACCATGATGGCCGACGAGGACGCCGAGCGCGATCGCTGCCGCGGCCAGGCAGGCGAGTCGAGGATGGCTGATCGCGCCCAAGATCCGCGCCAGCGATCCTCCGGCCGGACCCAAGTTCGCGATGATCAGGTGCGGCGGCAGGAGCTGGGGCAGCACGAAGCGCGTGACGAGGGCTGCGGCGAGCAAGCCCGCGATCGAATACGCACCGAGCTGGGCAAGACCGGGAAATCCCGAGGCGAGCAGCGCCGCAAAACCACAGACCGAGGTGAACATGCCTAAGCGCACGGTCGGCCAGAAGTCGCGCAGCCAGCCGGCCGCCGCGCGCGAATCGATGGTGGAACCTGCTGACTGGACGAAAAAATAAATCGAGTAATCGACCGCCTCCCCGATCAAGGTGGCGCCGAAGCCGAGCGTGACGCCATGCACGACCCGGAATCCGAGCGCGACGGCCGTCACGCCCGCAAGCGCCGCGGAGACCACGGGCAGCAGCCCGAGCGCGACGGCGCGCCACGACCGGTAGACACACAACAAGAGTGCGACGACGAGGAGCGCACTCAGGCCCGACAAACGCAGCACTGCGGTTTCGATGGCCGTCCGTGCACGCACGGCAAATACCGGGGGACCGCTCTGCGTGAGGCGCAGCGCGGGGACTTCCGCCGTGGCGGCGAACGCGGCGTTCACGGTCGCGACCGCGTGCGCCTGCGCGTCCGTGTCAGAGCCCGACGCCCGCGTCTGCGCGACGAGCAGCGCGCGCCGCCCGTCGCGAGAAGTCCACACGCCCCCCGCGGTCCGGGGTCCGGGGCCCTGTTGCAGACCGTCGAGAATGTGCAGCGCTTCGCCGGTCGGATCGTGCGCCAAGACCGACTTCAGAAGTGGCGCGTCGGCCGCGGCGAGTTCATCGAGGGTCGCCGCAATGCCGTGTTCGAGCCCAGCGGCCGTGAACCGCCCGGGCTCGACCGCGTCGCTCAGCGCGTAGCGATGGGCAAAGAGAAAATCGCGGTCGCGGTCGCGCGCCGGAGACTCACCGTCCTCGACTGCGCTGAACTCGCCGGATGCCCGCAGCCGTGTCGCGAGCGCGAGCGCTGCGCGCGCCCGAGCAGCGGCATCGCCGCCGTCGATCGCACAGAGAATGACCCGCGATGCCGGTCCGGCGCGCAGCTGATCGACGAGCAGACGCTGCAGCGGTGTGGGATGCGCGGGCAGAAATGCCGACAGATCCGCAACGTAGTGGGCCCGCGCGACGGTCCATGCGGCCGCCAGCATCGCGATCAGCCAAAGTGCCACGGGCAGCGCAGCGCGCGGCTTCACGGGGGTTTCAAGAAGGCTTCATGGCGGCTCTACGGCGGTGCCGTCGAGTTGCGCAGTGTCATGCGGGACCGATCGCCGTCTGCATACAGGATTTCCACATGCAGCAGATCGGCGCCGGCGCCGTCGACGTCGATCCGCGACACCGCCCGCGCGAGCGCCGCACTCGCGGGTTCGAGTTCAAGTGTCCAGCGCGCGGCATCGCCGCCGAACTGCACGGCGAAGATGCGCTCGAGGCCGGCGCGGTCGCCGGCCAGCGTCGCGCGCACGGCGTCGAGCACGGGCAGCAACTGCGGCATATCCGCGAGTCGGACGACGCGCCGGCGATGACCGCGCTCCTCGGTCAACTGGTCGCCCTCCACGATCAGGGTTTCCGCGCGCGGTTCGACGGTGCGTTTTTCGAGCCGATCCGGCGCATCGAAACTCAGCACACCGCGCGACTCCAGGGGTCTGCGTACGAGGCTCGTGAAGCGCTGTTCGATAAAATCCGAGCGGCCATGGCGGCGCGCCGCGAGCAGGCCCATGACCTGGTCCATGCCGCTCGTCGCGGCGGACGCGGCGGCACACACCAAGCCGAACCACAAGGCCAACGCAGGCGCTCGACGCATCAGGTGCGCGGCGCCGTGCTGCGAGCCGCCCAGAAATCGTAGAAATTGAACCAGTTGTGCGGGTCGCTGCGACAATAGCGCTCGATCAGCGCGGCGTACCGGTCGATCGCGGCGTGGACGGCCGCCGCGCGCGCGCCGGCAGGCACGTTGGAGAAATCCGCGACCGGCGCGAACACCACGTGATAGCGATTGCCGCCGCGATACAGTCCGAGCATGAAGATCACGGCGCAGCCCAAGACGGCCGCCGTGCGCATCGGCCCCGTCGGCAGGCGCGCCGGCTCGCCGAGCAACATCACGTCCTGCATCGGTTCGGCGCCGAGCGTGCGGTCCGCGAGCACGCCGACGCAGGAGCCGCCGTCGAGGCGCTCCGCGATCTGCAGCATCGCGTCGAGCCGCCCGAGCGCAATGATGTCGGGTTTGGCGGCCGGATTGATCGCGGCAAGCGTCGCGCCGATCTTGCGCGCATTGCGCTCGTACATCGCCATGACGATGTGCAGTCCAGGATGGCGCTTACCGACGGTGTTAACGACTTCGAAGCTGCCCATGTGCGAGCCGACCAGGAATGCGCCCTTGCCCGTTCCGAGTTGCGCAGCGATGACGTCCGCGCCGTCGACCGAAATGTCGAACAAGTCTTCGCGGTCGTTGATGAGGAACACGCGATCATGAATCGCCGTGGCAAAGCACAGAAGGTGGCGGAAACGGTCGCGCGCGGTCGGCTCGCGGCCGAGCGCGAGCCGCAAATAGCGCTGCTCCCAATGCCGGCTGTCCGGCGCGAACAGAAAAAAGTACAGCACGATCGGATAGAGCGCGGCACGGCTCAAGGGGCGCCCGAGGCCAAGCGATACCCGCACCATGAGGCGCAGCAGCCCGGAACTGCCGCGCTCGCGTCGCGTCAGCCATTCGGCATCGTTGGCGGCGGCCGCGGGCGCCGGGTCGCGCGAGATCGCCGCGTGCGGGGTCGGATCACGATCCGTCGACATGTGAAATCACCCCGGAGGCGAACGTGCGGCCGTCGGCGCCGCGGATTTCGAACCTGAGCTGCGTCGGGCCTGTGCGTGCATAGGCCAGCTCCAACCGGTCACCGGGCCGGACGGGTGCGAAGAATTTCGCCGAATCGATGCGCCATGCGCCGGCGGGCGCGAGGGGGTGCGCGACGGCGTGCAGCGCCGCATCCAACAACACGACACCCGGCAGTATCGGCGCCCCGGGGAAATGACCGGCATAGGCCGCGTGATCGGCGGGGAGGTCGAGTCGTTCAATGTGTTCCACGTCAGGCGCGTCCGCCGCTCTGCAGGTGCTCCGCGACCAGCGCCTGCAATGCCTGGCGCGGTAATTTGCCGGTCGCGTTGCGCGGCAAGCGTTCGACCAGCAGCAGAGGCCGCGGCAGGAACACGGCGTCGATGCACTCCCGCAGCCGCTGCGTCAGCGCGGCGCCGTCCCAGCCCGGCGCCACCACGGCCGCAGCCAACCGCGTCACGCCGACCTCACCCGCGCTCGTCTCGTCGCGCAGGAAGAAGGCGCCGTCGAGCACGCCCTCGATCGCATTGAGCTGGTAGTCCAGGTAGGCGAAGGAACTGCGCTTGCCGGCGACGTTGACGAGATCGGCGGTGCGGCCGAGCAGCAGGAATTCTCGCTCACTCAGGATCTCGATCACGTCGCACAGGGCGGTGCGCTGTTCAACGTGGCCGCCTTCCGCGAACGTCGTGTCGCCGCCCCGGGACAAGCGCACCCCCGGCCAGAGGCGCCAGGCGCTCGTCCCGGCGGTCCGCCGGGTCGCGATCTGTCCGGTCTCGGTCGATCCATAGATCTCGATGAGATCGCAGCCGAAGCGCCTTTCGACCTCGCGCGCGAGATCGCGCGCGAGGGGCGCGGTCGCCGAGACGATCAAATCGACCGCCGGCAGGGGCGCCAAGGCGGCGAGCAGCGCGCGCAAATGCACGGGCGTCGAGACGAGCACGCGCGGGCGCGGAGAGGATTCGAGGCAGGCAAGGATGTCGGCCGGGTAAAACGGCTGTTCCGCCGAGAATGCATGGCCGCCGAGCAGCGCGACCAGCAGCGTCGATTCGAAGCCATACATGTGTTGGGCCGGAACCGTTCCGACGATCGTGCGGGGCCGCTCGGCCCCGAGGCCCAATTGCTCGGCGCCCGCGAGCACGCAGTGTGCGAGGAGTCCCCAGGTTTTGCGATGCGGCAGCGGCGTGCCGGTCGAGCCCGACGTGAACACGATCGCGGCGAGTTGGTCCGCGTCGATTTGCGGCACGCGCCAGGGGACGCGGCGAATCCGCCGCTCGCGCGGATACTGCATGCGCGGCAAGTCGATGTCGCAGTCCGCCGAGTCGGTGAGGCAAACCGCATCGGGCGCGAACTCGCCGAGGCGGCGCACGACATCGGGTGTGTAGGTCGAGGGCAGCAGACTCACCCGGCCGCTCGTGAGGCACGCGGCAAAGCCGACGGCGAATCGATAGCGGTCCCGGCAAACGTTGAGAACGTGGCGGCAATTCGGCAATCGCGCCGCTAGATCCGCGACGTCGGCGAGGAATTCGCCGGCTTCGATGCCGACGCCGCCGCGATACGCGACGATCGCCTGCGGCGACCGCGCGCCGAGCAGCGGCGGGGCGGCTGCGGCGAGGGCTTCAGGCGGAGCGGACAAGATAGATCCGCAGGGTCGCGATCAGGCCGCCGCTCCGAGTCGCCGGCAGCATCCGCCGGCGCACGAGTTGTTCGCCGACGAACATCAGCAGAACGAGGAACAGCGCGCCAAAATTGGCGAACGCCGACCAGACGCTGCGCGGCGCGCACAGGTAGAGGATCGGCATGAGCGCCGCCAGAGCGCTCAAGAGCAGACCCCAGGCCAGCGTGACGCCACGCGTGTAGCGCAATTCCGCCGCGTCGAGCGGTCCGTGCACCCGATCGGCGAGCAGCGTGCAAAGGGGCGTGCGGCCGCCGACGAGCGAAGTCCAGAAGGGCGCGGCGAGCAGCGCATACAAGCAGGCATCTTGGAGTACATAGAGCCGGGAAAAATACCGCTCGAGTTGCGGCCACGCGGCGAGGGCGGCAAGGCCGAGCAGCGCCACCGCGCCCACCGCGCCCGGACGCCCGAAGGCGCGGTGGCCGAGCACGGCCGCTGCAGCGGCGAGGGGCGCGAGGGCAAGCGCGGCGCCGAGTGTCGATGGCCCGGCGGCGCAGTTCGTGAAATGGCAGAGGGCGGCGTATCCCAAGAATCCCGCGCCGGCGAAGGCGCCGCGCGCGAGCGCCGCGGGCCGCCCTGCACTGGCCGCATCGCCAGGAATCACCGCGCTCTCTGTACGGCGATGTACTCCGCAAGATGGCGCAGCGAGCGGAAGATCCGTTGGTTCTCCTCGCTGTCGGCACGCAACTGGATGCCGTACTGCTTCGACACCAGCAGCGCCACCTCCAGGATGTCGATGGAGTCGAGGCCGAGGCCCGCGCCATAGAGCGGTGCCTCCGGGTCGACGTCCGCCACGGCAAGCTCGAGATTCAAGGCCTGCACGATCAACGTGGCGAGTTCGTGTTCGAGTCCCGCGTCGCAAGGCAACGCGGATTCCTGCAGCAGCGGTGCTTTATCCAGCATAGAGCATGATTATAATGAAATATGCGCGCACCGCACCCGCCCCTCAAAGACTATTATGCCAAGGCGGCCGACCGCGGAAACTGGGTGCGCGAATTGTTCGATCGCACGGCCGGCGACTACGATCGAATCGAACGCGCAATGGCATTCGGCACGGGTCCTTGGTATCGCGTGCGCGCCTTGCGGCGTGCCGGGCTCGCACGGGGACAGCGCGTGATCGACGTGGGCGCCGGTACGGGCCTCACTGCGAGCGCGGCGGCGCGCATCGTCGGCGATCCCCTGCTCGTCGTCGGCGTGGATCCGAGCGCCGGCATGATCGCGTGTGCCAAGGTGCCCGCGGGGCTGCGGCTGTATTCCGGGCACGCTGAAGCGATTCCGCTTGCGGCGGCGTCGGCGGATTTTCTCTCGATGGGCTATGCCTTGCGGCACGTGGATGACTTGGCCGGCGCCCTGCAGGAATTCCTGCGCGTGCTCGCGCCCGGCGGTCGCGTATGTCTGCTCGAAATCACGCTGCCGTCGGGCAGGAGGGCGAGGGCAGTCCTGCGCGGCTACCTGCGAGGCGTCGTACCGCTGCTCGCGCGCCTGCTCGGGCGCCACCGCGACAGCCCCGCGCTGATGCGGTACTACTGGGATACGATCGCAGCCTGCGCGCCGCCGGACGCCATCCTCGGGGCGCTGCGCGAGGCGGGCTTCGAACAGGTACGACGCCACGTCGAACTCGGTATCTTTTCGGAATATTGCGGACGTAAGGCGGACCCGGCCTCAGGCCGCGCGGCCGCGCCGACGCCGTAACGCGAGGCGCGGCCAGCGCCACAGCCAGCCGGCGAGCAGACGCAGATGCATCCACGTCAACAGGATGTTGTCGCGGCCATAGTGAAAGTGCGAGACGCCCCCGTCACCGGATCGGAAATAGCGCACGGGTACCGGGCGGTTGACCGCCGGCACGCCGCGCCACGAGAGACGCACCGCCGCCTCGGCATCGAAATCGAAACGCCGCATCCACCGCCCGGCGAGCATCTCCGCGAGCAGCGGCCCGATCGGATAGACGCGAAAGCCGAACAATGAGTCGCCGATGCCGGCCCCGAAAGTTTCGAGCTTGACCCACCAGTTCGAAATCTCCCGCCCACGCACGCGCAAGCGCGGCGCGTCCGCCGAGAATATCGGCTGCCCGAGCACCATCGCCTCCGGGCGGTCCGCCGATGCCGCCATGAAATCGACGATCCGATCCGCCGGATGTTGGCCGTCCGAGTCCATCGTCAGGGCATGGGTAAAGCCGCGTTCCGAGGCTGCTTGCAGGCCGACGAGGACGGCGGCTCCCTTGCCGCGATTCTCGGCCAGCACGAACACTTCGAGCCCCGGGTCCGTCGTCGCCATCGCGAGCAGCGCGGCGGCCGAGCCGTCCGTGCTGCCGTCGACGACGACCCAAACCGGAGTCCAGGCGGCGCGCGCCGCCCGCACGGTCTCGAGCACCCGCCTTCCCGGGTTGAAGCTCGGGATCAGGACGAGATGGGTGTCCGAGCGCGGCGGCACGGTGCCTTTAGCGGGCTGCGAGCCAGCGGCATTGCGGCGCATTGCCCAAGGCCGCGCGAAAATATTGATCCAATTCGGCGGTAAAGGCCGCGGCATCGGCGGGCGCCTCGAAGCGCTTGCCGAGCCTCACGCGATAGGTGATCGGCAGGCTCGGCCGGCGAAACAGCGGCCAGCCCTTGCTCAAGTACGGAGAGTCGGTTTCGATCAAGAGCGTCTGGACCGGCACGCCCGCGCGTTTGGCGATGAGCCCGACGCTCGCCGACAAGGCGTTGATCGGCGCGCGGCGCGTGCGCGTGCCTTCGGGGAACAGGAGCAGCACGGAACCGCGGCGCAGGTGTTCGACCGATTCGCGGATCATCTGCCGCGGCGAATCATTCTTCACGTAGCGCGCCAAACGCGAACCCGACCCCAAGAAGACGTTGTTCATGAGTTCGGACTTCATGACGCAGGCGATGTTGGGGTGGCGGGTGAGGATCAGCAGCGCGTCGATGAGGCTGGGATGATTCGGCGCGAGCAGCACCGGCGGACCGTCCTTGAGTGCATCGATCGCGCCGAGATCGAGCCGGTACGCGCCCGTCAGCGCCAGCGTCCACGCATACAGCCGAAAGCCCTCACGGATGACGCGGCGTCCGATCGCCGTGCCGACAGGGCCCGGCAGCAGGAAATAGAGGGGCACCGCCAGCAGCGACCACGCGAGGCAGATCACGCCGAGCAGCGCGAGCGATCCGTAGAGCGCGAAATAGTCGTAGGCAATCTTCGCGGGCCGCGCCATCTCAAGTCGCAGGTCGAGCCGTTCGGCCGGCCGTCACTCGCCGATCATGATGTTCTCGCTGCGGCGGCGCGCTGCCGCGCGCGTGCGCCGCCAATTCGCGAGCGAAACGAGGTAATAGACGGCTTTGAACGCACGCAGCGACGACCAGATCGGCGTGCGGCCGAAGATGTCGCCGGCCAGCAGGGACAACAGCGCCTCCTGCATGCGCAAGGGGTTGCGCGGCGCCAGGAACAACTCGCGCATCGTGGGATTCGTCACCCGGTAGATGAACCAGGAAAAATGCCGGGGCCCGAGCCGCACACGCCGGTCGAAGCGCCGCATGGCGCGTGCCGCGCGCCTGGGCTCGCGCCGGCAGGCGAGGAGCGCCTCGGCAGCCGCGGCGCCGCTCGTCATCGCGAGCATCACGCCGGACGAGAACACCGGATCGATGAAGGCATAGGCGTCGCCGACGAGCAAATAGTTCCGGCCGTGTGTATGCGTGCAGGAATATGAGTAATTGCCCGTCGCCGCAACCTCGGAGCTCAAGGTCGCGGTCGCAAGCAGTTCGGCGAGCGGCGGACACAGCGCAATCGTCGCAAAGAAGAATTCTTGCAAGCTCGCCTTGCGCGTCTTCAGGTACGCGGGCCAAACGACCGCGCCGACGCTCGTCGTGCCGTCGGCGAGCGGGATGAACCAGAACCAGCCATGATCGAACCAGAAGATCGAGATGTTGCCCTCACGCTTGCCGGCGTGGCGCCGCGCGCCGGTGAAATGCGCATAGATCGCGGCGCTGTTGTGTTTCTCGTTGCGCCGTTTCGCCCGCAGTCTATTGCCGAGCAGCGTATCGCGGCCAGACGCGTCGACGACAAAGTCGGCGCGCCACGAACGCCGGACCCCGTCGTCGCCGAGCGCGTGCACCGTGGCGGGGCTCGGCCCAGAATCCGCGGTGGATTCGAGGCACTCGACGTCCTCCACCCGGCAGCCTTCGATCACCTGCGCGCCGAGTTCCGCGGCGCGCCGGATCAGGATCTCGTCGAACTGCGACCGGCGCACCTGGTAGGCGAATGGCATGGACTTGTCCCAGCAGCCGGCGAATTCGAATTCCTGCCGCCGACCATCCCACGGTGAGACGAACTCGGCGGCCCATTTCTGCATGCCGATCTCGCGCACCTGGGCCGCGACGCCGAGTTGCTCCAGCAGCGGCAGGTTGGCGGGCAGCAGGGACTCGCCGATGTGGAATCGCGGATGCCGCTCTTTTTCGAGCAGCACCACCCGGCAACCCGCCGCCGCCAGCATGCTCGCGGCCGTCGAGCCCGCCGGCCCGCCACCGATGACGAGTACATCGCATGAACCGGTGAGATCCGCCGACGACATGCGCCGGAGTCTAACGCGCTGACAAAGATCGGTCCAACGTCTGTAATATAGGAAACATGCACATTTTGATCGTCGAGGATGACCAAGTCGCCCGGGATTACCTCGCGCGTGCACTTCGCGAGGAAGGCCACATCGTGGACGTGGCGATCGACGGCCTCGAGGGACTGCAGCTCGCCTCGTCGATGGCAATCGATCTTGCGATCGTCGACCGGATGCTGCCGAAGCTCGACGGCCTGGCGCTCGTCCAGTCGCTGCGCGCCACCGGACGCAAGACGCCGGTGCTCATCCTGAGCGCCCTCGGGGAGGTGGACGATCGGATCACCGGCCTGCGCGCGGGCGGGGACGATTACCTCACCAAGCCCTACCATATGTCCGAGTTGCTCGCGCGCATCGATGCGCTGGCGCGCCGCGGCGATGCCGGCACCGGCGAGGTCAATACGAAGCTGAAGCTCGCCGATCTCGAGCTCGACCGGATGACGCGGCGCGTCACCCGCAATGGGAAGAAAATAGAACTCACGGCGCGCGAATTCCAGCTGCTCGAGTTCATGATGCGCCATAGCGGCCAGGTCGTGACGCGCACGATGCTGCTCGAGGGCGTCTGGGACTATCATTTCGACCCGCAGACCAATGTCATCGATGTGCACATCAGCCGTTTGCGGCAGGCCATCGACAAGGACTTCGACAAACCGCTGCTGCACACGGTCCGGGGTGCGGGCTACAGTCTGCGCGAAGACGAGTAGTGGATCAGGAACAGCGATTTCGCGGCGTGCTCGGCAGTTCGCCGTTCCGCATCGCCGTCGTCTACTCGATCACTTTCGCGGTCGGCGCGGCGGCGCTGCTCGGCGCGGTCTACTTCGCGGTTTCCCAGGTCGTCGACGGCAGCACGGACAATCTCATCGAGGCCGAGGTCCAGGGCCTGCACGAACAGGAGCTGGTGCTCTCGCGCAGCGATTTCATCGAACTCATCGAACAGCGTTCCCAGGATCAGGACGTGCGCGGCGCGGTCTATCTGTTGGTCGATCCCCAAATGCGCCCCGTCGCGGGCAATGTGCCGGCGTGGCCCAAGGAGGCGGCGAACCAGGGCAAGTGGATGCAGTTCAAGGTCACCGTGCCGTTCGGCGACGAGACGCGCGAGCACGAAATGCGCGCGAAGAGCTTCCCGGTACCGGGCGGCTACCGCATGCTCGTGGGCCACGACGTGCAGGAGCGCCAGGACGTCAAGAACCTGATGATGCGCGGACTCATCGCGGCCGTCGTGGCGACGATGTTGCTCGGCTTGGGAGGGGGGTTCTGGATGGGGCGTCGCATCCTCGCGCAGGCGGGCGCGATCTCGGCCGTCGCGACGCAGATCATGCGCGGCGACCTGTCGCAGCGGCTGCCGGTGCGCGACGCCGAGGACGAGATCAACAAACTCGCGCGCGAGATCAACGGCATGCTCGACAAGATCGAGCAGTTGACGCTCGGGATGCGCACCGTGCTCGATAGCGCTGCGCACGATCTGCGCACGCCGCTCAACCGGCTGCAGGCGACCGCGGAAGCCGCGATGAGCCAGCTCGCGGCGGCGTCGCCGGAGCGGCGCGTGCTCGAGCGCGTGACGAGCGAAGTCGACCGCATGCGCGGCACGCTCGATGCGCTGCTCAGGATCGCGCTCGCCGAAACCGGAACGGTCGCCCGCGAGGCGGTCGATCTGTCGGAACTCGTCGCGAGCATGGTGGAGCTCTACGCGCCCGTGAGCGAGGAGCGCGGCATCGGCCTCGAGAGCTCGGTGATCGCAGGCGAGCACGTCCAGGGCAGCCGGCAGCTCCTCGCCCAGGCGCTCGCGAATCTGCTCGACAATGCGATCAAGTTCACGCCGGAGGGGGGCCACATCCGGGTGTTACTGCGCCGTGAAGGCGCCGGCCCCGAGGTCATCGTCGAGGACGATGGCCCGGGAATTCCTGCCGACAAACGCGAGATCGTTCTCGGCCGGCGCGTCCGGCTCGACGAGGCGCGCAAGTTTCCCGGGTCGGGGCTCGGCCTCTCGCTGGTTGCGGCCGTGACGAAGCTCCACGGCGCTCGCCTGGTGCTCGACGATGCCGGACCGGGCTTGCGGGTCGCGCTCAAATTCTGACGTCTTAGTCCCTCGATTCCAACTCCCAAGGAAACATCATGCAATCGATGCGATCGATCATTTTCAAGCGCGGCGCGGGCACGACGAACCGGACGGGCCTGGCGGCGGCCGGCGCGCTCGCGGCGCTCGTCGGCGGCGCGGATGCGTGCGCGGCGCCGGTCTCGGGCGTCGACACGCAGTACGTCGATGAAGCGGTGCGCGTGCAGGATGACACGTATCGGCATTTGAACGGCAAATGGCTCGAGCACTTCGAGATTCCCGCCGACAAAGCCTCCTATAACTCCTTCGAGGTCGTCCGGGACGCGACCGAGGCCCAGCTGCAGCGCCTCGTCGAGGACGCGTCGCGGGCGGGCCCGGACGCGCCCGCGGAGGCGCGCAAGGTCGCTGCACTCTACGCGAGCTTCATGGACGAGGAGCGCCTCGCAACGCTCGGCCTGAAGCCCTTGGGGCCCGAACTCGCCGCCATCGATGCGCTCAAGTCGAAGCACGAACTCGCCGGTCTGATTGCCCGCCTGAACCGGACGGACGCGCTCGCGCCCTACGAGATCGGGGTCCTGCCCGACTTTCGCGACTCGACGAAATATGCGGTTTTCATCGGCCAAAGCGGGCTCGGCATGCCGGACCGGGATTACTATCTGCAGGACGATGCGAAGATGCGGCAAACGCGCACGCTCTACCTCGCGCACGTGGAGCGGCTGCTCGCGCTGGCGCACGACGCACAAGCCCACGCGGACGCCGCCTCGATCCTTGCGCTCGAGACGAGCATGGCGCGCATCCAGTGGACCAAGGTCGAAAATCGTGACCCGGTAAAGACCTACAACAAGACCACGCTCGCGGCGCTGCCGGCGCTGATGCCGGGCTACGATTGGCCGGCTTATGCGGCGGATGCGGGCTTTGCGGGCACGGTCGACTACGTGATCATCGCCCAACCCAGCTACTTCGCGGGTCTCGCGAAGCTCATCGCCGGGACCCCGCTGCCGGTGTGGAAGGCCTATTTCAAATGGCAGGTGCTGAGCGCGGCCGCGCCGTATCTGTCGGCGCCCTTCGTCGACGAGCGCTTCGCGTTCGCGGGCACGGTGCTCCGCGGCGTCCCGGAGAATCGGCCGCGCAGGAAGCGCGGCCTCGAACTGCTCGACGGCGCCATTGGCGAGGCGCTGGGCCGGCTCTACGTCGAGAAAAATTTCCCGCCCGAGAACAAGGCGCGCATGGTCGCGCTCGTGCGCTCGCTGACCGACGCCTATCGCGCGGATATCGGCACGCTGGATTGGATGGGCCCGGAGACGAAGACGGGCGCGCAGGCGAAACTCGCGAAGCTCGCCGTCAAGATCGGCTATCCCGATCGGTGGCGCGATTATTCCGCGCTCGAGATCGCGCCGGACGACTTGTGGGGCAATGTCCGGCGCGCCAATCTGTTCGAGTTCCGCCGCAACATCGCGAAGCTCGGCAAGCCGATCGATCGCGGCGAATGGGACATGACGCCGCAGACGGTCAACGCCTATTACAACCCCTTGAAGAACGAGATCGTATTTCCCGCCGCGATCCTCCAGCCGCCGTTTTTCAACGTGGCCGCCGAAGACGCCGTCAACTACGGCGGGATCGGCGCGGTCATCGGCCACGAGATCAGCCATGGTTTCGACGACCAGGGCAGCCAATTCGACGCGGACGGGAATTTGCACGATTGGTTCACGGCGGAGGATCACGCGAAATTCGCGGCCAAGACGCGCACGCTCGTCGAGCAATACACGCGCTATGAGCCCGTGCCGGGGTTCCACGTCAACGGTGAACTCACGTTGGGCGAGAACATCGCCGACAACTCGGGGCTCGCGATTGCGCTCAAGGCCTACAAGATCGCGCTGCAGGGGCGGGCGGCCCCCGTGCTCGACGGGCTCGCCGCCGAGCAGCGCATTTTCTACGGGTGGGTCGGGGTCTGGCGGGGGAAGACGCGCGAGAACGATGCGGTTCGACTCATCAAGACGGACCCGCATTCGCCGAGCGCCGTGCGCGGCACGGCGCCGCTCCGCAACCAGGACGAGTTCTACGGGGCGTTCGGCGTCAAGGAAGGCGACAAGATGTATTTGCCGCCCGGGGAGCGCGTCTCCATTTGGTAGGCCGCGCCGGCGAGACGACGTCATGGAAGCGGCAGTCGAGGGCTTCGCCGGCGATAGTGTGAACTGGTCGTGCTTCCGCAGCCCGCGGGGCACGGGCGTCAAAAAACCGGCGGGTGCGCGCGGCACGGACGCCGCGGCGCGCAGCGGGCATAAGCCACTGAAGCCGATCGTTTAATTGTCGACTCCGGAGCGCCGGGAAGCAATGGCATGGAACTTGCTCCCTCCTTCGCACGGCACCTCTTGCCGGCGCCCAAAAGGAATCGACAACATGGCTGACGCCCCAGCAGTACCGAAGGCCCCACCGAAGGAATCCGGTGGCATGATGGGTAAGATCGTCAACGGCATCGGCATTTTCGTGCTGACCCTGGTGGCGGTCGTTGCCGGCGGCTTCGTCAACGACAAACTCCATCCCGCACCCGAGTATCGACTCGGCGAAAACGGTGCGATCAAGCCGGTCAAGGCCGCGGGTGCCGGAGGCGGTCACGGCGAGGAAGGCGGCTCGAAGTCCGAGATCTATTTTCCGATCGACCCGCCGCTCGTCGTGAACTTCGAGGACGGCGCCGCGGTGCGCTTCCTGCAGATCAGCATGGAGGCGATGTCCAAGGATCAGCATGCGATCGACAGCGTCACCAAGAACGTGCCGTTGATCCGCAACAACCTGCTCCTGATCATGAGCAACCGCGACTATCAGTCGCTCATGTCGCGCGAGGGCAAGGAGAAGCTCCGCCAGGAGGCGCTCGCCGAGATCAGGAACATCGCGAAGAAAGAGGATAGTCCCCCGATCGACGATCTGCTGTTCACCAGCTTCGTGGTGCAATAGTGGCCGAGACCAGCAGCGACGGTTCTGCGCTCGCCGAGCCCGTCGATGCCGGCGATGCCGGACCCGACGAGGCCGTCGCGAACGCGGCGATCTCCGAGGAGGAGGTTTCGGCGCTGCTCGAGACGAACGCGGATGCGCCGCTGGCCTTCGACCTGTCGGCCCGCCGCATCAGCCGCACGCAGTTGCCGATGCTGGAGTTCCTGTGCCGCAACTTCGCGGAGCGCGTGGGACCGACGCTGTCGGGCCTGTTGACGCGCGACGTGACGATGCAGTTCGACAACCTGCAAAGCGTGAAAGCCGGCGACCTGCAGGCCGGCTTGCCGCTGCCCGCGAGCGTCGCCATCGTGCGCTTGAAGCCGCTGCCGGGCGAGTGCTTCGTGGCCGTCGACCCCGCGCTGCTGCTCATGCTGCTCGACGGCTTCTTCGGCGGCACGGGACGTGCGACCGCCGACACCCAGGCCGCGGCCGCGCCGGCCGCCCAACGCTTTCTCGGACTCTTGATACGCGGATTCGCCGCCGATCTCACCGCCGCCTGGGCGCCGATCGCGCCGGTCGAACTCGAACTCGTCAAGCAGGAAACGAACCCCCGGTTTCTGCAAATGGGCGAGCGCGAGCAGCCGCTGATCGTCGCAAAATTCTCCGTGAGCCTGGGCGGCAACAGCGGCCACATCGACTGGATGTTTCCCGAGGCGATGCTGGCGCCCGTGCATGAGGCGCTGGAATCCGATGGCGGCAGGCCGGCGGTGCGCACGCAGACGGCCTGGGCCCCGGTCATCGCGACCATGCTGCAGGAGACCCAGATCGAGGCGCGCGCGATCCTCGTCGAAACACAGATCAGCCTCGGTGAGTTGGTGCGCCTGGTCCCGGGCGACGTGATTCCGATCGAGGCGCCGCAGGACGTGCGTCTGCTCGCGGGCGACGTGCCCGTCTATCGCGGCAAATTCGGCATTTCCCAGGGGCGCAACGCGCTCAAGATCATCGCAAGAGGTTCCGCATGAGTACTCCAGATCCGAAAACCGCGACGCCGACCCGGGCGCAGTTCGGCGACTTAGGACCGAATGCTCCCGTCGGCAGCGGGCAGGAAATGAACCTCGGCCTGATCCTCGAAGTCATGGTCACCCTGTCGCTCGAGGTCGGCCGGGTGCAGATGTCGGTGCGCGAACTGCTGCAGCTTGCACCCGGGGCGATCGTCGAACTCAATCGCCTGGCGAACGAGCCGCTCGACGTGCTCGTGAACGGCATGCGGATCGCGCGCGGCGAACTGGTCGTGGTGGACGAGAAGTTCGGGATCCGCCTCACCGACGTCGTGAGTCCGGCCGAACGCATGCAACAGGTCGGCTGATGAACGCATCTGCAGGCGTCGCGCCGCTCTCCATGGGTTCCTTCGCGCAGCTGTTCCTGAGCCTGCTGCTGGTCGTCGGACTCATCTTCGCAATTTCCTGGGTGCTCAAGCGGTTCCGACTCGCGGCGCCGCGCGGCCGCGGCGAGATGAGCATCATCGACCAGCTCACCCTGGGTCCGCGCGAGCGCATCATGCTGGTCCGCGTAGGCGATGCGCAGGTGCTGCTCGGCTTGGGCGCGGGCGGCCTCGTGGCGCTCACACCGCTCGCGACGCCGATCGAACTCAAAGAAGCGGGTGTCGCCGCGCCACCGTTCGCCCTGCGGCTGCGTGAGCTGATGAAACGTCCCGGCGGCGCGGAATGACGCGCATCCAGCCGATGATGCGCAGCCAGCCGAAACAGCGGCTTGCGCTCCCGCGCCCGGCGGTCGCCCTCGCGGCCGGCGCAATGCTCTGCCTGTTGCCCCTCGCGCACGCATTCGCCCAGTCGGCGCTGCCCGCGATCGCGATCAAGACCGCGGCGGACGGCGGGCAGACGTATTCCCTGACCTTCCAGGTTCTGATCCTGATGACGGTGCTGACGCTGCTGCCGGCGCTGCTCCTGTCGATGACCGCATTCACGCGGATCATCATCGTGCTGTCGATCTTGCGCCAGGCCCTCGGCATGTCGACGACGCCCTCGAACCAGGTGCTCACGGGCCTCGCCCTGTTCATGACGTTCTTCATCATGGGTCCCGCGCTCGACCAGGCCTATACGGGCGGCATCAAGCCTTATCTCGACGGTCAGCTCGCGGGCGAGGTCGCCATCGAACAGACCATGCAACCGCTCAAGA
>Ga0302157_10003582_pt1 | contig 17373 bp, 9 predicted proteins | sample I_Bog_N3_3_FD_193502 | JGI IMG/M metagenome (GOLD analysis project Ga0302157, IMG submission 193502) | Peat permafrost microbial communities from Stordalen Mire near Abisko, Sweden - I_Bog_N3_3 | ecosystem: Environmental > Terrestrial > Soil > Wetlands > Peat | place: Sweden: Abisko, Stordalen...
AACTCGACGCCACTTCGCCCCTGGCAGGGGCCTTCACCTACACTCCGCCCGCGGGAACGGTGCTGGCCGTCGGGCAGCAGACGCTCAAGACAACCTTCACTCCCACCGATACCACCGATTACACCACTTCTACCGCGAGCGTTACTTTGACCGTGCTCCCGGCCACTCCGGCGGTGACGCTGACCGCTTTGCCTAACCCTGCATTCTTGTCGAATCCGGTCGCCTTCACGGCCACAGTTTCTTCCTCAGGGATCACACCGACCGGAACCGTCGCCTTTTACGATGGGACAACTCAGATTGGGTCGGGTACTCTCGCGGGCGGGATCGCTACCTACACAACGTCGGCTCTGACTACCGGGGTTCACTCGATCACCGCGGCCTATTCCGGCGATGCCAGCTACTTGACGGGGACCAGCGGGGCGCTGCCGGAGAGCATCGAAGACTTCACGCTCACCATGTCGGGCGGAGGAACATCGGAATCTGCGGCCGCGATCACCGGAGGCCAGGCGGCGACCTATCCACTTGTGATTACCCCCGTTGGCGGCGCGACGCTGCCCGGAGCGGTGAGTTTGAGCGTGACCGGGCTTCCTCCAGAAGCGACGGGAACCTTCACTCCGGCGACAGTTGCAGCGAACGCTGGAACCACCAATGTACCGCTTCTGGTTATGATGCCGGGCATTTCGGCGGTAACGCCGGCGCGCCGTCCCTTTGGCGGAAGCTCGCTGCCTGTGGCGTTGGGGCTGATACTCCTGATTCCCTTTGCCGGCAGGCTGCGCAAGGCAGCTGACGGCTGGAGAAGGCTCGCGGTGCTTGCGCTGATGAGCGCGGCCCTGGTTGTGGGATTGAACGGGTGTGGAGTCACTGCGACTCCGCAGTCCTATCAATTGACTGTAACCGCGACCTCCGGCTCTTTGTCTCACTCGATCGCGTTGAAACTCACCGTGCAATAGGTTCGACGCTGAAATGCCAGGTGGAAACAGGGGCCGCGGCGAGAGGCTTCCGGCGAAGCCGATGCAGGTTGCTGGATGCCCAACGGCGCCAATCCTTGCGCCAAATCGGAGAGTTCTTTTGTTATTCATTCGCGGCTTATCGACGCATCCCCACGCAACCCATGCCGGGACGCGTCTAAGGTAAATTCCGCGTCGGCATTTCTGGGGCCGGCAGATTCGACGTGCGCTGCCCTCTCGGGCTCAATCAGAGCATCCCGAAGGGCCGTGAAGGCCAACGGAATCCAGCGGCTCCAGATCGCCGCCATCGACTTCCACAGCGAAGCTCTGCATGATGGTATCCAGCGTGAGGACGACGCGGAAGCTGTTCTTCTTGCGCACGACGATCCCCTCCATCCCAGCAAAAGCGCCAGCTCGAATCCGCGCCCGCTGACCCACTTTCAGTAATGGGTGCGGCTCGACGCGACATAGAGGAAGGCCGGATCGCAGAGCCTCGATGTCGGCTTCAGGCAAGGATGCGGGCTCACCCCCTGTGCCGCCCACAACTGCCACCACGCCTGGTACTTCCAGCACTCTCACTCGCTGCGTCCGCTTGATCCGAACGAAGATATAGCCGGGAAACAGCGGCAGATCCAGCGTGACCCTCGATCCGTCGCTCCACTTGCGCTGCGTGCGGTAAAGAGGCAGATAGTGCTCAATCTCCCTCATGCCGAGGTGCTGATCCACACGCTTCTCATGGCGAGGCGAGGTGTACACTGCGAACCATTTCGGCGCGGCTTGCGCGTCCGCCGGCAATTCCGGTGGGTGGATGATCGCGTCAACGAAGTTTTGATGCGCAGTTTCAGACACGGGTTTCTCGCAATCCTCCGTCCCTAACCCCTAGTCCCTGGTCCCTAGTCCCTATTCCAGCTTTTGGGTCTCGGTCCCCTCGGGAACCTTTACGACAAACTGGTCGTCTGTGAGTGTCGGATTCTGATTCTCCTTGACATCCTCGACGGTGAGAACGATCTGGTACTCCTCAAGCGGTCGCTTGATGATGATCGTGGAAGGGTACTTGCTGCCTTCGAAGTCCCGGTAATTCGCATAATCGACTTGCGTCTCCAGGTTGCCCTCGTCGTCGTAAAGATCCTGCTGATAAGGCAGCAGATCGTCGCGGCGGAAGGTCACCACGCGCACAGGTGTCAGTTGCCGGCTGTCTCCCTTGCGCCGACTGATGCTGAGAACGTACTCCGGGACCGTGTATAGGTGCTTTCGCGCCGTGTCTTCGATGGTCTCCGAGTCCGCCACCACGGAGTACAAGTCGTCCGGCTCCAGTCCGCGCACAACCATGGCGTCGAAAAAGAATCCAGGCCGCATGTTTTCCAGCGCGTTTGCCGATTTCCTCTTCAACGAGTTTGAGCCCTTGAACGCCTTGCCCTTGAGCGGGACAGAGAGGGTGAAGTCTTTGCCGTCGCTGGCCATGTCAAACGCCTTGACGCCCAGCAGTGTCCCCACCACGCGCAGCATCTCTGGCTTGCGCATCAAAATGTGGCCGCGCAGGGTGGTATAGTCCTTCGCCACTCCCTCTTTGGTTTTCATCACACTGGCCTGTATCTCAACGGTAGCCGTCAGAGTATCGAGCGAAGCCCATCGCTGGTTGACCCGCGTTACCAGTTCCTCGGGCGTGGCCGTCTGCGTGATCAATGGCGCCTTGGGAATGGGGAGCTTGCGCGTGGTGGGAAAAAGTGAGCAGCCCGAAAGCAATAAAGGAAGGAACAGTGCTCCCGCTGAAGCCAGGCGACATCGAACTTTCATCGCCCACCTGCCTTCTTCACAGCCTGACGGTAGCCGGCCACATTGTGCTGTTGCTCGTCCAGAGTGCGGGCAAACACCGACCGGCCCTGGGGATTGGCCCCGGCTGCCACAAAATACAGATAGTCCGTCTTCGCGGGCTCCATGGCCGCCCGCAACGACCGGATACCCGGATTGGCCACCGGCCCCGGCGGCAGGCCGGCATGGAGATAGGTGTTGTAAGGGGTGTCGTGGCTCAAATCGCTTTGATAGATTGTGCCGCGCCAGCGGCCCTCAAGCTCCAGCCCGTAGATCACTGCGGGATCGGTCATCAAAGCCATGCCCTTGGCCAGCCGGTTTTCAAAGACGCTCGCCACTAGCGGCCGCTCCTGATCCACTGCTGTTTCGCGCTCCACCAGCGAAGCCATGGTCACAACACTATGAAAGTTCCTCTTCAAGCCCAGCTGCCCCGCAGCCGCGCGGAATCGCCGCACCATCGCTGCAGCGATCTGCGCCGGGCTGGCCTTGCGCTGAAAACGATAGGTATCTGGAAACAGATAGCCCTCCAGGCTCTTTGCTTTGGGGTCCAAATCGGCCACCAGTTCCACCTGCTTCACAGCAACGTCAAGAAAACCCTGCCTTGCGCCAAACCCCGCCTGCTCCAGCCTGGCGGCGATCTCAAAGATGCTTGCACCCTCGGGAATAACGACAGTCTTCGTAAAGACATCTCCGCGTGCAATCCGGGCCATGACCTCAGTCGCTGGGGCCGGATGATCGAACCGGTACTCGCCGGCTCTGAGCGTACCCCGCTTCCATAAACGCAGCAGATCGAAGGCAAACCGGCTGCGCACTATACCTGCGGCTTCCAGTTGCTGGCCGATTGTGGCCGTCGAAGAACCCGGCGTCAGTTCCACAAATGTCTCGCTCTGCGGTCCAAATGGCGCAAGAATCAGCCAAGCCGCCGCGCCAGCCGCAAGCAGCACCAGGAGAAAACCCGCCTTGAAGACTCTTGCCACGCCGGAACTCGTCTTCCTCCTCTTTCTCCGTTTGTTGCCAGCCATTCCCAGCTAACGACCCCGCTTGTATTAAAGACGCGAGAAAACCCCATGAGGATTCTCTACCTTCGATTGTATCGGGTTGGCTGACTGCTCAGAACTCGCCAGGTTCGGGCTCAGGGCAAAACCAGGCGACGCATCCTTTGGCAACAACCTGTTTGCCGGCACAAGTCACGATGGGGGCTGCCCGCCCGGCTTGCAACCATCAAACAAGCGGCGCGCATGGAGTTGCGCATCTTCGAGAACAAGGTCGCTCCACCGCATTGAGCTCGAAGGCCAGAATCACCGACCGCCAGGACCCAGTGGACAAAGTACACAGCGCGAGGCGATCGCAACCCGCAAAGCTTCGTCTACGCCAACCGCAGGGAATTGTGCGCAGGCCCTAGTTGAACAAATCCTTCATCTTGTCGAGCAGGCCGGGCGAAGCGGGTTTGTTGTCGACGGCGAGCGACTCAGCCAGCTTGTCGATCAGCTCGCGCTGGACGCGGGTGAGCTTCTTGGGGATCTGCACGATCACCTTCACGATCAGATCGCCACGGCCCCTTTCGTTCACGTAGGGAACGCCGCGCCCGCGGATGCGCAACTCGCGGCCGCTCTGCGTGCCCTCGGGAATCTTCAGTGTCAACGAGCCGTCGATTCCGTCGATCTCGATTTCGGCGCCAAGGGCAGCCTGGGGGAAGCTGATGGGCACTACGCAGTGCAGGTCGTGGCCGTTGCGCTCAAAGAAGTCATGAGCCCGAACGGTGAGCACCACGTAAAGATCGCCCCTGGGACCGCCGGAGCGGCCCGCGTCTCCTTCGCCGGTGCAGCGGATGCGGGTTCCATGTTCAACTCCCGCTGGCACCTTGACCGTGAGTTTGCGTTCGGTGCTGACACGGGTTTCGCCTCGGCAGGCTTGGCAGGGATCGCCAATGGTGGTGCCCCAGCCGCCGCAGGCGTTGCATGTGCGCGATACGGAGAAGAATCCCTGCTGATAGCGGACCTCGCCCCGGCCCTGGCATTGCTGGCAGGCGCTGGGTCCCCGACCGGTGGCGCTGCCCAGGCCGCCACAGGTTGTGCAGGTTTCGAGGCGGCGGATCTTGATCTCAGTCTCCGTGCCAAAGAAGGCCTGCTCGAACTCGATGGCCAGGTCGAGGCGCAGATCGTCACCGCGCTTTTGGCGGGAGCCGCGCTGCGAACCCCGCTGCGTATTTCCGCCGACGTTGAACATCTCGCCAAACAGGTCGCCGAAGATGTCGCCAATGTCAACGCCGTTGACAAACGGGCTGGAACCAAATCCAGAGCCCTGTCCGCCGGGCCCACCCAGGCCAGCATGGCCATAGCGATCGTAGGCGGCGCGTTTGTTGGGGTCAGTGAGGACCTGGTAGGCCTCGCTCGCCTCTTTGAACTTCTCTTCGGCAACCTGATCGCCTGGGTTTCGGTCAGGATGGTGCTTGAGCGCCTGCTTTCGATAGGCACTCTTCAACTCCTGGTCGCTGGCCTCGCGAGAGACGCCGAGCACTTCGTAGTAGTCTGTTTTGCTCACTCTTGTATTAGAACTCATTCGCTTGTTTGTTTCGAGTTGTGGGCCACGCGCACCAGGGCAGGGCGCAAAAGCCGCTCGCGTAGCCTGTAGCCGCGGCGGATCTCCTCGGCAACGTGCTGGTCGGGCACATCTTCGCGCTCGACCGCCCCCAGTGCCTCGTGCAGTCGCGGATCGAACGGCTCGCCAACCGCCGGTATAGGCGTCACCTGCATCTGGCGCAAAATCTCATCCATCTGCTTGACGATCAGCTCGATGCCGGAACGCAATTGCTCCTCAGTGGACTTGGACTTCAACGCCAGCTCGAAGTTGTCAACCACCGGCAGGAACTGCTCGACCACCTTGCAGGAAGCGTATTCACGATCGGAAACCCGGTCGCGGTCGGCGCGCTTGCGCGCGTTTTCAAACTCAGCCTGCAAACGCACCAGCCGGTCCTGCAACTGATCGCGTTCCGCCTTCAATTTTTCAAAGTCTGCTCGCGCCACGGGCTCCGCGGGGGCGGCGGGTGCTTTGCCATCCTCAGCCGTAACTGGTGCTTCACCAATGGATACGTTAAGCGGTTCACCGGCCGCAATCTTCAGCGTTTCTTGCCCGCTCAACTCTACTTTTTTTTCTGCCTTCACTCTATGTTTTCTCCTGAATATCAACGGTGCCTCATTCCATGATAATTTGCGCGCCTGCTGCGGCTCTTGCCGCCTGGTTCCGAATCATCGCAAACCACGCGAAGCTCAGGGCGTCAACGTTCCATGAGATTTGAAGTTGCATCAACTGGCGGGAGCTTCCAGAATGCGCTCGGAGAGCCGCGCAATGTAGCGCACTGCCTGGATCATCTCTTGATATTGGATGCGCGTGGGGGCGATTACGGCGACGGTGCCCACGTTGGCGCCGCCCAAACGCGCCGATGCGCCGATCAGCACCAGATCCTGCATGGCCGGCGAGGTCTGGTCTAGCCCCACCACCACGCGCACCTCCTGCTGGTGCCCGTCCACGTATGCGGTCAGCAGATCCACCAGCCGCTGCTTGGCCTCCAGCGCCAGCAGCATCTGGCGCAGCCGCTCGCGATCTAGCTCGGCGGTGATCAAATTGGCCATTCCGTCCACAAAGATGGCGGGGCCGCTCTCGCCAACGGCCAATGCACCCTTGCGGCAGAGTTCTTCCACTGAGGCCAGCATTTGGTTGTAGGCCTCCCGCTCCAGCTCGACGCGCCTCGTCACTTCAGAGCGGATGCGCTCGATGGGCCAGCCGCGGAAGCTCTCGTTCAGGTAGCGCGCGGCGGTCTCCAGCTCCAGGTGCGTCAGCTCGCGGTCCAGGGTGAGTACGCGGTCCTGGACGGCGCCTGCCTGGGTCACCAAAACGGCCAGCACGCGGCCCGTGGAAAGCCGTGAAAAGTGAATATGTTCCAGCACCTGGCCCGCGGTAGAGCTGGCCAGCGCCACCCCGAGGCCGCTGGAGATGAGCGCCAGTACATGCGAGGTGCGTTCGAGATAGTCATGGCTGCTGGCCACGCCAGTAAAGCTGTCCTCGATCTGCTCGCGCCGGGCTTCACTCAGCGACGAAGAAGCCAGCCCCGAAGCGCCAAGACTGGCCGCGCCTTGCGGCATCGAGCTGGCCGTCTGAGCACCCGCGGCCATACGGCCCAATTGCGCCTCAGGCCGGGTAATCTGTTCCACGTAGTAGCGAAAAGCCGCCGCGGTAGGAACGCGGCCGGCGGATGTATGCGGCTGCTCCAGCAAGCCCGCCTCGCCCAGCGTGGCCATCACGTTGCGCACGGTGGCGGAACTGAGCCCTTCCCGGTCCGCAAATGTATGGGCGACCGCCAGCGAGGCCACGGGTTCCCCTGTCGCGATGTACATCTCGATAATGGCCGTAAGCACCAGCCGCTCGCGCGGACTGACGCGCGCATCGGGCATGATTCCCTGCTCTCCGTCCCCGGTTGGCGTCCGGCCATCAGGCTGGTCGTCCCTGGCCCAGGAACCATTTGGAGAAGACTAACCACTCGTTTATCTTACACTTACGCCGAAAAATGAGTGGAAAATCCCTTTCTAATTTTAGGCGGCGGCGATTGCCGCTGTCAACCGCACAGCGAAGCCCAGCGCGGGCGCGGTGGCAGGCAGCCCTTTCCAAGCAGATGACCAGTCCCATTTCGGTCATTTGGTCTCGGACCAAGGGCCGGGGCGAGTCTTCGGACTCGATGCTTCCAGTCCGACGACGGAATGAGTCACGGAGGCATCATTTCAGGCGGGAGTACTCGATGCGAGCTTCTTGCCCTACGTGAAGACCCGAATCCGCATCCTTCCACAAGGCGAAGAGCTTTTCGTATTCGCTTTTACTGCCTGCCTTATTGCTTTGGAGCGCCAGCACGCGTGCCAAGCGAAGATGCGCCAGGGGGTAGAGGGGCGAAATGGGATCGACTCCCTGGTTGGCGAGGATGATGCGATAGTCCCCGGCAGCGGCATCCAGCAGGCCCGCCTCAGTCTCGGCTTGAGCGCGCAGATAGGGAACATTGAAATCGCGCAACTGGTAGGTGCGCGCCGGTTCGAGTCGCTGGATGGCATCGAGGGGCTTGTGCGCCTGGAGGGCCAGTTGGGCGCGCACCAGAGGCAGATCGCAATAGATGCGGAAGGTGTTCTTCTCGGCCAGCGAGCTGGACGCGGCCACAAAAAGCCGCGCGGCGGCAACATCCCCGGTTTGGGCCTGAAGATCGGCAAGGTCGCCGGGATCGTTGGCATCCTCGGAATGCACTTTCAAGAGCTTGCGGGCCTGTTCAACTTCGCCATATTCAACCAGGACGCGCGCTCTTCCGCGCTGCGCTTCGTCGGCAAAACCCGCATCGCCGTCGCGCACGGATTCGGCTTGCGATTGCGAGAAAAACTCCGTCGCCTCACGCAATCTGCCACTGGTAGCTGCGGCGAGCGCCAGATTGTAAAGCGTCCTGTCAAGTTGCGGGTGACTCAGTCCCCACGCGGTTTCCGCCTTGAGAGTTGTCTCATCGCGCTCCGCAAAGGCAACCTGAAACATAATGCTATGCACACCCCAACCAGCGTAAGTGACAGCAGACGCCAAGCTGGCTACCCGTCTGGCATCGGCAAAGCGGTTGGCGCGCATGTATGCGCGGCTCAACATCTCAGCACGGATGATGGAATGCGGATCCATGCGCAGCGCCTGCTCACCGGCGGCGATGGCCTGCGCATAGTCGCCTAACCTGGTGTAGAGACCGCACAGGTTGGCCCAACTCTTGACCGAGCTTTTGGGATAGGTCTCGATGAACAGCTTCAGGCTTCTGACTGCGGCTTCGGCGTCGTAATCGCCGAAGTAGTGGTACGCGATTTCGATATCCAGCCGCTCGCGCTGGGTGGCACCCTTGCGAAGGTCGAAGGCTTTCTTGATATTGAGCGCGGCTTGGCTGGTGTCGGAAAGCCGGTAATAGGAGGCGCCGATGCCGTAGTATCCAGAGGCGAAGCCGGGATCGAGAGCGACTGCGCGCTGGTAAAGAGCGAGTGCGGCGCGGGGTTCGATGCGATCGAGGTTGTCCTGAGCCAGGGAGTAGGCTCGCAGGGCCTCAAGCGAAGAAGTAGTGGCCTGTTCAATGGGAGTTTGGAATTGTTCCAGCGACGCGGCCGACTCGCCCAATTGCTGGCGCACATGGCCCGCTACCGTATCCAGCGCCCTCAAGACCTCTTCCCTGGAATTGGCCTCGACCTTGTAGCCGGCGACCTGCTTGCCGTTCACGCAACTGTCGGCGGCCAACGTGAGCAGATATTCCTTGCCGACGTTGGCGATGGCGCCGTGCAGCACGGCCTGCGCATTGTTCCGTTCACACACCTCGCGAGCCAGTTCCGGCGTAAGCGCCTCGTCTGTCTTGCGCTGCATCTGGACCAGCGTTTCATTGACCGTGGACCCGGAAAGCAGATTCAAAAACGGCGATTGCGCTAGATCGATCTCCAAAACCTGGCCGAGACTGTGATCGAAGGCAGCATCGCCGGTGTCGTTGGTAAAGTCGGCAAGGACCACATCGCTGAGCGGGGGTGGGTGAGCGAAGCGCTTCCAGCCATGGACCGCGGCCAGGGCAATCAGCGCGCATGCCAGCACCGAAGACGACCCCCATTGCCAGAATCTTGCCCGGCGCGAAGCTGCCCCGGCACCCAGCAACGCGGGATCGGGCTGCGCAAGCTGGGCTGCCCGGTCTTCATAGACCACACGGGTACGTTCGCGCACCCGCTGCACATAGATATCTCCTGGAAGCTGCTCGGTAAGGGCATTCCCCGGAATCTCGGACGGGACATGATCTGCGAACACCTGGGCGGCAAACTGATAGCCCTGGCCGGGAACGGTCACGATCAGGCTAGACTTGTTCCCCAAAGCCCTGCGCAGCGCGGAGATGTACTGGGCCAGGTTGCCCTCCTCAACAAAGGAGTCGGGCCAGACCGCCTTGAGCAACTCGTCTTTTGTGACCACCCGGCCGGGGTTCAGAACCAGGTAAGCAAGCACCTCGAAGGCCTTGGGCGTGAGCAGAATCGGCTCTTCATTCCGCAGCAAAACCCGCCTTCCGGGGGCCAGCTCAAACTCGTCGAATCTGTACAAATCACTTGGACTCAACAACATATAACGCTTTCATAAAAATTCAGAAAAATTCATTGCAAAATTCATGACGCCGAGTCCCAGTTGGAGTTCAAGTGGGAAACGTTGCAGGTTGCCGAACGCCGGCCTATGAGGAGTGGATGCATGAACATCTTACGCCGCGGCGTTCCGGCAGTGGAAGAGGCAGGCAAGCAAGGCGTCGCCGAGGCAACCGTGAACCGGCGCATCGAGGTCACCGTCGAACGGGAAACCGTGACCATGCTGGTGCGGAGTCAGCCAAAAGTCGGCAGAGAGGAACCGGCAGGTGGATGCGGCACGCCGGAATCCGGGCGCCCGCAGTTGCAGCCCTCCCGACTGGCGCTCAAAGAGAGATTCGAGACCTGCCCCGCCTGCGGGTCTCGAAACATGGTTTTGCTGGCTGAGGCCCTGCCTGGCCTCGACACGACCTTGCTTCGGCAAGGCGACGAAGGCAGCGTACACCTCCATCTTTCTCCTTCCGGCGAATGGTGGATTTGCCAACAATCGTTCCACGGAAAGTAAGGAGAGCTTTTATGGCTGGTCATCATTTTTCTACCCTGAGCATCCCGCGCCGCATCCTGCGCGTCCTTGGTCCGATTGCGGCCGCTGTTGCCTTGCTGGCGCTGCCGTCGCAGGCGTGGGGTGTTTACAACTTCACGGTATCCAACAACACCTTCCCCTCTTCCGGAACGCCCCCTGCAGTGGGCAACTCTTTGCAGCAGACCGTCATTGTGACCCTCAACGCGGGCAGCGGCTCGGTGGCTATCAAGTCGATTGTTCTTCAATCGGCTGGAGCGACTGTGGCCGGGGTCGCGGAGTACAAACTGGGAACTATCGACGGCTGCGCCGTGGACTCCACGGGCGCGACGACCAATCCCAGCGGGACCGCCTGCAACATTCATCTCACCTTCACGCCGGCCTTTCCGGGCAGCCTGGCTTCGCCGCTGCTCTCGCGCAACGCGACGCTGGTGTTGACGGACGGCAACTCGACCACCTGGACCTTCGCACTGAGCGGCGCGGCGACGGGGCCGCTGACGCAAATGGTTCCAGGAACCCTCACGCGCTACGCCGGTCAGGCCTACGCCGGGCCCGGCTTCGGTACACTCAACCCCCTGGAAAATGGCCTGGGGGCCACAGCCGCAGGATATGGCGGTGATGGCGGCCCTGCGACCAGCGCGCAGTTCCATTTCCCTACGAACGGTTATAGCCTGCCCCAGCAGATGGCATTCGACAGCGCCGGAAACCTCTACATGGTTGATGCCTACAACTACATCATCCGCAAGATCGACAACACCTCCAATCACAATGTAACCACCATCGCGGGCACGCCACAGACCAGCGGTTACTCAGGAGACAATGGCCCTGCCACCAGCGCGAAGTTGACATATCCCATAGCGATGACGCTGGATGCCGCCGGGGATATTTACTTCCTCGATAGCACCTACCCCGGCTTTGCCGATCAAACTGCCTCTGTGAGGCTTCGCCGCATCGACGCGGTCACCGGGATCATCACCTCCGTAGCCGGCCAGAACTTCAACTACCCAACCTACAATTCGGCAGGCGGCGGCACCTGCACCCTCAGTGGTACGGGTTTGTATACCTGCGGCGACGGCGGATTGGCCTCCTACGCCGACCTCTATGGAGCAAGCAACATAGCCATCGATCCGACAGGCAATATCTATTTCTGGAGCCTTGAAGCCAACTCCATCCGCGAGATCACCGCCTCCAACGGAAAAATCAACACCATCGCTTCAGCCGCGGCTTTCGGCCTCCCGACCGATGGCAGTTGCAGTTACTCTGGTCGTCCCGGCATGACGCTGGCCGCCGATGGGAACCTCTATGTGGTCTCCGCTAATTGCGCCATCGGTAGCTCCGTTCCCCGTTTCATCACGGAATACAACCTGACGACCAATCCAGGCCAGATTACCAACGTCGCCAGCGAAACCTATCAGTCCAATTACTGCGCTCCTACCTCGGCTCAGGGAGGCTTTCCCGCAGCCGATCTGAATCTCGGATTCGGCCCCGGCCAATCCGGGGCCCTGAGCAGCGATGCCTCAGGCAATCTCTATATTCCTGCCGTCATGGAGATTTCTGGTTGCGCTGGCATATCTAACCCAGCATTCATCTACCGCATCAACCTGAGTACTTCAACTGCCTATTTGATGGAGTATAACTATGGGGGCTCAGGAACTGTAACAGACACTTCGATAGCTTTCAATGCCTTCTCGGGTTACTATGTCAGTCCTATAGAAGTCATTCCCGACGCGTCCGGCAATCTCTACGCGATGAGTCTGAACCAGATTGCCGAGATCTCCGGTTCCAACGCTGCGCTCTATTATCCCACGAGCGCCGTCAGTCAGGCCGACTACACCACCAGCGCGGATCAGATCGTCACCTATGCCAACGTGGGCAACGCCAGCGCAACCGTACCGACCCTCGACTTTGCCTCGACCGGCGGCTCTCCGGGAACCAACTTCAGCCTCGATCCCTCGCCCACGATTCCCACACCTGAGGGGAATTCAGCAGACTGCACGACTGCGAGTTCGGTTGCCGTCAACGCCGCCTGCATGCTCTACCTGCAATTCACGCCTACCCAGGTCGGCATGCTCTCCGACACACTGAATCTCGGCAGCCCCGCGGACCAAACCGTCAGCCTCATTGGCAATGCCAAGGCCGCTCCGCAGATCGGGGTTAGCCCCTCGTCGCTCAGCTTCGGCAATCAGACGGAAAACACCAGCGCAATCCAGTACATGACTATCCTCAGCATGGGAACGGCGACGCTGACAGTGAACCAGATTACTTCAGGAGGCAAGAATGCTTCCAATTTCGTTGTTGCCGTCGGCGGCACCAACCCCTGTACCTTCTCGGGCTTTAATATGATCACCCTCACGGCCGGCAGCAGTTGCACGCTCCAGGTGACCTTTACTCCAACGGCCGTGGCCAGCTACTCCGCCTACCTGTCTGGAGCAGCCAACGCGACGTCCAGCAGCAGCGCCCTGCTCAGCCTTTCCGCCGGTCAGCTGATACCCTTCACCGGCGCGGGTATTGCAGCCGCTGCAACACCCATCGCCACTTTACTTCCCGCGCCGCTCGGCTTCCCCAGCACGGCGGCGGGCGCGACAGCGCAGATGACGACTACGCTGTCGCAAACCGCCGCTGGCGCAACGTTGAACATCTCCGGCATCACCATCACCGGGGCCAACGCATCGAACTTCGCCATTGACTCATCGAGCAGTTGCAACGGAGCAGCGAGTTTGGCCGGAGTGAGTTCCTGCAATATTATGGTGGACTTCAAGCCCACATCGGCCGCTAGCTACACAGCAACTCTGAGCGTGGCCGACAACGCGCCCGAATCGCCGCAGACCGCTACGCTCAACGGTACGGGAACGGCCTCCGGCGCGCCGGCGGTCAGCCTCAGCCCCTCGCCGCTCATCATTCCCACCACTTATCCCACAGGGACTGAGCCATTCGTCACGCTTACGAATGCCGGATCCGCGCCGCTGAGCTTTGCCGCCACCAATCCATTTACCTATTCCGGAGCCTATGCCTCCTTCTTCAGCTTCGATCCCGGCGGCGGTGGCAACTGCTGGCAGGACATCCCTCCCAGAGGCAATACAACGGTCGCGGCCGGCTCCAACTGCAACCTTGTTGTCAACTACGATTACAACCAGGTTGCAGGTGTCTTGTCGGCAAATTTGACGGTCGCCGACAATGCTGCCAACTCGCCGCAAGCGGTGAGGGTAAACGCCATTGGCCAGGCCGGCCAGTTGCAGTTCTTCCCGGCGCTGCTCAACCCATATGCCGGACTGATCGGCTCAGGAAATGGCTGCCAGGACTCCGGCAACGGCGGACCGGCCGTCAACGCCTTGCTCTGCCACGCAGAGTCTACAGTCGCCGATCTGAACGGCAACGTGTATATTGCCGACCAGAATACGAATGTGGTCCGTAAGGTGGATTCTTCAGGTAATATCTCCGACTTTGCGGGCAATGCCTCAGAGACTGGCGCCTCCGGCCCCGGCTGCGCTCAACAGACCGACACCCTGGGGGATGGATGCCCCGCCATTGACGCGACTATCGGTTTTCCTGGGGGCGTCGCGGTGGACGGCCTTGGCAACGTCTACATCGCCGATACGGGCAACAAGGCCGTTCGCGTGGTCAATGCCCAGACCGGCATCATCACCACGTTTCTCGGCGCTACGAATGGATCGCTCGCCTTTGGCTCGAACACTGTCAATTTCATCCCCGGCGGAATGTCTTTCGATCCCTCCGGCAATCTCTACGTCACCGACTACATCGCGGAAGTTGTTCTCAAGGTCGATCCCTCTGGCAACTACACGGTCTTTGCGGGGGTCTTGACGCAACAGGGCTTTAACGGGGACAGCCAGCCAGCCGCAAGCGCCGAACTCTATTGGCCCACCGGTGTAGCCGCCGACCTTTACGGCAACGTCTACATCGCGGACTCCCAAAACAACCGCATCCGCAAAGTTGACACCAAAGGCAACATCACCACCGTTGCCGGGAACGGAACCGCAGGCAATACCGGCGATGGAGGATCAGCCACCAGCGCGGAGATATATGCCGGTGGAGTCGCCGTAGATGCAGCCGGCGAGTTCTATTTCTCGACTGACGGCACTTCGATTCGCAAGGTCGACCTGCTGGGTAACATCTCCACCATCGCCGGAGGTGGAACCGGCGGCACGGGAAGTCCCGCTCCCAGCGCAAGCCTTTTCGATGCTGTGAACCCCGGCATCGATATGGCTGGCGACGTGCTGATTCCCTCCGACTCCGGCGTGGCCAAGGTAGGCCCGCAGGGCGACCTGGTGTTCGGCACTCAGAATGTAGGCTCAACCAGCGCGCCGCTGACCGTCACCGTCACCAATACCGGCAATGCGCCGGTTTATTTCTTCTATCCCAACGAAAGCGACATTGGCCCTGTCTACTCGATCACAGGCGACTTTGCCATTGCCTCCGGTGGTAGTTGCGTCCTCACCACCAGCGGTACCATCGCCGCCGGCGCCAGTTGCACCATAAATGTCACCTTCTCTCCCACCCAAATCGGCTCGCGGACGGGGAGCATCACCATCAACGCCGTTGCACCCAATTATCCGATTCCCGCGGTCATCCAGTTGTCGGGCACCGGCACTCAGGCCCAACAACCAACTATGGCGACGCCGCAGATTATGCCAGCGACAGGCACCTACAGCAACTACCAGAGCGTGACTATCACTGACGCCACCTCGAACGCCGTCATCTGCTACACCACGGTCAGCGGCTCCACGCCGACGGCCGCCAACGGCATCTGCACCAGCGGCACAACCTATACCGGCTCCTTCAGCATGGGTGCCGGGCTCAGCATCCAGGCCATTGCCACGCTGGCAGGCTCAACCAACAGTTCCCTCGCCTCGGCCACCTACACGCTAGAGGCCGCGCCGCCCACGCTAACCCCGCCAGGAGGCACCTACGCCGGAGCGCAGTCGGTGACGCTCTCAACCACGACGACCGGCGCACAGATCTTTTACACCATCGACGGCAGCACGCCTACCGGGATGGCGCCTTCGATTCTCTATGGCGGAACACCCATCTCCGTCACTAAGAGCGGAACCGTAATCAATGCCATCACGGTGGATGACGGCATGCAGAACAGCACCGTCTCCACCGGAACCTACACACTACAGGCGCCCGCCGTCACGCTCGTGCCTCCCTCTCTCAGCTTCGGCAACCAGACTGCAGGAACTACAAGCGCGTCTCAATCCACAGTGCTTACCAACTCCGGAACAGGCCCGCTTACCATTACAGCAGTCGCTCTCACCGGCACAAATCCCGCCGACTTCACCGAGAGCGACAATTGCGTGAGCGCAAGCCCGCTGGCAGCTAATGGCTCCTGCACCATCACGGTCAAGTTCGCTCCTGCCTCAACGGCGAGCTACTCGGCATCCATCTCCATCACCGATAATGCCTCTAACTCGCCGCAAACAGTTCCTCTCACCGGCACAGGAACGGCGGTAGCAGCGCCCATAGCCTCGCTGACTGCTCCGGCGGCGTTCCCGAGCACTACCGTGGGTGTAACTTCCGCGGCGCTCTCTGCCACGCTTAGTAACACCGGCAACGCGGCACTGGCTATCAGCGGAGTTACCATAACTGGCGCAAACCCCACCGACTTCGCCGTCGTCACAGGCAGCAACGCCTGCGGCAGTTCGCTCGCCGCCGGGGCCAGTTGCTCCATCTATGTCACCTTCACGCCGGCCTCGGCGGCCAGCTTTGCGGCAACGCTCTCAGTGGCGGACAATGCCGCCGGCTCGCCGCAGACCGCCGCCCTCACCGGCACGGGAGCGGCGGCAGTCGTTCCCGCTTACAAAGTGGCCTCGCCCACGGCCCCGCAAACCGTGCTGCCAGGCGCAGCGGCGACTTATACCATCAATGTAACTCCGGTCAACGGATCCTTTACCGGCCTTGTAACTCTCGGGGCCAGCGGGCTGCCCGCAGGAGCTACAGCTGCCTTTGCGCCGCCGACAGTTACACCGGGCTCAACCGGGGCTACCTCGCAGTTGACCGTTCAGACTGCGGCCGCAGTTGCGGCAATAACGAAGCGGCCTTCGCCATGGCCGCTGGCTCTGCCGGCGCTGAGCCTGATCGGGCTATGCTTTGTCCCCGGCAAGCGATACCGCCGCTGGATAACTCTCGGCCTGCTGCTGGTTTGCTCGCTGGGCGCGATCACTGCTCTGAGCGGATGCGGAGGCGGATTCGGGCTGGGCAACCTGACACCGCCCCCAGCGAGTTACACCATCACCGTAACCGGAACCAGCGGCTCCAGCGTGCAAACCACCACCGTTCAGCTTACCGTGCAGTAACAAGGAGACCACCATGCGACTCAGGATCAAACACATTTTCGCCCTGCTGTTGACCATTGCCGCGGTCTCCGCCGCCCAGGCCGTTGCCCAATCTGGCGCCCAGCCCGCGCCCCAAAGCGGCAGCCCCGATAAGTCATTCCGCGGGGAACTGGAGATTGGCTACAGCTATCTGCGCAGCAACGCGCCTCCGGGCGGATGCGGCTGCTTCAACCTCAACGGCGGCAACGCCACCTTTGCCTGGCCTCTTAACTCGGGGAGCTTTGCGCTCGCGGGCGATGTAACTATCGCCCATGCGGGCGCAGCCGCCAGCACCGGCGACAGCCTGACTCTTAGCACGTTCACGGCGGGCGGCCGCTATTCGCCTAAGTTAGGTAAGTCGGCTGTGCAGCCCTTCGGGCAGGCGCTGGTGGGATTAGCACACTCCAGCGGCACACTGGTGCAGGGAGCGAACCCAGGCGCGGCCAACGCCGGCGCGGCCTTCGCCGCCAACCTCGGCGGAGGCCTCGACCTGCGCGCCAGTCCACGCTTCTCGGTGCGGCTGATCGAAGCAGATTACCTGCTGACCACCTTTGACAACGGATCCAACAACCACCAAAACAACCTGCGCATCGGCGCCGGCGTGGTGGTTCACTTCT
>Ga0302157_10003583_pt1 | contig 17369 bp, 15 predicted proteins | sample I_Bog_N3_3_FD_193502 | JGI IMG/M metagenome (GOLD analysis project Ga0302157, IMG submission 193502) | Peat permafrost microbial communities from Stordalen Mire near Abisko, Sweden - I_Bog_N3_3 | ecosystem: Environmental > Terrestrial > Soil > Wetlands > Peat | place: Sweden: Abisko, Stordalen...
GCCGCCGTTGAGGTACTTGTAGGTGCACCCGACGGCGAAATCGACGGCGTGACGGTCGAACGCGATTTCCACCACGCCGGCTGAATGACAGAGGTCCCACACCACCAGCGCCCCGGAGTCGTGCAGTCGCCGGGTGATGCCGGCCATGTCGAGAAGCTCGCCGGTGCGATAGTTGACATGCGACAGCACGGCGACCGCGACCTGATCGTCGAGCAGGCTGTCGATCGACGGGCCATCCCTGCCGATCAGCCGCCGCTGCATCGGCCGACCCGCGGACCTCATCGCGCCTTCGATGATGTAGAGATCGGTCGGGAACGACTCTTCCTCAGCAATGACGACGTTACGGTCGGGCCGCAGTCCGATCGCGGCGTGGATTGCCTTGTAGAGATTGATCGAGGTCGTGTCGCAAATGAGGGTTTGACCGGGAGCGGCCCCAAGCAGCGCTCCGATGCGGTCACCGAGCCGGGCCGGCATGTCGAACCATCCAGCGCTGTTCCAACTCCGGATCAGGTCATGTCCCCACTCTTGTTCGATCGTGCGGTTCAGGACATCCGCGGCGGCGCGCGGCATCGGGCCAAGCGAATTGCCGTCGAGATAGACGACGCCTTCAGGGAGCACGAACCGGTCGCGGAAGCCGCGCAGCGGATCGGCGGAATCGCGCGCGACGCACGCGTCGCGCGTAGTCATGGAGGCAAATGGCATCATCAGAGCCTTGTGATCAAAAACCAGACGACATGCCTAAAGCATAGCGGAATTCCGCATTGACAGCAAAAATCTATCATTTTAAGTTTAAAACATCTGCGGTGGCACGCCGATATGGGATGCGCGAACAAGTGGCTTGAGCGAGAATATTGTCGACTCGTCCAAAGGCGTGAACACGATGAGTCAGCGCATGGGAATGACCTATTCAGGCTATCTCCATCTCGACGGGATTCTGCAGGCGCAGCACCCGCTTTCCTCCGCCCACGACGAGATGCTGTTCATCGTCCAGCACCAGACGTCGGAGCTCTGGATGAAGCTCGCGATTCATGAACTGAGCGCCACCTGCCGGCTGATTGCCGCGGACGACCTGCAGCCGGCCTTCAAGACATTGTCGCGGGTATCCCGCATCCTCGAACAGCTCAACTCGGCGTGGGACGTGCTGCGGACCATGACGCCCAGCGAATATACCGAGTTTCGCGCCTTGCTCGGGCAGTCATCCGGCTTTCAGTCGTGGCAGTATCGCGTGATCGAATTCATCGTCGGCAACAAGAACGCTGCGATGAGCCAAATTCATGCGGGCGACGAGGCCGTTGCCGAGCGCCTCGAAGCGGTTCGAGTGGCCCCGAGTATCTACGATCTGACCATCCAGCTGTTGCACCGCCGCGGCCTCGGCATCGACAAGGCGGTACTCGAGCGGGATGTTTCCCTGCCGCACGCGGCAAGCGACAGTGTCCTGAATGCGTGGCTGTCGGTCTACCGGGAACCGGCCCGGTTCTGGGAACTGTACGAGCTCGCCGAGAAGCTGGTGGATTTCGAGGACTATTTCCGGCGCTGGCGCTTCAACCATGTGACGTCGGTCGAGCGGATCATCGGGTTCAAGCGAGGTACCGGCGGTACTTCCGGTGTTTCCTATTTGCGCAAGATGCTGGACGTCGTGTTGTTCCCCGAACTCTGGCAGGTCAGGACCCAATTGTGACGACCCTGATCGACATATCGCCGTCGCTGCGCGTCGGCATGGGAGTTTTTCCGGGTGATGCCGCCTTCGCGGTCAGCCGGACATTCACGATCGGACCCGATTGCCCCGTCAACGTCGCCAGCATCGTCATGTCGACGCATTGCGGCGCGCATGTCGATGCCCCGTTGCACTACGATGCCGACGGCGCCAGTATCGATATGCTCGATCTCGACGATTTCATCGGTCCGGCCCGGGTCATCGACGCGCGGGGGAAATCCGCGCTCTGCGGTTACGACGAGATCGCATCCGCTCTCGAAGGCGCCCCGCCGCGGCTGCTGTTCAAATTGATGGACCTGGGGGACGAATTGGGCTGGCCGACGGGGTTCCGTGCGATGGCCCCCGAAACCGTGGAGCGCCTGGCGCTTCGCGGTACGCGGCTGATCGGCGTGGACGTGCCGTCCGTCGATCCGGAGACGTCGAAAGAGCTCCCTTCGCATATGGTCTGCCGGCGGCACGATCTTCGCATTATCGAAAATCTCCTGCTGGCTGACGTCGCGCCCGGCGACTACGAACTGATCGCTCTGCCGCTGAAGCTCAGGGGGCTCGACGCCGCGCCGGTCCGTGCGGTGCTGAGACGATGAGCGTTGCCAAATCTGCTTCCCCGGGCCTTGCAAGTTGCCGCCATGCCCGGTTTAACCGAACAAGCCGAATTGATCATCTGTGCCTGACGGACCCATGACGGGAAGAACAGCGGGAATGAAGCTAGTGCCATCGCGGTCCAATTTCGAGACGGAACCCGCAGCCGCGCGCCAGCCGGCGGCCGCGATGATCGAGATCGATCGCGTCTCGCAGGTGTTTCGCACGTCGGGTCGTCAGGACCATCTGGCATTGTCGGATATTTCACTGACAATCGAGGATGGTGCTTTTGTTTCGATTCTCGGGCCCTCCGGCTGCGGGAAATCGACGCTGCTCTATATCGTCGGTGGCTTTGTCAGCCCGACCGAAGGCGCCGCAAGGATGAAGGGCAGGGCGATCACCGGTCCGGGGCCGGATCGCGGGCCGGTGTTCCAGGAGTTCGCGCTGTTTCCGTGGAAGAGCGTGCTCGGCAACGTGATGTACGGTCCGCGCCAGCAAGGCGTGAAATCAGCCGAAGCCGAGGCGCAAAGCCGGGCCCTGCTCGAGATGGTCGGCCTCAAGGGCTTTGAGCATTTCTACCCCAAGGAACTTTCCGGCGGCATGAAGCAGCGCGTCGCGCTGGCGCGCACGCTGGCCTATCATCCCGCGGTGCTCCTGATGGATGAGCCGTTCGGGGCGCTGGATGCGCATACCCGCACCCGCTTGCAGAACGATCTGCTCAACATCTGGGAACGCGACCGCAAGACCGTGCTGTTCGTCACCCATTCGGTCGACGAGGCGGTATATCTGTCCGACAAGGTCGTGGTGATGACGCGCTCGCCCGGCCGCATCAAGAAGGTCGTCGATATCGACCTGCCGCGGCCGCGCCGCCGGTCGGAACTGCTGCTCGATCCGCGCTACCAGAAATACATCGTCGATATCGAGCGCATGATCGACGACACCAGCGAGAACGAGCTGCGGCCATGATGTCAGGCCGCGCTCTTCTCGGGCGCCTGGCGCCGTGGCTGGCCTGTCTCGGTCTGCTCGGGGTCTGGCAGATCGCGGCGTTGATCCTCGACACCGAGAGTTTTCCGACGGCCTGGCAAGCAGTCCGCGCCATTCCCTCCATCCTCGGGGACAAGGAATCCCTGATCAACATTCTGGCGTCGCTGCGGCGCATGGCGATTGGTTTCGGCGTGGGCGTGATGATGTCGATTCCATTGGGATTGATGATGGGCCGCTCGCGCGGCGTCGCGTCGTTCTTCAATCCGCTCCTGATGGTGATCTACCCCGTGCCGAAGGCGGCGCTGATGCCGATCATCATGCTCTGGCTCGGCGTCGGCGACGTCGCCAAGACGCTGGTGATCTTTCTCGGCGTCAGTCTTCCCGTGATCTATCACAGCTTCCAGGGCGCCAAGGCGGTCGAGGAAAAGATGCTGTGGTCGGGCGCCGCGATGGGCCTGTCGGCGGCGCAGCGCATGATCCGGATCGTGCTGCCGGCAGCATTGCCGGAGATCCTCACGGGATGCCGCACCGGGCTGGTGCTGGCGCTGATCACCATGATCACCTCCGAGATGATCGCGCGGCAGTCCGGCGCCGGAAATATCCTGTTCAACGCGCTCGACATGGGTCAATACGACACCGTCTATGCGATGATCATCATCGTCGGCGCCATGGGCATCGGGCTCGATGCCGCGTTTGAAAACCTGCGCGGCAGGCTGGTGAAATGGTCCGAGCCCGGTTTCGACATTCCCCTGAGTTTTGCATGAACGTGCGCGCTGTCACATCGGATGTCCTGCTCGGGATCGTGCCGATCGCGCTCCTGATTGCGCTGTGGCAGGCGCTGGTTTCGTTCGGATATGCGCCGGCGACGCTGCTGCCCCCGCCAGGGCTGGTGTTCATGCGGCTGGTGCACCAATTGTCGACCAGCGAGTATCAGCAGGAGATCGCGGCCACTCTGTTTCGCTTGTTTTCGGGGTTTTCGATCGCCGTCATTCTCGGCGTCGCCATCGGCCTCGCCGCGGCAACGCACCCCGCCGTCAACGCGGTGGTGCGCCCCCTGGTCCGGGTGCTGGCGCCGTTGCCCAAGGTCGCGCTCTATCCGGCCTTGCTGCTGCTGGTCGGGTTCGGCCATGAATCGAAGATCTTGCTGGTGGTGGCGGATGCGCTGTTTCCGATCCTGCTTTCCACCTATTACGGCGCATCGATGGTCGAGCAGAAGCTGATCTGGTCGGCGATGGCCGCCGGCACGCCGCGGCGTCAAATCCTGTTCAAGGTGGTGCTGCCGGCCGCGGTGCCGTCGATCCTGACTGGCTGCCGCATCGGGCTTGTGATTTCATGCATCGTGGTGTTTCTTGCGGAAATGATCACCTCGACCGATGGTCTCGGCCATGTCCTGGTGACGGCGGCGCGGACCTTCCAGGCCGTCGACATGTTCGTGCCGCTGATCACGATCTCGCTGCTGGGCCTGATCCTCAACGGCCTGCTGGAGGGATTGCGAACCTACTTGCTGCGCGGGTTTCCGGAAGTCTGATGCCGGTTTTGAAGTGGAGATAGAGCATGTTTGCAGATCGCATCGAGGCGAAATGGATCGACGCGTTCTGCGAGATTTTCGAGCGCTGCGCGGTCAAGCCGGGCGATACCGCCGCGATCCTTTCGGAGACCCAGTCGCGCGCGCTCAACGTGCATCTGGCCGAATTGGCGCTGTTGCGGATGGGCGCCAGGCCCTTCCACATCGTCTTGCCGACTCCGCGTAACCGCGAGGCCGTGCCGATCCGCTCCACAGGTGCGAGTATCGCGATCCAGCGGCTGGGGCCCGTGATCGCCGCGCTGCAGCAGGCCGGCTTCGTGGTCGACTGCACCGTCGAAGGGCTGATGCACGCGGTGGAGACGCCGGAAATCCTCAAGGCGGGCGCGCGCATCCTCAATATTTCGAATGAACACCCCGAGGCGCTCGAGCGCATGGTGCCGGATACGGCGCTGGAAAAGCGCGTCCGCGCCGCGGTCAAGATGTTGCGCGGGACCAAACGGATGCGGGTGACGTCCAGGGCGGGCACCGAACTCGACGTCGACATGGCCGGCGCCTCCACGGCCGGCATCTGGGGCTGGACCGACAGGCCGGGTACGCTGGCGCATTGGCCGGGCGGCATCGTCGTCAGCTTCCCCAAAAGCAAGACCGTCAATGGAACGATCGTGATGGCGCCCGGCGACATCAACCTCACCTTCAAGCGCTATCTGACTTCGCCGATCAAGATGACGTTGAAGGACGATTACGTCATCGACCTCGAAGGCGAGGGCACGGATGCGGCGATGATGAAGTCCTATCTCGCGGCATGGGGCGATCGCGAAGCCTATGCGGTGTCGCATGTCGGGTTCGGCATGAACCCCGGCGCGCGCTACGAGGCGCTGTCGATGTACGACCAGCGCGACACCAACGGCACCGAGCTGCGCGCGGTTTCCGGCAATTTCCTGTTTTCGACCGGCGCCAATGAATTCGCCGGCCGCTACACCGCCGGGCACTTCGATCTGCCGATGATGGGCACCACGATCGAGCTCGACGGCGTCGCCGTGGTCCGCGAGGGCGTGCTGCAGGACGTGTTCGGCTAATCCCGGTCCAGCACCGGCGGCCGGGCGAGCCCGAAATGCCGAAGCAGCTCGACCATCGCTGCGAGCCGCTGTTCGCGATAGGCGTCGACGTCTAGGCCGGAATAATCAAGGAAGCCCGAGCCGGTGCGCATGCCGATCCGGCCCTCGCGCATATTGCGTGAGATCACCTCCGGCGCGCGGTAACGGTCGCTGCCGAGCGCGCCCTCGAGATAGCGGCTGGCGTAGTAGAGAATGTCGCCGCCGCCCCAGTCGATGAACTCCAGCAGGCCGAGCACCGCATAGCGGAAGCCAAATCCGTAGCGGATCGCCTTGTCGATGTCCTCGGCGCTGGCGACGCCTTCCTCCACCATCCGCGCCGCCTCGTTCATCGCGAGGGCCTGGATCCGCGGCACGATGAAGCCGGGCGTGGCCGCGCAGACCACCGGCACCTTGCCGATGCCTTCGAGCAGGGCCTTCACTTTCGTAGTCACAGCCGGATCGGTCGCGGCCCCCGGCGAAATCTCGACCAGCGGGATCAGATAGGCCGGGTTGAGCCAGTGCACGTTGAGGAAGCGTTCGGGACGCTCGATTGCGCCGGAGAGGTCATCGACCAGAATGGTCGACGTGGTCGAGGCGATGATGACCTCGGGGCCGACACTTCTGGAAGCTTGTCCCAGCACCTCGCGCTTGAGGTCGACCACCTCGGGCACGCCCTCGAAGACGATGCCGGCCCCGGCCAGCGCCGAAGCCATGGCTTGCGCGGGCGCCACGGTGACGCGGGCGATGACGGCGTCCGCATCCTTGTCCGCCAGCAACCCGAACCGGGCCAGGCTCGCCAGCGTCTTGCGGACTTCATCCAGCGCCTCGGCTTGAAGTGCTGCAAACTGCTCCGTGGAGCGGGCCTTCACATCGATCATGGTGACGGCGTGGCCGGCATAGGCGAAGGCGACCGCGATGCCGCGGCCCATGCGGCCGGCACCGAGACAGGCGACCAGAGGACGAGCCGCGGTCATCGGTCGAATCCTTCGCGCAACAGGGACTGCAATTCCGCGCGGCCGAAGCCGCCGAGGCCGAGACTTGCCAGCGTGCGCCCGTCCCTGACAAAATCCTCGCCGCAGATCGCGCCGCCGATGGCCAGGAAGGCTCTGGCCAGAGGCGTCGCAACACCAGCCAGCTCGGCCGCCGAGACCAGCAAGGACAGGCCGAGGCGCAGATCCTCCCGCATGTAGCGGTGCTCTCTCAGGACGATCCGCTCGCGCCAGTCGCCGGAATCCGTCAGGCGATCGTGCGAGCCGCGGCCGTACATCCATTGCTCGCCTTCGCTCGCATAGTGATGCGCCAGCGGAAAATGCGGGCCGACATAACCAAGACCCTCGCGCACCGCGATGCGTTCGGCATCGAGCGCGTCGGTGACGCGGCGGATTGAGGCCTGCGTGCCTTCCTTGTGAATGTCCCAGCGTTCGAAATGCTCGATCGGCCCGGTATTCATGACGATCAGCGGCGGGTGGATGATCGGACCCGCATTCATCAGCGCGCCCGACAGCGCGTCGCCGCAGGGTTCGATCGCGCCGGGAAAGGCGCGCCCGATCACGCCGAGCGCATGACCGGCAGCGTTTTCGGGGAATACGCCGACCGGCAGCCGCTTGGCGCGGATGGTGATGGCGACTTCGAACGGGCCGTGCTTGCGCGTCAGCCAGGGCAGGGTGCCGGTCTCCGCGAAGGCTGCGGCCGCACGATTGCCGGCGTCGAGCGCGGCGGATGCAAAAATCATCGAACCGAAGGTCGCCGGCGGCAGGAACACCACCTGCCCATCCCTCAGATGCGGCGCGAGCAAACCGGCAATGTCGGGCTGCGCGAAGGCGGGGGCGGGGCAGAGGATCAGTTCGACATCGCGAACGGCTTCGGCGATCTCCGTGGTCACCAGCGCCAGCTGCACGTCATGCCGGCCGTTGGAATCTTTCAGGATGATGCGCGAACCGGCCGCGCGATGCTCCGCCACCGCGGCCGCATCGCGCCGCCACAGGCGCACCTCATGGCCCTGCAGCGCAAAATCGGCCGCGGCCGCGAATGAGCCGTTACCGCCACCGAGTACCGCGATCTTCAAATTGCATCTCCTAGCGAGGACTCCGGCGCATCGAGCTGTCTGAGCATGAAATGCTGGACCTTGCCCAATGCCGTGCGCGGCAGATCGTCGACAAAGACGATATCGCGCGGCACCTTGAAACGGGCGAGCTGGGTGAGCACATGCGCGCGCAAATCATCGGCATCGACGGGACGCCCCGAGCGCCTGATGACGTAGGCGACCGGCACCTCGTCCCATCTCGGATCGGGCCGGCCGATCACGGCGCATTCCACGACGTCGGCATGCTCCAGCAGCACCCGCTCGACTTCGGCCGGATAGATGTTTTCGCCACCCGAGATGATCAGGTTCTTCTTGCGGTCGTGCACCCAGAAATAGCCGTCGGCGTCGCGCCGGCCGATGTCGCCGGTGCGATACCAGCCGTCATGCAGGGCTTCGCGGGTGGCTTCCTCGTTGCCCCAGTATTCATAGAACACGTTGGGGCCGCGCACCGCGATTTCCCCCGGGGTGCCCGGCGGAAGCTCGTTGCCGGAGTCGTCAATGACCGCCGCCTCGCAGCACAGGCCGGGAAGGCCGGTCGAACCGACCCGCGAAAGATCGCCGCCGAGCTTGGTATAGACCGCGACCGGGCAGGTTTCGGTCGAGCCATAGACCTGGAGCACCGGCACCCCGCGCGCGACAATGCGGTCGATCAGGTGCGGCGGCACGATGGTTGATCCGGTCGAGACCGCCTTCAGCGAGGAGAGATCGGTCGTAGCCCAGGCCGGATGGTCGGTCACCGCCTGAATGGTCGCCGGCACCAGCACGGTCAGGGTCGGACGGTCGCGCTCAATGGCGGATAGCGTTGCATCCGGCGTGAAGCGAGCATGAATGGTTACGGTCGCGCCATGATGCAGCGCCGGCGTGGTCTGGATGTTGAGGCCGCCGACATGGAAAAACGGCAGCACGGTCAGCACGTGATCATCCGAGGTGAGGCCGTGCATGTGCTGGCTCATCACCCCGTTCCACAACAGCGCCGCCTGCCGCAGCACCGCACCCTTGGGTCTTCCGGTCGTTCCCGAGGTGTAGACGATCAACAGCGGACAGCTGAGATCGGTATGCGGGTTGCGCCCGTCGCCATGCGCGCGCGATAGCAGGACATCGAATGCGACGCCTCGCGGCGGCGCAAAGTCGAGCCCGACGATAGCAGCGTCGGGCAGGCTGGTTGTGAGCGCCGGCAACACCTCGGCAAAGGCCTGTTCGAGCACCAGCACCTTCACCGAAGCGTCCGACAGGATGAACAACTGCTCGGCCACCGCAAGGCGCCAGTTCAGCGGCACCAGAATGGCGCCGAGCCGAGCGCAGGCATAGAGCAGAACCAGATAGTCCGGCCGGTTCAGGCTGAGAATAGCGACCCGATCGCCGCGGCCGACGCCGAATTCGGCCTTCAGCGCGCGGGCCGCTTGCGCGATGCGTGCGCTGAAGGCCGCGTAACCAAGGGTTTCCCCCTCGAAGATGGTCGCTGCCTTGTCCGGCGTGAACGCCGCGTTCCGTTCGATGAGGTCGGAGAGGTCCATGTTCGAACTAGTCGTCCGATTCGCCGGACTCGTACAGCGCCTCGCGGCCGATCCGGTCAAGACAGAGTTCGGCGGTCCACGGCAGCATCAGCGAACCGCAGCGGCTGTCGCGATAGATCCGCTCCAGTGGTAGCGATTTGAGCATCGACTGGCCGCCGCAGGTGCGGATCGCCAGCGTCGCGAGTTCGTTGGCGCCCTCCATCGCGGAATATTGCGCCGCATAGGCCCGCAGCACCTGCTCCTTGGTCGGATTGGCGCGGGCCTCGGTGACCGCCTGGAACCAGATCGCCTTGACCTGTTCGAGCTTGATCTGCATCTGCGCCACCGCGATTTGCTTGGTCGGATACATCCGGCGCTTGACCGGCGGCGTGCCCGGCACTTCGCCGCGCAGGTAACGCACGGTGAAATCGTAGGCGGCCTGCGCCAGGCCGATATAGGTCGGCGACAAAGTAAGGAACATATGCGGCCAGCGCATCGCCGCCTGGAAATAGACGCCACGCGGCATCAGCGCCGCGTCTTCCGGCACGAACACGTCCTTGAACAGCAGCGTGCGCGACACCGTGCCGCGCATGCCCAGCGGATCCCAGTCGCCGACCACGGAGACGCCGTCGGTCTTGGCCGGTATCGCAAGGTAGAGCGTGTTGCGGCGGGAGGCTTTTTCACCCTCCACGGTTTCGGTGCAGAGCACGCCGTAATAGTCGGCGTGGCCCGCGAGCGATGCGAAAATCTTCTTGCCGTTGACGATCCAGCCGCCCTTGACCGGCTTTGCTTCGGTGCCGAATGCGACGCCACCGGCCGCAGCGGCGCCGCCTTCCGAAAACGGCTGCGAATAGATGGCGCCGTCGCCGACGATGCGCTTGTAGTGCACGGCGCGTCGGCGCTCATGTTCGGCCCGGGTGGTTGCGTCCATCTCGAGATCGTCGGCCAGCGGGCCGGACCACAGCGTCGAGCAGACGTGCATGTTCCAGGTCAGCGCGGTCGCGCCGCAATAGCGACCGATCTCGGCCGCCGCCAGCGCATAGGTCTGGTAGTCGGCGCCGAAGCCGCCGTGTTTCTTCGGAATGGCGATGCCGAGCAGGCCGGAGCGATGCAGATCCCGGTAATTCTCGGTCGGAAATTTTGCGTCGCGGTCATAGGTCGCGGCGCGGCCGGCGAACACGCTCTGGCCGAGCTCGCGCGACTTGGCGATGATGCCGGCCTGCTCGTCGTTGAGCCGGAACGCGGCGGGGTCGAAGATGGGCGCGTCCAGGTCGATAGCGGCGACATCCGTCACGCTCTTGCTCGCTTGTATCGTCATGATGCCGTCACTCGTGTTGCAGCCGCATGGGCTTTCAGGAAGGAATCCAGCGCGGCGTCGAAGGTTGCGGGCTGTTCCAGATTAACGAGATGACCCACGCCCTCGAGTTCGACGTAGGTTGCCGATGGAATATAGCTCGCCATCTTCGCCATCATCGGCGCCGGCGCGTTCTTGTCCTTGGAGCCCGACAGCACCAGCGTCGGCACCGCAATATTCTTGAGCGCGCCGCGCTGGTCGAATCCCAGCAGCGCCAGCATGGTGGCGCGATAGGTCGCCTCGGGCACGGCGGCCATGCAGTCGCGCGCCAGTTCCATGCCCCGGATGTCAGGATCGTCGCCGACCAGCTCACTCACCAGGGCCGGCGCGAGCGAGACCATGGTTTCGCCGCGGTCCAGCGGACCGAGCCGTGCACCGATGAATTCCTTCTGCCAGTCGCCATCGGGCTTGCCGAATGCCGGACTGGTCTGCGCGAGCACGACGGCGGCGGGAATATCGGGGCTTTGCACCAGCAATTGCTGAACGATCATGCCGCCGATGGAATGCCCGACCAGGATCGGTTTTTTCGCGCCGATCTGCCCCAGGAAGTCCCGCAGCGCGTCGGCCAGCGTGGCGATGCTGACGGAGGCAAGCAGCGGCGAACCACCATAGCCGGGCATGTCCCAGGCGATGGTGCGATAGCGATCGCTGAAGGCTTCCAGCTGGACGCGCCAGCCGCGCGCCGCGCCGCCGATGCCGTGCAGGAACACCAGCGGCGGCAAGGCAGGATCGCCGGCGGCCTCGTAACTGAAGCGGCCCTCGCCGGTTTTCAAGGGTGCCGAAGCGGCCACAACGAACCTCCTGATCGATCGAACCCGCCAATGCTAACAGGCCCCCGGCGTATGAAAAGCGATATTTTATATTTAAAGCAAGTCACGTTTGCGCTCCGGTTTCGGTTCGTCTGGAAATCCGGAATTGATGCCGTCCGTGCTCCATTTCTTGCAAAAGCTTGAAGTATAAAATATATGCAGGTCTGCCAACGCTAATGAAGCCGCTTCGGGGAGGCTGCGCATGTCCGGACTGCCGCGTTCCTGCCATGCGCTCGTCACCGGCGGCGGGCGTGGCATCGGCCGCGCGATCGCCGCTGCGCTGGCGCAGGCGGGCGCGACCGTCACGGTGCTCGGCCGCAATCGGACCACACTGGATCAGGCCGTCGCCGCCGGCGACGCCCATTTCGTTGCGGTGGCCGATGTCGCCGACCAGGCCGCCGTCAACGCCGCGATCGCGGAAGCGGCCGGGCGCCAGCCGATCGATATCCTGATCGCCAATGCCGGGATCGCGGAATCGGCGCCATTCGCCAAATCCGATGCGGCGCTGTTCCGGCGAATGATGGATGTCGATTTCATGGGCGTGGTCAATTGCGTTCAGGCCGTGTTGCCGGCGATGAGGGACCGGCGCTATGGCCGCATTGTGGCCGTCGCATCGACCGCGGGTCTCAGGGGCTATGCCTACGCCAGCGCCTATAGCGCGGCAAAGCACGCCGTGGTCGGGTTGGTGCGTTCGCTGGCGCTGGAGCTGGCGAGCACGCAGCTGACCGTCAACGCGGTATGTCCGGGGTTTACCGATACCGATCTGCTCGCCGGCAGCATCGACAACATCATGAACAAGACCGGCCGCAGCCGCGATCAGGCGGTGGCCGATCTGTCCCGGCATAATCCGCAAGGCCGCCTGGTGGCTCCGGCGGAAGTCGCCGATACCGTGCTGTGGCTGTGCGGCGAGGGCGCCGGCGCCATCACCGGACAGGCCATCGCGGTAGCGGGCGGAGAAGTCTAGCAAGCGCGTCGCACGCGCAACCACACGAACGACAATCCCAAGGGAGATCCCATGAGTACGCCGGCCAATCCCGTCACATTGCCACTGTCGCAGTATTCGCCCGGGCATTTCCTGCTGGCCGTGGCTGACGGCGTGGCGACGGTGACGCTGAACCGCCCCGAGCGGAAGAATCCGCTGACCTTCGAAAGCTACCGCGAACTGACCGATTTCTTCCGCGCCTGCGCCATGGATGACGAGGTCAAGACGATCGTGGTGACAGGCGCCGGCGGCAATTTTTCGTCCGGTGGCGACGTGTTCGAAATCATCGGCCCGCTGGTGAAGATGGACACCAAGGGGCTGACTGCCTTCACCCGCATGACTGGCGACCTCGTCAAGGCGATGCGGGCGTGCCCGCAGCCGGTCATCGCGGCAGTCGAAGGCATCTGTGCCGGTGCCGGCGCGATCGTCGCGATGGCGTCCGACATGCGGCTCGCCGCCACCGGGGCCAAGGTCGCATTCCTCTTCAACAAGGTCGGCCTTGCCGGCTGCGACATGGGCGCCTGCGCGATCCTGCCACGGATCATCGGGCAGTCGCGGGCCTCGGAGCTGCTCTATACCGGCCGCTTCATGACCGCGGAGGAGGGCGAGCGCTGGGGCTTCTTCAGCCGCGTCGTCGCGCCGGAGCAGGTGCTGTCGCAGGCGCAGCTCCTGGCCCGGCAGGTCACCGAGGGCCCGACCTTCGCCAACACCATGACCAAGCGGATGCTGGCGATGGAATGGGCCATGTCGGTGGAGGAGGCGATCGAGGCCGAGGCGGTAGCCCAGGCCCTGTGCATGACGACGGCGGATTTCGCCCGCGCCTTCGAGGCGTTTTCCAACAAGGCCAAGCCGGTGTTTCAGGGCAATTGAGCGCCGCAACCGGGCTACGACCAGGCGACGGGCCTTGCCCAGAAAATGCTTTAGGGTTAAAATAATGCCAATGGTTCCGCTGCGCCGGAGGCTCACATGAAGATCGCGATCATCGGCGGAGGACCGGCCGGTCTCTATTCGGCGATCCTGCTCAAGAAGCAGCGGCCGGAGGCCGAGATCACGGTCTATGAGCGCAACCGCGCCGACGATACCTTCGGCTTCGGCGTGGTGTTCTCCGACGCCACGCTCGACAATTTCGAGAAATACGATTCCCCGAGCTATCGCCGCATTGCCAGCGAGTTCGCCTATTGGGACGATATCGCGGTGCATTTCCGCGGCTCGGTGCACCGGGTCGGCGGCAATGGTTTTTGCGGCTGCTCGCGCCGCACGCTGCTTCTGATCCTGCAGGAGCGGGCGCGCGAACTCGGCGTCGCCTTGCAGTTCGAGGCCGATATCGAGGACGAGGCCCGCTTTGCCGACGCCGATCTGGTGGTGCTGGCCGACGGCATCAACAGCCGCTTCCGCGACAAATATATCGGGCATTTCCAGCCCGAGGTCGATCTTCGTTCCAACAAGTTCGCCTGGATGGGCTCGACCCGGCCGCTCGACGCCTTCACCTTCATCTTTCAGGAGACCGAGTGGGGTCCGTTCATCGCCCATGCCTATCAATACGAGGCGGGGCACTCGACCTGGATATTCGAAACCGATCCCGAAACCTTTGTCCGCGCCGGGCTTGAGGGCCTGAACGAGCGGCAATCGGCCGACCGGATGGCGGAGATATTCGGCTGGTTCCTCGAAGGCCATCCACTGCTGATCAACCGCTCGGTGTGGCGCAATTTCCCGATGATCCGGAGCAAGCGCTGGGTCAAGGACAACATGGTGCTGCTGGGCGACGCCAAGGCGACCGCGCATTTCTCGATCGGTTCCGGCACCAAGCTGGCGATGGAGGACGCGATCGCGCTGGTCGAGGCCATGCACCGCGCGCCGACCGTCGAAGCCGCGTTGCAGCATTACGAACAGGGCCGGCGCGGGGAGGTCGAGAAGATCCAGCACGCCGCCGACGTATCGCTGGTCTGGTTCGAGCATGTCGACCGCTTCTGGGATTTCGATCCGGTGCAGTTCGCCTTCGGGGTGATGACGCGGTCCAAGGCGATCACCTATGACAATCTGACGCTGCGCGCGCCGGATTTCGTCAGTGAGGTCGACAAGGCCTTCGCCAGGCAGGTCCGCACACAAGGATTCGAGGTCGATGTCGACAAGCCTGACGCGCCGATGTTCCAGCCGCTGCGGCTGCGCGACATGGCGCTGGCGAACCGCGCCGTGGTGTCGCCGATGTGCATGTATTCGGCCCACGAAGGCGTGCCCGGCGATTTCCATCTGGTGCATTACGGTTCGCGCGCCATCGGCGGCGCCGGCCTGATCTTCACTGAAATGACCTGCGTCGGACGCGAGGCCCGCATCACGCCAGGCTGCGCCGGCCTGTGGAACGACGAGCAGCAAGCCGCATGGCGGCGCATCGTCGACTTTGTTCATGCCAATTCGGCGGCGAAGATTTGCCTCCAACTCGGGCATGCTGGCCGCAAGGGCGCCACCAGATTGATGTGGGACGGCATCGACCGACCGCTGGAGCAGGGGGGGTGGGACGTCATCTCTGCGTCCCCGATACCTTACTTTCCCGACAGCCAGGTGCCGCGCGAGATGGACCGCGCCGCGATGGATGCGGTCAAGGCGGCGTTCGTGCAGGCCGCGCAGCGCGGCGAGGCCTGCGGCTTCGACATGCTCGAATTGCATTGCGCCCACGGCTATCTGCTCGCGAGTTTCATCTCGCCGCTCACCAACCAGCGCACCGACGCCTATGGCGGCTCGCTTGAGGGAAGGATGCGTTTTCCGCTGGAGGTGTTCGAGGCGCTGCGGGCGGCATGGCCGGCGCACAAGCCGATGTCGGTGCGCATCTCCGCCACCGACTGGGCCGAGGGCGGGATCACCGGCGACGACGCGGTCAAGATCGCGCGCGCCTTTGCCGAGGCCGGCGTCGACCTGGTCGATGTCTCCACCGGCCAGACCGTGCGCGACGCCCAGCCGGTCTACGGCCGGATGTTCCAGACCCCGTTCTCCGACCAGGTCCGCAACGAAGCGCGCGTTGCCACCATGTGCGTCGGCAACATCACCACGGCCGACCAGGTCAATACCATCCTCGCGGCCGGCCGCGCCGATCTCGTGGCGCTCGGCCGCCCGCATCTGGTCGATCCCTCGTTCACGCTGAAGGCGGCGGCCTGGTATGGCGCGGATGGCGTGTTCTGTCCGCCGCAATATCTGCCGGGCAAGGAGCAGATTTTCCGCAACAGCGTGCGCGACCGGCAGGACTTCGACGACCTCAAAATTAAGGCTAAGCCGAAGACCCGGGCCGAGCTGAAGGCGGAGGCGACAAAGCCGCTTGCGGCGGAGTGACCGGCTGTGCGAGCCTAGGGCTTCGCGTAGCTTCTGAGTATCGAGTGGAGTCGGGCGATGAAGGCGATTATCGTCGGGGGTGGCATCGGGGGCCTCACCACCGCGCTGATGTTGCGGGCGCGCGGCATCGATTGCGAGCTGTTCGAACAGTCGGACACCATTCGCGAACTCGGCGTCGGCATCAACACCCTGCCGCACGCGATCCGCGAGCTCGCCGGCCTCGGGCTGCTGGACCGGCTGGACGCGGCTGCGATACGCACCGACCAGCTGTACTATCTCAACCGCCACGGCCAGGAGGTCTGGCGTGAGCCGCGCGGTCTGGATGCGGGTCACGACGTGCCGCAATTCTCGATCCATCGCGGTCGCCTGCAAGGCGTCATTCATCGCGCCGTCGAAGAGCGGCTGGGCGGGGAGGCCATTCACACCGGCCGCCGGCTCGGCGCCGTCGCCCAGCACGAGGGCGGGGTGATCGCGCATTTCTTCGATCGCACCGGCGCCCACGTCGAGACCGCGCGCGGCGACATCCTGATCGGCGCCGACGGCATTCATTCGCGGGTGCGCGAGATGCTGTTTCCGGACGAGGGACCGCCGTGCTGGAACGGGCTGATGCTGTGGCGCGGCGCCCGCGACTGGCCGGCGTTCCTGACCGGCCGCTCGATGATCGTGGCCGGCGGCCTGAACGCCAAGGTCGTGGTCTATCCGATCGCGGAGGGATCGAGCCCCGCCAACCGGCTGACCAACTGGGCCGTGCTGGTGAAGGTCGGCGACGGCCATACGCCGCCGCCGCGGCGCGAAGACTGGTCGCGGCCCGGCAAGCGCGAGGAATTGATGCCGCATGTGGCGCGGTTCTCGGTTCCTTATGTCGACGTGCCGAACCTGATCTCGGCGACGCCGGAGTTTTACGAATATCCGACCTGTGACCGCGATCCCCTGCCGTATTGGAGCTGGGGACGCGTCACGCTGCTGGGCGACGCTGCGCATCCGATGTATCCGGTCGGGTCCAACGGCGCCTCGCAGGCGATCCTCGATGCGCGCTGCCTTGCCGATGCGCTGGCGCGGGCCGAACATCCGCGCCAGGCGTTGCTGGCCTACGAGCAGAAGCGATTGCCGATGACGGCCGAGATCGTGCGCTCCAACCGCCGCGGCGGCCCCGAGGGCGTGATCGATGCGGTCGAGCAGTTGGCGCCCGATGGTTTCACGGATATCGAAAAAGTGCTGAGCCACGCCCAGCGCGAGGCCATCGTGCGCGGCTACGCCTCCAAGGCCGGCTTCGCGGCGCCGCCGCTGGGGCTTGCGGCGGTGCGGGCGTAAGCGCCCGCGCGTGACGGCGCGGATTTCTGATTCAAATTTCAAACAGCCGAACGCAATGAAGTTGAATTCGCATTGCGAGCGAAGCGAAGGAGAGCAAAGCAATCCGCTTCGCTGACGCTCCCA
>Ga0302157_10003584_pt1 | contig 17368 bp, 10 predicted proteins | sample I_Bog_N3_3_FD_193502 | JGI IMG/M metagenome (GOLD analysis project Ga0302157, IMG submission 193502) | Peat permafrost microbial communities from Stordalen Mire near Abisko, Sweden - I_Bog_N3_3 | ecosystem: Environmental > Terrestrial > Soil > Wetlands > Peat | place: Sweden: Abisko, Stordalen...
CCGGTCGCAGACAGTGTTTCCAGGAAGCACGGTGGTGGGCCTGAAGTCTGTGCCGCTGCCGGTGGTCGTCACCATGACCGCATCGGGGACATCGACGGCCCCGACGGTGCTGACGGAGGGCATCGGAGGACTGGACTTCCAGGCAGTTGCGGGTGGCACCTGCGCAGCGGGTGTGGCGTACACTGCTGGCCAGCAATGCACGGAGAATGTGGTCTTTGGGCCGCTCTATCCTGGCGTGCGCACTGGAGCAGTGGTGGTGAGCAGCGGGGGCGTGGTACTGGGCATGGCCACCCTGAGCGGGACAGCCACGGGTCCTCTGTCGGTGCTGGTACCGGGTGAGATCAACACGATCGCGGGCAGTGCGACGTGGCTCTATCGCGGCGACGGGGTGGCCGCGAATACAGCCCCGGTGTTTCTGCCGACGGCGGCTACGGAAGACGCAGCCGGCAATGTGTTTCTGTCGGACTCAGACAATGACCGGATTCGCCGTGTAGACGCCAAGAGCGGGCTGATCTCGACAGTCGGCGGCAATGGCATGGCGGGCTACTCCGGGGACGGCGGACCGGCGACGCAGGCTTCCATCAACACGCCGGCCGGGCTGGTGCTGGATGGCGCTGGCAATATCTACTTTGCCGACACGGGCAACGATGCTATCCGGCGGATCGATGCGGTGAGCGGCATTATCACCACGGTGGCTGGAGTTCCGGGGGTGCAGGGCTACACCGGAGACAACGGCAAGGCGACCGCAGCGACGCTTTCCTCGCCGCAGGGCGTGGCCTTTGACACCGCCGGAAACCTCTATATCGCGGACACCGCTAACAACGTTGTGCGCATGGTCGCGGCGGGTTCGGGGACGATTACCACCATCGCCGGTACCGGCACTGCCGGCTACAACGGGGACGGAGTGGCAGCCACGGCGGCGCAGTTGAACTCACCGTGGGACATTGTTTTAGCCAGCGACGGATCCCTGTATATCGCCGATTTGAACAACAACCGTGTGCGCCGGGTAGCGTCGGGCAGCATCACCACCGTGGTGGGCACCGGCGTTCAGGGATTCTCAGGAGATGGCGGCAGCGCGACCGCAGCGCAGCTCTACGGGCCCGCCGGCCTTGCGTTTGATCCGGCAGGCAACCTCTATATTGCGGACTCGACGAACAACCGCGTGCGCAAGGTCTATGCCACCACCGGGAACATTGAAACACTGAGCGGCAACAGCAGTGAACAGTTCCTGGGCGACGGCGGGCCGGCCAACCTGGCCAGTCTGTATGGACCGTACTCGGTGTACTTTGACCAGACCGGGAACCTGCTGATCGCGGACCTGTTCCACAACCGCATCCGCGAGATCAGCGGGACGATGATCACGTTGCCAGAGTATGCGACGATCCGCGTGGGCAAGGTCTCGGCTCCGCAGGCGGAAGGCCTGGAAAACGACGGCAACACGGACCTGATTCTCTCCGCCACCAACTTTGTGACCCTGAACAACGCCGCCCTGGATGCGGCCACCACCACCTGCAATGCCGGAGGAGACCTGCCTACGGACATCGCGTGCAACCTGGGTGTGGAGTTCGCACCGACGACGACGGGCGATCCAGTGAACGGCTCGGTGACCGTCAACTCGAATGCGGCCAACACGCCGGACATTATTAATATCTTCGGCCAGGTGCTGAGCGTGAACCCCACCTCTGTCGCGCTGACCTCCAGCGTGAACCCCAGCGTGGTGGGCGGGAGTGTGACGTTTACCGCGAACGTGACCAGCTCCAGCAACACGCTCACGGGGACAGTGACGTTCTACGACGGCACGACCCAACTGTGCAGCGTGCCTATCAGCGCCAACGCCGCCGCCTGCACCACGGCTGCGCTGACCGTGGGCCAGCACAACATCACGGCTGACTACTCGGGCGATGCGCAGGATGCAGCGGTGAACTCCTCCGTGTTGACGCAGATCGTGAAGGAGCCGAGCGCGTTGGCGCTGACGGTTTCGCCCAATCCTGCGATCGTGGGCGCAACCGTCACGATGACGGCGACGGCAAGCTCCCCGGCCGGAACGCCGACGGGCACAGTGACGTTCTACGACGGCACGACGGCGCTGGGTGCCGGCACCTTGAACGCTGCTGGCGTGGCTACCTTTACGACCACGCAACTGGCGGCGGGAACGCACAGCATCTCTGCACAGTACGGCGGGGATGCGAAAGACACAGCGGCGACCTCCAACGCGGTGTCTGAGGTCATCCAGCTTTCGACCTCGGGCACGAATCTGACCTCCAGGGGCAATCCGGAGCCGGTGGGAACAGCGGTGACCTTCACGGCGACCGTCGCGAGCAGCGGCAGTACGGCAGCAACCGGCACGGTGACATTCACGGAGGGAACGACCCAGCTGGGCACCGCGACGCTGAATGCGAGCGGCGTGGCCACGCTGACGATCTCCACCCTGGCACCGGGCGCGAATCCGATTGTTGCCACTTACAGCGGCGATGCCGCTAACGCCAGCAGTGCGTCCGCGGCGTTTACAGAGACGATCACGCAGATCGGCACGGTGGTGACGTTGACCAGCAGCGCGAACCCGGCGAATGCGGGCCAGACGGTTGTGTTCACCGCGAACACGGCCCTAGCGGCCGGAGCGACGGCGGATGGCGCGATCACCGGGCAGGTGACGTTTACGGATGGCACGAATACGCTGGGCGTGTTCGTGGTGGACACAAACGGCAATGCAACGCTGAGCCTCAACACGCTGCCCGTGGGCGTACATCACATTGTGGCGACGTATAGCGGCAACACCAACTACGCAGGTGTCGCATCGAATCAGCTGCTGGAGACCATTCAGATTACCGGCACGACGACGGTAGGTAGTTCGGCCGCAAGCCCGACGCTGGCAGGACAGCCGGCGACACTGAACGCTACGGTCAGCAGCGCCTCAGGTATTCCGACCGGCTCGGTGACGTTCTATGACGGAGCGACGGTAGTGGGCACAGGATTGTTGAATGCCCAGGGCATGGCGACCTTCACCACGACCACGCTCAGTGTGGGGACGCACACCTTGAAGGCTGTCTACAGCGGCGACACCAACTATAACGCGAGCACCTCGGCAAACTTTACGCAGGTGGTGAGCCTGGCGACGACCGGGTTGACGCTGACGGGGCCGACGGGGCCGGTGGATGCGGGCACGCCGGTGAATTTGAGCAGCATACTCACCACCAATGGCGTGGCACCGACGGGCACACTGACTCTGCGGGATGGCGGCGTGGTGATTGCATCGCAGCCGGTAACCGCGGCGGGAACGTTTGCGTTCAGTACGTCGAGCCTTTCCATTGGGACGCACACGCTGACCGCGGCTTATAGCGGCGATGCCAACAACGCGGCGGCGGTCTCACCGGCGATTACCGTGGTGGTGCAGCAAGCGGGCTCGGCAACGGCGCTGAGCAGCAGCGCAAATCCTTCTCCGCTGGGCCAGAGCGTCACACTGACAGCGACGGTCAGCAGCGACAGCCCCGCGATCACCGGGACCGTGACCTTTGAGGACGCCGGTGTGGTGATTGCCACGGTGGCGGTGAGCAATGGGACGGCCAGCTTCACGACGAAGACGCTGGCCTTCGGAGCGAACAACCTGACAGCGGTGTACTCCGGCGATACGAACCATGCGGGATCGATTTCCGCGGTCCTGGTGGAGCAGATCACCGAGGTTTCGACAGAGAACCTGTCCTCGAGCGTGAACCCGGCTGCATCGGGAGTGAATGTGGTGTTCACATCCACCATCGCAGCCGTGGGCGGAATTGTGCCGACGGGCACGGTGGTCTTCAAGGATGGGGCTACCGTGCTGGGAACTTCCACGGTGGATGCAACCGGGACCGCGACGTTTGCGACCTCGACGCTGAGTGTGGGATCGCATACCATCACTGCGACTTACAGCGGCGACAAGAACGACGCACCCGCGACGGCGACACTGATTGAGACCATCCAGAACGCGAACACGCAGATCGCGTTGACCGCGAGCAGCAACCCGGCTACCTATGCCGCGCCGGAGACATTCACGGCGACCATCACCAGCAACGGCGGCATCGCCACAGGGACGGTGACGTTCACCGATGGCGGAACGTCCATCGGGACAGGCACGCTGAATGCGAGCGGTGTGGCGACTCTGACGACCTCCACGCTGTCGCCCGGTGTGCACACCATTGTTGCGAACTATGCGGGCGATGGGAAGGCGAGCGCATCGAGTTCGACGCCGCTGACGATCTCCGTGCAGGAGACGAGCTCGATTGCGCTGAGCAGCAGCGCGAACCCGGCACTGACGCTGGCGCCGATTGTGCTGACGGCGACGGTGAGCAACGCCGGAGTGGGAGCGGCGACAGGAACGATCACGTTTACGGACGGTGCCACGGTGCTGGGCACAGGAACACTGAATGCCAGCGGCACCGCGACCCTCACCTTGGCATCGCTGCCGGCGGACACGCATCCACTCAAGGCCAGCTACCCAGGCGACGCGAACAACTTCGCCAGCGAGTCGCCGACGCTGTCCGAAGTGATAAATTTGCGGCCCACCACAACGTCGGTGTCCTCCACACAGACGAACGCGAGCGACCCGCTACAGGTAACGCTGATCGCGAGCGTCGGCTGGACCGGCCCGGTTTCGCCCACCGGGACAGTGACCTTTATGACCGGAACCACGGTCATCGGGACCGAGCCGTTGAACGGTAGCGGGCAGGCAACCATCAACATTGAACTGCAAGGGACGAGTGAGCCCGTCACGGCGACATATAACGCTGACACCGTGTATGCGAGTTCGACCTCCGTGGTGACGGCGATCACCGGCGGCGGCGTCTCACAGTATTCGATTGTGGTGACTCCTGGCACGATGACCATGCAGAGTTCGCAGCATGGCGTGGCTACCTTCACCCTGACCTCGGTCAGCAACTTTACGGATACGATGCAGCTCGGTTGCCTTGGTCTGCCGGTCGATGCGACCTGCACCTTCAGCGTCGATCAGGGAGTGTTGCCCGCCAATGGAACCCTGACCGGAAAGCTGACCGTGGACACGGGCGACCCACTGGGCGCGGGGGCTACGGCGAAGAACGAGAGCTCCACACGCAGCGGCGTGCTGCTCGCCTTCCTGCCGGCGGGTCTGCTGGTCTGCCTGGTCTTCTTCCGGTCGCGACGCCGTTCGCTGCCGTTGCTCCTGCTGCTGCTTTGCGCCGTCGCCGGCACACTGGGCGTGAGCGGATGCGGCGGCATCAAGATCAACAGCACGCCGGCTGGGACCTATAACTTCAAGGTCACGGCCTACGGAGTCGGGACAGGGGTCACCCGGACGCAAGACGTGACCCTGATTGTGACCCAGTGACCAGAACGATGAAGAGACTTCGCTTATCTTCGATCTCCATCCTGACGCTGGCCCTGCTGCTGGCCGGTGGACGCAGCCTGCACGCGCAGGCGCTGCCCACGGCGAGTGGTCTGGGCAGCCAGCTTTCCGTGGGCGGTGAGGGCTCGTATTACCAGATGGACTACGGCAAGCGGTACGTCGGAGGCTTTGCAGCCTATGCGGAGGTCGATCCAACCTGGCGTTACGGGGCGGAGGCGGAGGTGCGCTTTTCGCGCCTGGGAGCCGAAGAGAGTGTCACTGAAACCACATTTATGGCCGGGCCGCGCGTTACGCTGAGCAGGCACCAAGGAAGGATTCGTCCCTATGCGAAGTTCCTTGTCGGCGTGGGAAAGATCAACTTCCCGTTCAACTATGCGACGGGCAGTTACCTTGCCTATGCGCCCGGCGGCGGTCTGGACTACGTCATCAATGAACGCTGGACCGTCCGCGCGGTGGACGTCGAATACCAGAACTGGCCGAAGTTCACTTATGGCGCGTTGAATCCCTACGGCATCAGCGTGGGAGTGGCCTTCCGGCTCACCCCGCCAGAGACGGTTTCCAGCAAGGGCGCGCATCGCTGGTAGGCCCAGGCTGAAGCACACCTGTACAGCTACACTTTCAGCATGGATGTTTTGTACGGTCTGCACCCGGTAGAGGAAGCGCTGCGCGCGGGCGCGCGTCCTATTGACCATGTGAGCGTGGCCAAAGACCGGAAGGACCCGCGGCTGGAGCGGGTGCTGGAGCTGTGCCGGGCCGCCGGAGTAAGCGTTCACAGCGAGCCGCGCGATCAACTGACGCGGTTGGCGAAGACCGATGCGCACCAGGGGGTGGTTGCGTTCCTGCGCAAGCACGAGCTCCTGACGCTGGAAGACCTGCTGGACGCACCGCCGGGGGACTCAGGCTACCGTTTTCTGCTGGCGCTGGATGGCGTGGAAGACCCGCACAACCTGGGCGCTCTGCTGCGTTCGGGGGACGGAGCGGGCATCGACGGGGTGGTGCTGACGGAACGCCGAGCGGCTCCGCTGAGCGCGGTGGTGGCGAAGAGTTCGGCGGGCGCAGTAGAGCATGCGAAGATTGCGCGGGTGACCAACCTGGTGCGGGCATTGGAGACGATGAAGCAGCGCCACGTGTGGATTGTGGGCCTGGATGAGCGCGGCACGCCCGACTACAGCGACTTCGACTTCCGGCAGAACTGCTGCCTGGTGCTGGGCAGCGAGGGCAGCGGACTCCACGACCTGGTGAAGCGCACCTGTGATCATCTGCTGCGCATCCCCATGGCGGGCAGCGTGAGCTCGCTGAATGTGTCGGTCGCGGGCGCGGTGGTGATGTATGAGGCGATGCGCCAGCGGCGCGGCAGTGCCGTTCCTGCTCCGCGGGAGTCCAAACCGGAGAGGCCGCGCAAAGGTTTGGGATCGTGACAACAGTCTTTCGTCGGTGGATGCGCCCTAGCCTCAGCCTGCTGGCGCTGTGCGCGAGCACGGCAGTGGCGCAGCAGCCCGCGCCCAGTGGCAATCCGGATACAGCACCGGGGCAGACCGTGCCGGATGCCCACGGCACGGTCTTGTTTGAACGCCATACGGACAGCGCGGCAGCACCGCCCGTAGCGGCCCCGATATCGCCGCAGAGCGAGCCGGTGATCTCCGACACGGAACGCGCGGCGATCACCATTACGGCATTTGATCTGGATGCGCAATTGCAGCCCGCGACGTCCGGTCTACAGATGCGCGCGCGCATCACGCTGCGCAACGACGGCCCGCAGCCACTGGCTCGCCTTGCGCTGCAGATCTCTTCCACGCTCACCTGGCAGAGCATGAGCCTGCTGCGCAGCGATGGCGGGGCGGCGGAGAAGCTGCCGCTGGTGCAGCATCTGATTGACACCGACGCCGACCACACCGGCAAGGCGGACGAGGCGGTGGTATCACTTCCCTCTCCGCTGGCCGCCGGCGCGAGTGTGACGCTGGACACGTTCTACTCGGGCAGCATTGCCGCCAGCGGAGCGCGGCTGGAGCGGATTGGAGCCACACCCGCGGCTGCGCTGGACACAGACTGGGACAGCATCGCGCCGCTGCCCAACGGCCTGCTGACAGCGCTGCGCGGCTTTGGGTCGGTGCTGTGGGTTCCAGCGGCTGCACCACAGCTGCTGCTGGGCGATGGCGCGAAGCTCTTCCAGTTCATCGGCGCGACCCGGCTGCACGGGCAGAGTGCGAGCGTCCGGCTGCGCGTGGCGATTGAATACAGCGGTGAGCCTCCCGCTGCTGTGTACTTCTGTGGACGGCGACGGCCCATGGCAGCCATCAGCGACGATGTGAACTCGCCGGTCGCGGCCGGCCACGGCATTGCGACGGCGGAGTTTCCGGCCGCGCCACTCGGCTTCCGGCTGCTGAGTTTGTTCGTGCTGGACCATGCTGAGCAGCGGATTGCCCCAGCGCCGGCGATGCACAACACGGCACCACCAAGCTCGGATATGAGCTCCAGCCGCAGCGACAGCGCGCCGCCGCCAGCGAGCGCCCAAGCAACCGCCAGCGAAGGAGGAGCGCCGCTGTTGGCCGTGGAGACCGACGATGAGGGAGTGCTGCCGCGTTTGGCCGCCTCCACAGAGACGGTTGCGCCGCTGCTACAGGTCTGGTTCGGGGCGCGACCCGTGAGCGCGCTGACCGTGCTGGACCACGACGGTGAGCCCTTTGAGGATGGGCCCCTGCTAGTGGCACCGGTTGCGAGTCTGGCGGGTTCAAGCTCGCTGACCGCGCTGACCCACAGTATGGCCCATGCCTGGGTGCAGACCGGCCAGCCGTGGATGGACGAAGGGCTGGCACAGTTCGAAGCTCTGCTGTGGGTGGAGCAGCAGCAGGGCCGCGAGGCGGCCATCGCACAGCTCCAGGACCTGGTGCGTCCGTTGGACCTGGCGGAGGTTGTTATGAGCCCGGGTACAGCCACCGATGCGGGCCAGCCGCTGATCGCAGCCTCCGACGAGTTGTACTACCGCCGGAAGGCCGCGGCAGTGTGGTGGATGCTGAGCGACATCGCCGGAGACGAGTCGTTGCAGGCGGCGCTGAAGGCATGGTGCTCGCAGCCTGTCTCCACACAGAGCGCCCACGAGCAGGCGGTGGCGTTCGAGCGGCTGCTGGAGAAAACCAGTGGAAAGGATCTGGGATGGTTCTTCGCCGACTGGGTGCTACGCGACCGAGGGCTGCCTGACCTGACGATCATGAGTGTGGAACCGCACCTGCTGCCGGCGGGAGAGACGCATAGCAGCGGCTGGTTGGTCTCCGTGACCGTGCGCAACGATGGCGGCGCAGTGGCCGACGTGCCGCTGGTGATCCGCTCGGGCAGCTTCAGCACGACGCGGCGGATGCGCATTCCCGGATTCTCCAGTACCACCGAGCGAGTGCTGGTGGAGACGCCGCCTTCGCAGGTGGTGGTGAACGATGGCGGCACGCCAGAGGTGCGGAGCTCCATGCATACGCAGCTGATCGCTGCCCCTACGCCATAGCGGCTGCTAGGGACGGTGGCGGGCAGACGTGCGCTTGTGCGGCACTACGGCGGGTAGCGCGGCGGTACAGGTCTGCACGGCCGGCCACTGGCGGGAGCAGGTGAGGTCGATGGGGATAGGCGCTTGAGACAATGCGCCGGCACCTGGCAGGGCCGCAGCCACTCCATCGCTGAGGGGCGGAAAGAGCTGACTGAGATCCACGACCTGCTGCCCGGTGGCTGTGCCCGCGAGGTTGAGCGTGTAGCCCTCTGCGGCGGCGAGGCCGGAGAGTGACAGTTGCGGCGGAGCAGCAGGCTGGGTTGCGGGGATGCGCAGCACGGCGGGTTCCAACTGCAACCAGAGCCGCGGGTTGGGAGCATGCGGCACGACCAGAGTGAAGACCTGCGGCGCGGGCGCGGGTTTGGCGGGGATGCCCTTCTCCCGAGCCGCGGCGGGCAGCGTGGCCGTAAGTCCACCGCTCCAGCCAAGCTGAGGAGTGCCTGTGGGAGGAACGTCACTCTGGGGTGCGCCGCTCCAGTCGAGTTCCCCGCTGACGCTGCCCGCGGGGTTGAGATCTGCGGGAATGCGGCGTGATAACAGTCGCGCCCACTCCAGCACGGTTGGCAGCGGCAGGTTCTGGAAGCGCAGTATGGACGCCGCCTGGCGCGGGACGTCGAGATCGAGCGCCGCGGCATCCCAGGTGACAGGCTCGGCGGAGTCGATGGGCAACGCGCAGTGGAGTTGGGCCATGGCCGCGCGCAGGGCGTCGGCGAGCGCGGTGCAGCGGAGGCTGAGATCGAGCATCTGCACGGGCAGGAAGTCGGCTCGGCGCAGGTCGTTCGCGTGGATGGCTGTGGCGAAGTCGGCGCGACGGACCGTGCCGTTCACGGAGGCGTCGATGTTGAGGCTGCCGCGCCAGCCGGCGTCGTTGCCGGTGAGCAGGCGGCTGGCTTCGCCAAGCTGAGCGTCGTGCCAACTGGCCTGCATGTGAATGCCGGCATCGTCCATTTGCGTGGCGCGGTCGAGCGAACCCTCCAGACGGACCGCGCCGGCATCGGTAACGTTGCTGTCGGTGCGCACCGGCCGCGCCTGCAGGCGAATGTTCCACTGCTGCGGGGTGGGCAGCCAGACGGCGAAGTCGGCGTCGATGAGCGAGAAGGGCTGCTTCTGCTGGCCGAGCTTGAGGTTGACGCGGCCGTTGCGGACCTCGATGTAGGGAAAGCGCGGCGCGGGGCCGGCTTTGCGCTGCACGGTGGGCGCGCTGTCCACGCTGGCGGCGTGCATCAGCAGCGACTCCAGGTTCCACCGGCCCTGCGCGTTGCGCACCAGGTTCAGGCTGGGATCGACGAAGCGGATGGTGGAGAACTCCACCTGGCGACGCCACAGCGAGCTTGGCCGCAGTGTGACCTCGACCACATTGGCGCGAATGGTGGGCTCATAGCCGAAGGCCGGGTCTTCGCTGACGACAAGATTCTGTAGCGTGAAGCCGGGCAACGGCAGCAGGTTGAGGTGAACGCTGTCCAGATGCACGGGCCGGCCGAGGCTGGCGCTCATGCTGGCGACAATGCGGCGGCGCAGGCGGTTCACGTTGATCAGCGGCGGCGTGAGCACCAGCAGGAGCAAGAGCAGCAGAGCGGCCAGTATCCAGATCAACCGCCGACGGTGCGGCCGTGCCGCAGGTTGAGGAGCCGGTTCGGAGATCGGTTCGTGACTGACCATCGCCGGATCTATCGGATCACGTGGAAGGTACGCTTCCAGCGCGTCTCGTCGAAGATATGCAGCAGCACATGACCCATGAAGCTGATGCGGTCAGCCATGGAGGTCTTGTCCTCCTGGTCGGCGGGCGTCTCAAAGGACCAGTACACAAACAGCGGACGTCCCAGAATGTTCTCCTGCGGGACGAAGCCCCAGAAGCGGCCGTCGAGGCTCTCGGTCCGGTTGTCCCCCATGGCGAATACGCTGCCCGGAGGGACGACGAGATCGTCTCCCTGGATGAAGCCGGGCAGTTCGTCCGTCCAGGTGATGGTGCGGTTGTCAATGGCTTCCTGCTCGATGCAAGCCTTGTCCTGACAGTCGCCGCGTCCGGCGAGGTCTTCGCTTGCCTGGCGGCTCAGCCCCGCGATGTCCGACGGAAAGTCGTCCCGGTAGCTGACGTAGGAGAACTGATTCGGCTGCTGCGCGTAAGGCTCATTCTGCGCGACTCCGTTGAGGTAGACAACCCCTTGCCGGAGATGAATGTGGTCGCCGGGAATGCCGATGGCCCGCTTGACCAGGATCATGTCCGGGACTTCCGTGTGCGGCTTGAGGAAGACGATGACATCCCCGCGATGTACGGGACGGTAGTGGACGAACGGAGCCCAACGGGTCGTGGGAGCCAGCGTGGTGCGGTCTACCACGACGTGGTCGCCGATGAGCAGGGTCTTCTCCATGGACGCGGAGGGAATCTCAAAGTTCTGGAAGACGAAGCCCATCACGAAGAGTGCGACGACAAAGACCGAGCAGATGGAGGCGAGGGCCTCCAGCGGGGTTTCGGCCTGCTCCTCTTGCGCAGCCGACGGCTCGGCGGCGGAAGGCGATGATGCTGGCAATGTACTCAACGGTTAGAAGCTCCTGAATTTTTGCAGTCTCCGGGAGCGGAGACGCGGCCCTGTCAGTGTACCTTGCGCGGCGGCGTCCGGTCAGTCCTTTCAGCGCAGCACGCGGAGGTGGTGGAGATGCTCGCGCAGACGCCGGAGCAGCGGGCCCGAGGACTGCGCGGCGGTGCTGGGCCGCTGCGGGGAGAAGTACAGCAGCAGCGGACGGCCGACGATGGCACTGCGCGGAACGAACCCCCAGAAGCGGCTGTCCTGGCTGTCGTTGCGGTTGTCGCCGAGGACGAAGTAGTGGCCCTCGGGCACGATCAGCTCGTCGTCGCGGGTGGAGCTGCGCAGCTCCATCGACCAGGGCGCACGCAGCGCGGGCCGGGTCTCGCGGACGGTGGGAAACTCGTCACGAAAGGCGTTCGCCGGCGAGGGCGAGTAAAAAGCATAAGGCTCAGCCAGCGGCTGGCCATCGATCCATACCCGGCCGGAGCGCAGGCGGATGCGGTCGCCCGGGACTCCTACCACCCGCTTAATCAGGTACTCGTGCGGGTCGACCGGATAGTGGAAGATCATCAGGTCGCCGCGCTCCACGCGTCCCGGCGGCAGCAGGCGTGCCAGCCGCCCCTCAAAGGCGAAGGCCTGCTTGTCGGCCAGTCCGAAGTCGCCGACGAAGAGCGTGGGCTGCATGGACTCGGACGGAATCCGAAACGGCTGCACGACGAAGGTCACGATGAAGATCGCGATGACGACGATCTCCAGCAGCGAGCGGACCAGCACCAAGGCCTCCGAGTGCAGGGGTGGACTGCGGCGGCGGCGCGGAGGCCGGGCGGAGGCCGCGGTCGGCGCCGAGCTCGTCTCAGCGTTCAAGACTGCGCCTCCTCGCGAGGCGCGGGGGTGGGCTGGTTCGCGCCCCACTGCGCGAGGGCGAGTTCGGCTGCGCGCTGCTGGGCCTCCTTCTTGCTGGGGCCCTCGGCGGCGGCCAGGACGTGCAGGCCTTCGGCGTTCTCCAACTGGGCCTCGACGGAGAAGCGGCGCTGGTGCGGTGGGCCGCTCTGGCCGGTGTCCATATAGCGGAGCTTGCCGGCGGCCTGCGCCTGGACGCGCTCCTGGAGGAGGGTCTTGTGGTCGCGCATGGCGCCGCGGCCCGCCTCATTGGCCAGTGCGGAGCGCATGGCTTCCAGCTCCGGCTGCACGAGATAGCGCAGCGCGAGGGACTGCACTGCCTGGAGGCCGTCGCCGCCCGAGTCTCGAACGTCGAGGTAGAGGGCGGCGAGCACGGCCTCCGCGGCGTTGGCCAGCAGCGCCGGTTTGGAGCGTCCGCCGTTCTGCTCGGCGCTCTGGCCGAGGAGCAGCGCCTGGGCGAGCCCCAGGTCCTCGCCCATCTGGGCCATGCGCTTGCGGCTGACCAGGTTGGAGCGCAGGCGGGTGAGTTCGCCCTCACTGCACTGCTGGAACTCGCCGAAGAGAGCCTCGGTGACGGCGAGGCCGAGAACCGCGTCGCCGAGAAATTCGAGCTGCTCGTTGTCCGAGCCGGGCTGGTTGCGCATCTCGCGCTGGTCGGGCCGGGCGGGGAGAATGACCTTGGGGATGCCGTGGCGGGCCTCATAGGTATGCGAGCGGTGCGTCAGCGCCAACTGCAGCAGTTCGGGCCGGGCAAAGCGGTGGTTGAGGCGCGACTCCAGCGCAGCCTGCTCCGGCGGAAGCGCGACCGGCGGATGCGGCAGGCGCGGCTTCCCTGCAGGCTTGTGCCGTTTGCTTGCTGCCGTCATGCAGGGGCCCCTCCAACCTTTACTGTAGCGCCGCAGGATAGCGCCACGGGGTGCGATTCCGAGGTGGGTTCCGTCCTGGGTAGCAGCCGGGGGTGCCCCCTCCCCCCATTTTCCTGCAAAGTTGGCAGAACAAAGGACTTAGGGTTGGACCCCCTGCCTAGCAAGGTCAGCGGCAGATGCTAACTCCTTTGTTTTCAGTGACGCAGATTGTGGCGGATATATCTTAAGGATATATACATATCTTTAAGATATAGCGGGCTTGGCCGCCCTTAATAAGTTGTCAAAACTTCCAATGATGACCGGCGCTGGGCCGCGGAGAGGAAGAGCCCGGGGGGTTGGCCGCGCTGTCTTCAGTACTGATTCTATTGTACTGGGTGTGTCAAGCTGTGCCCGAATTTGGAGTCCAGGGCTGTCTCAGACGCAACAACAAGGGCAAATGCAAGAATCTGCGGGAATGACAAACCAGAGGGGCGAGAGCAAATACAGGGATCCTTCGCCTACGGCTCAGGATGGCGCATTGTGGGTGGGAAGGCCGGTGCTGCGGGTCTCTCCACTCCGCTACGCTTCGGTCGAGATGACACATCTGTGAGAGGGTCAAGATGACACTTCTGTGGAAGGGTCGAGATGACATATCGGGGGCGGGACGGGCAGCAGGAAGAGGTTTTAGTGGGGGGTGTCCGGCTTGTAGGAGTCCTTCTCGGCCTTGCCGGTGGGGTCGAAGGTGGAGTCGTCGTCTTTGGGATTGGGGGCAGGCTGGGCGCGCTGGGGCAACTGGAAGGGACGGGCAACGCCGCTCTCGGCGGCGGCTTTGGTGTCCGGGCGGCCGTCGCGCACGGCCAGGGCAGCCTTGTACTCGGCGACCGCCTTGTCGCGCTCCGGGGTGGACTCAGTGTCGTAGAGGCGGCCGAGGTAGATGTGGCTCCAGGCCTGGGTGCGGGGGTCTTTGCTGAGTTGCAGCGCGGCCTCAAAACCCTGGATGGCATCGTCAGGGCGGCGCTGCATGAGGTCAATGCGGGCGAGGACGTAGCGGGCGCGGCCAAGGTCGGCGCCGGGGTCGGCGAGCGCCTTTTCGGCCAGCTCGCCAGCAGCAGGGAGGTTGCCCTGCATGAGGTCGAGCTCCGCAAGGTCCAGCCCGGCTAGTTTGCGCGGGGCAGTGGCCGGGCGCAGGGGGTCGGCAGGCGCCTCCTTCACAAACTGAATCTCGCCGGCGTGCTTGCGCTCGCGGTCGACGTCCATGCCGTAGATCATGGGGGCGATCTCATCGCGCAGGCCATCGCCGTTGTGCTCCATGAGGCCGAGCTGCTGGTAGAAGTAGCCGGTGAGGACCCAGCCCTGGCTCTCATCGAGATTGACGAGTTTATCGCGCGCGAGGGAGGTCTCGCGCTCATAGAGTTGCTGCTCAGCGTTGAACTGCTCCAGTTCCACGCGCGTCTTGAGTCCTTTGGCGCTGGGCTTCTTGGCGACCTCATAGGTGCGAGCTTCGATGGCCTTGATGAGGCACTCATCAATCAAGGCGACAGCATCACTCTTGTAGAAGAACTCCAGCGGTGCGTCCTGCACGCCGCGCAGGACGGGCTGGATGCGCTCCATGGCCTTGCCGCGGCTGTAGACCATGGGCTCGGTGACGTAGTGCAGGTAGATGTGGCGGATCTGGTCCATGCGGACGGGGTCGCCGGGGGTGCCATCAGCGGTGGTGACGGGGGTGTTGTCCGGCGAGGTGACGATGATGTAGTCGCTGCCGTAGATGCGGGCGTTGGTGAGGTTGGGCGAGAGCATGGGCTCCAGCAGCACGAGGAAGCGGCGGCCGTCATAACTGGAGACCGGCTGGTGCAGATAGATGTTCGTCGCCAGAATCATCTGCGTCATGGGGCCGTGGACACGCGCGGCCAGAGCCTCATACTGGGCGCGGTGCTGGAGCCAGATGTAGTGCAGGTCGATGTCCGTGGCGAAGGTGCGCAGCAGCGGCAGCACGTTGACCACGCTGGCGGCCTGGGGCGGCAGGTCAAGCTCACTGACGTTGGGCGTGAGTTCCGGGGGCGGCGAGAGATAGAGCGCCAGTGAGACATACTGGCCGACATCCAGGCCGAGGTCGTTCTGGCGGTGCTCGGTGATGTACTGGCAGAGGGCATCGCGGCTGGTGCGGGCGGCCTCCGAGGCGGCGAGGGCCTGGTTCATCTCAGCACGGACCTGGGCGCGGACGGCAGCGGACTTGTCCAGATCGGCGTCATAGCCGCAGGCGTTGAGCGCGGAGGCGATCTGGAAGAGCGGCTCACTGACTTCCAGCGTGACCGCAGCACCGCCCTGCTCAATCTGCGCGGCGCGCGGGCGGTTGATGGGGTTGGCCTGTTCCGTCTCTCCGGGCTTGGACGAGGAGGAGCTTTGGGAGGAGGACGAACTCTGGGCGGGCGCGCTGAGGGTCAGCAGCAGGGCGGCGACCGGCAGGACGGCGGAACGAAGAGCGGGACGGAGGTTCACGATACAGATTCGACGCACAGGATGAGTCTATGGAAGCGGGCCGAGTGTAGCAATCAGCCGCGGACGGAGAGGCCCATGTAGGTGAGCACCACATGGCCGCGCACCGGGACGCCGAAGACCGTGGCCGGCTTGAAGACGCTGGCCAGCAGGTTGGCCTGAACGCGGACCTGAACGGCGGGGTCGGTGGGGCCCGCGAGAATGTCATAGTCGTAGACGCGGCCCTGGGTGTCGACCAGCGCCTCCACAACGATGGGGACATCGCGGCCGGTGGCGATGGGCTGCGGGGGCACCTGGGAGTAGAGATAGCGGGGAGCAACGAGGTGGGCGAGGCGGTCGTCGTTGGCCTGGATGGGAGCGCCGAAGACCCAGCCGAGGCTGGCGGCGAGGAAGATCGCCGCGACCAGGCCGCCGCTGACGCGGAGGGCCACCGGCGCCAGCGTGGCGCTCCAGGTGCGAAGGGCGCGCTGCATCCAGGGCAGATAGCTGCCGCGCTCCCGCTCCTGAGCGATAGCGGCGCGCAGCCGGGCCTGTAAACGGGGCGGCGGCTGTGCCGGGCCGAGCTCGCCGAGAGCGCTCTGGATGCCGCGCCAGGCGGCAAACTCCGCAGCGCAGCGATTGCAGTGTTCCAGGTGGGCGGAGAGCGTGGCCATCTGCACGCCGCTGAGCGCGCCGTCCAGATAGGCGGAGAAGCCCTGGCGTGCGACCTGGCACAACTGGGCGGAGGGGCTCTGTGGGGTGTGGTTCATGCGGTCACCTCAGGGAGGTTGGGTGCGATTGCGGGTGCTGCGTTCTGGATGGGCACCTGGTTCTGCACCAGTGCGACGCGCAGGCAGGCGCGCCCGCGGGTGAGCCGGCTCTTGACGGTGCCCACGTTGACCTGCAGGATCTCGGCGATCTCTTCATAGGCAAAGCCCTCGATCTCGCGCAGGATGACGACCTTGCGAAAGGGCTCGGGCAGGGTGCTGAGGGCCTGCGCGACGCGGTGTTTGACTTCAGCGCTGGCTGCGCAGTCATAGGGAGAGGCGTCGCGGGTGGCGAGGGCGTCGGCGAGCGAGAAGCTTTCGCCTTCGTCGTTCTGCACAGGTGCGTCAAGTGCGAGTTCCTGGCGGCGGTGGCGGTTCCACCAGCGGCGCTGGTTGCTGGCCTCATGCAAGGCAATGCGGTAGATCCAGGTGCGGAGGCTGGAGTCGCCGCAGAAGCCGGAGATGTTGCGGAAGACCTTGACGAAGACGTCCTGGGTGACGTCGGCGGCGTCCGCGGGGTCGCGGAGGTTGCGTGCGATGAGGGAGTAGACCGGTTGGCTATACTGCGCAATCAGCAGCGCAAAGGCGGGCTCAGAGCCGGACTTGAGCTCCGCGACGAGGTCCTGCTCGTCTGCCCGGAGTCCGATTGCGCTGGCCAGATCGCTCATGGTGGTGATGCCTCGATGCGGAGGTGCAAGATGCGAGCTAGGAACCGCTTGAGCCCTTAAAGTAGTCCCGGGGGACAGGATGTGTCCAGCGAAAGCGGTTGTGAGCGAGGAGAGTGCGCCGCCGGCGGCCGAGTGCTCGCTCACTCTGCCATGTATAGACACCGGCGCAGCGCGGATTGTTCCGGTGGTTTGACTTGGCCGCCTGCATCCGCGAGAATAGAGAGGTTCCAGAGAGTGGGCCTGTGGCGCAGCTGGGAGCGCGCTTCCATGGCATGGAAGAGGTCATCGGTTCGATCCCGATCAGGTCCA
>Ga0302157_10003586_pt1 | contig 17361 bp, 16 predicted proteins | sample I_Bog_N3_3_FD_193502 | JGI IMG/M metagenome (GOLD analysis project Ga0302157, IMG submission 193502) | Peat permafrost microbial communities from Stordalen Mire near Abisko, Sweden - I_Bog_N3_3 | ecosystem: Environmental > Terrestrial > Soil > Wetlands > Peat | place: Sweden: Abisko, Stordalen...
GACGGTCTGAATGAATTCGAGAGCAAAGTCCGCGCCGGCGTCGCCGATCGCTTCCAAAGCGCGCCGGCGCCGCTCCTCGTTTCTCACCCCGGCCATCAGCACCCCGAGATGCTCGGACAGGTCGCGCAGGCTGGCGTCCATACCGGCGACGGCGACGTTGCGCTGCCTCACGTCTTGAAAGCGCAAGCCCCACCAGAGGAACGGCGCTTCCCTTTCGGGCCGGCATTCAGCCAGCGGCGGATTGACTTCAAGGTTGTCGCCTTGCCGTTCAAGCTCGTCTGGCCAGTAGCCTGCCTCACCCGGCCGATCGACATGGGTGGAGAGCCAATTGTAGAACTCTTGCACAAGACGTGTCTTGCCCAATCCGTTGTCGGCAAGCACGACGACGACCCTGGGGAGCCCATGGTCGACGGTCACGGCCCAGTCCCTGCGCAAGCGCCCGAGTTCGTTCTCGCGGCCGCAAAAGACTGACTTCTCCAAGCGCGCCCCCCGATGGCTTCAAGTATCCTTTATCACAACATCAAACCGCGTGGTAGCCGCTGGGGTTACGCATGGCGGCGGCGAGATGGAAAGCGGGAGAAGCGCGGCGTTCTAAGCCCTGACGCTCACCCCGACCCTCTCCCAAACGGGAGGCCTTCGCTCACACCCGTAACGCCTGCCAAAGCGCCTCGCCCGCCGCGCGCAGCGGCGCCGCCAATCGGGCGTCGGCGAGAATCTCTTCCGCCGTGACGATCCGCCCGGTCAGCGGCACGGTCGCGAAGGCTTCCGGCAGCAGACGCGCCGCCATCGTCGCCAAAACCTCGCGCAACGCCGACTGCGCGTGAAACGCGCGGGGCGCGGCGTTGATCAGCGCCACGGGTTTGCCCGCGAAGGCTTCGCTGGCCACTAACCAGTCGAGGGCGTTCTTCAGCGCGCCGGGGATGCCGTGGGCGTATTCGGGCGCGGCGATGACGATCGCCGCCGCATCGGCGACCGCGGCGCGCAGCTGCGCGACAGGGACGGGCGATTCGGCGCCCTCCGCGTCGTCGTCGGGATTGAAGGCCGGCAGATCCGCCAGGCCGCGATAGGCGACGACTTCGACTTGGCGAGGCGCGAGGCGGTCGAACGCTTCGAGGGCGGCGGCGTTGGTTGAGGCTTTGCGCAGGCTACCCGAAATCGTCAGCCAGCGCATGCGACAACCTCTCGCGTATCGAGGGCGCCGAGCTTTCCGTCATGCCCGTGCCCGTCACGGGCGTCGGGACGTTTCGTGAAAGCCTCCGAACGGGCCCTCTAACCGTGACGAGCACGGCCATGACGGGGAGGGCAGTTCAAGGGGCCCGTGGAGAGGGTAACGACCGCCCGCCTCGAGAGAACCTTGACCCCATCAGAGCATGCTCGGCAGCACCCGGTCCGGCGGCCTGTGGCCGTCCATGAACGTCTTTATGTTGATGATGACTTTCTCGCCCATGTCGGCGCGGCCTTCGTGGGTCGCGGAGCCCATGTGCGGCAGCAGGGTCACCTTGCCCGATTGCGCCAGCGCGATCAGCTTCTCCGAGACGGCGGGGGCGTGCTCGAACACGTCGAGACCGGCGCCGGCAATCTCGTCGGCTTCCAGCATCCGGGTCAGGGCGTTCTCGTCGACGATTTCTCCGCGCGCCGTGTTGATGAGGATCGCCTCGGGACGCATGTGCTTGAGGCGCCGCGCCGAGAGAAGATGATAGGTCGCGGGCGTATGCGGGCAGTTGATGGAAACAAAGTCCATCCGCGCCAGCATCTGGTCCAGCGAATCCCAGTAGGTCGCCTCCAGGGCTTCCTCGATCTGCGGGGCGACGCGGCGGCGGTTGTGGTAGTGAATCGACAGGCCGAAGGCCAGCGCACGGCGGGCGAGCGCCTGACCGATGCGGCCCATGCCGACGATGCCCAGGCGCTTGCCGGTGATGCGACGGCCCAGCATCCAGGTCGGCGACCAGCCGGTCCAGCGTCCCTCGGGAATGATCCGCGCCCCCTCGGCGAGCCGGCGGGCGGTGGACAGGATCAGCGCCATCGTCATGTCGGCGGTGTCGGCGGTCAGCACGCCGGGCGTGTTGGTGACGGTGATGCCGCGCCGCAACGCCGAGGTCACGTCGATATGATCGACGCCATTGCCGAAGTTTGCTATCAGCTTCATGTTTTCGCCGGCTTGAGCGATCATATGCGCATTGATCGGATCGGTGATCGTCGGCACCAGCACGTCGGCTTCGTGTATCGCCTCGACGATTTCGGTCTCGGTCATCGGCTTGTCGTCGAGGTTGAGCCGCGCGTCGAACAATTCGCGCATCCGCGTCTCGACCGACTCGGGCAGCCGACGCGTGACCACGACGAGAGGCTTTCTCTTGGTCATCAGCGCCACGCCTCCAAATTTTCGAGGCGCGCCCACTTCGTCGGCTCCGCCTCAGTCAAGATCGCTATCCGGTTCGTTCGGGTTTACGCCCCGTTAACGACGCAAGCGGCACACCTGCCTTCGGGACATCGAGTCCCTTCGACAAGTTCGCGCTCCGTGCGGCCTCTCTAGCAGATGGCGGGGCAAAGACAAGGATGCGGCGCGGCGCCAATGGGAAGGATTTCTGCATGACGATTGGGCTGAGGGGAAACCGGCGAAGAGACCTGCTCGCGGCGCTGCTGGCGCTGGCGTTCGTCGCCGCCGCGCCGGCTTTCGCCGAGCCGACGGGCGCGATCACCGGCCTGCCGCTGCCACGCTACGCCAGCCTGAAAACCGACCGCGTGAATTTACGCGAGGGTCCGTCCAAGGACCATGCGACGAAATGGGTTTTCCAGCGCGCGGGCCTGCCGGTCGAGATCACCGCCGAATTCGAAATCTGGCGAAAGGTTCGTGATTCGGAAGGGGCCGAGGGCTGGGTGCTCCACTCCCTCCTTTCGGGCCGACGCACCGGGCTGGTGGCGCCGGGCAAGAAGGGGCAGGACTTCAAAATCTACTCAAAACCGGTCCCCGGAGCCGATGTCTCGGCAACTTTACAGTCCGGAGTGATTGTCAGTGTCAAAAGTTGCGATGGATCATGGTGCTTGGTCTTCGGTGACGGTTTCAAAGGGTATATTGAACAAGTCGCGCTGTGGGGCGTCTACCCAAATGAACGGGTAGAATAGCTGGGGGCGCGGCGGGAACTTGAATGGGGCATCCGCGCCTTGAGTTTACTTTTCGACGAGGAATTTGGTCAACGCGCCCGATCGCTGCGCCTAGAGACGCTCGTCCGGCTGCGATGGCTCGCCGTGGCGGGCCAGACGATCACGATTCTGCTCGTCTATTACGGGCTGGGGGTGCATTTTCCGCTCGGGGCGGCGCTGGTGTGCACGGCCGCCTCGACCTTGGTCAATTTGGGTCTGCGCTGGCGGTTCCCGGTCAGCTACCGCCTGGACGACAAATTCGCCACGCTTCTGCTAGGGTTCGGTATTCTGGAGCTGGCGCTGTTGCTGTTTCTCAGCGGCGGCTTGGCCAATCCATTTTCGATTTTCTTTCTCGCGCCGCTTGCGACTTCGGCGGTGTCCTTGCCCTGGCGCAAGACCGGGCTATTGCTGAGTGTGGCGCTGCTCTGCATGACGGTGCTGGAATTCGCGGGCTGGCCGTTGCAAGGCGGCGACGGGGGCCTGCTCACGCCGCCGCGACTGCTCAACATCGGGACCTGGATCGCGATGGGCCTGGGCGCGATCTTCGTTTCGATCTATGGCAATCGCGTCTCCACCGAGGCGCGGCAACTCGCCAGCGCCCTAGGCGCCACCGAGATCATTCTCACGCGCGCTCAGCATCTTTCACAGCTCGACGGCCTCGCGGCGGCGGCGGCGCACGAACTGGGCACGCCGCTCGCAACCGTCGCGCTCGTCATCCACGAACTCGCGGGCCAGCCCGACGTCGCCGGGGTTCACGGGGAAGACCTCGACCTCGCCGAACAACAACTCACCCGCTGTCGCGCGATTCTGGGCAAGCTTTCTGCGCCTTCGCAAATGGCGACCGAATTGATCAAGGAGGCCGACCTCGGCGAGCTCCTGGAGGAGATCGCGGCACCGCACCGGCTGCAGGACGTCGACATCGAAGTGCGCCTGGAAGGTTATGGCGAGCCGCCGCTCTGCGCGCGCAATCCGGCCGTTCTCTATGGCTTGACCAATCTGATCGAGAACGCCGTCGGCTTCGCCGGCTCGTATGTCGTAATCGAAGCCGACTGGTCGGCGACGGAGGTCGCCGTCACCATCCACGACGACGGCCCCGGCTTTCCGGCGCAGGTGCTGCAACATCTTGGCGAGCCCTATATTTCCGATCGCGCCGCCGCGCGCCGCGGCGAGGGCGAACCCGCCGGCGGGCTCGGCCTGGGACTGTTCATAGCCAAGGCCTTGCTGGAGCGCTCGGGCGCGCTGCTGGAGATTTCCAACCGGATCGAGCCAGATCGCGGCGCGGTGGCGCGCATCCTCTGGCCACGACGGAACCTAGAACGCGGCGTCAGCCTCAGACGCCACGAGTCGATCGCGAACGAGGCGCGTTAGCGGGAGCGAAAGATGAACGAGCATGTCATGGAAGAAGCGTTTATGACGAGTCAACTCGACAAATCGCTGCTGATCGTCGACGACGACAAGCCGTTCGGCGAGCGATTGGGTCGGGCGATGGCGGCGCGCGGCTATCTGCCGACCGTGGCCACGAGCATAGCCGACGGCCTGGCCGCGGTCGCCCTCGCGCCGCCGGCCTTCGCCGTCATCGACCTCAAGCTAGGCGATGGCAGCGGCCTCGAAGTGATGAAGGCGCTGAAGGAAAGGCGGCCCGAGAGCCGGGCGGTCATTCTCACCGGTTATGGGGCGATCGCGACGGCCGTCATCGCTGTCAAGCTCGGCGCGTTCGACTATCTCGCCAAGCCCGTCAACGCCGACGAGGTGGTCGCGGCGCTCAACGCCGAGCGGCTCGACCGCGTCGATAAGGTCGAACCCCCGATGTCCGCCGACCGGGTGCGCTGGGAACATATCCAACGCGTTTACGAAAGCTGCGAGCGCAATGTGTCCGAGACGGCGCGGCAGCTCAATATGCACCGCCGGACATTGCAGCGCATTTTGGCGAAACGCGCGCCAAAGTAGGCTAGGCGCCTATTGTTTGATCATTGATTACGAGGTCGGCGCTCAATCGCTCGGCGCCCTCCCGTGATTCCGGCGGTTTTGTGTCTGGCACGGGCCTTGCGACCTTTTGTCGTGCGATGATGCGCCTTACCCGCGCGTCCTTTCGTTCGTCAATTGAGGATGGGGTCGTCGATGTCAGTAACCCGAAGGTTCATGTTGCGCGCCGCCGGCGCGATGGTTGGAGGAGCGCTCGCCTTGTCCGCCTTTGCGGCGCGCGCGGAAGACACCATCAAGGTCGGCATTCTCCACTCGCTGTCGGGCACGATGGCGATCAGCGAGACCACGCTGAAGGATGTCATGCTGATGCTCATCGACGAGCAGAATGCGGCGGGCGGTGTGCTCGGCAAGAAGCTCGAGGCGGTCGTCGTCGACCCGGCCTCCAACTGGCCGTTGTTCGCCGAAAAGGCCAAGGAGCTGATCGCCAAAGACAAGGTGTCCGTCGTATTTGGTTGCTGGACTTCGGTGTCGCGCAAGTCCGTGCTGCCGGTGTTCAAGGAACTCGACTCGATGCTGTTCTATCCCGTCCAGTACGAGGGCGAGGAATCCGAGCGCAACGTGTTCTACACCGGCGCCGCTCCCAACCAGCAGGCGATTCCGGCGGTCGATTATCTGGCGAGCGCCGACGGCGGTTCGGTCAAGCGTTGGGTGCTCGAGGGCACCGACTATGTCTATCCGCGCACGACCAACAAGATTCTCGCCGCCTATCTGAAGTCGAAGGGCGTTCCCGACGAAGACGTGCTGGTCAACTACACCCCGTTCGGCTTCTCCGATTGGCAGACCGAAGTCTCTAAGATCAAGGCGTTCGGCTCGGCCGGCAAGAAGACCGCGGTCGTCTCCACGATCAACGGCGACGCCAACGTTCCGTTCTACAAGGAACTCGGCAACCAAGGCATCAAGGCCACCGACATTCCTGTCGTCGCCTTTTCGGTGGGCGAAGAAGAACTCGCCGGCCTCGACGCCAAGCCGCTCGTCGGCCATCTCGCCGCCTGGAACTATTTCATGACCGTCGATACGCCTGAGAACAAGGCGTACATCGAGAAGTGGCGGGCGTTCACCAAGAACCCGAAGCGCACTTTCAACGACCCGATGGAAGCTCACGTCATCGGCTTCCACATGTGGGTGAAGGCCGTCGAGAAGGCCGGCAGCTTCGATCCGGACAAGGTCATCGACGCGATGATCGGCGTCGCCGTGCCCAACCTCACCGGCGGCATCGCCACTATGATGCCGAACCACCACATCACCAAGCCCGTCTACATCGGCGAAATCCAGGCCGACGGTCTGATCAACTCGGTGTGGAACACGCCGGGCACGGTCGTCGCCAACGAATGGTCGCCGTATCTCGAAGGTTCGAAGGATCTGATCGCCGATTGGCGTCATCCGATGAACTGCGGCAATTTCAACGTCAAGACCGGCAAGTGCGGCGGTTGAAGTCGATTTGAGGACCTGAAGGTCCGCTCCTCCTCTCCCGCGCGCGGGAGAGGGCTTTGAAAACCGAAGTGAATGTCGGTTGATCGTTTCGGGTTCGCGCGCTGGCCTGGCAAGGTCGCCTGTCCTTCTCCCGGGAAGGCGCCCTGGTGGCCGCATTTGGGGGTGCGCGAGATCCGGGGTCGTCCGTAGCCGAGGTATCCCCGCGGCTATGGCCCTCCGACGAAGGCGGGAGCGTCGACCGAAGTCGCGACCGCGCCGATCCAGAGCCGAACGCTCGAGGACCCTGAGCCCATGAATCCCTTGATGATCTTTCGTTGGCTGGCGTTGCTGGTTTTGGTCTGCGGCGCTTCGCTGGCGCAGGCCGACCCGCTGGACGACACGCTGGCGAAATTCCAGGAGGACAAGTTTCCGCAAACCGCCCTGGCGATTTCCGAACTCGCGGTGAGCGGCGCGCCCAATGCGGCGGCGATCCTCGCCGCGCTCGGCGACAATCGTCTGTTCGTCGACCCGGGCGCCCATCAACTGCTATACAAGACGCCGGCCGGCGATTTGTTCGACGCGCGCACCAACGAGAAGATCGGCAGCGCGCCCAGTTCGTTGAAGAAGGTTCGCGTCAACAACGCGCTGCGCGCCCAGGTCGAAGCCGCCATCGGCTCCCTTACGCTCGTCAACCCGGATCCCGCCAAGCGGATCGAGGCGGCCGAGGCGGTGTTCAAGTCCCGCGACGCCAAGGCGTTGCCAGCCATCGACGCCGCCCTGGCGAAGGAAACCGACGCGCGGGCCAGGGCGGCGCTGCTGCAGGCCCGCGGCGCGATCGTGGTGGGAGACAATTCCGCCCCGGTCGCCGACCGCCTCGCGGCGGTCGAAGCGCTCAAAGTCCGCTCCGATCAGGACGCGGAATCGCTGCTCGGCGAGACCGTCAATAGTTCGACCGTTGCGGAAGTGAAAGCCGCGGCGCAGACCGCGCTCGCATCCGTCAAGACAAATCTGCAGCTTTGGGGGTTCGCGCAGAACGTCTGGTATGGCGTTTCCGCTTCCTCGGTGCTGTTGCTGGCCGCTATCGGCCTCGCCATAACTTTCGGCGTCATGGGCGTCATCAACATGGCCCACGGCGAGATGGTGATGATCGGCGCCTACACGACGTTCGTGGTGCAAAGCGTCCTGCCCCCCTCGCTTCAGCAATGGTCTCTGGCGATCTCGCTGCCACTCGCCTTTCTGGTGTCGGGCGCGGTCGGCGTGCTGATCGAACGGCTGGTCATCCGCTATCTCTATGGCCGAGCCCTGGAGACTCTGCTGGCGACCTGGGGCGTGTCACTGATATTGCAGCAGACGGTGCGTACGCTGTTCGGCGCCAACAATCGGCTCGTGGCGGCGCCGGCATTCATGTCCGGTTCGTTTCATCTCGGCGGCATTGAGATCACTTCCGGACGCCTCTGGATCATCGTGCTTTCGATCGTGGTGTTCGCCGCGCTGCAGTTGGTCTTGCGGGCCACCCCGTTCGGCTTGCGGATGCGCGCGGTGACGCAGAATCGACGCATGGCGTCTTCCGTGGGCATTTCGACGGCGTTGATCGACATGTTCGCCTTCGCGCTCGGCTCGGGCATCGCCGGGATCGCCGGGGTCGCGATTTCCCAGATCGACAACGTCTCGCCGAACCTCGGCCAGGGCTACATCATCGACAGCTTCATGGTGGTGGTGCTCGGCGGCGTCGGCAATCTCTGGGGCACGCTGCTGGGCGCACTTGTGATTGGTCTCGCCAATAAGCTGCTCGAGCCTGTCATCGGCGCGGTGCTTGGCAAGATCCTGCTGCTGGTGTTCATCATTTTGTTCATTCAGAAGCGGCCGCGCGGCCTGTTCGCGCTCAAGGGTCGCGCGGTGGAGGCCTGAGATGAACAAATCCCTCACCCGGCTCGATTGGATCGGCCGTGGCTTTCTCGTGCTCACGATCGCGGTCGCCATTCTGGCGCCGGTCCTGGCGTTGGTCCCGGCGAAGACCTCGATGTTCTATTTGCCGCCGTATCTGGTCGCGCTGCTGGGCAAATATGTTTGCTTCGCGATCCTCGCCGTCGCGCTCGATCTGGTCTGGGGCTATTGCGGCATTCTTTCGCTCGGCCACGGCGCGTTCTTCGCGCTCGGCGGCTATGCGATGGGCATGTATCTGATGCGGCAGATCGGCACGCGCGGCGTTTACGCCAATCCGATTCTGCCCGACTTCATGGTGTTTTTGGACTGGAAGGCGTTGCCGGTGACGTGGTGGGGGTTCAACTGGTTCGCCTACGCCAGCCTGATGGTCGTGCTGGTTCCCGGCCTGCTCGCCTTCGCCTTTGGTTGGTTCGCGTTCCGCTCGCGGGTCACCGGCGTTTATCTGTCGATCATCACCCAGGCCATGACCTACGCGCTGAAGCTGGCGTTCTTCCGCAACGACTTCGGCTTCGGCGGCAACAACGGCCTCACCGACTTCAAAGATATTCTGGGCATCAACGTGCAGGCGGATTCTACGCGTGCGGCATTGTTCTCCATTTCGACGCTCGGTCTCGCGCTCGCCTTCGTCGTATCGAAAGCCATCGTCAGCTCCAAATATGGCAAGGCGCTGGTCTCGATCAGGGACTCCGAGAGTCGCGTGCGCTTCCTCGGCTATCGCGTCGAGAATTATAAGCTGTTCGTGTTCGTCGTTTCCGCCGTCATGGCGGGAATCGCGGGGGCGCTATACGTGCCGCAGGTCGGCATCATCAACCCCAGCGAGTTCGATCCCGCCAATTCGATCGAGGCGGTGATCTGGGTCGCGGTCGGGGGCCGCGGTACGCTGGTCGGCGCGGCGCTCGGCGCCATCGTCGTCAACTTCGCCAAGACCTTCTTCACCGGCGCCTTCCCCGAATATTGGTTGTTCGGCCTCGGCGGTTTGTTCGTGCTGGTGACGTTGTTTCTGCCCAAGGGCATACTTGGCCTCGCGCTCGCCACCACGGCCAACCGCCGGCCGCCGGCCAAGCCGGAGGCGGCGACTTCGGCGGCCGCCAAAGTCAGCGAGGTGAAGTCGTGAGCGAGCCCACACAAAACCCGGTCCTGACATCCTCGCTTCTCTATCTCGACGGCGTCGCTGTGGCGTTCGACGGCTACAAGGCGCTGCGCGGGCTTTCGTTGGTGCTGGCGCCGGGCGAGATGCGCGCCATCATCGGTCCCAACGGCGCCGGCAAGACGACGATGATGGACGTGATCACCGGCAAGACGCGTCCCGATGAAGGCGACGTCTATTTCGAGGGTCAATACGACCTGACCAAACTCGACGAGACCGAAATCGCGGAACTCGGCGTCGGCCGCAAGTTCCAGAAGCCGACTGTGTTCGAAAACCATACCGTCAGCGACAATCTGCTGCTCGCCGCCAAGGCGCCGCGCAGCGTTTTCGCCACCCTGTTCGGCGGCGCGGCGAAGCAGGAGCGCGAGACGATCGATCGCATTCTCGGCATCACGCGCCTGGGCGACGAGCGTAGCCGACAGGCCGGCTCGCTCTCGCACGGCCAGAAACAATGGCTCGAGATCGGCATGTTGCTGGCGCAGGATCCCAAGTTGCTGCTCGTCGACGAACCGGTCGCGGGCATGACCGACGCGGAGACGGCGACGACCGCGGAATTGCTGAAGGAAATCGCCAGGGACCATTCGGTGGTCGTCGTCGAGCACGACATGGCCTTCGTCCGCGAACTCGGCGTCAAGGTCACCGTGTTGCACGAGGGCGCGGTGCTCGCCGAAGGTTCGCTCGACCAGGTCAGCGCCGACCCGCGCGTCATCGAAGTTTATTTGGGCCGATAGACATGCTCAGCGTCGAATCTATCGATCTCTATTACGGCGCCGCGCAGGCGCTTCGCTCGGTTTCACTCAAGGCGGAGATCGGCCGCGTCACCGCCGTGCTCGGCCGCAACGGCGTCGGCAAATCCTCGCTATTGCGGGCCATCGTTGGTCATCAACCGATCGCCGCCGGCGCCATCCGGTGGATGGGCGACGACATCAGGGGGCTCGCGCCGCATTTGCGCGCCCGTCGCGGCGTCGGCTACGTGCCGCAGGGCCGCGAGATCTTTCCGCTGTTGACGGTCAGAGAGAATTTGATTACCGGCTATGCGGCGATCCCGCGCGAAAAACGCTTCGTCGACGAAGAGATTTTTTCGCTGTTTCCGGTGCTCAGCGAAATGCTGGGGCGTCGCGGCGGCGACCTATCCGGCGGCCAGCAACAGCAACTCGCCATCGCCCGCGCGCTGGTGATGCGGCCGAAACTGCTGGTGCTCGACGAACCGACCGAAGGCATCCAGCCCTCGATCATCAAGGACATCGGCCGCGCGATCCTCTATCTGCGCAACAAGGGCGAGATGGCGATCGTCGTCGTCGAGCAATATTTCGAATGGGCGCGCGACATCTGCGACGATTACGCTGTGATGGATAGAGGGGCGGTGGCGCTGTCGGGGGCGAGGAAGGATATGGTCGAGAGCGAGGTGAGGAAGAGGTTGTCGGTGTGAGGGGGCTATGCTGTTCAAGCATCGTTAACGTCTGCGCTTCCTCAGCCATTCAGTGATGCGGTCGAAAAGTTTCCGCATCAGTTGCTCCAAGACCGGGAGGAGGACCTTTTCAAATCTCCTCCACTTGCGTCGCATGTTTTGATCCTGTCGACGCGCTTTGTTCCGGGCATACACGCGAGCGAAGGCTTCCGTAAAGCGGACCTGATCTTCCTTCGTGAGTCGCGCGATTTCCGCTGCGACGTAGACGTCAATATGCACTCCCGGCTCGAAAGTATCTCGAGTAGTGGCGTCAATAAGCGCCGGAATGCCGTAGATGCGAATGAACTCAAGTAACGCCGCTTTGTCTCGCGAATCACTCGATGAATTTGTCATGAAGTCCTCCTCCCCTCAAGATGGACCTCTTCTCGTCACCGCCCTTTCACCCCCCCCCCTTCTATCGCGCGCCCCTTTCGTCGCTCACGCCGCGCTCTTCACCCCCAGCGTCAGTTTCGCGATGAAACCCGATCGGCTTTCGCCGGCCGCCGCAGCCATCGCATCGAGCCGCAGCAGGACGCGTCTAGGCAACGTAATGTTGACCCGTTCCGTCTTGTCGTCGAAAGCGGCGGGATCAACGGCGACGACGCCATAAATCCAGCCGGCGAAGTCCGGACTGGCGCGCAGGGCGTCGAGGCTGGAAGGCGATGGAATGGCCTGTCCCGCGTCGAGCGCCGCGTCGATCCAAGCCGCTACGGCCTCTTCCGCATTGGCCATAGCCTCGTCGAGCGTATCGCCGGCCGAAAAGCAACCGGGCAAGTCGGGAACGACGATTCCGAAAGCGGCGCTTTCGGTTCCGGGTTCGATCGCGATCGGATAGCGCATAGTCACTGTAACGTCTCCAAACCGGCCTGCCTTCGGATCGCCGCGATCAGCCCTTTGCCTAGATCCTTCTTCGGGTGCGGGATCGTAAGATGCCCGGGCCTGTCTCGATGGATAAAGACATGGTGCGATCCGCGAACCCGCGCCAGCGTCCATCCCGCCGCTTTCAATTCGCGTATCAGGTCGGCGCTCTTCATGATGTGTATCATACGCATTCGCGTTGGCGGCGTCAAGGAAATCGGGGCTGCCGTCATCGCGAGCCCCGGGGAAAATGCGAAGCATTTCCCTAGGCGTGGCGATCCAGCCGCGGTGCGAGCTCGCCGTCGAGCGTTGGCGCCGAACGCGAAGCTTCAGCGGCGCCTCCCTTTCTTGTAGGCCGGGACTCACTCCACGGCTGGATTGCCACGCCTTCGGCTCGCGATGACGAGCGGGGGCGCGAATGAACCAGCGTCGATGGGCGGCCGAAGCAGCATTGCCCTCATCAGGAGCTACGCGCCACCTCCAGCGAACGCTTGCGTTCGCCGAGCCGGCAAGCGGGAAAGGACTAGGCCTTCGCCTTTACCCCCGCTACATACGTCTCGCTCACCGCCCTATCGTCGCCCATCATCATCAACACGAAAAGCTCTTCCGCGAGATTGTCCCGGATCGATTCCATGCGGTGCGCCATTGCGGCGGTTCCGCGCGAATCCAGCACGACGACGTCGGCCTCGTGGCCGATCTCCAGCGCGCCGATCTTGGCCTCGAGTCCCAAAGCGCGCGCGTTGCCGAGCGTCAACTGATAGAAGGCCTGCAACGCCGGCCAGGATTGGCCGCGCATCTGCAACACCTTGTAGGCCTCGTTGGCGGTTTGCAGCAGCGAATAGCTGGTGCCGCCGCCGACGTCGGTCGCCAGCGACGAGCGCACGCCGGCCTCGTCGAGCCGCTTTAGGTCGAACAGGCCAGAGCCGAGGAACAGATTGGACGTCGGGCAGAACGCGGCGACGGCGTTGCGCGCCGCGAGCGTTTCGACCTCCGCAGGCTCGAGATGGATGCAATGGCCGAAGATCGACTTCGGCCCGACGAGGCCGAAGCGATCGTAGACGTCGAGGTAGTCGCGGGCCTGGGGATAAAGCTGCTTCGTCAGCGCGATCTCGGCATGGTTCTCGCTGAGATGGGTCTGCACGTAGCAATCCGGATGTTCCTTCGCCAGCGTTCCCGCCGCCTCCAATTGCGCGTCGGTCGAGGTGATGGCGAAGCGTGGCGTGATCGCATATTCGAGCCGTCCCCGCCCATGCCAGCGCGCGATCAGCGCCTTGCTCTCGTCGTAGCCGCGTTGCGGCGTGTCGGTCAGCGCGGGCGGCGCGTTGCGGTCCATCATCACCTTGCCGGCGATCATGCGCGCGCCGCGGGCTTCGCTCTCGGTGAAGAACGCCTCCACCGATTGCGGCGCGACGGTGCAATAGACGACGGCGGTCGTCGTGCCGTTGCGGAAAAGCTCGTCGAGGAAGAATTTGGAGACGTGTTCGGCATGAGCGGGGTCGGAGAACTTCTGCTCCTCGACGAAGGTGTATTTCTGCAGCCACTCCAACAATTGCGCGCCATAGGAGCCGATGACGCGGGTTTGCGGATAATGGATGTGGGTGTCGATGAAGCCGGGCAGGATCAGTTTTCCGCGATGGTCGTCGCAATCCAGGCCCGGCGCCCGCGCGGACACCTCTGCATACGGGCCGATATCGGCGATTTTCCCCGCGCTGATCAACAGCCCGCCGTCCTCGATGTAGGCATGCGCTGCGTCGCCCGCCAACCGCGGCGATTGGGAGAAACTCAGCAGGCGCCCCCGCAGCAGACGCGTTTGTATCAAGGCAAAATCTCCCGCAATCGGAGTCCGGCGATCCGGTTGATCTGCGCCAGCGCCGTCTCGAATTCGACGCGCAAGTCGTTGTTCAGCCGGGTCTCGAATTGATCGGCGATTTCCGCTTGGCTCTTGCCCTTGACGGCGAAGATGAAGGGGAAACCGAATTTGGCGCGATAGGCGTCGTTGAGCTCGGTGAAGCGACGCAGCTCTTCCGCCGTCAACTTGTCGAGCCCGGCGCTGGCCTGCTCCCGGGTGGATTCAGCGGTCAGTTGTTTGGCGAGCGCGAGACGACCGGCGAGGTCGGGATGGGCTTGGATCAGCGCCCGTTTTTGCGCTTCGCTTCCCTTCGCCATCGCCGCCGCCATCGCGCCGGCGAGGCCATCGGCGGTGTCCTGAGCCGCGGTCAAGCCCGCGTCGTAGGCGGCCTCCGCGACCCAGCGCGAATGTTCGTAGATTGCGCCGAACCTTTCAGTAAACAGGATCTTCGTCAGTCGTGACGGCTTCCAGCCGCCGTCGGGCGCATGTTTGGCGATCCAGTGGCGCGCGATTTCGAGCCGGGTCGCGAACCAGACTTTCTCGTGGCCGAGCGCGTAGTCGATGAAGCGCGCCAGCGCGACCGCGCGGCCGGGGCGGCCGACGAGGCGGCAATGCAGGCCGATCGACAGCATTTTCGGCGCGGTCGAGCCCTCGGCATAGAGCATGTCGAAGGAATCCTTGAGATAGGCGAAGAACTGGTCGCCCGAATTGAAGCCCTGCGGCGTCGCGAACCGCATGTCGTTGGCGTCGAGCGTGTAGGGCACGATGAGCTGCGGCCCGCGTGGCCCCTCGATGTAATAGGGCAGTTCGTCGGCGTAGGTGTCGGCGCAATAGACGAAGCCGCCCTCCTCACAGCCGAGCGGGATGGTGTTGATCGACGTGCGGCCCTGATAGAAGCCGAGCGGGCGCTCGCCGGCGATCTCCGTGTGGATGCGCACCGCCTCGGCGACGTGGTGGCTCTCCAGCTCGATCGGCGCGTCGCGATAGTCGACCCATTTGTAGCCGTGGGTGGCGATTTCCCAGCCGGCTTCGTTCATCGCGTCGACGATCGGCCTGTTGCGCGCCATGGCGGTCGCGACCGCGAAGACGGTGACCGGAATCTTGCGCTCCGTGAACATGCGATATAGGCGCCAGAAGCCGGAGCGCGAGCCGTATTCATAGATCGATTCCATGTTCATGTGCCGCATGCCAGGCCAGGGCGCCGCGCCGACGATTTCGGACAGGAAGGCCTCGGACGCGGCGTCGCCGTGGAGGATGTTGTTCTCGCCCCCCTCCTCGTAATTGATGACGAATTGCAAGGCGATGCGCGCCTTGCCGGGCCAGTCGGCGAACGGCGGCGTCCGCCCGTAGCCAATCATGTCGCGGGGGTAGGCTTGCTCCATCGTCGATCCCTCTTTTTGCCACGCGCCACGTTAAGCGGCCGAATTCGAACGTCAACGCTACAGGTTACGCCACGGCGTCGAATTGCTCAAAGACGCTATTTGCGCCAAAAGCTCCAGAACACTTTCACACCCGTTCAAAGGATCGGCATGGCCGAAATCGAACTCGCCTTCGACGCTCCCCTGGCGCGCATAAAACTCAATCGGCCCGAACGGCGCAACGCGATGTCGCGCGCGATGTGGCTCGGACTCGCCGATGCGGCGTCCGAGATTTACACACGGAACGACGTGAAAATCGTCCTCGTCGAAGGCGTCGGCGGGAATTTCTGTTCGGGCGCCGACATTTCCGAATTCGACAGCGTATTCGCCGACGCCGATTCGGCGCGCGACTATCTCGCGGCGATCGAAAAGGGCCTGACCGCGCTGGCGCGCCTCGACCGGCCGACGATCGCCTTGTTCGAGGGCGCATCGATCGGCGGCGGGCTCGCGGTGGGCTTGAGCTGTGACCTGCGCTTTGCCGCCGAGGACGCGCATATCGCCGTGCCCCCGGCGAAGCTCGGGCTGCTCTATGGGCCGCTGGAGACGCGCCGCCTCGTCGAACTGGTTGGCCCTTCCCGGGCCAAGGACCTGCTGTTCAGCGGCCGGCGCGTGGAAACCGCGGAGGCGCTGGCGATTGGTCTGATCGATCGCCGGGTTCCGGCCGCCACCCTTCGCGCCGAGGCGGAAGCCTATGCCCACGCGCTCGCCAAGCTGAGCCAGACCTCGATTCGCGGCGCGAAGGCGATGGTTTCAGCGATTTCCGGCGGCGAGGCGTCCGAATTTTTACGCACGCGCGTGGAGCAGGCGGCGATGGGCGCGGATTTCAGGGAGGGTCGAACGGCCTTCGCGGAAAAGCGCCGGCCGCGATTTGGCTGAATACCTCATTCCGCCAGGCGCGCCAGCGCCAGGACGGAGGCGCGGGTGAGATGGGCGCGCATGGCGGCGTCGGCGGCCTTGGCGTCGCGCGCGAGTATGGCGGCGGTGATCTCGCGGTGCTCGCGGACGGAGGCTTCGAGCACGTCGGGGGTGAGGATGTCACCGACCTGCGCCATGATCAGCGGCAGTTGCAAACGAAGCACGAGGTCTCGCATTTGCCTGTTGCCGCTCAGTTCCATGATCGCGGCATGAAAATCGGCGTTTTCTTTCAAATAGCGGCATGCCTCGCGGGGCCGCTCATCGAAGATCGGCTGGATCGCGGTCAAGAATTCCGCACGCTTTTGATCTTCCGGCGCCTCGGCCGCAAGTCGGGCGGCGAGCGCCTCGAGTTCGGTGCGGATCGCGAACAATTCGCATACTTCCCGTCGCGATAGCCGCCGCACCACGGCGCCGCGATTGGGCAGGTGCTCGATGAAGCCTTCCGCCGCCAAGCGCCTGAGCGCCTCGCGCACCGGCCCGCGGCTGACGTCGAATCGTTCGGTCAGGTCGAGTTCGACCAGACGCGCGCCCGGTTCCAGGCGACGGCCAAGAATATCGTCGCGCAACCGGCTGACGATATGGCCTACGGTCTCGCCATGCGCCGGCGCCTCTTGCGCCTCGATCGACGACATTTGGGGTCTCTTGGGTTTTCTCAAAAAATACGCTATTGCGAAATATCACAATATTCGAGCCCATGCGAACGACAAGTCGCTGGCTTGACGAAATCTTCGGCAATGTTATTGTCCTACAAAACATAAAACCAGGCCTTCCGGGAGTAAATGCCATGATGATCGGCAAGCGCGGGGCGGCCACGACGGCGATTTCCGCGGGACGGGCTGACGCCATCAGCATTCGCGGCGCGAGTCTGACGCAGGATTTGATGGGCCACGTCAGCTTCACGCAGTTCTTCTACTTCCTGGCGACGGGCCGGCAGCCGACGGAGGCGCAGAGCCTGTTCCTCGACATGAGCCTTGTCGGCCTCGCCGAGCACGGGTTGACGCCCTCGGTGCAGGCCGCGCGCATGACCTACGCCGCCGATCCGGCGGCGTTGCAGGGTGCGGTGGCGGCCGGCATTCTCGGTTGTGGCACGGTCATCCTCGGCGCCGCCGGCCTGTGCCGGGGGTTGATCGACGAAGTGCTCGCCGGGCAGGCGGAAGGGGCGACCGTCGCGGAGGCGGCGCTCGCCGTGGCGCACGCCTATCGCGCGGCGAAGAAGGCGATCCCCGGCTATGGCCACCCGCTGCACAAGCCG